>ENA-OSEO01006514-OSEO01006514.1-sediment-metagenome-genome-assembly--contig:-NODE-6514-length-10427-cov-2.988502_pt1 | contig 10427 bp, 7 predicted proteins | sample MGYA00237883_ERZ534232 | MGnify/ENA metagenome assembly ERZ534232
GGCGTGACCGGTGGACCCTTTCGGTATCGGTCCAGACCTCCATGCCGTCCCCGGCCGGCAGGGAGCATGACGCCATCAGGGTACGCGCACCCTTGACCTCCACCAGGCAGATGCGGCAGGCCCCGGTGGGCGTGCAGCCTTTGAGATGGCACAGGGTGGGCACAAATACATCGTTTGCCCCTGCGACCTCCAGTAAGGTCTGGCCCGGCGTAAACTCGACCTTGTTTCCATTCAAGATAAGAGCGGGCATTAGTTTTCTCCGCTGCGTTATATGCTTTTGCCAGAATATCAAGCCGAGGTGACGTGCCTCACACTTTATATGCCAGTAGTGACATATAACAATTTTAATACAAGATGTACAGAATTTTGCACGGATTTTATGCGGAACCTTTCCGCAGGCAGTAATCACAGAACGCACCTTGGCGGAGAAGATGCGTTCTGCCCCCAACTGGCACGGCCAAACGCTTTACTGCCCGGAAAGTGAACCGCCCCGCGGCAAGCCGCGGAGTATCGGCGAGGGCCAATGACATACCGGAGCCGGCTTCGGGCTAATAGATCCGTGATCCGCGACAAATAACCAGGCTAATTCCCCACCAAACGCGCCATCCACAAACTAAGCGGCGGAAATAGGCTGATCACCAGCAAATCCAGGAGCAGGACCGCCAAAAAGGGAACTACGCGCCTGGAAACGGCGCCCAGGGCGTCGCCCGAGATGGACCCGGAGACGATGAGGCAGATGCCCATGGGCGGGGTAAGCATGCCCATGGCCAAATTGACCACCACGATCACCCCCAGGTGGACCAGGTCAATGCCTAAGGACGGCAGCATGGCCGTTAAGATGGGCACCAAAAGAATCAGCGCTGCCGAGGTCTCCACTATGGTGCCCACGATCAAAAGCATCAGGTTGATTAAGAGCAAGAGCCCCACCGGATTCGCGGTGATCCCTAAAAGCGCCCCGCTCAGCCTGCCGGGCAGATCCTCTATGGCCGCCACCCAGGCAAAGGCCGAGGCGGTGGAAATGATGAACATGACCACGGCCGAGGTGACGGCCGCCTTTTTGACAAGGGGCATCAAGTCACGCGGCTTTATTCCTCGGTAGACGAACATCCCCAGGGCCAAGGTGTATACCACAGCCACCGCGGCCGACTCGGTGGCTGTGAACACGCCGAAGATGATGCCGCCTAAGATGATCGCCGGCGTGCCCAGGGCCAGGCCCGCCCGGCGCAAGGTGCTCCACACCTCGGCCCAGGAAAATTCCCTGGTGTGCGAATAGCCGCGCCGGTGGGAGATGAGGCCCGCGGTGGCCATCAGGCATAAACCGATGAGTATCCCCGGCAGTATGCCCGCGGCAAATAGCTGACCTATGGAAGCGCCGGTCAAAAAACCGAATATGATCATGGGGATCGAGGGCGGGATTATAATCCCGATGGAACCGCCCGCGGCCTGCACCGAGGCCGCGAAGTCCGAGTCATAGCCGGTTTTTTTCATGGCCGGTATGAGGATGGCGCCCACCGCGGCCGTGTCGGCCGCCGCCGAGCCCGAGACCCCGGCGAAGAACATGGCCGATAAAATGGTTACCACGGCCATACCGCCCGGCAGCCAGCCCACCAGGGCGCTGGCCAAGTCCACTATGCGGCGGCTGACCCCTCCCGCCTCCATGAGCACCCCTGCGAACATGAATAGGGGCACCGCCAGCAGATGGAAAGAATCGGTGCCGGCGTACATGCGCTGCACTATCATCATCAGAGAGTATTCGCCCTGGTAAAGGATGGCCGCCGTCGCCGCCAGGCCGATGGCCAGGGCAATGGGCATGTTCAGGGCGAAAAGGGCCAAGAGGGCCAGGATCAGGATCTCACCGGTCACGGTCCGGCCTCCAGAGCGTTTGACCGATAAAGGCCAAAGAGTGCAGGGCCATTATGGCGCCGCTCAAGGGCATGATGCCGTGCGGTATCCATTTGGGCAAAGACAAAGCCGGCGATATCTGCAGGCGCACAAAAGCGGCAAACTTCCAGCCATAGACCACCATGATAAGGGCAAAGGCCAGCGCCCCCAGATGCACACAAAGGGTGGTAACCTTCTGGCTGCTTGGGGAAAGCCGTCGCACTACAAAATCCACACTGGCATGGGCGCCGTGGAAATAAGCCACCGTGGCCCCCAGGAAGGTCAGCCACACCAGAAGGAATCGGGCCAGTTCCTCGGACCAGAACAGGGAATAATTCAGCACATACCGGCTGAAAACCTGCACCGCCACCACGGCGGCCAGGGCCAGGCCGATGCAGGACAGGCTATATTCCACACCGCGGTTAAGGGATGAACTGATTTTGGCAAAGGGCATAAGCGCGTCAACCAAAGACGGCAGGAAAATAGTTTAATCGTTTAAAGGCAGCAACCGCCCATTCTTTTATTTCCGGGGCCATAGTCCATGGACACGCTCCCGCCGGCGGCCGTTCATACCGCAGAAAATATCCAGGCCCGAGGCTTATCTGGTGGCCGCCATAATCTTCTGTAAAAGGGATTTGACCTCGGGAGCGCCGAAAAGGTCCATTTCCTTGAGCCCCGCCACTTTTTGGCGGAAGGATTCAATGTCGCAGTCGGTTATCACCTGCATGCCCTTGGCCTTGAGCAGGGCCAGTCGCGCGGCATCGTGCTTGCGGTTGAAGGCCCTTTGGTACACGGCCGCCTCCTGCATGGCCTTTTTTATGGCCGCCTGCATATTGGGCTCCAATTTCTTCCACCAACTCAGGGAGGCGACATCTATGTGGGGGGAATACACATGCCGGGTCAGAGTGGCATAGCGCTGCACCTCGTACATCTTATAAACTTCGAACACCCAGAGAGGGTTTTCCTGCCCGTCGATAACCCCTTGTTCCAGCTCAGAGTATATGGGCCAGGGCATGGGCGTGGGGTTGGCCCCCAAGGCCTGCCAAATGGCCTTGTGCAGGCGCGATTCCATGACGCGGATCTTAAGCCCCTTAACATCATCCGCCTTATTTACCGGCCGCTTGTTGTTGGAGAGGTTCCTAAATCCGTTTTCGGAAAAGGCCAGGCCCTTGAACCCGAATTTTTCCAGATGGGTCAGGATGGTCTGCCCCAAGGAGCCGTCCAGGATCTGGTCGGCCTGGACGTTGCTCCTGAAGATAAAGGGATAGTTTATAACCCTTACAATGGGATCGAAGGTGTCGAAGGGACCCACGGTGATGATGCCCATCTGCACTTGATTCATCTGTATCTGCTGCAGTATCTCGGTCTCGTTGCCCAGGGAGGCGGAATGGTGCACCTTTACCTTGATCTGACCCGCCGAGTATTTTTCTATAAGTTCCTTGAATTTATCCGCCGCGATATTCTGGGCCGAGCCCGGCTTGGTTACCACGCCCAGGTTTATCCGCAGCTCCGCAAAGGCCACCACATTGCCGATCGTAAGGCCAAAAAGCACTGCCAATGCGCCCAAGCACCATTTCCGCATCACTTTCAATATCTCCTTTATCTTGGTCCTGGATTAGCCTTCAAGCCGTGCCTACTCAGCGGCTAATGCCCTTTTCCCGTAAACCCATCCCCCAACCTGACCGCACGGTACCGTTTAATCATCAATATTGCAACTAAAACCGGCGAGTTAATGCCCCGGGGATTATTTTCGGGCATGACCCTCCTCAAGCGGGGGACGCAGCGGTTTAAGAGGAAAAGCCTGCTGGTAGGCATGGCCCGCTTTGAGCAGTTTAAGTTCCTCGAAGGGGCCAGCCACAAGCTGCATGCCAAGAGGCAATCCCCGCTCGGAAAGACCGCAGGGCAAGGTCAAGACCGGCACTCCGGCCAGGTTGAAATAGCGGGTGTAACGGGTGACGATGGTTCTTAAGTCGGCCTTGCGGCCCTCCACAGTCAGGGAAGTGGCCTCAATAGGGGGGGCTTCCACGGGCGTGGCCGGCACCACCAAAAGGTCAATCCGGTCGAAGACCTCCCTGAGATAGCTCGCCAGATGGGTTCTTACCCTTAGCCCCTGGATATAACGGGTGGCCGGGATGGTCATGCCCAGGCGGACATTGGCCAAAACCTCCTCCCCCATCTCTTGGGGCCGGGTGCGGGCATGCTCCTCCAGGCAGGCGGCCGCCTCTGAAAAAACCACGGCCAAGGCGGCCCGGTCCGCGGCCACTATCCCGTCAAGCTCGATCTCTTTGACCTTGGCCCCTAAGGAACCCATGTTATCCACCGCCTTGAGCACGGCCTCTTTAACCTCGGCGCTTAGGCCCTCGAAGAAGTAACCAGTGGGCCTGGCCACCACCAGCCCCTTAAGGCCGCCTTCTTCCCCAAGGGCCGAGGCATACTCCGGCAGCGGGCGGTCCACGCTGGATAGGTCGCCCGGGTCATGGCCGGCCATGACCCCCAAGGCAGGCGCCAAATCCTGCACCCGAAGCGCCATGGGGCCTACATGGTCCAAGGACCAGGCCAAGGGCAGCACACCGCTTCGCCCCACCAGCCCGAAGGTGGGCTTGAGGCCGGTCACCCCGCAAAAGGAGCATGGTATTCGTATGGAGCCCCCGGTGTCGCTGCCCAGGGCAAGGGGCACCATGCCCGCGGCCAGGGCCGCGCCCGAGCCGCCGCTGGACCCGCCGCACATCATGGCCAGGTTCCAGGGATTCAAGGTGGGGCCGTAATGGGGGTTGCGGCTGGTTATGCCAAAGGCGAACTCGTGCATGTTCAGCTTGCCCAATAAAATTCCCCCGGCTTGCCGCAGCCTTTGCACCACAAAGGCGTCCTGGTCGGGATAAAAATCCTTCCAGATGATGGTCCCCGCCCGGGTGGGGCAGCCCTTTACGTCAAACAAATCCTTCACGGCAAAGGGGATTCCTTGCAAAGGTCCCCGCCAGTTACCGGCGGCCATCTCCGCCTCGGCCTGTTGGGCAACGGCCAAGGCCTGGTCGGCCAGCACCTGGCAGAAGGCGTTTACCTGGGGATTAATAAGCTCGATGCGCTCCAGGCAGGCCTTGACCACCTCCACCGGTGATACCTGCTTTTCCCGGTACAATCGGCCCAGGGTGGATATGGAAAGGCTGGGCAAATCTTCCTTAGGCATGATCCGGCCTCCTTCCCTTGTCTGCCAACCTGAACACATGGGCCGGCGCCGGACCGCGTTGGCCGAAAACCCCGGCATCTTCCAGGAGGTTGGCGACGTTGCCGGCCGCCGCGGCCAAAGCCTCGGCGTCGGTTGCCGCCGGCAGGGCATGAATGTCGAGCAAGATCCGCACCGGTTTTTTCTCTTTTTCTTGTCCCTTGGGCATAATCTTCTGGACCTCCAGTCATGGGCGTTTTTTTGACAAAGCACCTTGGCATGATTAATCCGTGATTATTCAAATATCACCCAAAATAAGCCGCGCGGGCAAGCGAATGTTCCGCCCGCCGAATTATCACAAACTGGCCAGTAACATCTTGATAAACATAATCTAAAAACAACCAGTGGTGCGAGTGGCGACGAAAAAGAGTAAGCTTTTTAGGCCCGCTTTGGCCGGAGGGTATCATCCCGCCTTCTCCGTAGATGTTGCGGCCAAAAACATCCCATGGAAAAAAGTCTTGCCCCGCGCCGGAGATTTACGTAAGTAATTCCTATGCTGATCGACCTGCATGTACACACCACCCGCTATTCGGCGGGCTGTTCGGTGCTGGAACCCCAGGAGCTTTGCCGGGCAGCTAAAAAGGCGGGGCTGGACGGCGTGGTGTTAAGCGAGCACCAGTGCCGCTGGGATAATGGCGAGCTGGCGGCTTTGCAGGGGAACGGCATCCTTTTCTTAGCCGGGCGCGAGGTGGACTTCGGCAACCTGCATGTGCTGGTCTTCGGCCTGCATGGCGAGCTGCCCGCAGCCGCTGACGGGCCCGCCCTGGCCCGGGAGGTTGACCGCCTGGGCGGGGCGGCCGTATTGGCGCATCCCTTCCGCTTCGGCCGCTCCAAAGATTTCCCCTTGGAAAGCTTGGCCCCTGTCTGGAGCGCCTTCCACGCAGTGGAGGCCTTGACCTGCAGCCATCTGCCCGAGGAAAATAGAGCAGCCCTGGCCGCCGCCCTGGCCCTGGGGTTGCCCGCCACCGGGGGAAGCGATGCCCACGCCAACCACCAAGTGGGACGCTTTAGCACCTTTTTCTCCTACCCCATCGCCAACGAGGCCGATCTGGTTGAGGCCCTGCGCGAAGGCGCATGTCGCCCGCATAAAACATCCGCCAACTACTAAATAAATTCTACATCGTTCTTGTTGGCTGAAGGGGATAATCCTTTCAAGATGACCATTTCCCGCTTAAGAATAAAGCTAAACGATATAAAGATTATTGTTGCAAAAAATCACGTCATAACATATCAATATGTTGGGTGTCGGAATTATGACGCCACTAACAAGGCAGTTAAAATAATAGCTTATGTTTTTTAAGTAAAGATAGCGGCCGGAATCCTGTATCCCGGCGGTAAATATTGGGCGAAAAACCAGGGTAAGTGGCCTGCCCCCCGCCGTACCAAAGCGCCCATTCTCTAGCGGGAGATTTCGGATGCAGCACCAGACCAAGGCCTCGATCTTAGTAGTGGATGAGAACCAGACTGCGGCCGAGCGGCTTAAGGGCATTTTGGGTGAAAATGGCTATGACGTAACGCTAGCCGAACCGTCCGGCGCATTGGAGCGGGTAGAGCAGGCCTATTTTGATCTGGCATTCTTGAGTTGGCAGATAACTACTCCGTCCGCCGAGGACTTTTTATATCGTTTGCGGGACTTGTTCCCCGACCTGATGGTGCTGGTGACCCATCCTATGCCTTCCCTTGCGGAAGCAGTGAAGGCTATGCGCCTGGGGGCCTTCAATTTCTTGCCCGCGGAACCGGATCCGGCTCATCTACTGCCTTTGGTGCAAGAGGCCGTTAACTTCCGCCATTTGCGACGGGAGCAGGGCGAGCGCCGTTTAAGGCTTCGCCGCAAATACGACGTAGACCGCATCATAGGCCAAAGCACGCCCATGCAGGAAGTTTTCCGCCTGATCCACAAAGTGGCGGGCACCGACGCCACGGTGATGGTCCTGGGCGAAAGCGGCACGGGCAAGGAATTGGTGGCCCGGGCCATCCATGCGCAGTCCCCCCGTCGGGAGGGTCCCTTGGTGCCGGTCAATTGCGGTGCCATTCCCGAGGAACTTCTGGAGAGCGAGCTGTTCGGCCACGAGAGGGGGGCCTTTACTGGGGCTATAAAAACCCGCTTGGGAAGATTCGAACTGGCCGAGGGGGGCACGGTTTTTCTGGACGAGATCGGCGACATGTCCCCACTTTTGCAGGTGAAGCTCCTGCGCGTCCTGCAGGAACACCAATTCGAACGCATCGGGGGCACCAAGACCATAAGCGCGGACATTCGCGTCATTGCCGCCACGCACCAGGATTTGGCCAAGTGTGTGCAAGACGGCCGCTTCCGCGAAGACCTCTATTACCGCCTGAACGTGATCCCCATTTATGTGCCTCCCTTGCGGGAAAGGCGCAGCGACATCAAGCTGCTTTGCCAGCACTTCCTGAACCGGCACAGCCAGCAAAAAGGACTGGGGGGGAAAAGGCTTCACCCGGAAGTGGAAGACCGTCTCATGCGCTATAACTGGCCCGGCAACGTACGCGAGTTGGAAAACCTGCTGGAGCGCATGGTGATCCTGGCCGAGGGGGACGTCCTCCTGCCCGAGGACCTGCCACTCCGCTTCGACGGCCCGCCCCCCAAGCCCTTGGCCGCCGCCCCCAGCGAGGGAGCCCTGCATACGGTGGAAGTACCGGAAGGCGGCCTGGACTTGAAGGCCACCATGGAAGAGATCGAGAGCAAGTTCATCTTAGATGCCTTGGAGCGCACCGGCTGGGTGAAAAACCAGGCTGCCGCCCTTTTGGGGCTCAACCGCACCACCTTGGTGGAAAAAATAAAGAAAAAGAAACTAACCCCCTCCGCCCTGACCGGAAACTCTTAGACCTTCGGGAGACGCATTCGTCGAATTTTTGACACGATGGAAAACCATCGGACACCCCCCCCGAGAGCCTTTTTGGTTTTTTATGATTGTTTTCAGCCAATTATATTTACCTTTCTCCGGCTTATAAAGACTGGCACTCTTTTTGCCAAAAGATTTGTTGACCTAAAACCCGCTGCGGGAGGTTTAAAAACCACCCGCCGGGGTATTAGAATGGTCTAAATAAGGGAAAAGCCTTCTGCCCGGGGCAAGGAGCGGAAAATATAAGCACCCAGAGGAAATACCGTCTGCTCATGGCTTTCTGCCTGGCAGCCCTTATGACTTGGCCGTCTGAAGCTGGGGCCTACGCCATCACCAGCCTAAGCCTGGTGCGCAATCATCAGGCCACCCGGGTGGTGATCCAGGCCGACGGGCCCGTGAATTTCCAAGTGGAGTTGGCCGGGCCCCAGGCGGTGGTGCTGCATCTGCCCGGCGCCTCCCTGGCCGCCAGGGTGCCGACGTCCCTCACCGACCCCCTGGTCAGCTGGATAGAGTCCAGATCCGAGCCGGGCGGCCTGGCCCTGGTGGTGCACACCCGGACCCCCGGCGTGACGGTGCTGCCCTTTTACGAGGCCGCCTCCCGCCAGCTTACCCTGGAATTGGGCGGGTCCCCTTCGGTGGAGGTTTCCGTAAGTCCGGGGCCCACCCCTCCGGCCCAAATCGCCCCCCAAGCGTCAATTCCTCCCGAGGCAGCGCCCAAGCCTCCTGCCCCGAAAACCCCGGCCGTTGCCCCGTCCGCGCCGCCCCAGGCTTCCCCGCCCTCGGCTCCGCCCCGGGCGGCTAAGACGCCGGCCACACCCCAGGCTACCCCGGCGGTGCTGGCCGTGCGCCTGGGCACCCACGATGATTACACCAGGTTGGTCCTGGATGGGGATGCCCCGCTCAAGGCCGGTTTCGACGCCCAGGGCCAGACCGTCTATCTAACCCTGGACCACGGCATTTTACTACCCGGGGCCCGGGTGGCCCAGAGCGACAAGCGCATCCGCTCCATAAGCGTGGTCCAGGCCAAGCCGCTAAAGCTAGAGTTGAAACTCGCCCAGCCCCTGGCCAAGCACCGGCTCTTCACTCTTTTGGGCGCACGCAAGGTGGTGTTAGACCTGGAGACCGGCCCCGGCACGGCCCCCACCCCCCGGGCCCGGGCCCAGGCCCAGGCACCCAAACCGGCCGCCTTGCCGGAGCGGGACCTTAAGCTCTCCCCGGATCTGCCGGTTTCGGAGCCGGATCAGGCGCCCCAGTTTCAGTCCCCTCCCTTGGGGGATCAGACCGAGCCCGTAGACACGGCCAAGGCCGCCGGCCCGGAGCACGAGATACCCTTGGCCGCTCCGGCCGCCTCCGCGCCCGAACAAATGAACATGGCCCGGGGCACCATGCCGCCGGTTCCGCCTCCCCCGGCCCTGGCCCGGCCCCGAGGGCCAATGGCCACCTTGGGCGCCCCCGCCGCGACACAAGCCCCGCCGAAAGCGGACCGGGCCGGAACCGAGGCCGTGCTGGCCCGTTTGCGGGAGGCCAGGGAGGGCAAAAAGTCCACGGTGACCATGCCCATGCCCAGCCCGCCGGGAGAGGAAAAACCAGCGGGGGTGGGCCTGGGTCAGGTCGCCCACCTGGACCAGCACCCGGGCCAGGGCCTCGCGGTCCACGGCCGGCGCGCCCCGGAATCCGTTCAGGAGCTGCTGGGCCGGCAGGCGCTCAATCAGGTCCATGGCCTCCTCCTGGCTCAAGGGGGCCATGGCGAACTGGGCCCGGCCCAGCACCTCGGCGAGCACGCCGCCATAGCCCAGCATCACCACCGCTCCGAAGCTGGGGTCGCGGATGGCCCCCACAAGCAGCTCCAGGCCGGAGGCCACTTGGCGCTGCACCAGCACCTGGCCCTGGGAGCCCATGATCTGGGTCAGCTCTGCGAAAGCCTGCTTGACCATCTCGCCGGAGCTAAGCCCCAGCCGGACCAGGCCGGCCTCGGTCTTGTGCACCAGGCCCGGGTCCAGTCCCTTGAGCACCACCGGCAGGCCCAGCTCAAAGGCCTTGTACACCGCCTTTTCCGCCGTGGGTGCCAGGGCCTCGGCCACCATGGGCACCCCGGCCACGGCCAGCACCTGCTTGGACAGGTGCTCGTCCAGCACCCCCTTGCGCCCCTTGGTCAACTCCACCACCTTGAGCAGGGGCCTGGCCTGGTCCTGGCGGGCGGGCCGGGCCAGGGGCCGGGCGAACAGGGCGTTCAGGCACTCCACGGCGCGGTAAAGCTCCCGGAACACGGGAATGCCCAGGGCCTGGGCCTCGGCCCGGAACTCATCCACCGCCACGCGGGAACCCTGCATCCAGAGGATCAGGGGCTTGTTTGCCTTGTTGGCCGCCTCGGCCAGATGGGGCAGGTCGGGCTTGAGGTCAAAACCGCCGGTGAAGGTGTGAAACAGCATGGCGTCCACCAGGTCATCGGCGCAGAGAGCGTCCAT
>ENA-OSEO01006515-OSEO01006515.1-sediment-metagenome-genome-assembly--contig:-NODE-6515-length-10425-cov-7.873405_pt1 | contig 10425 bp, 8 predicted proteins | sample MGYA00237883_ERZ534232 | MGnify/ENA metagenome assembly ERZ534232
GTCCCCGTTCACCACCACGAAATAGGGCGAGAGGGTGTGCTCCGCCTCATCCCCGCCCTCCGCCGCCCCGCAGACCGGCGGCAGCATCCAGGATGCCGGGAATGCCGCCCAGACCAGGAGCATCAAGACCGCCGCCCAAAAACCGACACGACGCGCCTGCGCACCCGCGTCCGAGAAAATTCCGCTCTTCGACATCGAACCCCTTTTTCCCTTCATGGCTGTCCTCCTCTTTTTCGGGTTTTATCATCCTTTATCCGTTTTGACAGGACAGCAACGGAAAAGTTCCCGGATTTTTCTGCGGCAGGGGGGAATACCCTCGATTCGGGTTGGAAACCAATACGCTGGGCAACCCTTTGCGCTTGGACCCGGGCTGTATAGAGGACAGGCTTGAAGACCATCTTCCGCCGGGCATCCACTGTGATAATCAGGTGCGATGAATCGATGGATTTTACAGACAGATTGGGGGGTTTCTCAAAAGCTCAGGTTGATGCCGGTCTCCACTCGAAACCCATCGTCCGGATAGCCGTAATGAACCTCGTAATCCCGATCGAAAAGGTTCACGACATCGAGATACCACTCACAGGCCTTCTCCTTCATGGTAAAGGGCTGAAGGATCTTCAGGTCGGTTGTGGCATAAGCCTCGATGCGTTGGGTATCGAGGGCCTGCGCCGAGCTGTATTGTTCGGCGACATAACGGACAATCCCCTCGAGACGCGTGTCCCACCCATCGACGGTATAGCTGAAACCGGCCCTGACCTTGTGCCTGGGTGTATAGGGCAGTTCGACGCCCGTCTTTTCATTTCGGGAATCCTGCAGGATATAACTCACCTCGATGCCGAGACCGTTGTCTAAACCGAAGGCGCCTGCCACCTCCATCCCCTGGCGCCAGGCCCGGTCCACATTCACCGGCCGGTAGATGCGATCCGGCCCGCGTTCATAGACGATGGCATTACGAGTATCATCCCTGAAAAGCGCCGCCTTCAGAAATCGGCCTTTCCGGAATGAGTAGTCGAAACCCAGATCATAGGAAACGCACTGCTCCTCATCCAGGTCCGGATTGCCCCTTACCTGGTCGATCGAACCGTGGCTTGGCTGGTAAAGCTGGCCAAATGTCGGAAGGGTCACGGTATACCCGGCATTCGCCTTGACAAGACCCTTTTCCGTAAGCTGAAATCCCAGACCGCAGGATCCGCCCGGGTTGAACCCAAAATCCGTACTGTGGTCCCCCCTCGCACCCACGGCGGCGGTCACGCTCCCGAAATCCCGCTCCCAATGCGCATGCGCGCCGCCCAAAACCCGGTGGTGGTCTCCTGAAAGGGTGTGGACCACGTCATTCCGCTCGACGAGCCCCCCCAAACGGAGGGTACAAATCCCGCCCTCATCCGACCAGGTGGTATCCCCCTTCAGACCGAGCTTCCATTCCTCCAGATCCGAGACAAACCCGGATTGGGCGGTATCGCGCGAATCGACATCGTCCGTGTATGCCTTGAGAGAAAAATCGCCCGATTCACCGGCAAACCCCTTCACCTCGAGATCGAAAGAACCTTTCGCGTAGCGCTGCCGCGCATCCGGGGTCGGGTTGTCCGTGGGACCGGGGGTGCCCTGCTCCAAGAGGTAATACCGCCCGTTCAGATTGAATTGCAGATCTTCCGCGGTCGAATGGTCCCAGTGTAGGCTCACCGTCCCTCTGTCCATGTCGCTGTTCGTGCGCTTCCCGTCCCGATGAATGCCGCCCGCCGTCAGCATCGCGTTGCCTCCGGCAAGGGGTGCGCCGCCGCTCAGGGTTCCCTCGGCCAGACCATAGGACCCCGCTGAAAGCTTCAGGCTGCCTGGCACCTCATCATCATCGACTATTCCGCGGCCGCACCCATCGTACGTGACGATGTGGATGGCCCCGTTGGCGGCACCCGGCCCAAGCCAGACAGGCACCGGCGGTTTGAAGACACTGATGGTCTGGACGGTATCGATCGGGATACCCGCAAGATCGACGCCACCGTATTGGCTGGTGTTCAGCGGCCTCCCGTTCAGGAGGACGAGCACCCCGCCGGTCTTGCCGGAGCCGCGGATCGAGATCCTCGCCCCCAAGCCGGCCGAAGGGCTGATTTCCACCCCGGCCATCGTATTCAGGGCCTCTTCGAGATTCCGAAGGTTCCCCTCGGCAATCTCCTCCCGGGAGAGGGTCTCCACCTGCTGGGGATGATTTTGAACATAGTCCTCGAGCCTCTTTGCCGTGACAGTGACGGCCTCCAAGACAACCGCCGGCCCGCCCGCATGGTTGTCCTCGGCCCAGACAACCGTCGCGCTCCCGAAGACAGCCACCCCTATCACGGCCAGGACTATCCCCCACCGTCGTCGGTGAGCGGCGCAGGATGCCGCGTGTTCCTGCGGTTTTCGAGGCGGGCGAGGCTGAAAAGAGAGTCCGTGCATACACCCATCGGCCTTCAATGCATTATATTCCATTCAAGATTCCGCGGCCTTTCTCAATCCGGCCTCCTGGCTTCAAAAAGAACCCGATTTGGCGGACAAGTGCGTCTTCAGAGAACGATCCGAGAGATCTCTGCCGGCGTCCTTGCGCACCAGCAGCAGTGAAAGGTAGTGAGGGGTGCCCTGGGTCGCATCTTTGAGATTTTCAACCACCACCTCGCCATCGAGTCCGCAACGGGAGACGAGGACGGAAGATGGCGTCAGATCCAAGTGATCGAGGGTCTCCAGGATACGCCCGCAATTCCGGTAGACCTTCAGGATGACACAGCTTTCGGCCTGCGCGAGCCTCCGGCGCAGGTCCTCAGGATCACCGACGCCCGAGAGCACCGTAAGGGTCTCCTCCCCTTCCACAAGGACACGCCCCACGCGCGCGGCCGCCGCCTGATAAGACGTCACTCCGGGGATCACGCGTATCTCCGTGTCCGCAACCATAGCCCGGATGGTGCGCATGAGATAACCGAAGGTGCTGTAGATCAAGGGGTCGCCGAGGGTGAGAAAAGCGGCGTCGGTGCCGGCTTCCAGGACATCGAGCACCTGGCGGGCGTTCTCTTCCCAGGAGGTAGCGCGCTTGTCGGCGGAGAAGGTCATAGGGAAGGTGAGGCGCATCACCGAAACCCCCGCCTTGAGATGGGGCGCGGCGATCCGCGTAGCGAGGGACTCCCGGTCACCGCGCGAGGCGGCGGCGAAGACCGCCCCCACCGAGTTCAGGATCCGCACCGCCTTGACGGTCATCAGGTCGGGGTCTCCAGGCCCGACCCCGACACCGTACAGGATTCCCCTGTGCCTGTCCCTGTACCTATGTATCGCCTGTTCCGGCAACGCAGTCATCATTCACCTCGCGTACTTTCGTTTTTAGAGAAAGACCGCCGCAGACCCGCCTGGCTGAAGGCGGCCCCATTTCATCGGCTTTTGCAGCAGAGCCGAGGCGGTACTTGGCGAAATACCCCCTCGGCGTCACCATCCTCCCCCCGATGATCCGGGTGGAAGAATTCCCGACCAGAAGGATGCTGAGCATATCCGTTCGGGAGGAGTCGAGCCGGGACAGATCCGTCACCTCCACCGTCTGCCCGTCCCGCATGGCGTTCCGGACGATTCCCACGGGCGTGCAACTCGAACGGACACAGGAGATGACCTCCCGCACGGCCTCGAGCTGCCAGTCGCGTTTCCTCGAACGCGGGTTGTAGAGCGCGATCACAAAATCCGCCTCCGCCGCCGCCCGGACCCTCCGAAGGATCCGATCCCACGGTGTCAACAGGTCGCTCAGGCTGATGACGGCGAAATCGTGCATCAAGGGCGCGCCCAGAAGGGCGGCGGCGGCGCAGACGGCCGGGATTCCGGGCACGATCTCCACCTCGACCTCCCCTGTTGTATCCCGGTCTTCCAGCACTTCCAGGACGAGACCGGCCATCCCGTAGACCCCGGCATCCCCGCTGCTCACAAGCACGGTCGCTTTCCCCGAAAGGGCCGCATCGACGGCCGCTTGGCAGCGCTCCACTTCACCCCGCATCCCGGTCGATACGACGCTTTTGCCGGCCAGGACCTCCGGCGCCACCAGCGCCAGGTAGGTCCTGTACCCCACGATGACCTCCGCCGACTCCAGCGCCGCCAGGGCCTCAGGAGCCAGGTAGCGCGGGTCTCCCGGTCCGAGGCTCACCACCCGGAGGCTTCCAGGGCGACGGCCACCGTCACGTTCCGTCCTTTGGTCTTGCCCACCAGGATCCGCCCCCCGCGGGAGACCGCTATCGCCGACGCTTCGCATACGCTTGGCACCCCCATACACCGCGCCACCACCTCCGACGGGTGGGGCGCATCCACGCCTCTGAGGACATCGGGTCTGACCAATTCGACCGGCACCGCCAGCCCGGCGGCCGCCTGGAGAATGCCCGCTTCGTCCCTTTTGGCCTCGATCGTCGCGAGGCACTTGACGGCCTGCAGCGACAACCCGTGCCCCGTAAACACCGATCCGATCAGCCCCCGAACCTCCGCCGCCGGCGCCCCCCGGTTGCAACCGACGCCCACTACGAGGCAGCGAGGGTGCAGCACCAGATGGCATTCCGGATCCGGCGGTGCGCAGCCCTCCCACGTCACGCAGACGCCCGGCCGCCCGCGCTGGAGCGACGTCCGGTCCTTCACCCGCTCAGGCGTAGAACCCGGCCCCCAGCTCCATGCCTGGTCCAGGCGGCCCTCGGGATCCCATGCCTGGATCGGTTCCCCTTCGAGAAGGGCCATGTTGACCTGTTTGATCGCAGCCGGGTTCTGGATCGCGCATCCCCTTTGACAAGCCAGGCGATCGATGGCCGGCACACCCGCGGTGTCGGTGGCCGTCGTGATGACGGGCTCACCCCCGGTAAGGCCCGCGACCTGCCGCGCCAGATCGTTCGCGCCGCCTACATGACCCGAGAGGACGCTCACCACGTACCGCCCCCCCTGGTCCAGCGCCACCACGGCCGGATCCCGCAGTTTGTGCGACAGGTGCGGCGCGATCACCCGCACCACGATCCCCACCGCCGCCACGAAGACATGCCGCCGGTACCCGTTGAATCGCTGATCGACCGCCTGGCGGAGGCTCTCGAAGGCCTCCGCCCGGTGCCGTGGCGCGAGCCGGCGGGGCAGAAACAGGTCCCCGTCGAGGGACAGCGCAATCCGGGCGCCGAGCCGGGCGCCGGCAGGGGTCAGTGCATAGACGGCCGTGGTCTTCACGGTCTGAACCCGTGCTTGAAATCCTCTGCGTAGAGCCGCGAGGCGCAGGCCGTTTCCTCCTGGCCCGGGAGCACCAGAAAGACGGTCTGGCGATCGATGCCGGCGGCCCCGACGGCTTCGGGCAGCTCGGAGAGCCGAGTACGGATCAGCCTTTCATCGGGCCAGCCCACCCGGTGGCACACGATCACCGGCGTCTCGGGGGAGTAGCCCCCTTCCAGCAACTCCCGGGCGACCCTTTCGCCCTGAGCGGCCGAAAGGTAGACGGCCATGGAGGTCCGGTGGCGGGCCAGATCCCTCAGCTGCTCGGCCTCCGGCACCAGGGTCCGACCCCCGAGCCGGGTCAGGATCAGCGACTGGACCTTTTCCGGGAGCGTGAAGGAGACCCGCGCGGCGGCCGCCGCGGCAAAAGCCACCGACACACCCGGCACCATCTCGTACGCAATGCCGTCCCGTTCGAGAAGGGCCGCCTGTTCCCGTACCGCACCGTAGAGCGCCGGATCGCCGGTGTGCACGCGGGCCGCCGAAACGCCGCCCCGGACCGCGGACACCAACGCCGCATGGGTCTCTTCGAGGGTCATGGACGCCGAATCGAGGACCTTCGCCTCTTTCGACGCACAGGCTATAACCTCCTCCGGCACCAGGGAGCCCGCGTAGAGGACCAGCCCCGCTTCCCGGATCAGCCGCGCCCCCTTGACCGTAATGAGTTCCGGGTCGCCCGGACCCGCGCCGATAAAATAGACCTTGGCTGGTCCGCCTTCCGTCATGGAACCTCCTCCGCGCCCCGGCAGGCGCCTTCACCTTCGTCCAACCCGCCAGCGCCTCGCGGTTTTTCCGCCGTCAGCAGGAAAACCGGGTTCAGGGCCTCCAGGCGTTTATCCTCGGCAAGCGGCACGGAGCGGGACGCCTGGATTGCGGTCACCGAATACGGCCAACCGGCGAGCTCCATCCAGGCCCTTGCCCGCATCAGCGATCCCAGAAGAACGAGGGGCGCCACCAGACGGCCGCCCGGTGCGAGCCTCGCGCACGCAGCCTCGAGGACCTCGTCGCCCCGGCCGATGCCTCCGCCCAGGAAAATCCGGTCCGGGTCCGGGAGCGCTGCCAGGCAGCCTGGCATCACCCCCGAGCGCACTTCCACCCCGAGCGCGCCGGTCCGCCGGATATTCTCCCGGATAAGCGCCGCCCGCTCCGGCGCCTTTTCGACGGCGTAGACCCGCCCTTCGAAGGCCAGCAGCGCGGCCTCCAAGGCCACAGAGCCGCACCCCGCTCCAAGATCCCACACCGTGTGACCCGGAAGGATCTCGAGCAGGGCAAGCGCTGCCGCGCGGGTCTCCCGTTTGGTGATCAGGCCGTTTTCGGGGCGATAGGCCTCGTCCGGCATCCCGAGGTGAAGGGCCGCCAGGGGCGGGATGCGCCGGTGGAGAAAAAGGCAGTTGAGCGGGTGAAACCCTCTTCCCGCCGCCTCCTCGAGCGTCAGACATCGGACCCGCTCCTCCGGCCCGCCGAGGTCCTCGAAGACCTGCATCTCCAGCCCTGTTGCACCCCGATCGATCAGTTCCGAGGCGATCCGCGCCGGATCGAACCGGGGATCCGTATAGACGGCGACGGTCGCATTCCAGGCTACAGCCCGGTAGAGCGGCCAGAGGTCCCGCCGTCCGTGAAGGCTCACCACCACGATCCTTTCCCAAGGGATGGCCATCCTGGCCGCCGCGGCCTGAAGGGCCGTGACATTCGGGAGAAACCGCACGGCCCCCGGCCCGAATTCCTGGATCAGCCTCCGGCCGATCCCGAAAAACAGGGGGTCCCCTCCAGCCAGTACGACCACCTTCCGACCGGCCTCGAGGCCCGCCCGCAATCGGGAGATCACATCGGAGAGCGGCCCCAGGATGGGGATCCTCTCGGCGCCGGACCACGGGAAAAATCCGAGGAGCCGCGTCCCGCCCGCCAGGATCGCGGCCTCACGGATCAACCCGAGCGCCTCCTCGGAGACATCCCCCGGGCCGATCCCCACCCCCACGACCTCCAGGCATCCGTTGGTGCTCATCTCCGCTTCCCTCCCCTATCCGTTTCCAGACCACGGGCCGGCACCATCCCTCGCCGCCTGGTTTCGACCCTCCTCAGCACAGATCAGGAGCCGCCCCCCGGAGTCGAAGAGGCAAAATCCAAGCGCCGCTTCCGGTCCTAGATGCCGCCGGCCCATCTGAAGGGCGGTCTGCGTCACCCGCTCAAGAATCCTGCCGGAACACGGGGCCTCCTGGATAATGCCCAAGGCCTCCCGGGCCGTATTGGCGGCCATGACCCTGCGGGCCCGTTCCTGGTCGAGCCCCTCCGCCGAACACCCGTCGGCCAGCCGGCCGAAATCCAGGGCGGCCTTGTGCGCGTGGGTATAGCCGTGCCCCTGGGCGATCTTGAGAAGTTTCCCGAAGAAACAGGCCATCCATACCGCTTCAAACCCGCGCTTGCGGGCCTCTTTCAGGGAAAAGGCGAAAAAATCGGCGATCTGGATGCGCCCTTCCGAAGGGATCCCGGGCCGCAGGGCCGCCAGGAAAGACTCGCTCCTGCCCCCGGTCGAAAAGGCGATGGAACGGATACCGCCCGCCCGGGCTATATCCAGGCTCAGACGGATGGTCTCCCGGTAGGCCTCGTTCGAGAAGGGGCGCACCGTCCCCCGGGTGCCCAGGATGGAGATCCCTCCCAGGATCCCCAGCCGCGGGTTCAGGGTCCTGCGGGCGATGCGCTCCCCATCCGGCACCTCGATCTCCACGACCAGACCGTCCGCCGGACCGAAGCCGTCCACCTCGTGCATCGCCTGCGTGATCTGCCGCCGCGGGACCGGGTTGATCGCCGGCTCACCCACATTCACCGGCAACCCGGGCCGGGTGACCCTGCCGACGCCTGGGCCCCCTCTCAGTGACACCCCCCCTGGCGGCCCCCCGACAGCCAATGCGACGCGGCAACGGATCCGGGCCCTGTGGGTCACATCCGGGTCATCGCCGGCGTCTTTGACGACCGTCGCCGCCGCCCCCCGGCCCTCCCATTCCGCCGCCGCCACGGGCACCACGAGGCGCCCGCCTTCCGGAAGGGGGATATCCACCGTGTCCAAGCGCCGGCCGGATAGGAGCAGCGTGGCAGCGGCCTTGGCGGCAGCAGCGGCGGCCGAGCCCGTGGTAAACCCTTCCCGCAGTTCTCTACGCCTCACCTGCAACCTCCATGCACCATCCTCAAGCCTTTCACGGGGCCTCTTCCAAAGCGAACTCAGCCAACTGGTTCACCACGCAGGCCGCCAGTGCAGACCCGCCTTTCCTGCCGCAAAGGCTGATATAAGGGACCTCCGCCTGGTTCATGAGCCGGTCCTTCGACTCGGCCGCGTTGACGAACCCCACGGGCATGCCCACAACGAGAGCCGGCCGGCAGCGCCCGCCCGAAAGCCACTCCAGAATCCTGAGGAGGGCGGTCGGCGCGTTTCCGACCACCCAGATTCCGCCGTCGATGTGCGGCGCCGCCAGATCCACGGCGGCCACCGAGCGCGTAATCCCTTCCCTTACGGCACGCTGCGCCGCCTCCGGTGCATCCACATAGCAGGCCACCTCGCATCCAAGCCGGTCCATGCGCCGATGCGTCACCCCCATCCGGGCCATGTGGGTATCCGTCACGATCAAGCAACCCCGCCGCAGGGCGCCGACCCCAACTGCGACGGCGTCGGGATGGAAGCGGACCAGGGCCGGCATGTCGAAATCGGCCGTGGTGTGAATCATCCGCCGCACCACTGCCCACGCCCGACCCTCGAAGGGACGGGGCGTCGGCACCTCCCGATCGATGATGGCGAATGAACGCGCCTCGATCTCCTCCGGGCGCAACAGCATCCCGTTTTCGTCTTCGGTTGAACCGTTTGTCTGCATCATGCTCCAAACCTTTTTCCGGATATCTTCACAGACAGCCGCTTCTGCCTGGCCGGGGCCTTCCGGCCGCCTCCCCACAGACCCTGACAAAGTAGCGCGCGACCTCTGGGTTCGATCCCCAATGCAGATGCACATAAGAACCGAGGACACGGGCCACGGCGTACCCCTCCAGAACCCCTTCCGCCCCCTTGCGATCGCTCACCCGGTAGCTGCACGCCACCTCACCGGTTCTTGCGGCGATCCCGGAATAATGGAACTCATGCCCCCGGACCACCGTCCCGGCCGGCCCCAGAAGGCAGGGCCTGACGGTCACCACCTCCCTGTAGCCCAAGGCTCGCAGCCGCTTTTCCATACGCATCTCCATCGGGAAAAGCCCCGCCATGGGGAACCGGCGGCCGCTTTCGTCATGAATGGCCTCGGACAGGACCATCAACCCGCCGCACTCCGCATAGATCGGGCGGCCTGCGCGGCCGAAGGCCCGGATCGATTCGAGCATGGCGCGGTTCCGGGTCAGCACCTCGCAGTAGAGCTCCGGATAGCCGCCGCCCAGGATGAGCCCCTGGATGTCATCGGGGAGCATGCTGTCTTTCAGGGGGGAAAACGGCACCACTTCGGCCCCGGCCTCCCGCAGCAAGCGGAGGTTCTCCTCATAATAGAAGGAAAAGGCCTCGTCCATCGCGATCCCGATGCGTATCCCCGGGCCTGCCGCCGCACTTGCCGCCGAACGGGTCCCCGTCGCCCGACATCCCAGGCGGAGCAATCGATCCAGGTCCACCCCGCGTTCCACCCAGTCTGCGAGCCGCTTCACCCCTTCGTCATTCAAGGCCCGCGCCTCGTCCGTCACCAGGCCCAGGTGCCGGGACGGCATGGCGATCCGCTCCTCGCGCTCGAGGCAGCCGTAAACGGGAACATCTTGAAGACCTTCAATCGCCTCGGTGAGCATCTGCGCGTGGCTGCGGCTGCCCACCCGGTTGAACACCACCCCCGCCGGCCGGAGCCCCGGGTCGAAGCGCGCGAACCCCAGGGCAACGGCCGCCGCCGAGCGCGCCGCGGCCCGCGCATCGATCACCAGGATGACCGGCAGGCCGAGCCATTTAGCCATCTGCGCCGTCGAGCCGGCCTCATCCAACCCCGAAAAGCCGTCGAAAAGCCCCATGACGCCCTCCACCACGGCGACGTCGGCATCCCCCGCGCAGCGGTCGAAGAGGCGCCGATTAACCTCCCGATCGAGCATCCACCCGTCCAGATTGTGAGACGGCCTTCCGGTAACCCGGCGGTGGTGCCCCGGATCGATGAAATCCGGCCCCACCTTGAAGGCCTGGACCCTGCAGCCGCGCACCCTCAA
>ENA-OSEO01006517-OSEO01006517.1-sediment-metagenome-genome-assembly--contig:-NODE-6517-length-10423-cov-5.192925_pt1 | contig 10423 bp, 10 predicted proteins | sample MGYA00237883_ERZ534232 | MGnify/ENA metagenome assembly ERZ534232
CTGTTTTCGGTCCTTTCGGCAACATTCTGATAAAAAGCCTTGCCTCTTTTTTCTAGCAGAATTGCCTGCTTTAATATATCGAGAGTGCTGTTTTCTTGCATAGAATTCCCTTTTTTAGAATCATTCCCGTTAAAATCTTCGTTTTTAAAACATAAATTGCTATCACATGAAGTCCATTAAAACCAATAGATATCAAACCCTGATTATTTTTTAAGTGTCCAATCTAATATTTTGTGCATCGTTTACTTTTAATCACTTGGAGTTATCGCTTGTTTGAAAAAATGTCAAAACCGTGTTAAATTTGATATCTCAGTATGACTTATTTAACTGGTGATGGCAAGAGATGTCAGGGTTTGACAAGCCCGATTTTCGTGAGGTAATCTCAATGTATCAAAAGTTTGAAGACTGAAAGGCGGACTACAAAATATAGTGTTCGCTTTATTTGTTTCGATTGAAGAATATCAGTCGAATCCCATATTGTTTTTTAATAAAACCCAAACCTGTCTAGACTTAACCCTGATATTTAGACATTTTAATTGGATAAGATTATCACGCAGGTGTAATATTTAGATAATTCAGAACAGAAATGGCAGACCAACCCAAAAATCCACGCATCCTGATAATAACGCCGGAAGTCACCTATTTGCCGGACCGCATGGGAGATATGGCCTCCTTTTTTACGGCCAAAGCAGGGGGCCTTGCCGACGTTTCAGCCGCCCTGATCACGGCCCTTTTCAAACAGGGGGCCGAAGTGCATGTCGCCCTTCCGGACTACCGTGCCATCTTCAGTAACGGGCTGACCCCTGTTTTAAAAAAAGAGCTTCGTAGAATCCATCGCATAATGCCCGATGATCACATCCATCTGGCAAGAGACCGGGCCTTTTATTACATCAACCGTGTGTACTCTGGGTATGGAGAAGAAAACATTAAACTCGCCCTGGCGTTTCAGCGCGAGGTGATCAGCCATATCGTCCCCCAAGTTCAACCGGATCTGATTCATTGTAACGACTGGATGACCGGTCTAATTCCGGCGATGGCCCGGCAGATGGGAATCCCCTGTCTTTTTACGATTCACAACATACACACCATAAAAATAACCCTGGCCTATATCGAGGACCGGGGAATCGATGCCGCCTATTTCTGGCAGAATTTGTATTGCGAAAATATGGCCGAAAGCTATGAAGACGCAAGGGATGCCATTCCCGTAGATATGCTCACCAGCGGAATTTTTGCCGCTCATTTTGTCAATGTCGTCAGTCCGACCTTCCTTGAGGAAATCGTCCACGGGCAGCATCATTTTATCGAGCCTTCCATCCAGCGGGAATTGGCCAATAAATATTATGCCGACTGTGCCTATGGAATTCTGAATGCACCGGACCCGGCTTTTGATCCTGCCACCGACAAATACCTCAAGAAAAATTACAGCGTGGGGAACTTTGTTGGGGGCAAACGGGCAAACAAGCTGTTTTTGCAGGACAAGCTGGGCCTAATTAAAAACGAAAAAGCACCTGTCTTCTTCTGGCCATCCAGACTCGACCCGGTTCAAAAGGGATGCCAACTGCTATCGGAAATTTTTTACCAGTTTATTTCGAAATACTGGGATCAGAATCTGCAGGTCATTTTTGTCGCCGACGGCAATTACCAGATGATATTCAGAGACATTGTCAATTATCACGGATTTCAAAACCGCGTGGCAATCTGCGATTTTGATTACCGGCTGGAGCATTTGACGTACGCGGCTGCGGATTTTATCCTGATGCCCTCACGTTTCGAGCCCTGCGGCCTTCCGCAAATGATAGCACCGCTTTACGGCGCCCTTCCGGTGGCCCATGATACCGGCGGGATCCATGATACCATTAAAGATCTGAATGTTGAAAACAATTCCGGCAACGGCTTTTTGTTTAAAACCTTTGACGCCAATGGCCTCTTCTATGCCATCAACCAGGCCATGAACTTTTATAATTTGCCCGATCGTACAAGGACAAAGCAAATCAAAAGGGTCATGACCGAAAGTGCCGCCCAATTTACCTATGCCGCAACTGCACGGCAATATATCGAGCTTTATGAGAAGATGTTGAAGCGCCCCTTAATAACTTAACTGGAGACAAACGTATAGTCTATGAAGGGATCGGATTTCATTTAGAACTGTAACTTCAAAATCTTAGATACCTGCAATTGCGTCCTAATATCAAGCACCTGAATTTTCTGAGATACCTCAATACGATATCACCAATTATAGATAAAATTGTCAGGGTGAATCCATTTGCCAGATTAACCCTGTTTTTTATTGTCCCATACTTGAATATTTTTGATGTCATAAATTGAGGTATACGTAATCGATTTGTCAGCGATTATGCTTTCCTGTTTTCTTTCCGCCCGTGAACGGAAACCCAGTTTCATCCCTCCCGTAATGGGATTTGATCTCTTCCGTGAATTACAGCAGACTTTAGGCTTGATATTATTTCACTTCTATACGTGTCAAAATCGGGGTAAAATCGTGGTCTGATCGTATGTCAGATATCTCTATTTAAAACTACATTGCTGCAGTACCCATGAATTGCCTGAAAACTCATCCTGGACTTGGTCTTTTTGGGTTTGACTAATTTCTTAAATAATGGTTGCGAACGACACTGATTAACGGTAAATAGTAAATAGACGATCAACAATCCAAAATTATCATTAAGTGAACTGCCCTGTAGCAGAGCTGATATGGTATCAACGGGGCATAATCAAATCATAATGCAACAAGCTGCGGGAATTATACCCGACTATGATTAAAGGAGAAAGCTATGAAACGAAAAGCGACTTACAATTTGCGTGTTACCCGGAGAGAGTCTCTTCATGTTCATGATGAATACGACCACCAACTGATGCTGGTTGAAATGGAAGGTCGTCCCCTTAATTATGAAGTGGGAGTTGCCGGTGAATTTGTCTCCCGCCGCAGCGTAAACTATCATGACCGCATAGGCGGCAGCGGCTATATGCAGGGTTATGCCGTCACCAACTTCCAATACGGTTCAGTCTACAGTAAGTTTAAAGGTCATCGTGACGGGGAAAGCAAGCTCACCACAGGCACATGGGAAACCTATAAAGGGACAGGCAAACTGGATAACATCAAAGGTAAGGGTACGTTTAAAGTAACCTCCGGAGATGTGCGAGGCGAATTTATTCTCGAAATGGAAGGCGACTATGACCTATAATTAAAACAGATTTTGGGATTAATATTATAGACAACTAAAGCCGGATTATTCTCCGGCTTTTTTATGGCAATGTGTTCAAGGGCAAGTTGATATTTAAACGGGTTCAGATTAACGATTTCGTTTAGAAACCTTCAATCCAAGACCTTCGCTTTCTATATAACGTACGTATCATGCCAAAAAAAATCTTGATATCGTTTTTAAATAAGGGCAAATCCATTCCGCAGAGTTTGTCTTTTTGACTTTGTTAGGACATTATGCGATAAATGTAATCGGAGCTAATTAACCTTGGTTTGCTGTTCTGGCGAGAAATCGTAGGTTTGATTTCGGTTTGAAATCGTTACTTTTTGGAAATTGAATGTTTAGATAAGGAATCCTCGATCAGAAGGTTTCGACTATGGGTGTTTATGGTTATTAACAAATGGATGGAAGAATATGTTTGAACTGCCAGATTAAGATGTTACTGTGTGGATTCATTATTCCAATTTTGGTAAAAACTTTAAGAGGAAATATTATCAATTTCAGATATCTTACTGTATGAAAGTTCAGAGTGTGGTGGAGAAGTAGATAAATAATAGTCCAGAATTGAACTTTGTTAAGGAAAGGAGGTAAATCATGAGTACAAGTGTCTACAAAATTATTGAACTGGTGGGATCAAGCCCGACTTCCTGGGAAGATGCCGCCAAAAACGCGGTGGAGACCGCAGGCAAAACCTTAAAGGAATTGAGAATCGCGGAAATTATTCAATTGGACATGAAAGTTGAAAACGGGAAGGTCACTGCCTACCGGGCAAAGGTAAATCTCTCATTTAAATATCAACCATCAAAGTGATAAATATAACAGCTTCGAACGACTCCATGAGAATGGCTCAAACGAACAGAAAAAGACAGGGTCTTTGGTAGGCTCTGTCTTTCAATTTTTAGTGTCCACATGTTACGATTTCAATTTAATTTATGTAATCAGAGTTGATCGAACATGGGTTGCTGTTATCAAGTTATGTACTTTTAATAATCTAAAGGTGTAAAATATGACTGATATTACAAGCAAAAAACTACCTACGGTTGAGCAAGTTGAAGAGATCATGAAAGACTGGGGAAAGTTTCCAGTTGAGGAGTTTGCGGTCCGTTTTCAACTGGAAAAAGATGTTATTGAGGCTACTGTAGAGTATCTCCGCAACTTGAAAAGATCGTCCGATAAACGTTCAATTCCAGTAATGGCATGTTATCGTAACGACAAGCTGGAATCGATTGTCAGATGCGCTGGTTCACGACAGGGTTATATGTGATTCAAAGAGTTAGTCTGTCCTTAATTTGTAATAATTCTACTTTTTAATTTAACAGACTGGCTTAAGTTCCAGATAATCGAAGTTCTTGTGTTTTTTTTCAATATAGGCAAATCCACTTCACAGGGTTTGCCTCTTTTCATTTTTATGATATATGTATGTTAGTTAGAGTTGATTCAGGTTGTTAGAATGGCAAGTAATCTTCAATGATATTGATCTGATTAGAAAGATTTCAGCCCGTATTTATGATGTTAAGAAGGGGTGTTGATGAGAATAGCATTTATTTTATTGATAGTAGTAACGAAGATCCCAAAATATTAAAGGAATAGTTTGAGGTTTTATATGTCTTCTCTGGATAAAATAGTTGCTTGTCAGATAAGTTATCTTCCTCTAAAAACCGAAAATATAGATGAAAAAGTTGAAAAAATTCTTTTTATATTAAGAAATTCCGGTCTTGAATTCAAAATCGGTTCATTCGCTACTGAAATAAAAGGTACCAAGGCAAAAGTATTCTCTGCAATCAAAGATATCTTTGAGGTTGCTGAAACAGAGGGCCAATTTGTGTTGGAATTAAAGCTCTCAAATATCTGCGGTTGTTAAATGGCGAGGGGTATTGAGCCGTTTTGGGGTAAGTATAAGATATAAATTAGGACTTGTGGTCATAGCGGATCAACGATAATTTAAGGTTACTGCCTTTCATCAATTGTTTCGTGACCGTTGTTAAAAGTTCTCAATTACGTTCGGCAATCACAACTCTTGCGACTTTAGAAATTCCAGTGTTCGATGCTCAGTCTTCTTCAATAGAAATTAGGACTTACTGGCAGGTTCAACTGAACCGAGCAGAGGTCCACTTCAGGCTCCCCCTAAAGTTTTAATTTCCTCATTTATCCAGTACTCCTTAAAATACTGTTTGCATTCATCGCATCGGTAAGAAAAGTTAAGGACTCCTCCCCTGAACTCCCCTTTCGGGTTCAGGAGACGGATGTGATTCGGACCTGCACCACAATAAAAGCATTTCTTTTCTTCTGCGGGATGTTTTTTCTTATAATCCTTCATTGTGATGCATCAGCTCCTGCCAGTATTCAAGATTCGATCTCATTACATCAATCATATAATAGCTGCTGTTTAGTCAAATAAATTCATATATTAACTAACACTAATATTCTACATTCATGGATGTTTAGTATTGCAACACTTCTGACGTGGGATATCTTGCCACTCACCAGATAAATAAGTCATACTGAAATATCAAATAATTAACACCGTTTTGACATTTTATCAAACGAGTGATATCTCCAGGTATTCATTGCAAACGATGCACGAAATATGGGATGGACACATGAAATATTATCTGAGGGTGATATTTACGGTCCGAATTTGATATCTATTGGTTTTGATAAATTTCATAGAATGGCAATCATACATCATAAATCAAATCACACCAAGAATCTGAAATTATGGCGTTTATTTTTAAACCTTGTATTTTCATCTCGACAATATAAATGAGAATGATAGAGCTTTCTCAAAGGAGTGAACCATGAAGATCTTATTCATTATCTCATCCGAAGACGCTGAAACATCTTACAATGCTATGAGGTTAGCCAGTGTCGCCGTTAAAAACGGAGATAACGTCAGTGTGTTCATGCTGGGGAAAGGGGTTCTTTTTGAAAAAAGCAGTAATGAACAGTTTAATGTAATGGAACAGGTAAACCAATTTGAGGGAGATTTTTACGTTTGAGGGGTGTGCATGAAATCCCACGGTCTGGAGGGATCAAGTTCCTGCCCTATCGCCTGGATGGAAGATCTTTATGAATTGAGCATGGAAGCTGACAAGGTACTGACTTTTTAGAACAGGGCTGTGAACAAAGCGATAGAGAGTCGCTGTGCAAAAATATTGATCTTGGAAACCAGATCGTGCAACTGGAAATGGCAGGTAGTTCAGGTCAAAACGCGCTTTCTAAAGGAAAATAAAGTGAAAGACCAAAACAAAACCAAAGGCCAGCTAATAAGCGAGTTGGAGAAACTGCGGCGAAATTATGCTGAGTTGAAAACGGATAAAGCTGGGCAAACGGAGCAGGAAAGGTGGCTGGTGCAAGAGGAGCATCAAACACATAAAAAAATATTGGATGCCTTGATAGAGCATGTTGTCTATCAGGACATGGAAATGAAAGTGCTGTGGGCCAATCGGGCTGCATGCCGATCGGTGGATCTTGATCTTGAGCAAGTGGCAGGCCGCCACTGCTATGAGATTTGGGCACAGCGCGCTGTTCCATGTGACAATTGCACGGTGAAACTGGCGCGTGAAACTGGACAGCCGCAATCAGGAATAAAGAAAACACCGGATGGGCGGTACTGGCATATTAAAGCTTCACCGGTGTTTGACGTTAATGGGAAGATGGTAGGAACTGTTGAACTTACCTTAAATATTTCTGAACAAAAAAGAATGGAAGATGCACTCAAAAAGAGTGAAGAGCACCACCGAACCTTAGTCGAAACGATCCCTCACGGAATCCAAGAAATTGACACGAAGGGAACCATAACCTATGCCAATCCGGCCCACAATAAGATGTTCGGCTATAACCATCAGGAAATGATTGGCAAATCAATTTTGGATTTTCAAATTTCCGATTCCAGGAAAACCGAGCTCAACGCCTATCTTGACAAGCTGATTAAAGAACAACCCAAGCCAACCCCTTATACTTGTGAGATTTATACAAAAGACGGAAGGGTCATCGATGTACAGGTGGACTGGAATTATAAGCGGGACGATCAAGGTCGCACAGCAGGATTTATATCGGTTATTACTGATATGACTGAGAAAAATAGGGTGACAGCTGCCCTGCGAAAAGCCCATAACAAGCTTGAACAGCGTGTCCAGGAACGCACGGCTGAACTGTTGGCGGCTAATCAGCGACTGATCCTGGAAGCGGAAGAACGAAAAAAAATGCAGGATATACTCAAACTGAGGCAGGCCGAAGTGAACACCATTTTTGACCATACACCGGTGGTGACTGTGATTGTAGATCAGGAACTTCGCGTACGCAAAGCCAATCTGGCGGCCATGGCGCTTTCCTCTCGTTCGGAGGAAGAAATGGCTGGTCGCCGTTGCGGAGAAGCCTTGGGATGTCTTCATGCCTTGGATGATTCAAACGGATGCAACTTCGGCCTGTTGTGCAAAACCTGTAAGATTTGTCTGGCCGTATTGGAGACCTTACAGTCAGGAAAAGTTAATCATGAGATTGAAGCAACGCTAATGATTGCGCATGAAAAAGGGCCTCGGGAATTACATCTGCTCGTATCAACGGCACCTATTCTGGGCTATGATATGGTGTGCGTGTGTTTAAATGACATCACCGAACGCAAGAAAACCGAAGCAGCGCTGCGAGAGAGTGAGGAAAAATATCGAAAATTATTTGAGATGGAATCTGATGCGATTATACTGCTTGATGCGGAAACCCGGCAGGTTATAGATATCAATGATGCTGCATTGAGTCTCTATGGTTATAGTCGGGAAGAATTCTTGAAGTTAACGCATCATAATATAACAGCAGAACCAGAGAAGTCAGATGCCTCCATCAGGAAAACGCTTGAGGGAGAGCTCATAAGAATCCCTGTTCGGTATCACAAGAAAAAAGACGGCACCATATTCCCTGCGGAGATATCTGTCAATACATTCACGTTGAAAAACCGGAAAGTGCTATGCGGAATTATCAGAGACATTACGGAACTTGTTCAGAAAGAAAAGGTGCTCCGTGAAAGTGAGGCCCAAAAAGCTGCACTGTTAAATGCTTCAATTGACATGATTCGTTATGTTGACTCGGACATGAAAATCATCTGGGCCAATAAAACAGCCATAGATGCTTGCGGTATGGCATATGAAGACTTGATCGGCAAAACATGTTATCAGCTTTTTGTTGGCCGGAATACTCCTTGTGAGGGCTGTCCAACCTTAAACTCCAAAAAAACGGGTCGGATTGAAAAGGCCGTTATACGCCAACCAAAGACAAGGACAATAAAAGGAGAAAGTTATTGGGAGACCTACTGCGTACCCTTGAAAAATGAAGCGGGCAAGTCTGAAAGGTTTATCCAGATCTCCAGAAATATCACAGAACAGGTACGGGCAAAAGAACGGATACAAGACCTTACCCATGATTTGATGAATGCTCAGGAAAGTGAGCGTCAGATGATTTCTCGTGAATTGCACGACCGCGTGGCGCAGGACCTTGCTGTGGTAAAAATAAATTGTGATATGATTTTGAATCAACATCCTGCGATACATCCCGAGATCAGCCTGAAAATTTCAGAAATGACCAAAACACTTGCGGGATCCATCAAGGCTGTCCGGGATCTTTCATATGATTTGCGTCCTCCGGTTCTCGACGAAATGGGTCTCGTTCAGACTCTTTTTCAGTATTGTCATGATTTTTCTAAAAGCAATGGCATAGATGTTGAGTTCAGTGATGCCGGTATGAAAGGTTTGAGGCTGGATTTTGACACCGAGATCAACCTGTACCGCCTGGTTCAAGAAAGTCTCACCAATGTCAAAAAACATGCGGACGCTAACCATGTAACCATCAAACTGGTCACAGCTTCGCCTAACATCATCCTTCGCATAGAAGATAATGGCAAAGGTTTTGATGTACAGGAGCGATTGGCAAACATAACCAAGGAAAAACGTATGGGGATTCGGAGTATAGAAGAAAGGGTAAAATTGCTGCAAGGTGAAATGGTTCTTCAATCAAAACCAAAGCAGGGCACCAAAATCTCTATTAAATTTCCTTATAAAGACAGAAAAGGGTGATTCATAAAAACCATATTAATTATCAATGATCATCTCCTTTTCATAGAAAACCTCAAAGCGATTATAAAAGGCAATAAGATACTTGCGTCTGACTTAGGGTTGGTTTGGAGTCACTAGGAGATTGTGCATAAATTGTATGAAAGAATCATGGGAGGAAAGAAACATAAAATACAAAGGCTCCTTTATAATACATCCAGATAATCATATGGAAGGTGTTGGTTGAGGTTCAAAACCATCAATCCAAGACATGCATTATCTGCTATTAAAACGTAACAAAATGACAATTGACCTTTAGGCGGTTAAGTTGCATTATCACCCTGATTTTTCTATTAAAAAATAGAAAAGGAGTTGAAATGAATTCAAAGACAAAAATTGGAATAGTTATCTGCGATCGCTACCGTCGCTGTGCGGGCGGGAAGTGTTTCCGAGCGATGAGGAACAAGGAAGGGGCTTTCAGCATATATAAGGACACTGAAGTTGAGTTGGTTGGTTTTACAACGTGCGATGGTTGTCCTGGTGGCAACATAGAATATGCGGGTGAAGAGATGTTGAAGAATGGCGCAGAGGTTATTCATTTAGCTACCGGCCTGGTGGTTGGTTATCCTCCCTGTCCCCATATCGATACATTCAAAGCCTTTCTTGAAAAACGTTATGAGGTTAAAGTCGTTGTAGGAACGCACCCTATACCGAAAAAGTATCTTGATATGCATACTTATCTTGGGACATGGGAGAATTCCGCATGGAAGCCACTTGTCGCTCCGACCATAAGTGATGAAGTGACCCGTGCAAGTTACGATTAAGCATAGTCACTGAAGGCCCGGTTGAATGGTATATGTAATGACCAGAATTAAGTTTCAGCTTGTGTTCATGGCAAGCTACCTCATAAATCAAATCACACCAAAAATCTGAAATTATGGTGTTTATTTTTAAACCTTGTATTTTCATCTCGACAATATAAATGAGAATGATAGGGCTTTCTCAAAGGAGTGAACCATGAAGATCTTATTCATTATTTCAACCGAAGACGCTGAAACATCTTACAATGCTATGAGGTTAGCCAGTGCCGCCGTTAAAAAGGGAGATAACGTCAGTGTGTTCATGCTGGGGAAAGGAGTTCTTTTTGAAAAAAGCAGTAATGAACAG
>ENA-OSEO01006518-OSEO01006518.1-sediment-metagenome-genome-assembly--contig:-NODE-6518-length-10421-cov-3.350058_pt1 | contig 10421 bp, 11 predicted proteins | sample MGYA00237883_ERZ534232 | MGnify/ENA metagenome assembly ERZ534232
CTGGCGGTTTTCGGGCTTTCCATCGTCTCTTCACTCACCACCGGCTCATTGATCAAGGGGCTGATATCCGCGTGCCTGGGCCTTTTTCTCGGAACCGTCGGTATGGACCCACTTACCGCCCGCCCCCGGTACACGTTCGGCTCCCCGGATCTGCTCAGCGGTGTCGGCATGCTTCCGATGCTCATCGGCCTCTATTCGGTTCCCCAGGTTCTGAATTTTGCCGGATCCTTGTTGAGCGAATCGGTTCAGGTCCAAGACGACAGGAGCGGACGGATACTGAGAAAGCCGTTTCAGGAATTCGGCCAATTGTGGCGGACATATGTGCGCTCGACGATTATCGGGACGATCATCGGGATTATCCCGGCAGCCGGCGCGAATATCGCCTCCCTGGTCGGCTACAACCAGGCCAAGCGGGCCTCCAAGCATCCGGAGCGCTTCGGAACCGGGGAACCCAACGGCATTGTCGGCTCGGAGGCGGCCAACAATGCGGTGACCTCGGCGGCGCTCATCCCGCTGCTGGCACTCGGCATCCCCGGCTGCCCGGCTGCGGCGGTGGTTCTCGGCGGGATCATGATCCACGGCCTGACCGTCGGACCGGATCTGTTTATGCGGAACCCGGATGTGGTCTATACGTTTATCATGGGGATGCTGGTGACAAACTTCATCATGTTGTTCATGGGCTTTTATGGGGCCCGCACCATTTTCAGAAACATTCCGAAAGTGCCGCGCAACATCCTGGGGCCCATCATCGCCGTATTGTGTATCATCGGCTCATTTGCGATCAGCAATAGCATGTTCGATGTCTATACGATGTTTTTTTTCGGAATCGTCGGGTATTTCATGGAAAGATACAACTACTCGCTGGCCCCGATCGTTCTGGCCATCATCCTGGGTCCCATGGCCGAGGCCAACGTCCGGCGCGCCTTTGAAATCCACAGCGACTGGAAGATGGCCTTGTTCGGCAGCCCCATCTGCATCGCCCTGTTTGTCATCAGCCTCATATCGATGATCAGTGGGGCCCTGTCCGACTACAAAGGGCACAAGCAGGAAAAGGAACGCCTGGGACGGGCCCCAGGCGGATCAGACGTATGCTGAGGCCGGCTGATCCGGGGACATCATCCATCAGAACCGGTGGGGGTTGATACTTTTCTCTTTCCAGGTCAAGGATTCCTTTTGACAAGAAACCGGTTGGGAGGGTATGCACATCTGAAGGTGAACCTGTCTTTTTCGAATAACCAAAAAAAAGGAAGTTGCCATGCCCAACAGCGTGATGGTTGCAGAGCACATCGATGAAAGCGGTATCCGTGTGCTGAAGGATTCCAACCAAGTCGAGGTCGTCTATTACGACGACCATCCGGTTTCGGATGCGGAGCTTTACCAAACCCTGAAAACGGCCGTCGGTGCCATCGTCCGGATCAAACCCTTCACCCGGGAGATGATCCGGAGTGCGCCGCATCTTAAAATCATCGCCAAGCACGGGGTCGGTTACGACAACATCGATGTGGCGGCCGCCACCGAGCGGAAGATTCCGGTCACCATCACCGCCGAGGCCAACTCGGAATCGGTTGCCGATCATGCGATGGGCCTGATGCTGGCCCTGTCCCGAAATATATTGAAGGCCGATGCGGATCTCAAATCCGGGCGGTTTTCCCGGCGGGAGCACTATACCGGGTGTGAACTGGGGGGCAAGACCGTCGGGATTATCGGACTGGGACGGATCGGAACTCGCGTGGCCAAACGATGTTCCCAAGGATTCGACATGCGGGTGCTCACCTATGATCCGTATATCAGCGATGCCCACGCCCGTGTCCACCATGCCCAAAAGATCGAATCGCTGGAGGCCCTGCTGAAGGTTTCCGATTACGTTACGATTCATACCCCGCTCACCGACGAGACCCGGGACATGATCGATGGGAAAGCGCTGAAAGCCATGAAACCCGACGCATTCATCCTCAATACGGCACGCGGGGGAATCATCAACGAGGCCGCGCTGTACGAGGCGCTGGACCAGGGTTGGATCCGGGGCGCCGGGCTGGACGCCTTTGTCGTCGAACCGCCGCTGCCCGGGCAAACCCCGCTGCTTTCCCTTGAAAACGTTCTGGTCACCCCCCATGTGGCCGGTGGGACCCGGGAGGCGGCCCGAAAAATGGCCACCCACGCCGCAGAAGAGATCCTGAGGGTGCTCGGGGGGGGGCGCCCCAAAAACCCTTTGAACCCTGAAATCTACCCCTAGCGTTCCGGACAAGGAGGTCAACCCATGGCAACCACGATAGGCATCGCTCCGTTCAGCTATGAAGTGCAAATGGATTGGGCCAAGCTGCCCGAGGGCTGGTCGTTTCACGAGGTGGTGGATGTCGCCGTGGACGCCAAAGATCGGGTCTACGTTTTCAATCGCGGCAGCCATCCGCTCATGGTCTTCGATGCGGAGGGGAACTTTCTCACCGCATGGGGAGAAGGTCAATTCAAACGTCCCCACGGGATCACCATCGGCCCGGACGGTCTGCTCTACTGCACCGACGACCATGCCCATACGGTATACAAGTTCACCCCCGAAGGGAAGCTGCTCATGACGCTGGGGACCCCGGGGGTGCCCGCTGCCTTTCAAAGCGGCAAACCCTTCAACAAACCGACCAAGGTGGCGCTGGATCCGAAAACCGGAGATTTATACGTTTCCGACGGTTACGGCAATTCCAGGGTTCACAAATACACCCCGGACGGGAGACATATCCTTTCGTGGGGGGCATCGGGCATCGATCCGGGCGAGTTCAACCTGCCCCACAGCGTCTGCACCGATTCGGAGGGATACGTCTACGTGGCGGACCGGGAAAACCATCGGGTTCAGATCTTCAACGCGGACGGGAAGCTGGAAACCGTCTGGTACAACCTGCATCGTCCCTGCGGGCTCCACATCGACCCCGGCCACCCGCAGCGGATCTATGTGGGCGAGCTTCCCCCGCAGTTTTCGTTCAATGAAGGCTATCCGAATCTGGGGCCCCGTGTCGGGATATATGACCGAGACGGAAAGCGGCTCGCCCGGCTCGGGGATCTGCACTGGGGAGAGGGCGCCCACCAGTTTATCGCCCCCCACGGGATCGCCACCGACTCGAAAGGGAACATCTACGTCGGGGAGGTCTCCTACGCGTCCTTCGGGAAAAACCTCGATCCGCCCCGGGAGCTTCCCTCATTCCGGAAGCTGGTCAAATTGTAAAGAAAGGGCAATGGGGATGAATATCGTTGTGGTGGACGGATACACCATCAATCCGGGGGACAACCCCTGGGAGGATCTGGAAGCGCTGGGGGATCTGGCGGTCTACGATCGAACCCGACCCGACCAGCTCATGGAGCGGGTCCGCACAGCCGACATCATTCTCACCAACAAGCTGCCGCTGGACAGGACCGTCATTGAAGGCGCACGGCGGCTCAAGTTCGTTGCCGTTACCGCCACAGGCTACGACATGGTGGACATCGAAGCTGCCGGCGGGCGCGGCATTCCCGTATCCAACGTACCGGTTTACGGCACCGAAACCGTCGCGCAGTATGTCCTGGCGTTGGTGCTCGAGCTGGCCAGGAAGGTGGGCCTGCATGATACGGCCGTAAAGCAGGGGGAATGGGCCACGGCCCCGGACTGGTGTTTCTGGAAAAAGCCGCTGCTGGAGCTCGCGGAACGGACCATGGGGATCGTCGGCTTCGGGCGGATCGGGCGCCGGGTCGGCGAACTGGCCCATGCCTTCCGGATGAACGTGGTCGCCTATGATCCGGCCCCTGGGCAACCCCCGGGCTATTCCCCGTTTGGGTTTCTGCCCCTGGACGAGCTGTTTTCCCGGGCGGATTTTATCAGCATCAACTGCAACCAGACCCGCGAAAACGTCGGATTCGTCAACCGGGATCGGATCGGGTGGATGAAACCAGGGGCCTTTTTGATCAACACCTCCCGGGGGGGGCTGGTCAACGAATCCGATCTGGCCGAAGCCTTGAACAGCGGCCGAATCGCCGGCGCCGCACTCGATGTGGTTTCCCAAGAACCGATTCGTCCGGACAATCCGCTGCTCACGGCGAAGAATGTCATTTTGACCCCCCACATCGCCTGGGCGAGCCTGGAAGCCCGCCGTCGCCTCAAGGGGGCTGCGATTGAAAACGTGAAAGCGTTTCTGGCCGGCTCACCCCAACATGTGGTCAACACCGCCTGGTTCAAGTAAGAATCAGGGGTCGAAAATCCAGGGGGCCAAGGGGAGTGCGGGCGCAGTCCGGTGCAACCTGATCTGTTGGATATTTTCTATCCATAACCGGCCCCAGAATCTGACTACTTTCTATCCGATTATTTTGTCGATGGGAACCCAACAGGCCCCCCGGACCCTCCCAATAATTAAAAATTATCAATCTTTACAATATCTTAACAATATATATTCCCTCCTGGCATGCCCTTTGCTTATCCAATGAATAGCTTTGAATGGACAGTTTTGAAACGGATCACACACAATCCACCCACAGGAGGTATCATCATGAAAAAGAGTCTGAAAATCTCGGGGATCATTCTTCTGGTTGCGGCTGTCGCCGCACCGGTTCTGGCCAGAGGGCCGGGATGGGGGTGCGGCCCCCGGATGATGGGATCCGACGGCACCGGTCCGGGCTATTGCAGGCAATTCAACCCGAACGTATCGCCGGAACAGCAAGGCGCGTTGTCCCAGTTGGATCAGCAGTTTTTCAACGACACGGCCGCGCTCAGGAACCGGATCTGGTCCAAGCGTGCGGAACTGGAGGCGGTGGTCACCAGCGAGAATCCCGATGTGGAAAAGGCAAAAGCGACACAACAGGAGATCAGCGATCTGCGTGCCGAACTCGCCCAGAAACGGCTCGACCATGACCTGCAGCGGCGCAAGATCGTACCGAACAGCACCTACGGCGGCTATGGCTGGGGAGGGCGCGGCCCCGGCAGGCAGTTCGGAATGGGCCCCGGGCGGGGGTATTGCCGATAACCCCCCGGTCCGGCGAACCCAGCGATCCGGTAACGGGTTCCACCCCCGGCATCCCGCACCCTTGCGGGATGCCGGTCGGTTTCCCTTTCCCCCTTGCAACCCCCCGGCGGATATCCTATGGAGCAGGCTCAAGCTGTGGTGAAGCCCGAAGGGTCATGCGCCGTGGGGTCAAGACATCAAAAGCCGGTGATCGTCGTGGATGTGGGGGGCGTTCTGATCGACTATGATCTGGATCGGGTGTTCGAGGCGCTTTCCAGGCGATTGAACATTCCGCTGCCCCTTTTATCCCCCGTGGACCTCGACCGGCTCTTTCACCCGCTCGTAACCGGCACAGGGGACTGGAAGGATGTCCTGCCCGGGTTGGACGCCGCGCTCGGAATCCGGCTCTCCCCCGGGGAATGGCACACCGTGTGCAGCCAAATCTTTATCGGCGAAGTCCCGGGGATGGATGAAGCCCTCGCCGAATTGAAATCCGATTATCGTTTGATCGCTCTGAGCAATACCATGGCGGTCCACTGGACCCACCTGATGGAGACCTACTCGATTTTCCGGCACCTCGACGGGTGGGTCCTTTCCTATCTGGAGGGTACGGTAAAGCCCCGTCCCGAAATCTATGCAAGGCTGCAGCGGCGCTATTGCGGCAATGCCCCCCCGTTTTTTTTTACCGACGACACCCGGTCCCATGTCCAAGCGGCCCGAAGGCTGGGCTGGCATGCGGCCGTTTTTTGCGGGGCCGATGATTTTATGGAAAACGTCCGGCGGCATCGCGCCGAGGGGTAGCCCTCGTCAGGTCCGCGCGCACTTTTTGTTTTGACCTCTGCCGCCGCTTGTGGCATGTATAGGAGGGTCCTTTTGAAGCGACAAAGACCCTTATCACCCAAAGGTATGCGGGACGGACCTAAGGAGCCATCGGGTTGGGCACCAAAGATCAACGGCGACATCCTCGGATCAAAGTAAGATGGCCGGTTTCCATCCGGACCGACCATCACCCGACTGAAGGCGAAACACGGAACATCACCGAAGCCGGGATGCTGATCTGCACCAAGGATCCGTTAAAGCTCAATGCGAGTTATCGCATATGCCTGTTTCCGCCCAACCACCCTCCCCTGGAATTCGGCTGCACGGTGGTCTGGTCGGATCTATACGGGATCGATGCGCAAGATACGGTATATGGGGTCGGATTCTGCTTCGTGAAAGTATCGGATGAAGATCTTGGCAGGTTGCGCGAGGTGATCCCCTCCCCGGATGCCGGCATCGATTAGAACCCACACCGAGGCGAAAAAGGAAATTCCCAGATGTTGAATGAATGAATGCCTATCGGATCGACACGCTGGATATCATTCTGGACAAGTGCGGTGCCGAAGAATTCATCAAGGTCAGCTACCCGGTCCGTTACGGCCGGTATTCGGAAATTTGTACCCCGGACTATCTGTTTCAGTTTAACCTCAACGGGGAGATCGTCTATATCCAGGGGCGAGGCGCGCAGTGGCCGCACCCCAGCGAGTGGCTGAAGCGGACGCTGTCAAACGACTGGGTTTATTACTCCACCGGGGGCTACCAAGGGGTGTACAGTCTGATGGGGGAATACTACCTGCCCTGCCTGCCCTACCCGAGCAATCCGCTTCTTCGATCCTATGGCTTTGATTCCGGGATTTTTGAAACCGCCGTGGCCGCGCTGGAAAACCTCAGACAACGGATAACCGCCTTACTCCTTAATGGGGCACTGCCCGGCAGGGTAGGGGATTTTTTCAACAGCATCGTCCGCAATGGACCGGGGGTTCTGGACGCCAAATCCCAAAGATTGCACCAAATTACCCGAGGCCGTATCAGCGTGCTGCCGCCGGATGCCCGCCACAGCGACTACACCGTCATCCCCGTCGTCGTCGCCGACGGGTGCCTGTATCATTGCGGCTTTTGCCGGGTCAAGAGTCCCCACCCGTTTTCCGTCCGAAGCCAGGAGGATATCCTTGAGCAGATTCAGCATCTGAAGGCCCTGTTGGGCCGGGATCTAAAAAATTACAACGCCCTTTTCCTGGGCCAGCACGATGCGCTGAACGCGGACCCCCAACTGATCCTTTGGGCGGCCCGCAAGGCTTACGAAGTGTTCGGCTTCGGTAAATCCTTTATCAAAGGCACCGTGCTGTATCTTTTCGGCAGCGTCACCTCTTTTCTGGGGTGTGAAGAAAAAGTCTTTTCCGAGTTGCATAAACTGCCCTATCATATCTATATTAACATCGGGTTGGAATCGGTGGACCCGGACACCCTCCGGGCCTTAAAGAAACCGGTGAGCGCCGGGGGGGTGAAAGCGGCATTCAATAAAATGGTGGATATCAACCGGCGCTATGAAAACATCGAGGTTACGGCCAATTTCGTCATCGGAGACAGGCTGCCCCGGATCCATGACACCCTTTTGCACGGACTGCTTCGGGACGGGCTTGAACGTCCCTCCAGCAAGGGGGCGATATATTTGTCCCCTCTGGATACCGTCTCGGACACCAGAGAGGTGGTGAAACGGTTTTTTGAGATCAAAACCATCAGCCGGCTGCCGGTGTTCACCTACCTCATCCAGCGGTTGTAGATCCCAGGGGAAGGAGCCGGAAAAGGAGAACGGGTTCAATATCCGCGGCCCGAGGTCGCGTTGGGCACAATACACTTTTTGACAGCGGAGTGAAAAACGCGTGTGCGCAGGGGTAGAGGTCTTTTTCTTCAACCATCAGACAAAAGGAGGATAGCATGTCAGCAAGTGAACGAATCGCGCAACTGGGCATCAAGCTGCCCGCGGTCCCCGAACCGATGGGAAATTACGTGGATGCAGTGCGAACCGGGAATCTGCTCTTTCTTTCAGGCAAAGGATCCCGAAAGGCAGAAGGCGGCGCCTCCACCGGAAAACTCGGAAAAGACGTATCGGTGGAGCAGGGGTATCAGGATGCACGATCGGTGGGGTTGATTCTGCTGGCGGTGATGCAAAAGGAGCTGGGCAGTCTGGACCGCGTCAAAAGGGTGGTCAAGGTCCTGGGCATGGTCAATGCCGTTGCCGAATTTACCGATCATCCCAAGGTGATCAACGGGTGTTCCGATCTGTTTGTCGAAGTTTTCGGCGACCGGGGCCGGCATGCCAGGTCCGCGGTCGGCATGGGATCGTTGCCCAGCCAGATTACCGTGGAAATCGAGGTGATCGTCGAAATCGAGTAGGAACAGAACCGTCCGATGGGCATCCGCATGCCGATACCATCCGATACCGTCAAGGGGAGTCGCAACATGGTCAAACAGCTTTCCTTCACCAAGTTTGAAAATGAAATCCTTCCCGAATTCAGGCAGAAGCTCAACACCGCCGAATCCACGGAAGACGTGAAAAAGTTTTTTTTCCAAACGGTTCGACTCTTATTTGAAAAAATTTTGGAGAAAAAAGGGACGGTCCGATTCGAAGACATCGAGTTGCTCGTCGAGACAGCGCCGCATTACCGGTTCAACCCGCGGCTGTCTTCAGACGACGCGTTTCAAAACCTCTGGGAGGATTCCGATCTCTCCAGTGTCATGGCCCGCCTGGCCAAGGCGGCCATCAAACACCACATCCATCTGGCGCGAAATCCTGAAAAGACCGATTCAAAAATCCGCATGTAGCCGATCCTGCGCCGCCGGTGTCTTCCCCGGGCCCGGCGGCGTTCACCTGCCCGCCCATCCCGTTTGACACCCCCCGCGGATTCGGCTATGTTCACGCCGTTTTTACCCGGAAATCAACCGAATCGGACGCCATTCGGAATGACACTGGCTTTATGGGAAATCGCCATGGTTGCGGTGGCCCTCGGGTGCGACGCCTTTGCCGTGGGCCTGGGGACGGGGGTTCGTTTTTGCGCACCCCGGCAGGTTTTCCGGCTATCCTTCCACTTCGGTCTTTTTCAGTTCTTGATGCCGCTGACCGGCTGGATGCTGGGAAAGCACCTTCTGACCTGGGCCCAGCGGCTGGGACCATGGATCGCATTTTCGCTGCTGGTGTTTATCGGCGGGAAGATGGCCTATCAGGGCCTGGCCGCCCGGGAGCAACCCGCCGAGTGTATGGATCCCACCCGGGGGGTCAGCCTGGTCATGCTCTCGCTGGCGACCAGCATCGACGCCCTCGGGGTCGGTTTCAGCCTGGGGGTTCTGGCCCAGGGGCTCTTTTTTGCCGCGGTTTGCATCGGGGTGACGGCAGGGGCGATGACGTGGCTGGCCATGAAGCTCGGCAACAAACTGTCCGAACGGTTCGCCCATCGAATGGAAATCCTCGGTGCCGGCATTCTCATCCTCATCGCGTTTAAGCTGTTATTCTCATAGGGGCACCCCCCGGACCCCTTGGATCCTCCAAAACCCCCGGGGCGGAGGCCCCAGGGCAATCGTATTTACCCCGTCTGGCTTGAGCCGAAGAAGACGTCTCCAGTCTTGGGCGTGCATGCGGTTGCCCCGGCCCAGGTCCCACCCGCCCTTGACATCGGCACCGGTCAAGGTTATCTTCGCCGGCATAAAATCGAGGAGAAACGCATTTCCCATGGGCATCTATCGAAACTGGTTCTTGGCCAGCAGGCCCTGGTCGTTTTCGATGACGGCCATCTCTATCAGCGTCGGAGCAGCGCTGGCCGGAGTGGCGGGTGATTTTTCATGGGCCCTCTACCTGGTTACGCTCCTTACGATGATCCTCCTGCATGCCGCCACCAATCTGATCAACGACTATTATGACGTATTGAACGGGGTGGACGGAAATGAGGTTTCCACCGCCCAGTACCGGCCCCACCCCCTGCTGGAGGGAAAGTTGAAACCGGCCCATGTCCGTCTGGGGGCCTGCCTGCTGTACGCGTCCGCCACCGCGGCGGGCCTTTACCTGACGGTTACACGCGGGTGGATGATCCTGGGCATCGCACTGATCGGTATTTTTGCCAGCATCGCTTACACCGCGCCGCCTTTCAAATACAAGTACAAGGGGCTGGGTGAATTTTCCGTCTTTTTGATGTGGGGCCCGCTGATGGTGGAAGGCGCCTATTATGTCCAGCGTCAGGAACTGAGCGCCGAGGCCTTCTGGGTATCTCTGCCCTTCGGTGTGCTGGTCTCATTGGTGCTGCTGGTCAACAATCTGCGGGACATGTCCCACGACCGGCAAAGAGGGATCCAAACGCTGCCCATACTCATCGGTCGGTTAAACGGCATCCGGCTTTACATCGTTTTGCTGGTGCTGGCCTATTTGAGCGTCCTTTGGATGTCCTTCAAGGGCCCGCTTCACCTCTGGTCGCTGATGGTGTTGCTGTCGGTTCCGCTGGCCTTCAGGCTGCTCAAACAGATCGCCCGAAAAATCCCCATGGACGGCGATGCCCGGACGGCTCAACTGGACACCGCATTCGGTGCACTCCTGCTGACCTCCCGGATTTTTGGAAACCTGCTGTGAGGGGCCGTAAATCCGGCTGGCTCCCGCTTTGGCTAACC
>ENA-OSEO01006520-OSEO01006520.1-sediment-metagenome-genome-assembly--contig:-NODE-6520-length-10418-cov-5.433034_pt1 | contig 10418 bp, 9 predicted proteins | sample MGYA00237883_ERZ534232 | MGnify/ENA metagenome assembly ERZ534232
CTGCGATTGGCGCTAAGATCCATCCCTGCCATCTTCAGGACCTGTCTTTGATTATCGAATCGGAAGGGATTGCCGATTGCGGCGATCACCCGGGAGGCGATGTCAGGCCCAAAACCCGGTATCGATAGAAGGCACCTGTATTCTGGAAAACAGGAACACACCTCTTCGATGTTGTCTTCCACTTCACGGATACTGTCTCTGATGTATGCCAATCCTTCCACCATCAATTTGGCTTCCACGTCCAGAGAGTCTCCAGCTCGGCAGCCGATGGAATTCACTGCCTTCTCCCAGACCGCTCTCAAGCGCTCTTGTTTGTATGAAGAACCCCTTGCATCGGGCGCCACACGCCTGACAAAGTCTTCATACTCCAAACCGGCGATTACCGATGGATCCAAACACCATCGGACGATGGCTAACCCTTCTTTTCCCCAGTTCCCATAATAAGCGTCCAATTCAGGAAAATACTGCGCCAGGAGGTGGTTCCGTATGCGGACCTTCTGCCCGTGCTCTTGCTTCTTCAGCCGCCTTTTCAGGGATAACAGATTCCTCAGGTCCCTCAAGGGCATTGACGGGTACTCGTAAAAAAGAAACTTCCCCTGACATATCAGATCCGCGATGACCGCCGCATCTTTCGTGTCATTCTTGTCCCATCGCCCATCCATGGTTTTACGGTTATTCTTGACGCTCGTCCCTGCCACCAGAACCACATTCCGGCCACACCTGATCAGATATTCACCTAATGGCTTATGATAGTTGGCGGTGGGTTCAAACCCATAGATCACCTTCTCAAGACCGTACCTGACTTTTAAGGCGTCTTCCTGGACTCGAAGCTTCTGGAATCCTTCAAGGGTATTTTCAAAGATCATTCGCTTCAGCAGCGTCTTCCCGTTGGCCGTCCCATAAAATGCGTAGTGTTTAAATTTTGCCACATCGATCCCGACAATCAGATACTCGATCGAACCCCTTATCTCTTTCCTGATTTGACGAAACTGCTCCAGTCTGATACTATCTACCTCGTTCATCTGAAACCTCCTTCCTTAAGTTAAAGTTTTTTGGGGAAAATTGCTTTACCTTAACAGGAGGTTTTTCTTTTGCATAGCTATTAAGAAATTTTTTTCTATACTAACATTGGGGAAGCTAACCCCTTGCTTTTTAAATATATAACGTCTATGATTTTATGCCTTTCTCATCCATTGCAGATATTCCGTCATGGCTTTGCCATGCTTGGAGACAGCTCCGCCCCTTGGATTACAGAAAGGCCAGAGGTCGGAGTTCAGAGGTCGGATGTCGGACCAGATTACTGCATATACCATCGGCAATGTGCTTCCAAACTTGAGGGGAGATTTACCGTTTTGCAACTGGAATTATCAAGATTGTAATTGGAAACCAATTTTTAGAGATGGAAAAGAAGGGGTGGAGCCACAAGTCAGAGGTCGAATGTCAGATGTCGGACGTCGGACGTCGGACGTCAGCTGTTCAATAAAATTTTTCAGGATTCTTAACAGAACTTCGTGGCGATAAAAAAATAGTTCTTCATTATCAGCTGGTTACCGTCTATTAATTTAATGGGGACGTCTATGATTTTATGCGTTTCTCATCCATTGCAGATGTTCCGTCATGGTTTCGCCATGCTTGGAGACAGCTCCGCTCCTTGGATTACACAAAAAACCAGAGGTCGGAAGTCAGAGGTCCGAGGTCAGAGGTCGCCCTGTGAAACGGAAAAGACGGGCTTCATGGGGTAAAGATGTCGGACGGCAAAGAGAACGAAGCCAGTTTTAGAGATTCGCATTTTTTGTTTTCCGTGGACAGCTCCGCCACTTGGATTACAGAAAATCCAGAGGTTGCAGGTCAGAGGTCGCCCCAGTGAAACGGAAAACACGGGTTTCACGGGGTCGGACGTAAGCGGAGCAGATTACTGAATATTTCATCGGCAGTCGAGGTGAAATCTTGAGCGGTTATATTCATTTTTGTAATTGGAGATCCTGAAATTGTAATTGAAGGCCCATTTTTACAGAAGGGAACGAAGCGGGGAGGCTGGAAATCAGACGTCGGATGTCAGAGGTCACCCCGGTTAAACGAAAAGGCAGATGTCGGATGTCGGAAGTCCCCCCCCAGTGGAACAAAAATAAAGCGGTTTCACGGGGCAGCCAAGGCTCAAGGACGAAAAGATCAATATCCTACCAATTGACTTTTGATTTCCTGATACTTTGGAAAGACTGAATCCATGCTTGCCAGCCTGATATCATGAACCAACGCAGTAGCGATAATGATTCTATCCGCAGCGTCACGATGGATATCTGGAAGATCTACCGCACGGTCAGCAATTGCGCAGTTAACAGGGAGCGCGACCACTCCTGAATTGAAAAGCGCTTCTTCAAGCCATTCGTTTACAGGCAGAGGGAGTTCAATTCTGCCTCGCTTTGCCAGTAAAGATACTTCAAAACAAGAAATGGCCGATACTGCCAAACGATCTGCCCCTTGCATGGCATCAACAACAGCAGGGGGAAGCGCGGGATCACCTTTCAGAATCCAATTGACCCAGATGTTGGTGTCGGGCAGGATCATTTTGCACAATTCCATTCTTCAACAGGGGCGGCCGGGCACATAATGTCGCCCAGTATTTTCCCCTTGCCGGCTATCCTGGCAGATGGCTTGTGTTTTAAGTAAGTTGGTGGGCCGTCCGCCTCTTCAAGGATCGTGACGATGACTTTGGCTTTTTTGATAACAGGGGACTCACTCAGCCAGTTCACCTTGCCATCTATATATATGCCTTCATAGCTCTGTAGTGCCATGACGACGCTCCTTTTTATGTGATGGGGGACGTTGGCAACTTTGTCAACTTAATTCTCAAAGAGCGGGTTTCTGTTCTGTAACTCCGAACCCCTCATAACGGCCTTCTGAACACCCATGCGGGTAACCCCCAAAAACCTTGCTACATCCGCAGCAGGATGGTCAACCTCTTCAACAGCGAGGAACGCAACAAGGGACCTGGCTTCTGCATACCGCCTTTGTTTGTTGAGCCAATTTAAGAGGTACACAGACGCCTGTGTAGGGCGTTTAGCTGCTCGCCCGTAAGTCGATCAACCCATTTTTGCCAAGGTTTATTTGCCGCAGTGAACGCCCCAATTCATTTCTCCATCTCTCTGCCGATCCCTTTTTATTCCCCAATTGAATATCCGGAAGAAATCCAAAATACACAATCGCTTCGAGAGGGAAGAGTTAACAATAGGGCTAAATAGGTACGTCGTTGGTATTTGCCGAAGGCGATGACTCTTTCTCCTTTTCGTCCGGAAAAGGAGAAACCATCCGGTTAATCTTGTAGATCCTGTCTGAATGGTTTTTGACAGGATTAATAGGATCTACTGGATTCTTATGGCTTTTGTTGTCATGTTGAATTTCCGGACGAAATTCAGCATTGCCCATCGCTTCGCGAAAAAACATTATCCGGTCAATCCTGGCAAACATCTTCCAATGGCTTTTTCCTGCGTTCAAGTTAGGCGCATTGGCTTTCTGCCCAGGCCGGGTCTTTAACCATTACGGTCGTCATTTGCGCGTCAGGCTCAAAAGGCACTTCCATCGCCAGCAGGTCCTCAGCCCCAATTCTTAAGGAGTCAATCAGCTCCTTTTGAGTCTTTTCCTGCGCATTTACTCCTGGCAAATCGACCAGCCAGCCAATCCACCAACCGCCTGTTTTCTTAACTACCGCTCTAAATTTCATGATTACCTCACAAAAGGAATATCCAGATCCTTGCAAATCTTTCGAGCTAACTCATCCAGAATCTCTCTATGCCTCGGGACTTCAGTTTTCAGCATCCCTCTCTGAAATATGCTATGACGTCTACCTTCCCGCACAACAAATTCATCGCAATCCTTGAGATGCCTAATGAGAGAACCGCCTTTGACCATGATTGACGCTCTGAAATCACTTAAATCGGGCAATCCTTTTTCTGAATTGACGACAGGGACAAGCCTTGCCACCTTTTTCCCCCGTCTTAAAATCAATATTTCTTCGCCCTCTTGCGTACGATCCAGCAGCGTGCTGATCTTATTCCTGGCTTCTTTCACACTGACCTCCATGCCCCGCCTCCTTCATTAATATATTGATGCGACAAAAACCTTCCCAAGGATGTACACATTTATGTCACATGTACAAAATAATGTCGATAGAGGCACTTTGGGATTTAAGGGACTAAGTATGAATTTTTGGGACGGCTATGATGTTATGCGTTTCAATTATTCTTTCTTTATTTAAGGCCCTGGGCCATCGTCATCTTGATTTGTAAATTGTCAAAATAATTTAGGGCAAAATAATTAGCGTAAGTGGTCACGGGGTGTGATCACATTGTTGCTTTTTCGATTCAAGAAAGATCAGGAATTTACTCTTTGAAATAGGGTACCCGGTCACGGCATCAACCGCTATCAAAATAGTGGAAAACAGTGTAGAAGCCGGAAGTTCAAAGGGGTAAGGGGTTATCAGGGGTGATGCGCGCGTCGTTGGGCCATGGGGCGCGGCTGCCTCACTGAAATTCACGGCCCAGGGCATTTGATCTGTTGGTCGATCTCCTCTGTTGCCTTTTTCAGGCACCCGGGACAATAGGTGGATGTAACGGCCACCCTTGCTTTGTGGAGCATATAGTCCTCTATGGCCATCCACGCCCCTGTGCCGGGTTCCCGGCCGCTGTCGTCTCTTATTTTCTTGCACACGCAGCAAACGGGCAATATGTTTTCATAAACCTTGATCTTCCGTTTGAGTTCCACTTTCTCCAAACAGCGAGACACCCTGAAAAACATCTCTTCAGGTTCGCAAGGCTTCAGCAGATAATCATCGGCATCAAAGCGCAGGGCATCAATCGCAGAGGTCATATCGCCGAATCCGGTAAGGATGATGACCGCTGTGTCCGGGTTGATCTCTTTTGCCTTCCTCAGGACAGCAATACCGTTGACGGGCGTCATGATCAAATCGGTGATCACCAGATCAAAGGAGGACCCGTTCAGGCATTCGATCGCCTTTTCGCCGTTGTCGGCCGTGGTCACGCCATACCCCTTTTCCTCAATGTCGCTGTCGACAGCCGCGACGATGAGGGGATCATCGTCCACCAATAAAATTGTGCGTGTCGAATGTGCGTCAAGTATAGGTTTACGCCGTCTGTTCTATCGGCAATGAAATCGTAAAGACGGCGCCTCCTTCCGGCGAGTTTTCAGCCTCAATGACGCCATGGTGATCCAGAATAATGCCATGACAAATGGAAAGCCCGATGCCCATCCCTTTTTTCTTTCTGGTATAGAAGGGTTCAAATATGTGCTTCAGGTGCTCTTGCGCAATGCCGGGGCCCGTATCGATTACGTTTATGACAATATCGTCTTTGTCAATATGAGAGCTGATCGCTAATTTTCTATCCGTCCCCTTATCAACGGTTCCTCCCGGATTCGGATCCTGCGCAAACGGAGAAGCTTCGCTCATCGCTTCCACCGCATTACTGATGAGATTCATCAATACGTGACCCAACTGCTGAGGGGAAGCGCTTATGTTTGGCACTGCCGGCGACAGGTTTAGGATCATTTGGACCTGGTTTTTCTTTAAATAACTTTTCAGCAATCCGACGGTGTCTTCAATGGTACGGTTAATATTCGTCGGCTGCTTGGCTTCCTTTCCCGGGCGGTTGAGGTCCAGGAGTTTCGTTACCGTGTTTCGGATGCTCATAAAGGCCCTCTTTAACAGACTCAGCTTCTCCAGCAGCGTTTCCTCCTGTTGATAGGCCCTTTCGAGCGAGCCGATAAGGGATATGATCCCCTGTAACGGCGAATTGATTTCGTGCGCGACCGTGGCGGCCAGTTGACCGGTGGCTGAAAGGCGTTCGGAGCGCAATACCTGTTCCTCCAGCCGTTTTGTAACGGTTATATCCCTGTAAATCGTCATGGTGGAGATAGACCCATCGTCATGAAATATCGGAGAACAGGTAACATGATAAGAACGGTTGTCTTTTGGACTGACCAATTCCATTTCAGAGATTTCACCTTGTTGCACGGCGTCGTGGAGACACCAGGGACATCTTTCGTCTCTTTGGAACAGTGCCTTATGACAAAACTCACCGCTTGCGTCCCGCCCCATCATTTTGATCATGGAGGGATTCATATAGACGATACGAAAGTCATGGGAAGAGATATATACCGAATCGGCCATGGCCTCCATCATCGAACGATATTTCTCTTCGCTTTCCCGCAGTGTCTCCTCGACCCGCTTCCGTTCCGTGATATCCCGCATGATGGACAGGGTGGCCGGTCTGTCTCTGTATTGAATGAGGCTCGATGCGATTTCTACAAACCTTTGTTCCCCGTCTGACCTCCGGAAACGGGCTGTAATTGAAGGGGGTCTGTGGTCCCCCTCCAAGAGCGTCCTATAATGCCCAAAAACCCTCTTGCGATCCTTCACGTCTATGATATCAAGGAGATCCCTGGCCGCTGAATCGGCCACCGGAAAGCCCGTCAAATAGATACATGCAGGATTTCTAAAAATGATTTTTCCATCCTGAATGACCACGATACAATCATTCGCGTATTCCGTTATAACACGATAGTTCTCTTCCGATGCGATCTCCAGATAACTGTTGAATCCGACCCAGACAGTGGCCAGGGCAGAGGCAAGGAATCCGTACTCCATTAAATATTGGAGCGTAGGGAGCCCCAGGGCGGCCAGGCCGTCATGGATGCCCAGCACAAGCCAAACCGCCCCCCCTGACAGATAAGCGATCCGATGCCTCGGGTTGGCATCCTGTTGTCTTATCCAGATGATCATCGCGTTCACCCCGGCTGCGGCCGCATACAGCATGAACAGGGGCCCAAGGGGTCCCAGGGCCGGTTCGACATAGGGGGACGCCAACCCGATAAACCTGTGGGCGGTGAAACTCTCGGCAACAATGTAAGGGGTGGTCCACAGGAAAATCAGGATAAGACCGTGGCAGATCCCGGCAACCGGGTGGTAGCGTTTGCTTATAATGCCAAGGTAGGAATACGTAAATCCATACAGGCTGTGGATCAGACAAATGATGGCCGTAAATTCCAGCAGGCCGAAAAAGCGGTTGAGGGATCCCTCAGGTGTATTGCATTCAATAAAAACACCTATAGAATAGAGCAGCGCGGAAAACGAGATGGCTGCACTCCATAAATACCATGTGAATTGAGGCCTTCTGAAAAAGAACAGCGACTGCAAGATCGCCATGAACAGTGCCAGTACGGCTACTGATAACGACCCGGCCGACTGGAAAACGATGAGGTCGGGAAACATGCGAAGCTCAAATCTCTAAGATAGAAGCTGAAAGAGAAAATCGAAAAATCGCACGAGGTCACAGAAAAGGGGAGGCGCTCAAACCGCAGGGAGATAGATGCGGACAATCGTTCCGGCGTCGGGTTGGGATTCAACGTCGATCCACCCGTCGTGATTCTTGACAATGCCGTACACAGCGGCCATGCCCAGACCCCGTCCCAGGAAGTGCGTGGTGAAGAAGGGGTCAAAGATCTTCTTTCGCGTCTCTTCATCCATCCCCTTTCCGTTATCCTCTACCGACAGACAGACATGGGGGCCGGGATCGAGTCCGGGACGGCCTTTAACGAATCCCCGATCCAGTTCCATGTCCCGGACCGATATCCGAATGGAGCCCGACCCGTCCACGGCCTCATATGCATTGGCCACCAGGGCGGAGAGGACCATCTGCAACTGATTGTCATCGGCCTTTACGGAAAAGGTATGCGGAGGGAGTTCGGCAACCATCCGAATCTCCGGATCCATCCCCCGATCGAGGAGAGGCAGGATCTCCCGTACAAACCCACTCAGGGAAATGTCCTTGACGGCATATTTGCCTCCCCTTGCATAGGCCAGCAAATGGCTGGTCAGCCGCGCCATTCTATGGACCGCCTTCTCGACCCCGGCAATATGTCCGGAGATCTCCCCATTATCAGGGTATTTCATCTCAATCAGGTTGTTATGCCACACAATAGCGGTCAGTGCATTGTTGAACTGGTGGGCAATGCCGCCGGCCAGGGTGGCGATGGCCTTCATCTTCTGGGCCTGCCGGATCTGCGCCTCCATCCGTTTCCGATCGGTTATATCCGTAGCGATGTGAATAACCCTTTCAAGAACGCCTCGTTGATCCACCATGGGGGTGCACGAGACGAGATAGGTCCGCTCCAGGGTCTCCACTTCGATCTCAGCGGTTTCCAACCGGGCCGAGACCTTCATCTTTTCAAAAGGACAACCGCTTGGCGGGGCCTCGCTGTTGTGAAAAACCTCATAACATCTTTTCCCGACCAGGTCTTGCTCGCGACTGCCCGTCGCCTGCAACGCCGACCGATTCGCCTTGAGGATGGTCTGGCCCCTGTCCAGGATGAAGGCGGGCTGCCCGATGGCCTGGAAGATCTCCTCCCATTCCCGTGAGGTCCTGGCGAGTTGATCGTTTACCCGGATCAAGTCCGCATTGGCCCGCTTCAGCTCTGTTTCGAGTTTTTTCTTGTGGAGGGCGATCTCCACGAATGCCCTTATCTCTCTTTCATCAAAGGGCTTGATCACATATCCGAACGTCTCTATCTCCTTGGCCCTTTGGATATACTCCTCGTCGCCGTATCCGGATATGAAAATAATGGGGATATCCATGGTTGAATGGATCTTTTCCGCCGCCTCGATGCCGTTCATCTCTCCAGGGAGCACCACATCCATAAGGATGAGATCCGGCATCAGTTCCCGGGCCATGTCGACGGCCTGCCGACCGGATGGGGTCTGGCCCACCACATCATAACCCAAGGCGGTCAGCATTTCCGCTATCTCGGTCCTCGTAAGCCATTCGTCGTCGACAATCAGGATTCTGGTCATGACGCTTTGCGGGTGGTGGGTTGTTGGTTATCGGGAAAGCGAATGGCGCAGAGCGAGGGGCGAAGAGCACAGGGCGCAAAGGAGCGCTTCGAGTTCCGATTAACGGATATCCGGTTCCGGTCAAACCCCTGCTTCAACAGACGGCTCCGCCCCTTGGGTTCCACAAGGAAAGTGGGTCTAACCCATTGCATTTAACGACAAATAAGTCGCCCCCCTGTAAAGGGGCCGACGTCCTTTTCAAAAAGCCCTGCTCGTACGTCTCACCTGGATCGGTTCGGGCACATTCGGGGCCCGGCCGGAGAGGATGGCGGCAGGGATGGCGGTCGCCATATCCAGGGCTTCATCATAATTCTTGAGTATGTCAGCCGCCTTTAGAATAGCGCCGGACAAGACCGGGGGACGATCCTGGGCCGAATGGGCATCGGTTGCAATGACGTGTATCAATCGATGCCGCACAAGGATCTCGGATGTGCGCGCGATAAACTCCCCGAAGTCGCCGGTCAGGCTCATGGCCGTCACCTGCGCAAGGGCCCCCATCTGAATGAGTTCGTAGAGGACATCTGGATCGTGTTGGATGACGGCATTACGTTCCGGGTGGGTGATGATCGGGGTGACGCCGTTTAGTTTGAGCCTAAAGATCTCGTCCTTCACGCCGTTAGGGACCATCTGGGACGGGAGTTCCAGGAGGATGAATTTCCCGGCGTCATTGATGGTGCAGGCCTCACGGCTCTCGATCCGCTGAACCATATGGGTAGCGAGATGTACGTCTGAACCCGGATGCAGTTTGAGGTCCAGGCGGTTTTCGGACAAGGTCTCCTGGAGGGCCTTGACTGCCGGCACGATGTCTTCCACCCGATGGGTATAGACCCCGTCCAGAGAATGGGGTGTTGCCACCATCTCCTGTATGCCGTCTTCCACAGCACGTTGGGCCATCTCCAGGCTTTCCTCGAGGGATCGTGCCCCGTCGTCCATGTCAGGCAATATGTGGCAATGGATATCGATCATAAGTAAGCAAGCCCGAAGCTGAAAGCTCAAAGATATAAGCTTAAAGCTGAAAGCAATTAGGAATTGGAAAGGGAGTTAATCAAACCCTTATCGTGGATTTCGATCTCCTACTTTTCCAATTCTGAATAGGCTGCACTATTTTTTTTCGAAAAATCCTCAGTAAAATCATTGGTTCATAAATTGAGCCACCGAAAATGCAGTAAAATTGTACCAATCAAATTTGAGCTTTGGGCTTTGCGCTTTCAGCTTTCAGCTTTCGCCTTTGAGCTTTCAGCTTCGAGCTTGGAGCCTTCGGCTTTCAGCTCATCCCTGTTGGGAGAACTCCCATAGGAGTCGCTCTTTGCCCTCTTCTTCTTCCGCTTGGCGCGGCGAGACCTCTTCTTGTCCCCATCATCGCCATAGTAATAATGGTAGTACTGGTAGTAGTAATAGCCGTCCCGATCCATGTCCACGCCGTTCAATACGACACCCAGAATAGGGCTGCTCACCGCCTTCAGTTGGGTGAGGCCGTTCAGCACGATCTCCCGCGGGGTTGCACCGGCGCGAACCACCA
>ENA-OSEO01006522-OSEO01006522.1-sediment-metagenome-genome-assembly--contig:-NODE-6522-length-10415-cov-3.523409_pt1 | contig 10415 bp, 6 predicted proteins | sample MGYA00237883_ERZ534232 | MGnify/ENA metagenome assembly ERZ534232
TTCCGAGGAGGTCCGGTTCGAATTGCCGGCATGGGTTGGAGTCGTCGGCCTTGTCGCGGGTGTTGTCCTTCTTATGAGCCTGGCTGGAAGCGTTGTGCTCAAGCGGCAGGTAAACGCCCGCACCAGGGCGCTGTCCCGGCGTAATGAGCAGATGGTCATCATTGATCGGACGCTTAGGTCCACAACCACTGACCTAAAGCTGCAGCACGTCCTTGAAAAAGCATTGCGAGGCGCTTTGGATCTTACCGGACTTGAAGGAGGCCTCCTTTGCCTGGTGGACCGTGAAACCGGCCGGTTGGTCCACGGCGCTTCCATAAATACCTCGCCAGAAATGACTGCGGAGTTGGGCGGCCAGGCGGTCCAAGTTGGAGATGGCCTATGCGACCATGCGGCCAGCGAAGCCAGGCCTTTTATCCTTAGGGATGATGCCTCGGCAAGCGCTTTTTCCACGAGCGAGATTTTCCGCAAGGATGGTATCAGGTTCCAAGCTGATTTTCCCCTGACGGTTCGAAACGAGACAATTGGTTTACTATGTATTTTTTCGCGAACCGATGTTAAGCCCGACCCACCTAAGCTTGAGCTGGTTCATGACATCTGCCCTCCCGTGGCCCTGGCCATCGAAAATGCCCGCCTTTATGAACAGGTCAAACGTCACGCGGAAGAACTGGAACAGCAAGTCGTCGCGCGAACGGCGGAATTGGCGGCGGCCATGGAGAAGGCACAGGCAGCCGATCGCATCAAATCCGCCTTTCTGGCCACTATGTCCCATGAATTACGGACGCCACTGAATTCCATCATCGGATTCACGGGCATCTTGCTGCAGGGGCTGGCCGGGCCACTTAACGAAGAGCAGCAGAAGCAGATGACCATGGTTCAAGGCAGTTCCCGCCACCTCCTGGCCTTGATAAATGACGTGCTGGACATTTCCAAGATCGAGGCCGGCCAGTTATCGCTTTCCTTCACGTCTTTTGCGTTAGCGCCCTCCATTGAAAAAATGGTCGAGTTGGTTTCGCCGCTGGCCGAAAAAAAGGAAATCGCACTGAGAACAGATATCGCCGATGACGTTGCCGTAGTGACCTCGGATCAGCGTCGTCTGGAACAGGTCATTCTTAACTTGCTCAATAATGCCGTCAAATTCACTGAAAGGGGACATGTCCGCATTTTCTGTCGGACCGATAATGATCATTATCTCCTGTCAGTTTCAGACACCGGTATTGGCATCCGGCCAGAAGAAATAGCGGGCCTTTTCCAACCGTTTCACCAGATAGACACCGGGCTTGCACGCAAACACGAGGGCACCGGCCTGGGGTTGTCCATTTGCAAGAAACTTATGGATATGATGGACGGAACCATCGATGTGCAAAGCCAGTGGGGCAAAGGCAGCACCTTCACCATACGTTTTCCGCGGCAGAAACGGACAGGAGATTTGGCATGAGCGACACATTATTGATCATCGAAGACAACGAGCAGAATTTTTACATGATGCGCTTTCTGTTGGAAAAAAACGGTTTTACTGTCATCGGCGCGGAAAACGGCCGGGAAGGCATCGACAAGGCGCTGCGCCACAAGCCACGGGCCATTTTGCTGGATATCCAACTGCCCGAAATGGACGGATATGCCGTGGCCGCTGAGCTCAAGAAGCACAATGAAATGGGGAATGTACCCATTATCGCGGTTACCTCTTATGCTATGGTGGGGGACCGGGAACGGATTTTGGCCGCTGGCGCCACCGGTTACATCGAAAAACCCATCAACCCGGAAACCTTTGTGGCAGAAATCGTCCAGCATCTGTCAAAGGGTCCCGTCGATCAGGAGAGACGGCAATGAATATACTCATCGTCGACGACCATGAAGAGAACCGGTATCTGCTGGAAGCCCTGCTCAAGGGAAACGGTCATGATGTGCGGTTGGCTGCGAACGGCGCCGAGGCCCTGGAAGGGCTCAAGGCCGGCGTGTTCGAGTTGGTCATTAGCGATATCCTCATGCCGGTCATGGACGGCTTTCAGTTGTGTCGCAAAGTCAAAACGGACGAGGCCTTGCGACATATCCCGTTTATTGTTTACACCGCCACTTACACCGGCCCCCAGGATGAGGCGTTCGCTATAAAGATCGGCGCGGACCGCTTCATTCAAAAGCCCTGCGAGCCGGAGGCTTTCATGAAGGTGGTTGACGATTTAATGGCGGCAGCTAGGCGCTGCGAGAGTGCCTCAAAGACGGCGCCGGCACCGGAAGAGGAGATCCTCAAGCTTTATAGCGAACGATTGGTAAGAAAGCTTGAGCAGAAAATGTTTGAAGCGGAAAGTGAAATTAAGGCGCGGCAAGAAGCCGAGGAAGCCTTGAGAATCAGCAATACACGCCTTCACTTGGCCCTCGCCTCCGCCAATATCGGCCTGTGGGACTGGAATTTTGAAAACGATGAGATCTGGTTCTCTCCGGAATGGAAACGCCAGATGGGCTATGATGACCATGAACTGCCCAATCGCAAAGAGGAATGGGAAAACCGACTGCATCCGGAGGACCGGCCGCGCATTCTGGCTGAGATAGGCGCCTGCCGGCAAGGTCTCCGACCCGACTATCATGTCGAATTCCGGCTGCGCCACAAGGAAGGTATGTACCGATGGTTTGCCGCCTACGGCAAATTAATTCCGGGCGCGGGAGAAAAAAACCGGCGATTTATGGGATGTCAGGTTGATATCACCGAGCGCAAGCGCTCGGATACGGCGCTCCGGGAAAGCGAGGAGCGTTACCGCATTTTGGTAGAGGAGAGTTTAGACGGCATTTTCCTGCAAAAGGGCCCCAGGATCACCTTCGCCAACAAGCGGCTTTATGAGATGTTGGGTTATGAGGGGGGAGAACTTGAGGGGATGGAGCACTGGCGCATCTATCACCCCAGCTACCAAGAGATGACAAAAGCACGGGCCCAAGCCAGATTGCGTGGAGAGGAGGCTCCTTCACACTATGAGGCGATGGCCTTACGCAAGGATGGCTCCGCCTTCTATGTGGAACTCGGCGCCAAGGTTATTAGGGTAGAGGGCGAACCGGGTATTCAGGTTTTAGTCCGTGATGTAACCGAGCACAAGCGGGCAGAGGCCGAGAGAGAGCGCTTGATGGCGGCCATTGAGCAGGCCGGCGAGATCGTGTTCATCACCGACGCTGATGGGACCATCCAGTATGTCAATCCGGCCTTTGAGACCGCGACCGGCTATACCCGCGAAGAAGCCATCGGGCGAAACCCGCGTATGTTAAAAAGCGGCGAACAGGATCAGGCTTTTTACCAAGACTTGTGGGGAACGATTACTTCCGGCAAAACGTGGAAAGGACGCATAGTCAACAAACGCAAGGACGGAAAATCCTATACCGTGGATGCCACCATTTCGCCTGTGTGCGATGCTTCGGGCAGGGTCGTCAACTACGTGGCCGTCAAACGCGACATCACCGAGCATCTCCGGTTGGAGGCGCAATTGTTTCAGTCACAGAAGATGGAGTCGGTGGGGCAGTTGGCCGGCGGTGTGGCCCACGATTACAACAATATGCTCAGTGTAATCCTTGGTTATGCAGAATTGGCCATGGCCAAAGTGAATCCGGCCGATACGCTGCGCAACGATCTTCAGCAAATCCTCAAGGCCGCAAAGCGCTCCACAGACATTACCCGCCAATTGCTTACCTTTGCTCGTAAGCAGACCATCGCACCTGAGGTGCTCGATTTGAACGAGACCGTAGAAGGGTCGCTCAAGATGCTTCGGCGGCTCATGGGTGAGGACATTGATCTGGTCTGGCTGCCCGAGACGGACCTGTGGCTAGTGAAGATGGACCCCGTCCAGGTAGACCAGATCCTGGCGAATCTCTGCGTCAACGCCCGGGATGCCATCGCAGGGGTGGGCAAGGTCAACATTGAAACAAGAAATGTCGCTTTCGATGAGGCATATTGCGACTACCATACGGGGTTCGTTCCGGGAGAATTTGTTCTGCTGTCCGTCAGCGACGACGGCTGCGGCATGAACAAAGAGATTCAGGACAAGATTTTTGAGCCGTTTTTCACCACCAAGGGGCCGGGCCAGGGAACCGGTCTGGGGCTGGCCACGGTCTACGGCATCGTCAAGCAGAACAGCGGGTTCATCAATGTTTACAGCGAACCAGGCAAAGGAACGACCTTTAAGATTTACCTGCCGCGCCATGCGGGTGAAGCCAAGGAGCAAAAAGCGGAAGTCGTTGTGGAGATTCCCAAGGGGCGCGGCGAAATCGTTTTGGTGGTGGAGGATGAAGTTTCCATCCTGAGACTGACTAATTTAATCCTTGATGGCCTTGGCTACAACGTGCTGACTGCCAAAACTCCGGGCGAGGCCATAGCTTTGGCGGGGGAACATGCGGGCGAGCTTAATATGCTGATAACCGACATGGTCATGCCCGAAATGAATGGCCGCGATCTGGCCGAACAATTACAAGGCTTCTGCCCGGATATCAAGACCTTGTTCATGTCCGGCTACGCGGCAGGCGTGATTGTCCATCGAGGCGAGCTAGAAGAGGGAATCCACTTCATCCAGAAGCCATTTTCGATGAAAGATCTCGCCATCAAGGTCAGGGATGTGCTGGACGGCTGAGACGATATTCTTAGGATAAAACCATTGCAAAAAATTGTCCTGACTCCCTTGCTATCTCCATTTATTGGCGGGATATTCATCTATCGGCTATTCGTCATTTGGGTTTGGGGTTGTATTCATCGTCAGCGAAAATGGCACAGGCTTGGTTGAGAAAATAAGTTAGTGTGACCTTTGGGATTTGCTTCCCGGAATCTGGCCCTCAGCAGAGAGGAGAACAAACCGTCAACCTAATATTTTAATGTTATTGATAACTTAATGTTTTCATAATATATTTGGCGTCCCGTTGGGGACGCCAGCCTTATTAGGAAATCCCCTCGGCCATCTTGGCCAGGGTATAAGGTGGCGCAAAGATATGAATAGGACCTCCTAGACTGCTCAAGCGGATTTCGGCCGGAACGGTCAGCGTTCGCCGCACTTGGCAATCTGTGGCGGACAGTGATTAATATGCGGGGCGGCTATGTGCTGGAAGTGGATATCAGGAGATGCTTTGAAAAGCTAGACTGCCGCCACCTGCGGGCTTTCCTTGCTCAAAAGGTGCGCGAGGACCACCGGCTCCGATAGAGATCAAGGCCGCTACCGACTACAAGCATTCCTACCCATTGGCGTCTAACGAACTAAAACACGACGTTGAAGTAACCCCATCCAATGAATAATGGGTGGCGGACATCACCTAATATCTCCACCTGCGACGGCTGGCTGTACAACTAGGACTTATATTCCCGCATCATTGTTCGCAGATCTATGGCTGGCCGTATGAACAGTTGGCTGGTGCTGTACGCCCTGCTTATGGCCATAGGTTGCCACCGACCAAGGCCTGGCATGATTCGTCAGCCGAATAGGGGTAGCCGGTACGCCTGCGGCGGTTAAGGGGCGGTTCACCATCCTCCAACTTATTTCCCTTGATATACCTGTGTCATATTCCATAACTATTAACAGGTTGGAGGTAGGTGAATCCGCCCCTGACCTTATCAACCCCGCCCCGCACCTCGGGCATTTCAACCTTCGCCGGCCCGCTGTGGTATGAATTAAGTTTACCCTACTTCGACCACGCCATCTCTAACGCAGACATAACTGCTACGTCTCCGAAGAAGTTCGCAGGATATGCTGCCCTATTCTGACAAAGGCCAAAAAAGCCCCTATCGGCACCACAGCATAGGCCGGGCCCAGAGGATAGGCCAGAATAGAGCTGGACACTTCCTGGAATTGAAATTTCTCATATGCGGTCAAAACCCCTTGTACCAACATAACCGCGAAAAAAAGCAAATATAATATTCTGAGCACGCTGTTGACCCATTTCATTATGGAGCCAGGGATCATGCGCGATACAAATGTAACCCTTACGTGGCCGCCGATGTTGTAGACATAGCCTAGGGAGAAAAAGACAAGCACCACCATCAGATAATCCTCTGTGAACTCATAGAGGCTCGGGATGGCATAGTCTACGGTTTTTCTGATGAGAACATCGACTGTAGTCAAAAGCATGATTACAATCAAGGCCAGTGAGCTGATCTCAACAGCGATCTTTTCAAATCTGTCGATAATTCTATTTATTATTAGCATGTGGTGATTTCACCTCCTAATGAGACAGGAAGCACCTCACGCATATCTCCGCCCGTTTTGCAGGGGCATCATTTTTTCAGCGCCGCTCATTTTGCTATTTCGTCGCATAGCTTTTTGAAGCGCTCAAAGACTGCGCGGGCGGGCAGGCGTTTTTTCTCCATGTCTTTAATCCAAACCTGCTCGATGCCATTAAGCGGCTTCATCCAAACCTTCAGATCATCTTTGGAAATCCGGGTGATCACCATCCCCGCTTTCTGGAATGCCTTGGCAAGCTCCTCCTGCTCTTTGTCCCAGTTTTCTCCGTAGTATTGGCTCGCGGACTTGCCCGCCTGCAGAACGGCCTTTTGCACATCGGCGGGCAGCTTTTGCCATTTTTTTTCGTTGATAACGTAGCTGGCGGGATAGCCGCCCATACGAAGCCCCAAGGTATGGAACTTCTCCAGGTCGTCTACGCGGTAACCCTTCACGCTCGCATAGGAGAAGATGACACCGTCCACGATCCCGCGCTGGGTGGCCTCGTAGACCTCCGGGCTGGCAATGGTAACGGGGGCTATGCCATATTTACTCGCGATGGTGTCGAAAAAGCCTCCCGACGTCCTGAGCCTGAGCCCCTTGGCATCTTCCGGCTTTTTAACCTGCTTCTTAACCGTCCCGATGTCATACTGGCAGGTCGCGTTCCCCAGAATCGGACGAACGCCGTATTTTTTGAACTCCTTCATAATCTCCGGAGATTCGAACACCAGGCGCTGATAAATCTGGGAGCCGTCAGTTGCTTTGGTCCAAAAAGGCAGAATCATCACCGTGCTCAAGGGCAGCGAGCCCACGAAGAATGAAGGGGGTACATAGGAAATGTCGGTAATGCCCGAGCTGCAGATGCTGAGCATGTCCTTTAGCTTGCCAAGCTGCTCGGAAGGAAAGTAATCCACGACCACGCGCCCTTTAGTGATCTCCTCCATACGTTTCTTGAAATGCATGTTTGAACGGTAGCCCAAATGGCCCACTGGATAGGAGTCAGCGAACTTGAGCTTGATGACCTCGCCTGCGGCGCGAACCGGTTCAGGCAGAAAAAGAGCAACCATCATGACCATTGATAACAAGAGCCTAACCATTGATTTCATTTCGACTCTCTCCTTTCATCTACTTTATGAATCACCAAAACACTTTTGGATGAATTTCTTTAGCAGGGAACTTATTCTCCCAAGTTAAGCGAGAGTTCCGAACGTTAATTCATGGTCTTGCAGTTCATCTTTACGGTTTATGAGTTTTGCCTAGAAATCATCCTCCGGGTGGGTAGTTGGCCGGACATGTCTTGAAACGACCGGCCCGGGTAAAAAAACTTTCTCTGGGTCTTAAATCATAGTCGGCCTAAAAGGGCTTATTTCACTTGCGACCCGATTCGCTCATGTCGCGTCTTCCCATCTTCCTAGCCGCTGCAAAGCGAAACCGGCGATAGAAAACTTTTCACTTTTTGGTCTCAGCCGGCCGGTGCAAACAAGTCTTTTTCAAAACATCATGGACGGAAGCCACGTCACGATTCGGGGGAAGAAAATGAGCAGTACAAGGGTCACCCCTTCGAATAAAAGCATCACGCCAGTGCCCTTGAAAACCCTTTCGACTTCAATGCCGGTGGAAGCGCTAATGACAAATGCGTTCATGCCGAGCGGCGGCGTAATCAGGGCGACCTCGATGAGTTTGACAACGAGCACGCCGAACCAGATCGCATCAAACCCGAGCGAAACCACCAGGGGATAGACCAGGGGAAGGGTGATCAGAAGGATGGCTATGACGTCGAGGAAGCAGCCCAGAATGAGGTATAAGATGATGAGGAGAAAAAGAACGACCGAAGGGGACGTATGCAGCCCGGCGATGAATCTGATCAACCCTTGGGTCGCCTGGGTCATGGTGAGGAAGTATCCGAAGATCATGGCACCGATGATGATCATAAAGATCATCGTGGTGACCTGGATGGTCGACCGCACTGCATGCCTTACGCCATTGAGATCCAGTTGCCTTCTCAAGAGAGGTATGACCAAGGCTCCGAACGCGCCCACCGCGGCCGCCTCGGTGGGCGTGGCCAGGCCCAGGTAGATTGAGCCAAGCACCACACTCGCCAGGATTATGAACGCCCAGAGGGGGCGCAGCGCCCGGAACTTCTCCTCCATGGTGTAGGTCGCGCTTGAGCGGGGCATCGCATCGGGTCTGACCTTGATCCAGATGATGATCCCAATGGTGTATATGGCAGCGGTCATGATTCCGGGGATGACTCCTGCCATCAATAGCTTGCCAATGGAGTTTTCGGTAACTATTCCGTAAAGGACCAGAGGGATGCTGGGGGGAATCATTATGGCCAAAGTGCCGGCCACCGCGATGACCCCGGTGGCCACGTGCGGTCTATAACCACGGTTGATCATCTCCGGCACCGCTATGGAAGAAAGCGCGGCGGCGGAGGCGGTGCTCGACCCCGACATGGCCGCCATGCCTGCCGACGCGAAAACGCTGGCGATGGCCAATCCGCCGGGGAGGCGCTCCAGCCATTTCTGCGCCGCTGAAAAGATTTCTTTCACAATGCCGCTGTGGGAGATGAGTTCAGCCATCAGGATGAACATGGGAACGGTGGTAAGGGTATAGCTGGCGGCGGTGCGGTAAGGGACCGTGTTCATGATGCCGCATACCGCATCCATGCCGCCAACCATGTATACACCGATTAATCCGGCGAGTCCGAGTGCGAATCCGACAGGCGCTCCCAGCACTAAAAAAAACAGAAGAAGGCCTATTCCCGTTGCGGTTGCCATGTTTCTGTTCCTCCATCGAAGCGTTAATGCTTCTCACACTAGGCAGCCTGAGGGTCCACCCGATCCCGTAGGCTTCACCGGTAAGCAGAAGCAAGCGTGCGCATCAGGAACTAGAAATGCCTCTGATCTCTCCCGATCCAAGCAGCTCTTCAAAAAGTGTAGCGATAATCGATGTGTCCTTTTTTGCGTAACCCTTGACTATCAGTGACTGATACATCTGCCTCACCACATTTCCCAGGATTACAGGCACGCCGAGGCTTTTGGCCAAATCGAGCGCCAGATCCGTATCCTTGTTTTGCAGTTCCACGGAAAATCCTGGCTCAAAGTTGCGCGGAAAAACAAATTGTTTCACCTTGATGTCCAAGGCATACGACCTGCCGGAACTGCTGTTCATCACCTCGCGCAGCACTACGGGATCAACACCGGCCTTCTTTCCCAGGGCCAAGGCCTCGGAAGTAGCCGCCATGGTCACGGCAAAAAGCATATTGTTGATCACCTTTATCGTGTGCCCGGCGCCTGACTTGCCGACATGCATGATTGTCTTTCCCATCTGGTTGAGCAAAGGCAAAACTCGCGCAAAGGCATCCTGGGCGCCGCCCACCATAATGGTCAGCGTACCTTCGAGGGCACCCTTCTCGCCTCCGCTCACGGGAGCATCCAGCATTTGCGCCCCCTTGGTGGAGATTCGGTCGCAGATTTCGCGTGTAACCAGAGGGTTCGAGGTGCTCATATCGATATATACGGAAGAAGGCCTGATGCCGTTAACGACGCCGTCCGCTCCCAGGGCAACCTCACGGATGATCGCCGGCGTTGGCAGCATTGTGATAATCACATCGGCGCTTGCAGCAACATCTTTGGGCGAGGCGCATCCGTGCGCGCCCATGGCCATGAGGGCTTTCAAGGGTTCCGCAACCACGTCGTAGGCATACACCTCATAGCCCGCATTTATGAGCCTCTTGGACATAGGGAGTCCCATCACCCCCAGTCCGATAAAACCCACTTTTTCCATATTGCCTCCGTTTATCAGAGGGCCAGTTCATTCCCCAGGAACTCGCATTTAGACCCATCTGGCGGTTACGGTTTTTTCGTCCATGAAAAGGCGCATGGAAGCCATTCTCGACTTGGCCCGGCCTAAAAACGATTGGCGCCGCGAGCCCAGGGGGAAGAAGGCGTAGGGCTGCGGGATGCCCACGTTGACACCGACGTTGCCCACGTTGACCTCATTGACGAATTTACGGGCGCTCTTGCCGCTTGCGGTCATGATGCAGGCCGAATGACCGAGGTCGGTTTTGGTGTTGATCCAGCTAATGGCCTCCTCCAGGCTACCTGCCCTCATCAGGCAGGCCGCGGCCCCAAAGGCCTCCTCCTTGGCGGAGGGCATGTCGGGATTCCCCCCTTCCAAGATTGTGGGGCCAAGGAAATACCCTTTCGGATATTCGGCCGGCAGATTACGCCGTCCATCCAG
>ENA-OSEO01006523-OSEO01006523.1-sediment-metagenome-genome-assembly--contig:-NODE-6523-length-10411-cov-3.757209_pt1 | contig 10411 bp, 8 predicted proteins | sample MGYA00237883_ERZ534232 | MGnify/ENA metagenome assembly ERZ534232
AATTGTGCGACTGGGATGCCTGCCGGTGAAATTCGTGCGCCTGCCCCCACACTTCGGCTGTAACCGACATTCCGTCGTAAGGTTTGATCCTTTTTTGAGGAAATAAAGATAATAAATTATCGCTGCTCATTAAGATTCCTTTCCTGCCATGCGATTCGTTTCCTGAACCTGCCTTTTGGGATTCCCAACGGTGAGGTTCAATCTGTAAGCGGTGTGCGCTGGTTTGCGCGACTCAATGATTTCTTCCAGCTTCTGGCGGTACGCACTCGCGTTGCGGGCCGGGTCACGAGCTTCCATCCGGGCCGCTTCCTGTTCGTTGATGGTGATATCCACCGAAAAGGTGTGCGGCAGGTTCTGGCGGCCCAGGGCGACAGCCGCGCCCAGGCGGGTTTCACGACCCAGCACAAAGTTCTGCGCGCGGTGTTCGACAATTTCGACCTCGCCTCCCGTGTAAATCCGCAGGTAATCCCGCAGCGCTCCCCGGGTGCCCCGGCGCTGGTAAAGCGAAATCGCGGCGCGCAAGAGTTCGCGCTTGCGGTCCTCCGGCAGCGTATCGTCCCAGGTCACTCCCAGCCAGGAGGCCAGCCAGGGCAAAAACGCCGGGGGAGTCAAATCCGGGTCAAAATAGGCGTCAATCTGATCAATCTGCTGGCTGACCGGTTTCCAGAAACTTTCAAACAGCATCAGGAAGCGGCCCATAAAGTCACTGTCGTGATAGATTTCCGGCAGATGATTGATGTAACTTCCCACAGGGCGCACCGCGACACGCGCGCTTTCACTGCCAACCAGCTCGCCGCGCGCGTCCCGCAGGCCGGCCACACTGACCAGATAAACCTCTTTCACGGCGTCCAAAACGCGGGCGCAGGTCACAACTTCCAGCCGCTTTTCAGAGGCAATTTCCGCGCCGAGATGCCAATCCACTACCTGCCCGGCTTCCAGGTCACGCACAAAGGCAGCGAGATCCAACCCGCCGCCAGACAGGGTATGCTCAATGAGCTGGAGGCCAGGCGGCAGCGCTACCGAAAGCACCGCGCCCGGCAGAGGTTTTGCCAGCGCTACACAGGTGTAAAAGCGCACTTCTTCCCCCGGATAGCGGTTGTAAAAATCCGGGACGTGAGAAAGCAGCGGGGTCTGGCCCTGTCTCGTTGAATTCATTGAAATATCTGTTTGAATCGCCATCATCTAATGCCGCTCGCGATAAACTTCTGAGATATCCACAACGGTGATCTCGTGGTCCAGAGAACACAGCAGCGCGCCCTGGTCCACCCAGACTACCTTATCCTCCACCGGCTGGGCCGGGGGTTGTTGTTCCGGGTTCAGGCTTTCGGCGCGTGGTGTGACAGGCCGGGAGCAGAGGGAGACATCCAGCACATATTTCACACCCGGAACCCGCTGGATCAGCGAGAAAATTTCGGCTGTGAACAGGTTCCTGCCAAACGGCCAGCCCATCCAACCCTGTTCGAGAAGCCCATCTTCTTCTTCCCGCTCCGGGAAGGGCACCAGTGGGTTGAGGTAATTGCGCAGGTGGTGGTTGACCCGGGTGAGCACTGTGTCCGGATTGCTGAAATCATCCACCGCGATCTGCGCCTTAACCTGAATGCCCACATACTCCGGCTCTTTCACCCGGACATGAGAGGTCAGCAAACGGTAGCGGTCCAGATAGGCCAGCAGTTCCGCGGCAAAATTCTGGCGCACGTGAAGCCGGGTGAGGTCTCCGACCCGCAGCGAGTCGGCTGACGCCGGTACAACCAGCAGCAGCACCACCCCCAACTCGCCCCGCGCCTGCCCAACATCCGGGGTAACACATTTCACCCTGGCGATGGTGCGGCTGAAATCCAGCGCGAGCTGCTCATAATCCTGGGCGGTCACAGCCCGTTTCTGGGCCTGGAGTTCGCGCTGCGCGCGGAGCTTGACTTCCTCCAAACTCTCCTGGTCGCGTCCCCCGGCAGCGCGCCCCAGGTTGGTAACCCGGGAAATATACGCCAGCGAGGAGGTCAGAGTCTGGAGGTTGTTGACCGGCAAATTCCCGACCGCGCCGCCGCCATGGCGGTAGCTGCTGAAGTAGATATTGCGCCCGCTTTCCGGGATGCGGCCGTATTGCAGCACCGTGCCATCCGGCTGGCGAACCGATGGGCCAAGGATAATATTCCCGGAGGCTTCATCGAGGATGAAATGACGGTCATAGCGGCTGGAAGCGGAGAAATCGGGGACGCATTCCCATGGAACCAGAAGAAGTTCGCCATCGCGGAACTCTTCCACCATCAGGGTCTCAGCACCCTGGAGTGAGAGCACCGGATTGTGTTCCAGATGAAACTCCTGGGCCGGTTCGCCGGAGCTTTTCCCAAGATATTCCTGATCCACTGTGACGGCGTGGGTGGCGGGCACCGTGGCCCCAATGGAATAAGCCTCAATCTCCAGCACACGGGGTGATTCGGTGTACATGCCCTGAGAAGGGTTGCGCTGCTCAAGACGGCAGCGAAGCCACATCGCGTTCTGTCCATTGATCATATCCGGTCTGGCTTCCAGCGGCAGATAAAGCACCAGGCTGCCGGTGGGGTTGTTCAAACCGCCGGTGGAGTCCTTCTCGCCCTGGAACTTACTGAGGGGTACTTCCTGCCAGATTCCATCACCCATTGAGCATTCCCATACCCAGGGAGGGTCTTCCCGCCGGATACCGACCGCTTCCGTTGGCTCACAGGTGAAGTTCAGCCGGAGGATGTGTCCTTTGAGGTCATTGACCGGGTCAAACCCAAGATAAAACATATCGCCTTCCTGAGGATCGTAGCGGTCAAAGGGGTAAAAGGTCTCGATCCCCAGCCGGGGGAAATAGTTTTTATTCACCTCAGCCGGTTTGCGGAGCTGGAACAGTTTTGGCGGGAAGATTTCGAGTAAACGATCGGTGGAGAAAATAATCTCCTCATTCGCGGATGCGTCTGACCGGACCTGAAAACCGCGCGGAACAATCACCGACTGCTGGTTTTCCTCGCTGATAGGCAGGGAAACGGAGAGCCAGAAGGTTAAATCTGTCCGGGCGCTGCTGGCTGGTTTGCGCTGCAGGCCCAACAGTTCAAGGAATTTAATATAGTTTTTGTCCGGAACCCGGTTCAAACGGTAAACCATCAATTCCGTCATCCAGGCGAAAAGCTCGATCAGCGTGATCCCGGGATCGCTCAGGTTATAATCGGTCCACTCCGGGCAATAATGGATGATGCGTTTGCGGGCTTCATCCACCAGGTCTTTCTGAAATCGTAGGTCATCTAAATTCGGCGCTGGCAGCGACATTCCAGTTCTCCTAAAAACAAATTATCTCGATTGAACTTACCAGGTTTCTTCACTTGCCAGGAAGAATGGATACACAATACTGCGTAGATCATGGGTGGCTTTGATCTCGTAATCAATCTCCACCTGAATAGCCCCATCCATCGCGTCATCGATCAGGGCTCTGACCTGCAAAACCTCAATCCGCGGCTCCCAGAAGGCAAGCGCGTCGGACACATGTTTTTTCAACAGGCTGGCGGTGGTGGCGTCTCTCAGCTCAAACAGCAGGTCATGGGCTTTGCAGCCAAAGGTGGGGCGCATGACGCGCTCTCCGGGACGGGTGCCCAGGATGATGCGGATGGACTGCTCAATGTCCTGCGCGCCGCTGGAAAGCGCGATTTCTCCGCGGGAGTTGACCCGCACAGGGAAAGAAAGCCCAGTACCCAGATATGCTTTGCTCAAATCTTGTTTCATATCAATTTAAACCCTCTGTCTCACAAACTCATCCACCAATCAGAACGGTTGGCTCACCCTTGGCGACCACAGTGGTTACCGGCACGCCGGTGGCGGGGTTTGCCCCGGTGACCTGGCTGGTCATGCGCGCGGCCGGACGCCCGCCGATCAACACCGTCATGCTGCCCATAGAAATCGCACCCACACAGGCCGCGCCCGAAACCAGGTCTCCCACCACCGCTGCGGGCAGGTTGGCGATCAGCACATTGGCAACGCCGGGGCCTGTGATGGTGTCACCGGTCGCGGTGACATCTGACACGCGCGCTGCTGGAAAACTCATCTGTTCATCTCCTTATCGACAAAACACCGTCCCGATCGTGCGAGAACGGCTAATTAATCTTCACAATACCGCCCTGGATCTGGACCATCGCGCCGCCTTTGACATCGGTCTTGGCGCTGCCGTTGACCTCAACGGTGGTACCTTTCAGGGCTGTGCCGGAAGCCTGGAGAGCCAGCTCTCCAGGGCCGGATTTCACCGTGGCTTTTTGCTTGGACTCAACGCTCAGCGCGCCCTGGCTGGAAATGGTGGCTTTCGCTTTCGATTCCACAGAGGCGTCCCCTTTGCTGGTGACGGTGAACTTTCCACCTGCTTCCAGGATCAGGTCGCCTTCCGCTTTGATCGTCATCGATTTATCTTTTGAGTTGATCACAATGCTGTTTTTGGCAGTCTTATCCTGGATGGTGATTTGCTCTTTACCGCTGGTATCATCCAGGATGATCAGGTGGCCGCTGCGCGAACGGATCACACGCTGATTGACTTTGCCATCCTTCACGATATCCGCGGTGCCGGCTGGCGGTTTATCCTTTTTGTTCCACAAGGCCCCGACAATGTAGGGATAATTCACATCGCCGTGTTCAAACACAACCAGCACTTCATCATCCACCTCAGGGGTGAAGAGAAAGCCGCGTTCTTTTCCGCCGCTTGGAACCGCCAGGCGAGCCCAGGTGCTGGAAACTTCCGCGCTGCCATCTTTGGGGAGCCAGGGGAATTTAACCTTGACCCGCCCCAGTTTCTCCTGATCGTTCAGGTCGGTTACCACCGCGGTAACCACCCCACTGATGTGGTTGTTCTCCCCGCCTTCTCCACTGCGCAAGAGGTCATGGAGTGTATTGGGAGCCTGTCCGGTCACGGCAAAGTAAACCGAATAAGCGCCTTTGCTGTAAGTGTGACGGGCTTCGGTCACATAGTATTTCCCGCTGAAGCGGGTGCCGACACCGTCCACTTCCAACACCCGCCCCGCGAGCAGCCGGGGATCGCCATAGGCACATTCCCCTTCCGCCTGGATAAAGGTACTCTCGGCGCGGGCTTTGCTGCCTGTGGCAATTGCGCTGGCATGGCTCTGGTCTTGCAGCGGGATATCAGCGATATGCCCTGCCGCGGCTCCAAAGGCTTTTTTGGCCATCGCGCCGCCGCTTTTTTCTCCCAACCCGATTTCCGGCACAACTTTGACAATACCGGTCTCTTTGCCTTCAATGGCTTTTTTGGTATCGGGGTCCCAGCCTGAAGTAACCGTTTCAGAAAGCTGCCCCATAAGAGACAGTCGGGGCTCAAACTGCCGCAGGTTATGTCCCCAGGTCAGTTTGGCGGGGGACGTGCCATTCAGAACGGCATCGTGCTTTTTGAAATACAATTTCCCATCTTCACTGAAAATCTGGTACCCCAGCCGGCGGGCCCGCGACCACAGGAAATCCCAGTCGGTCTGGTTGTACTGCATGATGTACTCATATTGGATTGCGGTGGCATCCACCTGAGCACTGAGACCGGCTTCGCCGGCAATTTTCTGCGCCAGGTCCGAATCTTTCACATCCAAAAAGGTGCGGGTCTTTTTGCCGCGGGTCAGACGGTGGGAGCGGTCATACCCCCGCACCCGTAACATAACCGGTCCGCCCGCGGAAAAGACCGGCTCAATAGCGGTGATTTCCCCGGCGATCAAAGTCCCTTTAACCGCGCTGGAAGCTCCCGGGATCTCATCGGTTTCGACCTCAATTTTGACCACGGCGCCAACTTTAAAAATATCCGAGTCGGTGTACTTCAATTTTCCGGAATCGGGATCGGGATCATCCTGCACCAATAAGCTGAACATGGACGGCAGGAAGATATTGGTATCCACGACAACCTCTATCACGTCATAGAGAAGTTCTTCCGGAGCTTTACCATCAACGGTGATCTTAATTTCTTCCATGCGTCATTCTTTCTGCTTTCAAGAAAGCGGGGGGATAACCAGCACCTGGCCGGGATGAATATCCATCGGGTCGTCCAGTCCGTTGGCAGACGCGATTTCGCGCCATAATCCTGGCTGCCCGTATTCCTGATAAGCCAGATAATCCAGCCGGTCACCCTGCTGGACAAGGTGAGTCTTGCGCGCGCTGGTGCGGGTGGTCGGGTTCTGGCTGGCCTGGGGGCCATCCTCATCAAAAGCCTGGATAAAATCCACTTTGGCCCTGGCCCGCACCGGGATGCCGCTGGCCATGAACAGGGTGTAGCTGATCTCCACTTTTTTGATTACCGCGATAAAGAGTACCAGATCACCCCACACGAACTGCACCAGAGGCGGGTCATCCTCTTTGTGTTTCGGGTCGCCGCCGCCCATCAGGGTCAACTGGAGGAGCTGGTTGGTGAAACCGCGGACGTCCTGGTTATCCAGCCGGGTGGTATCGAAGATCAAATCCAGGCTGAACTCAGCCGGGTTGCCGCCGCCAAAAAACAGCTCGGGTGTATTCAGTTCAGGGCGCGGTTCAACACCCTCTTTATCTCCTTTACCGGCACGCCATTCGACGCTCTTGGAAATGGTAAGGGTCTGCGGGTTGAACTGGCAGTCAATGGTTTTCGTCCCTGATCCGGCAGTGTAAATGATCTTCGCTTTCTGGAGCGAAGGCTTTTCGGATGGGGGACTGAGCGTGCCTTTCAACTTATCGAACAAAATTCACCTCCTGATATTCCACAACGGTCAGTACAACCGCCCTGAAGTACGTTCTTTCTCCACCGCGATCATGCGTTTGATGATCGGATAAACATCTCTGGCAAGTTTGGCCAGGTCCAGGCTCCCTTCCGGATCCACATAGGCCGGAGCAGACTCAATCTGCGGCGTTTCAACAATCGCGCGCTGCACAACCGGACCGGGCACTTCCATCTGGCGCTGGATGACCTGCTCAACCGGCGCCATCTTTTTGGGCTGCACAACCGGCAAGTCCTCCACCGGACTCCTGACCGGTTCAGTCCCAACCGGACGCGCGGAGGACGCCGCTTTTGGCGACATTTTTCCGGCAGGTTTTTTCTCTTTCGGATCGGCCTTCCGCGAAGACGCCGCCGGGTCCACCCGCCGGGCAGGTGTGATGGTGTGCCTCGCCACCATGCTCTCATGGGAAGACGCCGTTGGCGGCTGCTGCCGCTCATCAGGTCTTGAAGAAACCACCCCGGACGAAGCACCCTGCTGTAACTGTCGCTGGATCCATTGCCTGCCGGAGCGCGTCACCAGCATCTTTTCGCCCCAGGGATGCGGATCACCAGAAGGCAAAAAAGATGGCAAAAAGGCTGGCGCAGAGGATGGCGCGAAAGACGGCATAGATAATGGCACAGAAGATGGCGCAGAGCCTGCCACTAAGTCTGGTTTTCCGGCAGCGGGTTCAACCGGGCGCGCCGATGAAAGATGTGGTTTGCTGCCTAACCGCGTGTTCGTGTTAGCGGCAGGGCCGTGCTGGGTGAGCAGCAAAGGCCGGGATTCCTTCTGGACAGGGCGCGCGGTGGAAGGCCTCACCCGGGCAGCAGTCTGCCCGGAAATCCGGCGCGGCGCGGTCAGCGAGCGCAGCGACAGGCGCAGCGGCGGCCTGGCAAAAACCGGAGGAAGGGGTGCCGGGCGAGGTTTTTTACCCCGTGGCTGAACCTGCGCTACTGGCAGGTCCGGCGGTTGCTGCGCCGGAGATGCAGCCAGCGGCTGGTCTGGAACGGGCTCACGTGCCGGAAGAGTTTGCGCGGCAGGCCGCATCTGGCGATGGACCAGGTTTACAGTGCCGCGGGCGGTGATCCGTTCCGGAAAAGTGCGTGTTCTGATTGCCGCAGCCCGTGCCACCTTTGTCGGCCCGGTTTGTAGCCTGAGCTGAGCCTGCGGCCCGGGTCTGCTCCTCATGCGGGCCAGAACAGGGCGGAACACCAGCGGCTTTTCCAGCTCCGGCATAGTGAAAGGTTTTTCTATAGGCAGCGCGGCCGGCTTTGCGGTGACCGGCGGGATGGACGGCCCCGGTTCCGGTTCAGAGGAGGAGGGCCGGAAAGGAGAAGCTGGTCTGATCTCAACCGGGCGCGGCTGCTCCACGGAGGGGGCAGGCGGTTCCGGTTTTTCCGGCGCAGCCCCTTCCATTGTCTGCGGACTGGACGGTGGCCTGCGGGGCGCCAGCGGTTGTGCCAACGGCTGGCGAGAAGCGTCAGTTTCACCTGCCTCCCGCGATGCGGAGTGGCGCTCCGGCTGGCGCTGGACCGTCGCGGACGGCAAAGATGTTGCGGAGGGTCCTGGGGCTGGCGGAGAAGGTTGAGGCTTGTCTTCCTCAATTCTTTCCACCGGCTTCGTCACATCCTTCCCGGGGGCCGGCTGAGAAGGTTGAGGCCTGACTTCCTCAATTCTTTCTGCCGGTTTCGTTACATCCTTCCCGGGGGCTGGTGGGGCTGGAAGGGGTGCGGCCTGGCGGGGGGAATCCGGCAGGGAACGCGGTTGTGGGGGCGCTTTGACCTCAGGGCTGGGGCGCCGGCCTGTCTGGGGACGGACTTCGCGGGAGGGTTCCGGAGAGGGCGGCGTATCTTTCGCCGCTGGCCGCGGCGCGGGCGGTTCTTCAACCCGGCCTGGTTTCACAGGGGCGCCCTGATGGGCTTCAGCAGCCGGTTTGGCAGGCTGTTTTCGCGGAGCAAGTGTTTTCAGGTCGCTGTGGATCTCTTCCAGCGGGGTTTCCGGTTCGCGGTCATTCACGGCCGGTTCAGGTTCAGGGCGGGATTCGTTATCCATACTCGGCGGCATGGGAACCGCGCCCCGCGCCATCTCACGCTGCACCGTGGAGGGTTTTCCGGGTGTGCTCGCTGGCCCCTTCGAAGCTTGTTTATCCGTGGGTTCGGGTTTCTTGGAAGCGGCCTGTATCGCGTCTGACGGGGAAGATTTGGGCGCGCCGTGGTCCTGTGCCGGTGGTTTTTCAGCTCCGCCAGCGGCCGGCGTGCCGCCTGAAGGCTTGATTTCTTCCACCCGGCTGAACAAACGCGAGGCGGGGTCCGGTTTCTTCCAGCTGGGCGCGGGCTTTTTCTTCTCTTCCTGAGCCCCAATCCTGGCCCGGCGTCTTTCCAGGAAAGAAGGTTCATTGGAAGAATCGGGGGGTGAGAACGGCGCGATGACCTGCCCGCCGGATGGAAAACCCACGTCACCCAGACTCGCGCGCAGCACATCCGGGCGCGGATTTTCTGCCGGAGCACCGTTCGGCAAAGACATATCAAGCTGTTCCCAGGGAACCTGCTGCCGGTTTTTAGCCATCCGGCTGGTAACACGGGGCGCTTTGGCCTGCTTTTGCCGCAGGGCGGTGTTGAAGTTAAGGATCCGCTCTCGCCGGGCGCTGCCTGGCAAGACCAGCCTGTTTTCCCGGATCCTGGTGGAAGCCCGCGTGATCCGGGCCAGCCTGCGCTGAATTTGCGGCAGTGCGACTCCAGAGGCGGATTTACGCCGCAAGAGTCTGTCTGCCACACCTTCGGGTTGGCGGCTTGTTTCAGGAGGGGTCTGGTTTTCCACAGGGTCCAAAGAACCGGTCATGGTTTTTCCTTACATCAACGAGGTCACAGCACTGATGGTGCTCATCGGGAGGCCGAATTTCGGATCAATGGAGATGCCTTCATGAACAATCTCCATTGATTCCACCGATACCGAGCTGATGTCATTCACGTTCAGATCGGACAACTTCCAGCTGACCGGATAGGCGTTGACCACATTCCAACGCTTCACCACGCCAAACCCGCCCTGGCCAGGAATCAGCGACATCACACTCTGTCCCGACGCGCCCTGGATGATGGACAGATTCAGCCGCTTGACCTGTAAATCGTAAAGCCCGGCCTGGAACCAGTTCCACAGCTCGCGGGATACCGTCATCCCGCGTTTGAAGGTAATCCGGTTGTATTCCACAGGGCCAGGCAGGTTGTGGACGGCGTCATTCAACCCGCCTTCCTGCACGGTCTCAACCTTGCGGGTCGCGCCAATGCCGCTGACTTCCGTAAAGAGGCCGACAATCAACCCGGATATCTCGACATAAAACAGGTAGGTTGGCGCCGGATCAAACCGGATGCCGGTAAGATTCTCCAGCGCGCGGACCCCGGCCGCGCCGGCCGCGCCTTTGGCAGTATCCACCAGGCTTTTGGGGGCAGGCTGGTTGCCGGGTGGGTCAATCTTTTTCGGGCCATCAATCAAGCTCATACCACACTCCTGTTAACTTTCTAATTCCTTCCCAACCGGTCATTTTCCTCGCGCAGTTTCGCTTTTAGCAGCAGCCAGATCTCTCTGGCAAGCCCTTCCAGATCCACTTCCGCGGGTTTTTCATCCGGCGCCTGCGCGGGGCGCCGGGGCGGCAAAGCGTTGGTCTTGTTCAGTGGCTCTGGTTCCGGCATAATACTTCTTTCACGCGAAGC
>ENA-OSEO01006524-OSEO01006524.1-sediment-metagenome-genome-assembly--contig:-NODE-6524-length-10404-cov-3.861238_pt1 | contig 10404 bp, 11 predicted proteins | sample MGYA00237883_ERZ534232 | MGnify/ENA metagenome assembly ERZ534232
TAATCATGCCCGGCACAGTTGATAGCCAGATTCTGTCCCATTATACCGAGACCGAAGATGCCAATATCACACGTGCCCATCAATCCCACCCGGACATTCTTTCGGTGATAGATACCCTGAAATCGCAAGTTTTTCGATGGCTTCACGGCATACGTCTTCAGGCCCTCCGTCGGCACATAGTACAACGGCATTCCGGGGAATTTCGAGATCTGTAAATTGTGTTTCCAGAAGATTGGAAGGAAAGTAATGCCCTTTCCTCTTCTTCATACGCTCATAAATGACATCCCTGCTGCCATCAAGGTGTATAAAGACAACCTTTTCCTCGCCGCTCCGTGAAAGAACCCGGCGGTATGTCTCTTTCAACGCGGAACAAGCCAGCACAGCTCCTTCATTTCTGTTCCACCGGGCTATATGAACGGCCAGCTTCGAAAGCCATGGAGTTCTGTCTTGATCATCAAGCGGAATCAAATGTTTCATTTTGTCAATACTAGCCGGCGAATGATAATCGTCAGCGTCATAAAAGGGTATCGTAAGTCTCTCCGCGAGCATTCTCCCGATCGTCGTCTTACCGCACCCCGAAACACCCATCACGATATATACCATTGAGACTGTTCCTCAATAAGTGGCTCAAGATAACCGCTTGCAAAGGTTAATGACCGTGAAGTCGGGTTAACAAGATTTAATGTTTTGAGAAGTTTTTTGAAATCCGAGGTAAGGATGGGATTTTTCACTCACCCTGCTAAGAGCAGGTTTTGCTGGCTCTGGATAGTGCTATCGTGCACGTGTTGCAGTAGGGAAGATCCATATATTGTTTATTTATCCACTTTTCACGGTAATATGTAAATACCTCGTTATTGTAAATTTCAATAGGATCGCTCTCAATCACGTTCCCCAGTTTATAATATTGAGCCTGATCGGCACTGCACAGGGCTACATCGCCGGAAGTAAAAACGCTGAATCGTGAAAAAATATCGGGACACATGCCGTCATTTTTTTCATGGTACTCTTTTTCAAACTCCTCTTTCTTTGTAGAGAAATCGTCAACTTTCATCTTTTCAAAATCCTTGATTCTCCCTCCGGTATTATGGACATCAATCCCCAATATTCTATCACCCTTACTTATATCTAATAATTCCGACCAAAATCGCTTGTACTCGTCCCACTGTTTGTAGTTAAGCTGCTGCCTGACCATCCTGACTAAAACCTTGCAATTGCAATTCTGCTTATCCCGATATTCGATAAAATATTTCATATTCTCAATTATCTTAGTAAAATCGGTCCCGGGTCTAATGGCTTCGTGAACTTCTTTGGTTGTCCCGTCGATAGAAGGGATAATACAGTTCAGTCCCGAATCGAGCAATTTTTCCGTCACATCCTTTTTGAGAAGAGTGCAATTGGTTGTGAAGCCTACTTCCTTGAACCCCATTTTTTTTGCAAACTCCACCTTATCGGGCAGGGTTTTATCCAAAAGCGATTCTCCGCAGCCATGTAAACTGAGGATGTTAATATTTTGTACATAATCAGTGAATTTTGATGCGATGATCTTGAATGTCTCTAAAGACATAATCTCAGGTTTTCTGGAAATGCCATTATATGAGAATGGGTCTTCCTCATCCTGCCGGCTTTCTGGAACAAATTTAATGGAACACATGGGACAACGTGCGTTGCAATATCTATTGACCGGCTCAATCTGCAGGTGAGATGGTATGTACTGCATAATAGCGTTACCTCCCTTTTGATTGATCGCGTTGGCCCCCCGCTTCTCGGAGGAGCGCAATCGTTTCAGCAATATTCTCACGAATATCTCCTTTGAACTCAAATCCCCGTTCTCTGATACGTTGGCTTGATACCTCAAAAGAGAGTTGATTCATGATCTCAGTATCTACATATTGTATCTCTGTGTCCGATATATACCGAGTTATGTGTTGGACTATATCGTTAACAGTCATGTTCGCCGTCACTACATTATATATTCGCTGATCAAACAGATTATTTTTAATCATAAATTCTATGGCCGACACGGCATCTCCCAAAGCCAAATAGGGCCGTTTCTGATGCAGGGCGGTCCGCCAGACGGTCAGAGGTTGTCCCATGACAGCCTGCCAACAAAACTTATTAACCGCTGTATGAAATCTCATGCCGGGTGAAACACCGGCTATCGTTCCAAAGCGGCAAATGACAAATTTTAATCCCCCCGAAGCGGCCGATTCTTGAAGAAACGCTTCCTCTTTCAATTTCGTTTCAGCATATGGACTTTGGGGTTGCAGTTCTTCCATGGAACACGTTTCATCGACGATTTTTTTTTGAGTGCCATACACACTTGTCGACGAAATATGTATCATTGGACATCCCTGCTCCATGCAGGTCGTTGCAACCTTGACGGTTCCATTATAATTTACATGCTCGAGAAGTTCCCTGTTCTGAAAACTGCTGGCCGCGTCTGTTATAGCGGCCAGATGAATCGCACAATCTGCCCCTTCAAACAAAGGACGTAAATCATCTGTTGTTACATCCGCCTCGATAAAACGATAATTCGTTTTTCCCGGCAAATTGAATAGGGAGCAATATCGCTGACACGCGAAATTGTCTATCATTACGATGTCAGTCACGGGCAAAGCGCCCGGCAAATCGCGAATCAGCTTTGATCCAATATGGCCCAATGCCCCGGTAACTATTATTTTCATATGATTACCTCAGATACCTTTCCAAACATTTTTCATAATAAACTTTTGTTTTAGTTAAACCTGCTTCCAAATTGTATATTGGTTCCCATCCTATGGCTTCTTTGATTTTCTTGTTACTGATTATGGCATCACCGATTTCAGTGGACTTTCTGCTCATGGGCCATTCGACAAATTTTACTTTTCCCGTACCTATGTACCGCACCGTTGCTTCCGCAATCTGAGCGACACTGTAATGCTGATCTCCAACCGCGAAAAATGTTTCGCCGTTTATCCCTTTTGTCCGTGCTACTTGAATGAGTGCCGTAACCGCATCTTCCACATATAGAACATTTCTTAGCTGGTTTCCCTTTCCGAATACGGTTATATCTTTTTGTTGCAAAGCCAAGCCGATAAAATAATTATTGAAGGTAAATTCCGGACTGTGGATAGCCGCTCTCGGACCGAATACATTGGCCAATCTGATGACGGTCGCCTCTATCTGGTACGCATTAGCATAAATTATGACGTATTTCTCAGAAACGCTTTTATTGGCGGAATAAATATCTGTCGGAAATTCCGAGTGTTTTTCGTCAGCAGGTTGGTAGTTAAGCTTGCCCAGCTGAGTGCTCGTACCAATGTGAACGAACCTGACATTGTTGTTGAAACGGCGAATAGCTTCAAGTAAGTTGATTACGCCCTTGCTGTTCACATCGAGATCAATCCACGGCTCCCTCATCGAAAAAGGATGTGAGGTCGAAGCCGCACAGTTGAAAATAATATCTTTACCGACAACATGTTCGGAGATTTGATCAAAGTTTAAAATATCATGAAAACATACACTGATATGGTCCCGGATATCTTGAATGTTATAAAGATTTCCGCCTGATCTCGGATCCAGACAATCGAATATAGTTACGTGGGCTCCCAATTCCAGACACTTATGGGCGAGATTACTTCCGATAAAACCCAATCCTCCCGTGATGAGGACCCTTTTGCCATGCAAGTCGGGTAGTTTGTCATGTTTTTCCATACACGCCGCTCCATTTCATCTTACATATGTGTGAATAATCATCTTTAAGCGTTCTCTTCTTGCACAGGCTTCATCGCCCGCACATCGATCATTGGATCTCTATCACCTTTCCAGCGATAGAATGATATTTCCAACTCCTGCAATTCCAAATGCCTCAAAATGTTTCTAATCTTAGATACGGTGTAACAGTTTTTGTGAAACTGGCCCTCGCCGTTTTGACTCCCGAAAATCATGGCACACAAGTATCCCCACCGGTTTCCGGTGGAGTAAGAATGTTGTCCGAACCAATGCTGCTGAGCAATGGCTTCATCATCGTTACGATAAAACTCTTTCCAATTATCTTCCGCGGCCAGCCATAATTTGACTATCTCCTCAAAATTTGTTGTCGAAAACCGGAAAATTCCTCCCGGGCGCAGCACCCGCTTCACTTCATAAAAAAACTTGGGCTCTTCAATAAAGGAAAGATGCTCAATCAAAGAATCCGCTCTAATTTCGGCAACGCTATTATCAGGGAATGGAAGATTGAAAATGTCGAAGTCATAAATTTTTGTGTCCGCGGGGAACTCTTTGTCAGGATAGCGTTTTTTCAATATTTCAAGCCCATCCGAATCGACATTCATATACCCGGGAAGGGGACGCCCTCCACAGCCGATGTTCAGTTTAATACATTCTTTTTGATCCTTCATCTATTCACCAACCCAAACAATCAGAAGACCTGTCAGGGAAAAAGGTACGTCAAAATGTATCCAACGTCTTATCGATCCCGTCATGTAACGAGTAACAAGCTGTCCAGCCTGCCGCAGATGAAAAGCGCCCGGTGTCAGCCACAAAATTACGGTGTTCAATCGATAATAGCACACCAGGTGGTGCAATATGTTGAACGGGGACGCGTTTTCCGGTTTTGACGGCCACCCGATCTGCCACAAGATTGAAAGCATCGGCAATGGTATGTCCTTCACCGCTTCCCAGCACAAAATGTTTACCATTCAATCTCTCAATGCTGATTGCCGCCCTCAAAAAGGCTGAGGTCACATCTTCAATATAAATATAATCCCTCAAAAAATCCCCATGACCATACACTGTCAATGGTTCACCGGCTAACGCTTTCCTCATCATGATATTAAGCACCGCTCGATCGTTGCTGCTGCTCTTTGGCCCCGGTCCATAGACATTTGACAATCGTAATGTCGTGCCTCGTATTCCTTCCTGCTGAGAATAATACTTCAGATAATTTTCAGCCATAAGTTTGTGTAAATCATATATCGTGACTGGATTATCTTGCTGAGTTTCATCGACAGGCAACGAGACAGGCAGGCCCACTTCCGTTACCGTCCCAGCAAACAGAATAATCGGGCGTTTATCTTTTTTTTTGCACACCTCAAGCAGATTCAACATGGGCAGTACATTGCCTTTAAAATCTTCCACAGGGTTTTCTGTTGCCACATATGCGCTGGTCTGCGCGGCAAGATGATAGACAATATCGATGTCTTCCAACGCCGCCTCCCAGACATCTCTTTCACGAATGTTCCCCTTTATATCAAATACTTTCGCCACACCGTCGATCGGTAGCAATGTATTGCTTCCGCTTACCCGTACAAGCGTGCATGCTATGTCTTTTAATGCATGCGTCAGATCGGTCGCCAGATAACCACTGGCGCCGGTAAGCAGGATTTTTTTTCCGGCAAAATATGAATGGATTTGACTATTCACTTGATAGGCAGCGTTTTAAGCCAGTCGAAATCAATTTCAGGATCATCATACGAGATGCGTATTTCATCGTCCGGGTTATATACATGTGATGTAATGTAAAGCAAATTCACCGGACCCTGTATTGCCTTACATCCATGAGCCACGCCAGGAGGGATTCGAACAGCTTGGGCAGGCTGAAGATCGCCCATGTAAAAATCCATTGTTTCCTTATACGTTCCGGATTCAGGCCTCATATCACAAAGCCCGACTCTGAGCACACCATTACAAACATACCACCAGTCGGTTTGAATATTATGGTAATGCCAGGCCTTGATCACTCCATTGAACATGAGCGAGTGGCTCCATTGTCCGAATCCCTCAGAAAAAAATCCATCAGTACACCGAATGATCTCACGGAAAAAACCGCGTTCATCGGTATGGGTTTGCAACTCTTTTATAATTACGCCCTCAATCATGTGCAGCTCCTGCAAACTTTTTTGTTGTATTAATGATAGTCACAATGTCCGATTCACTTAACTCCGGATACATTGGCAGTGAAATGATTTCACAAGCTATCTTTTCCGTTTCCGTCAATTGTGCATCCCTGCCCAAATGTTTGTATGCCGGCTGACGGTGAACAGGAACTGGATAGTGTATCAGAGCTCTAATACCATTGGTTTCTTTTAAAAAGGTCAGCAATTCATCGCGTCGTTTTGACCGTATTACATATAAGTGAAACACATGCACGCAATCATTTCTTTTTTCCGGCAGAATCACATCAAACCCATCCAATGCTCTGCCATACACGTCAGCAATGTTCGTTCTCCTGGCATTAGCTTCATCCAGGTACTTTAACTTGACGCGTAATATTGCCGCCTGTATTTCATCCAATCTGCTATTCCATCCGGCATAATAGCTTACATAACGCTCAGCCCATCCATATTCGCGCAGCAACCGTGCTTTCTCGGCAAGTTTATCATCGTTGGTTACAACCATACCTCCATCGCCCAATGCCCCGAGATTTTTAGTCGGGTAAAAGCTGAAACATCCCATATCGCCTATCGAGCCGACACGTTTACCTCGATAGGATGCTCCATGTGCCTGTGCGCAATCTTCTATCACCCTCAAGCCATGTTTCGTCGCAATCTTCATTATAGGATCCATATCCGCGGGCTGTCCGTAAATATGGACCGGAATAATGACCCGTGTGCGCGAGGTAATGGCTGATTCTATTTTCTCCGGATCGATGGTGTAAAAGTCAGGGTCGATATCCACCAGGACAGGGGTTCCTCCGGCCAATTCGATCGCAGCCACTGTCGCCACGGCGGTATGCGAGACAGTAATTACTTCATCTCCGTTTCCCACATCACACGCGGCCAACGCCAGGTGAAGCGCCTCGGTTCCGCTGCCGACCCCGATTCCATGGGCAGAACCGATGTAGCCCGCAAACTCTGCCTCAAATAATCTGGTTTCATTCCCCAGAATATACCACCCATTATCGAGCACCCTGGCAATTGCGGCATCGATTTCCGCCTTGTAAGAAAGATACTGAGCCTTTGGATTACTGCATGAAATCATCAGATCACCCGAATGTCAGGAACATACATAATCCATTTTCCGCCGGAGGCAACAAACATTTGTTCCTTTGCCATGATTTCTTTGGCATGATTATAAGCAAACAGCACAGCGTAATCAGGATAATCCTTCGAAAATTCTTCGTACGGACGCACAGGGATATGGAGCCCGGGGCTGAACTTCCCTTGCTTGATGGGTGTAGTATCAGAAATGAATTCTATCAAGTCCGTGCCAATGCCGCAGTAATTCATAATCGTTGTACTCTTGGAGGTCGCCGCATATCCTGCAATTCTTTTGCCCTGTTTCCGTAATTTCTTCAGGAGAGACACAAGACTGTCCCGCGAACGTTCACAGTTTTTTCGAAATGACTCATATGTTGACGGTTTATCCAAACCCATATCTTTCTCTTTTTCCAATTGCATCGACACCCTCTCAGAGACAGGATACATTCCTTTCCGGGCTATCACATATCGCATGGATCCCCCGTGCGTTTCCTGCGGCTCAATATCGATAAGCTCCATGTCATGCCGGCTGAAAAGATGCCTGATTGAAAATAAAGAAAAAAGAAAGACATGTTCATCGTAGATCTGATCATATGATGTGTTCTCAATCACATCCGCCAGATAGGGATCTTCAAACATAACGATCCCTCTCGGCTTTAACAGTATCTTGATTCCGTTGACAATAGAATGCAGGTAGGGAATATGACACATGACATTTGCCGCCAGAAATGCGTCGGCCTGACCGTATTCACTTACGATTTGTCTGGCGCAGTCTTCGTCAAAAAATGTACTGATGGTATTAACGCCACCCTCAATCGCTACCTGAGCGACATTCTCAGATGGCTCAATACCCAGGTGGCGAATGTTTGCATGTGCGAAATGCTGTAGCATTATCCCGTCATTGCTCCCGATTTCCACAACAAACGGATCTCTGGAGCTCAGATAATCTTTCTTCACATGCTCCGCAAATTCCTGAAAGTGAATCGACATTCCCTTGGAAGTCCCTGAGAAAAAAGGGTATTGAGCGTTAAACATCTTTTCCCGTTCAGGTTGCTCCATAAGCTGAAACATGCCGCAGCTGGGACAGGAAGCCACGGATAGCTCGAAGAAATATTCGTCAGCAAATTTATCCGGTGAGAGGAAGCCATTGGCAAGCGGCATCCGACCAAACGACATAAAAGCCTCAACAGGTGAATCACAAATCAAGCAATTACTCACAGAATATACCCCCATTTCCGCGCAATTTTTCCGCACATGGTGCTGAATATTGACAAATCTAGCTTATTAAAGTGATTGGCATAATCTCCAACAACGCCTTTTCTGAATGCAACATCGGCCCTATCCTCGACCCCGCTTTTTCTTTTTGTAATGTTTTGAAATTTGAACTTTTCTATGGCTTCCTCAACCAATGCGTCGGATGCCTTGATTTCAAGATAATTCAATATTTTCATTAAGGTCTCTTTAGGGTGTGCAGAGAGCTCTTCGTACGTCACGTGAAAGCTGATATCGATATCTTCCCATCCCTCATAAAACTTTCCCCATCGATATGCGACAAAGGGAAAGCAGAAATATTTTCTTGCAAGCAGCCATATCTTGAACCTGGTTACCAAACCAATATTATTCGTGGATATTGTTTTTTTTAGAGACATCTCCTGGGCGCCTTTTTCTACATCCGTCCCCTTTGTCTGTCTCACCTTATTCCGTGCTAAAGCTGAGACAGCGACATCCCGCGGATCTCTGGCCAGCAAAATTACTTTGTCTGTTAAACTGAAAAACGGGTCCGGCAGGTCGTGTGTTTTCACAACCATCGAATATTTGGTTTTCTCACGTCCGTCGAGGTTTCCCTGCGTCAAATCCATAATGTACTGATGTCCGGAATATACTATGCCCCGCAAGAGGCAGTGAGGTTCGATATATTTAGCATTTAATATATAACAGAGCATATAGCTTAACCAGCCCTGGCCCGAACGCCCATAATCCGCTATAAGGATTGGAATATCTGTCTCTTTTTTCATACCGCGCGCCTCATTGCATCGATGTGTTGTAAAACCTTCATCACACTGTTTGGGATATCTTCATTTTCAGTGTCGATAGATATTTCAGGATTATCAGGCTCTTCATACGGAGTTTGAGGGGACACGCCAATAAAATTGTCTATCAACCCCTCTAAAGCTTTCCCATACAGCCCTTTCGTATCTCTCTTTATGCACTCGCTCAAGCTGGCCTTGATATACACCTCAACAAACCAGGGGGAAAGCAACCGTCTGGCACAATCGCGACTTTCTCGAAAAGGCGAGATAATAGGCACCAATATATAATCGTACAGATCCAGGTTTTGTTTGCACATGAGAGCAATACGTCTATTATTTTCTTTTATATCCTCAGGAGTAAACGTAAGGTTTTTGTGAATGGTGTTTCTTACTACATCTCCATCGAGAACTTGTACTTTTTTACCCTGTTTCCGCAGACTGTCACAAACCAAATCGGCAATCGTCGTTTTCCCGCTGCCGGACCGTCCGGTAAACCACAGCACCACGGCCTTCATGATACAAACACTTCCTCGCCCCTTGATAATTTATCGATAATGAATTGTGAAATATCCGGTCGCATAAACCACCCAGGAGGCACCTGTTTCTTTTTCAACATCTCTCTCGCTTCCGTTCCGCTTATGTTCAGTAAATCGTGATCATCATTTTCACCCACACGTGCATATCGTTTCAATTTCTTCGAATACCCGATCTCGCCGAAAAATACCGGCTCGATACCCAGATCATCAAATTGGTCGAAAATTTTCTGAGATGCGACAGGGTCATAGAAATTGCCGACTCCGGTATGGTCTCTCCCCACGATAAAGTGGCTGCAACCGAAGTTCTTCCGACACAGTGCGGTGAATATCGCTTCCCGGGGACCAGCATACCGTGAATACGTTGAAAAGATCCCAAACACCACCCTGTTGCGAGGGTAGTATTTTTCCATCATGATTTCATAACCCTGGATTATTGCTTCAGCCGTATAGTCTCCCTTTTTCTTTTTACCAACCGCCGGATGTATGAACAGACCGTCACATCCGCATCGTTCCATCGCCTCCAGTTGAATATACTCATGCGATCTATGGATGACATTCCTCGTGTGAAACCCGACGACTTTCGACCACCCCAGGCTTTCAAAGATGTTTCTCACCTGTCTTGGGGTGAGATCAACACGTGAAAAGTTCGTATGATTCCTTGAGAGCAGTTTGATTTTTCCACCTAACAAAAAACTCCCGCATGTTTTTAAGTGATGGATACCGGGATGTTTGCTGTCGGTAGTGCCGTATATTTTCCGCGCAAATTCTTCTTTGTCAAAGGGGTATATTTCTTCGAGTTCCAGTATGCCGCGAACCAAATTGTCAGCCAGGGATACAATCGCAACCGTTTGACCTTCGTTCAATCGGTTTTTTTCTTCT
>ENA-OSEO01006525-OSEO01006525.1-sediment-metagenome-genome-assembly--contig:-NODE-6525-length-10403-cov-3.918361_pt1 | contig 10403 bp, 12 predicted proteins | sample MGYA00237883_ERZ534232 | MGnify/ENA metagenome assembly ERZ534232
TGAGAAAGAGGTATTGTCAACCCGGCCTCAAATTCTGCTCCTTCGGAGATGCCAGGCCGCAGATAAGACAAGCCCTTCGGCCTTGCCAGGCCCGCCGGTCCTGCCGGCTTGAACAAGAACTGCATGGGGACAATATCACCCGTTTTCCGGTAGCGCTGTCAGTATTCTCGGCGCGGTCACGTGGAAAGCAGTCTAGGACGAGGGACCGGAAACGCCGAACTGGCCTACACCTCGACGACGATGGGGATGATCATAGGCCGGCTGCGCGTGCGCTCCCACAGCAGCTGGGAAAGGGCGTCGTGCACAGCCCTCTTGATGACGGCTTGGTCGGTCACGCCCTCTTTGTGGGTCTTCGCGAGTATCTGCGCGATGCGGGGCTGCGCATCGGCTATGAGACTGTCTCCCCCCATGCCGAAGGCCAAACCGCGGGTGATGACGTCGGGGTCGGCCATTAAACGGCCGGACTGAGCATCGATGGTCACCACTACCGTGACGATACCGTCCTTGGCCAAGAGCTTTCGATCGCGGAGGACCACCTGGCCCACGTCACCCACGCCCAGGCCGTCGACGTAGACCACGCCGTGTTCCACGCTCTCGGCGAGGCGCGCTCCCGACTTCGACAGCTCCAAGCAATCTCCATTGCCCAACACGAAGACGTTCTTCCGCGGGATACCCACGTCCTCCGCCAGCCTGGCATGGGCCACCAGATGACGGGTCTCTCCGTGCACGGGCACGAAGAAGCGGGGGCGCACGAGGTTGAGCATGAGCTTGAGTTCCTCGGCCGCGCCGTGGCCCGACACATGCACGTGGAGGGTCCCCCTGTGAGCCACAGTGGCCCCGGTTTTGGCCAGCCGGCTGATCACCCGGTTGACGGCTTTTTCGTTCCCGGGCACCGGTGTGGCGGCGATGACCACGGTGTCACGCTCTTCTATCGTGACCGTTTTGTGATCCCCGTTCGCCATGCGGGCGAGAGCAGAAAGCGGCTCTCCCTGGCTGCCCGTGCACATGACAAGTATCTTGCTCGGCCGCATCTTGGAGGCTTGCGAGGCATCGACGATGTCCTTGTCGTCCACGACCAGATACCCCAGTTCTCGGGCGATGTCGGTGTTGGTGAGCATCGAGCGCCCGGAGAAAGCCACCTTGCGACCCGCGGCCACAGCGGCGTCGCAGATCTGCTGGATCCGGTGGACGTGGCTGGAGAACGAGGCCGCTATGACTCGCCCCTCGGCTCTTTCGATGATCTCCCTCAGCACGGGGCCGACCGACGCCTCGGACTGCGTGCTCCCAGGGCTTTCGGCGTTGGTGGAATCGGACATGAGCAGGTCGACGCCCATCTTGGCGAAGCGGGTGAGGGCGCCGTAGTCTACCAGGCGCCCGTCGATGGGGGTCTGATCCAGCTTGAAATCACCGGTGTGGACCACATTGCCGGCCGGAGTACGCACGAACACCCCCACCCCGTCGGGGATGGAGTGATTCACGGCGAAGAAATCAAACGCGAAGGGGCCTATTGAGACATGGCTGGCCCCGTGTATCTCCTGCAGCTTCACCGACTTCAGCTTGATGCGGTGTTCCTCCAGCTTGCCCCTGATGAGACCGAGGGTGAGCTTGGTCCCCAGCACCGGAACCCGCCGATCCAGAGCCTTGAGTAGATAGGGAAGAGCGCCGGTATGATCCTCGTGGCCGTGGGTGATGACGATAGCGCGTAGCTTCTCCTGACGCTTCACAATGTAGGAGAAGTCGGGAAGGATGAGGTCCACTCCGGGATGATCGTCATCGGGGAACATGAGGCCGGCGTCGATGACCACCATGTGATCCCCGCACTCGAGGATCGTCATGTTCTTGCCTATGCCGTCCAGCCCTCCCAGTGGGATGATCCGGAGGTTGCTCTCAGTCGTTGCCATGCGCTATGCGGCTCTCCTTTCGACCGGACCTTTCGGATCGATGATAGCCGGAGGCCATGGCAAAGACGAGAGTCGGTCTGTTAGCGGACAGGGCGGCCGCAGGCGGCTCCCCAGGTTCGCAGCTAATTCGTTGGCCTTTATTATCACGTAGAACCCGCGGGAGCGTCTTCTCCGGTCCGACATTACCCGCGGGGCGCGAACGACAGCCCCTTTTGGCAAAGCTGTCCTGGCTAACGACCACATCATAGTGCGGCCCGACCAGCTTGTGGCCGCAATAATGGCTCCCTCGCTTCACTCCTGGCAAGGGTAAGATCTGTTGATGGTGGGCGCTTCAGCGCGCCATTCAGGATTTGGCGCAGAAGCTCACAGGCGTCGACTGAGCAGCTTCTGCTGCTGCTGCCTGAACAGTGGAAGAGGCTGATTGTCCCAGTGGAAATTGTTAAAGAAGAACTGCGCCGCGCGCAACGCCACGTCTTCCGGCGTTGCGAGCAGCTCGTCTCGAGCTACTCGCTCTTCCCAGACAATTCGAGTCTGATCAGACCTGAGAAACTCCCAGAGGTCGAACCTGAAAGTATCCCAAGAGGCAACGACCACATTCTCGACGCCCACCATACTGAGCCTCATCTCGACTGGTTCCTCCGGGGGATACGGTACGTTCGCAGCCAGTCTGGACGCGAAGAGACATACCTCGGTGAGCGTCAGAACCGTCGAGACAAAATCAATGAACCCCGAGGGAACAAAGTCTCGGGGGGCATCACGGAGTATAGACGCCGCCCGCTGTCCGAATTGCTGCTTGTGAGCCATCTCGCGGAACGCAAGTAGATGAAAGAACTGGCCACTCTGGAAGAAGCGCCAGTACTCCCTATGGTGCATGAACTCTCCCGGGACCCACCATCCGTGGAACCTCAGAAGTCCTTCAAGGCCGTAAGGGTATTCATGAGGGTCGTCTTTCGCCAGTGCGGCGCCTGAAGAGGCTCCAAGGCCTTCTTCCTTCGAGGGCCTTGATTCTCTCTTGCAGGGCCGCGTTCTCCGAACGCAGTTCCGCTATCTGGGCGGTGTGGTTGTTCTCCTCCAGCCGAGTCGCGCTTTCCGGCCTTTCACTAATGACCTCATAGCGCGCCAGCATCTCCGCAGCCTCAACGGAGGCCGGGGTTATCGTCCAACGTCCTCGGACCATGGCGGCCAAGGCGGTGTGGTCTTCGCCATTGGTTTGAGGCTCTATGATGACCTTGGTGATGATCTCCGGATGGCGCTGGTCGGTGACCTCCATCCATGTCTTCGAGGCGTCACTGTGCAACGCCGCGCTGTACTCAGCGCCGGCGGCTCGTTCAGCGTCCCATATCTTGATGAGCCTGGAGAAGGTGGCGGGCTTCCCCGCGCCGAGCGAAAGATTGGCGGCTTCGTTATTCACGTAGTCTCTCCTTGTGTCGCCGACGATGAGGCTGGTCTCTTATCCATGGTAGAAGAACGCGGCCGATGGTCCAATGGCACGGCGGACTAAGAAGATCACGGGATGAATGGTCGCTGATACGGGCGCTACTACCGCCGGCCGCCCAACTGCCTGTGAAGATGCCAACCATGGAAAGTCCGTGGGCGGGCCAATCCGAACGTCCCGGGTTCGCCATTTGATTTCCTCGTTTAGCCTCTCCAGCATGTTGGTGCTCTTGAGGTGCCTTTGGTGCCCCAGCGGTAGCCGGTGGAACGCGAGCTTCTGTGCGATGTTCTCTTCCACCCATGTGCGGTTCCGGTAGATATTTGACACTGTGGCTCCGGTAGGTGTGTTCCACTTCGGGACGCGGCTCCGGTACTTGGGCGACAGTGGCTCCGGTACCTATGCGACACTTCGAGAGGACTTTGCCTTCCGGCTCCACACCAGATAGCAGGAGTAGTCCGGCTTCCTCAGGTGTCATCACTCCACCTCTCTGGAGATGCGCAGAAGCGAATCTCACTGTTGGGGTGATGGCCAGCGAGATTCGGCTGACCTCAGTGTGGGCTTTGTCGTCAGGCTACCATCGGTATGTGACAAGTCGGTAACAGCTTGGTAACAACCACCTGACAAAGACCTTAACACCGGGCTGGTCCGCAAAGGGGCACGAGCCCAGGACAAAGGTGCAGCAGGCCGACAGCATGAACCGCCCCAGCTTCAGTGGAGATTCAGTTGCTTGCGTCCTCGGTGATCTACAGCATGGGGCCCTCCTTTCCACGACTCGGCTCTTGCACATCGACCCCGCGTGTGTGACCGACGCTTGGATTGTGCTCCGGCATTGGGCTAGGGAGATCACCCCTGAGGGTAGGAACGGACCCGCCCATTAGAGCTACCTGCAGCTGGTTGACGGTGCTACACGAGACCTCTGACGCCTGCAAAGGCTGATGCTTGCAGGGACGAGAAGACGGCCAACAAAGAGGACTGCTCAGTTGAGAGCGACCACACCGGATTCCGCTCAGAAGGATAGATTTCGGCAGCCTCCCACAGGGCCTGCGGTACGCTGGTGGCCACCCCAATCTTGGTCCCCCGCTCGCCAAGGACCGTGAGTAGACTGCGTTGATCGAAGAGATAGACGTGGTCGATCACGAAGGGACGGGTGCTCATGCGCGACGAGGCGGCCGCCCCACGGGGCCCGGTGAGAACCATGTAGTTGTCGAGGGTGGAGTCCGCGGGTGACATCGAGGATTCCGTCTTGGCGTCCGTAGCACTTGATATTGACGCTCCGGCCGGCAAGCGGGCCGCTATGAAAGAACCCGTCGGATGCCTTTGCTGAGGCGGACCGGTGCAGCTCGATACCGAACAGGCGGCTGGCAACGAACTCCGCGATGTGGCCACGTTCGGCAGGGCGGCCCACGAGCTGAGCAATCCTCTCTTCGTCAGCCGGAGAAGGAGCCGTGCTGGGCCGCCAATAGTTGGACATCGGGGACTGGTGCAGCTAGCTGCTGCTTCTGAAGGGCTCGAGAGCGAGGCGCGGCCCCTCCGCATCCTCTTTCAGCTCGAGAATGACTCCAACCAACTTGGCGTCCACCTCTGCGTCTATCATCAGAATCGGACGGCCGTCGTCTCTCAGCACACGATCGGCTTCCATGGGTCGGTCCAAGGTTAAGCGGTACTTCCCCTTGGCGCTGGTCAAGCGATACCCCACATCTTCGGGAATTTCGTCGAGGTTCCTGAGAAGCTCTTCCATGGCCGTCTCACTGACCTGAAGCATGATGCCTCCTCTGGTTGCGGCTTGACGGATTCGGCCTTGTGGGTCGAATCAACTCTGCCGTCTCAAGTATGGCCCGTCCACTTCTCGATGGAAATTGCCAGGCGGGATATTGAGGAACCGACGACCGGATAGTATTGACGTAATCCTATCGAGGAGTCAGGAAGAGGCTCTCACTCCAAGAAGCCTTCTCGAACGGCGAAGGCGGCTGCCTGCTGTCGATTTCGCAGTTCGAGCTTGGCGAGCAGCTTGCGCAGATGAACCTTGGCCGTATGCTCGGAGATGAAGAGCGACTGAGCTATCTCGCGGTTGCTGGCACCTTGGCCAACGAGCTTGAGCACTTCCATTTCCCGAGGGGTGAGGGGTGTCGATGTCTCCCCCGCATCTGCCCGATGCTCCCTGATTGCTTCGGACATCTCGTAGGACACGAGAATGTCTCCGCGCATGAGTACGTCGAGCGACGCAATAAAATCGTCAGCCGAGAGGTTGACTGAGAGGCATCCGCGGGTGCCCGCAGCGAGCACCCCAGACAGATCTTCTTGAGAATCTGGACGGGTCATGACAACGATGGCGGAGTCGCCGGTACTCTCGACCAGATCACCGACGAAGGACGCGTCGACGCCGGGAGCGTCCCATTCCATGAGAATCAACTGGGGCTGATTCTCGACCGCCATGAGTCTGATTGACGGGCCCTCTGAAGCCTGAGCGATCACGCAGAACCCGGCCGCCTCCAAGATGCGAACGAGGCCCTCCCTCAGAAGCTCATGATGATGCACCAGGATGGTCGACCGAGCGTCGGCCGTCTGACGGCTGGTCCGGCTCACGTAGATCCTCCTGTCTTCGGGGACATCGATAGACTAGCACGTGAGGCTTCGGACCTCCGCGGAGCCTCCAAACGAGTTATGCAGAGTCATTCTCTTGGCCAACGCAGACACCCATTCTGGTGATGCGCCCGCTCAGGTCTCCCCCCATAATTAGTTCCCACCAACCCGACAAGGAGAAGTCTTTGACCACGGCAGGCACCTTCCTCACGGAGCACTATGATTGGATAGTTCTCAAGCCCATCCGCATTGGGCTAATCCTGGTGGTCGCCCTCATCCTGACCCTTTTGATGCGCCGCATAGTTCGCCGACTGGCGACCCGCCTGGCTCGAAGCTCGACCCCTCTTGCCGAAACCGAAGCTCGGTCTCGCCAGCGGGCCAAGACTCTCGCTTCAGTCTTCGTGAGCGTCACCACGGTAGTGATTTGGGCTCTGGCGGTCATGCTGTCTTTGGGAGAGCTAGAGGTCGACCTTGGTCCATTGCTGGCCGGGGCCGGCGTCTTGGGAATCGCTCTAGGTTTTGGGGCTCAAAGGATAGTACGGGACTTCCTGAGCGGACTTTTCGTGATCATCGAAGATCAGTACGGAGTGGGGGACGTCGTCGATGTGGGAGAGGCTTCGGGCGTCGTTGAACAAGTGACGCTCAGAGCCACCAGGATCCGCGCCCTCAATGGAACTCTGTGGCACGTGCCAAATGGAGAGATCAGGCGGGCGGGCAACATGTCCCAGTACTGGGCACGTGTAGTACTCGATGTTCCCGTCGCCTACGACGCCGACGTAGAAGAAGCCAGCGCACTGATCAAGCGCGTAGCGGATCGAGTGTGGCAGGAGGTGGACGGCTGCGAGGTACTCGAGGAACCCGAGGTCTGGGGAGTAGAAGACTTCGGTGCAGACTCCGTCAAGATCCGACTCGTGGTCAAGACGCGGCCGGGTTCGCAATGGGGAGTGGCCAGGCAGCTAAGAGCCCGGCTGAAGGAAACGTTCGACGAGGCCGGCCTAGAAATCCCCTTCCCGCAGAGGACGGTGTGGCTGCGAACCGAGGGCGACAAGGCAACGAACGGATAAGCCTCAAGCGATTCTGACTCCCCCTGCTGACCGTCCCCTGATTCCTGAGAACTTCTCGCCCGGCAGACTGCCATGCCACCCGCAATGGGCGGTTCGAGCCTCACCGGCCCTCGGCGTCGCTCTTGCCGGTCCCCAGTGTGGGCGGCGCCTCGCCGGCCTTGCACATTCGCTCCTCTTGCCGGCTAATGAACTCTATCCATTATTCTGCAGAACTCTTCCGACAGCTTAGAGCGTCTGCATACCGGCGACGGGACTCAAACGGACTATCCCAGGTTAGCCCCAGAGGCTCTCGACGGCTCCCGCTTCAGTGGATAGGCCCATCAGACTCGCCCCAATCTCTGCCTTGAACGCCACCAATACTTCACTCAGGGGAACGAACACTTCCATGAGAAGGCGGCCGTAGTCAAGTGCGGCTGAGACCTTCTTTTCCCGATCGAGCGGAACCGACCCAGGACCATGCTTCCATACGCACTCATCTGAGGCAGCAATTCCTTCCAGCCTCGGTGCAGGTTGGGGTCCGGCCAGTCCGGGCGCTGCAATCTAACGGCCGGCCTTCCTGAAAGACATGCATGCCTGGTCTCTCGATCGGCCCGAGTGTTCGTTCGCAGTCACCCCGACAGGGTAGTTGGGTGGTTTCCGTCGCTCGATCACGCTCCAACCAACAGATGCTTGTTAGACTACCGGCCCTATCTTGCCTTGGAGCCGCGCATTGCGTAGCGGCTCGTAGATCTCTCCCGTTTCCCAAAGCCTGTGAAGCAGCACTGCCAGTTTCCGGGCGACAGCAACGACAGCACGCTTCTTGGCTGCCTTGCCTCCCCGCTCAGCCAGGGCGAGACCCCAACGTCTTAGATCGGTGTCTGGGCCATATGGCCCGAGGATGTGCTGCGCCGCGCATACAAGTAGAGACCTGAGAGCCTCGTCGCCGGCCTTCGTGATGTGCAGTTGCGGCTTCTGATCACCGGAGTCGGCCTGCCGAGGGCGAAGCCCCACATAGCAGCCGACGGCACGACTGCGCGGGAAGCGGCCAGGGTCCTCAAGGGTAAGGATATAGGTGGCGGCCGTGACCGGACCGACACCAGGCACCTGGCGAAGGGCGGCAATCTCCGGGTACTTGGTCGTGGCCATCTCCTCGATTTGTCTGTCGAGATCCTGAATCTGGGCAGTCAGTCTGGCGATGGTTTCCAGTTCGGGAGCCAGCGGCGCCGCCAACTCTGCCGGGATGTACCCCCCGGCCTTGTGATGGAAGCTTCTAGCCGAGCACTTGGGCAGCCGTCCGCCCATCGCTTTGGAGGCTCCCCTCATGTGATTGATCAGGAGCGTGCGCGCCCGGATGAGGGCGTCCCGGCTGCGCAGAAGGGCGAGATCTGCCTGGGCCTCTGCTCCCCGGTGCTTGATAGGGCACAACAGTCGAGGATCAAGCCTCCCCAGACGAGCAAGAGACTCAGCGTCCACCCGGTCGCTTTTGCGGTCATTCTGATAGATGAGGCGCAACCGCCGAGGATTGGACACGATCGTCTCATGACCACAGGCCGCAATGAGGCGGCTGATCCAGGGCGAATGGGTGCCAGCCTCCAGCACCACGAGCGATGGGGCCGCCGACCGAAACCACTGGCCGAACGCCGAAGGTGTGGTGCGAATACGAGCCTCCTCCAGAATCTCGCCATCGCCGTCAAGAACGCATACCTGGCAGAATTTATCCCCCACGTCCACCCCAATCGTGAGGCCGACCGGTGACTTCGCCTTGCTTTGCGCGCTCATCGACCCTCCCGTCCTGGATTCACTGGAGTCCATGTTCCGTTCGGATCTCAGCCTACCGCTGGACGGCCGTCCTTCTCATCCCATCTGGCGGCGCGCAGTAATTGTCCCCCTGGACACCGGTGTCCCAGACGCTGCCGTCGGAATTCATATGGGGGCGTGCCGCGGTGGCGCCTGCGTCGGTCCTTCATGGCGAGATGCTCGCTCCCGAAATTCCGGAGCAGGGAGGGGGATTCGACGCCCCCCGGTACCGCTTTCCTACCGTGAAAACAGCGTCGGCCACAGCAAGCAGCGCTCCGTGTAAGAACGGCTCATCCACCATACAGATTTGCGGCAGCTTGCCATCAAGGTAGAACCGTGTAGACTCTGAGTATAAAGGCTCAGTAGTCTTGCGGGGGCTAGTTGCGCTGGGGGTCATACGGTCACCTCCTCCCCAGCGTGTGCCAATGGTGAGACCGACCCGCGGAACCCGCGTGCGTCTTTGGCGCAATGGCCTTGTTTGTCACATGACTCACAGGAGGTAGCGAAGACATGTCAACGAACAAACGTGCGGCTGTTTTCTCCCTTGTCCTTCTCCTTCTCATTGCTCTTCTACTGTCCGTGTCGGTAGCCGCCTCTGCAGCCCCGAGGGCAAACGGCGCCATCTCGGGGTTCGTTGTCGATCCGGCGGGCAGGGGAGTGCAAGGGGTCAAGGTCTTCGCGTGCGAGCCGTTCTATAACGGTAGCGATCTTCTTACCTGGACCCCGGCCTTCTCGGGGCTCACCAATAAGAGCGGCAAGTACACAATAAGCGTTCCCGCGGGCACGTATCGGGTATGGTTCGAACCCGCTGATCTTGAGACCTACTGCATGGAGGCATATCCCAACGCGGCTATCCCTGATTTGGGTGACGATGTGATAGTCAAGGTCGGGAAGACCACCAGCAGGGTCAGCGTGGCACTCGATGGTAATCCCGGATGGTTCTGGGGCCGAGTTTATGATGCTGTAACTGGTGACCCCTTGCCCGGCGTCGAGGTCCGGCTCGCCTACCAACCGGGGGCCATCATCAACACAATACTTCTGGGAGCGCTCAGTGATGATGGGGGCTGGTATTACCTGGGCGGCCTCAAGCCCTTCTCTAGTTGGGGTATTTGGGCCAACCAAGCACCTCCCCCCTGGCTTGCCTGGGCCTATAACCCGGACTACGAGTTGTATGAGTATTGGCCGGGGCCGACACAGTACGGCGTGGGCTATCGGATGGACGTCCCTCTCGCGCTGGTGACTCCGTAAGGGATACGCTGCCGCTTCTTCCACCCGAATACCTCATAGGCATCGCAGCAAGAGCCCTCGCCGACGACGGCTCTCCTGAGCTGAACCGGCGAGGGTTCTTGCTGCCCGTGGTGCCGGTGGATTTGGACATGGTTCGAGGTGTATGGCACCCGCAGGTGTCGTCGCGTTTGTCATTGAACTCGTGACACGGTGACCGCACACCGAAAGCCCCGGCTGGCTCTACCTCGTGCATGCCCAATGGGTGCCCGCGGCTACTTCGCAGCCCAGATACTCACCGAACCGTAGGCCGCTTATCTTCCCATTTGGGCACGATCACTATGCCCAGATGGTGATCTGAGGCCCCATGAGGCAAGGGCGAATTCGGCTCAGTCCAGAGGCACCACGAAGTCGATATGGTTT
>ENA-OSEO01006526-OSEO01006526.1-sediment-metagenome-genome-assembly--contig:-NODE-6526-length-10403-cov-3.595390_pt1 | contig 10403 bp, 7 predicted proteins | sample MGYA00237883_ERZ534232 | MGnify/ENA metagenome assembly ERZ534232
CGCACTTCCAGCCAGGCAAGGCGGGATATGCTGGCGTTATCTTTGCCTACGCCCGCGTCGTTGTAAAAGGCGGCCAGCACCGGGTGCTTCACGGCGGGCAAATCTCCCACCAGGCCGCCGTGCGACCCTGTGAGCACCACCGCGTCTTTGTGCTCGGGCCGTATCATTGAATTAGAGTCCATGGTGACTATGCACCGGCCGTCTGGAGCGGTGTAGACGACTGTTTCGACTTCACGCGGAATCTGCAGACTCTCCATAGCCGGTGGAGCCCAGTCTGCCTGGGATATTAATTCCGCCGCCAGAGCGGCATTCTGTCCGGCCTCAATCCCGGCCTCTTGAGCCAGGCGGTTGGCGTGGGAGATGAGGCCCTCGGCGGTTTCTTGGCCGACGCCGATCCTGGCCGTCAGAGAGTCCACGCAGGCTCCGAGGATTCCATATTCCTGCAGCAGATCCAGGCCGGCTATCCCGGCCCGATCTTTGCCTACTCCCGCGTCGTTGAAGATCACCCCCTTCAGCTTCTTCTGTACGGCGAAGATAGCCGAGGACATTCCGCCGTGCGAACCGGCGATGACCACCGCTGACAATCCCTGGTTGAAAATGTCATGGGTTATGGAGTCATGAATTTCAATTGGGTGGGCGTGTAGAGGCAATGGTAGTGTCTCCCTTTGTCTTTTCAGCATCGAGCTGCCCGGGCATCAGGTTTGGGCAGCATCTGGCCGGGATCGGTAATGGTGGGAACGTCGATCACAGTAGGCAAACCGGAATCCAGGGCCTTGTTGAGCTCTGGGACAAGCTCGTCCATGCTCTTAAGGCGAATCCCGCGGCAGTTGAAGTCCTGGGCGATCTTGTCGAAGTGAATGGGTGTGAAGTCGGCCGATTTGTAGCGCTTGTCAAACACGATGTGCTGCAAGGACTTGACATATCCCAAACAGGAGTTGTTGTTAAGCACCACGATGACCGGTATGTCCTCCCGGTAGGCGGTCTCCAACTCCGTTAGTCCCTGACAAAAGCCGCCGTCGCCCACAAAGGCCACCACCGTCCTTTCGGGCTGGGCCAGCTTGGCCCCCATGGCGGCCGGGAAGCCGCAGCCGATGGCCGCCTGCCCCCGGTTGGGCATGAATCCTCTGGTCGGCGCTGTGACTTCGTAGAACAGACCTGCCCAGTGGGTGGCCAGACCGCCGTCCACCGCCAGAAGACCCTCGTCGCCCAAAAATTCCTTTATCCCGCGCAGGATACGGGCCGGGTTGGCGGGCGTCTTGTCGTCGTGGGTTAGGTGCCGCACCGATTCCTCCCAATTTTTTTTGGCCTCGGCGATCTTCAGGGCGATTTCCCTTTTGGCCGGGTCCTGCTTGGTGGCCGGGCCCCAGGCGGTGAGGATATCCTCCAGCCCGCTTCTGGCGTCTCCCACCAGGGGGATTTGGGCATGATAATTGCGGTCCATCTCCGCCGGGTCCACGTCCAGGTGGATGATGGGGGTCCCCGGGGACACCACGCTCCAGCGGGAGGTCACCAACTCGCCCAGCTTGGTGCCCACGGCCAGAATCAAATCCGCCTCCTTTATGAACTGGTTGGCGTAACGGTCAAAGCGCCCGCACATGGAAAGGCACAAGGGATGGTTTTCCGGGATGGCACCCTTGCCAGTGAGCGAGGTGGCCACGGGCAGGCCCAGGGTCTCGGCCAGTTTGGTGAGCGCTTCCTGGGCGTCCGCCAAATGCACCCCGCCGCCGGCGATGCACACCGGATTTTTGGCCTTTTTAAGGGCTTCCACCGCCTTTTCCACCAAGGCGGCCTCGGGGCGCGGCCGGTTCATGGGATAATAAATAGGAGTAAGGTTTTCTATCCGGGAGCGCCACTCGAATTCTATGGGCGTGTAATTGATGTTTTCCGGCAGGTTGAGATGTACAGGCCCCGGGCGTCCGGTCGCCGCCAATTGAAAGGCGCGTATGGTGGACTCTATTATGCGCTCGGGCAAGTGCACCGTGAGGTTGCGCTTGACGATGGGCCTGAATATGGAGCTCTGATCGCACTCCTGGTTGGGGGACTTGCCCACAAACTCCATGCGCACATCGCTGGTCATGGCCACCATGGGGGTGGAGGAGTAAAAGGCCTCGGCTATACCCGAAGTCAAGTTAGTGGCCCCCGGCCCCACCGTGGCGTCGCACACGCCGGGCTTTTTGCTCACCCGGGCGTACCCATAGGCCATGAAGGCCCCGCATTTTTCATCGTGGATCAATATGTGGCGCGGGCATCCGTCTATCTGGCACAGCCCGTCGTATACGCTCATGAGCTGGAATCCGGGCATCCCAAAAATAGCGTCTACTCCCAGTTTCTTCATGGTTTGCACCACCAGGTATCCACCCAACACGTCAGACATCTTGTTTCTCCCGTCAGTCCGCTTTTTCAGCGGAGAAATAAAGTTTTAAAAGCCCGGGGCATGCCCAGGGCAAAGGTAATTTATGCCGCCATTTTTGACGCACCACGCGCCTTTAGGCGCCGCTTAATATAGATGGCAACGACGATGGCCAGGCAGATCAAGCCTGGCACATCGGTGCGCCAGCCGGGGATGAGCATCATGAGTCCGCCCGCGCCGGCCAAAAGCCTGATCAGAACCGAGGCTCTGCCATAGAGCCATCCGGATATGCCCACCGCCACCAGGTAGGTGCCGGCCAGGGCGGTGATGACCCCCATGACCACCTTTGAGGTCTTGCCTATCAACAATAGGGCGGGGTCAAGGGCGAAGATAAAGGGCAGAATAAAAGCGATCAACCCCAACCTGATGGCGACTAGGGCGGTTTCGTTAAAACTCGCCTCGGCCAATTGGGCGCCTCCATAGGCCGCCATGGCCACCGGGGGCGTGATGGCCGAAAGTATGGCGTAGAAGAAGCAGAACATATGCGCCGCCAGGGGAGGCATCCCCAACTCCACCAGGGCCGGGGCCCCGAAGATGGCCACCAGTATGTAGGCGGCCGGCGTGGGCAGGCCCATGCCCAGAACCAGGGCGGCCAACATCACCAAGACCAGCCCCAGAAAAAGGCTCCCCCCGGTGAGGTGGATGACCGCGGCGGTGAATTTGAGGCCGATTCCATTCAAGCTTATGAGCCCGATGATTATACCGGCCGTGGCGCAGGCGGCGGAAAGGGGAAGGATGTTGCGCGCCCCGCTGTTTAAGGCCGCCACCAGCTTTTTGAAGCCGATGCGCGATTCAGGCTTCAGCCAGCTGAGCACCAATGTGAGCACGATGCCGTAGAAGGCGGCCATGAAGGGGGAATAGCGGTTGAAAAGCATGACCACGATCAGGACCAAAGGAACCAGTTTGATAATACCACCCTTCAAGGTGGCCCAAGGCTTGGGCAGTTCCGAGGCGTCCATCCCCACCATGCCGGTGCGGGCGGCCTCCATGTCCAGAAGGTAGTACAGGGTAATGTAGTAAAGCAGAGAAGGTATGATGGCCGCGAACATTATTTCCAGATAGGGGATGCCCAGAAAATCGGCCATGAGAAAGGCGGCCGATCCCATGATGGGCGGCATCAGCTGCCCCCCGGTGGAAGCCACCGCTTCCACCGCCCCGGCAAAGGCAGGCCGGTAGCCGATCCGCTTCATAAGGGGGATGGTGAAGATGCCGGTGGTATAGACGTTGGCCACGCAGCTTCCGGACAGGGTGCCGAAAAAGGCCGAGGAGATCACCGCCACCTTGCCCGGCCCGCCCCTTTGGCGTCCGGTCAGGGACATGGCTATGTCCATGAAAAAATCACCAGCCCCGGATTTTTCCAGAAACGCACCGAACAGCACAAAAAGAAAAACATAGGTGGCCGTGACCCCGATGGGCATGCCCAAAATGCCTTCGGGCAGCACGAAGAGATGCTCCAGCACCATGTGAAGTTTGGTGCTCTTTATGGCAAAAACTCCAGGAGCGTATGCACCGAATAGTGTATAGACAAACACTAAAACCGCCAAAAGCACCATGGCCAGGCCCACCGTGCGCCGGGTGGCCTCCAGCACGGTGATGATGGCCAGCGCCGCCATGAGGTAATCCAGGGTGCTCAAGGGGTCCACATATTCCATGCGGTCCACCAGGCGCTCGAAATTGAGCAATATCCATAGCCAAGGCAGGGCGGCCAATACAGCTTGCAGGAGGTCCCACAGCCGGGGGGGCTCGTCCTTCTTCTTGGCCTTTAGGAAAGGATAAATCAAAAAAATGAGCGGCATGGCGAAGATCAGATGGGTAGAGCGATGGATCAGAAGCTCCGGCAAAACTGAAGCAGCGCCATAGAGATGATAAGCAGACATTGATACGGTCAAAACCAAGATCAGCTTGGTCATCGGATCGCCGAACTTCGCTAATGGGCTCATGTGGCATCTCCCGCCATTTCCCTGGCCCAAAAAGCCAGCGGACCGAGAAACGCGAACTAAGTTAATTAAAGGTGTTCCCCGCTCCGCGGGGCGGACCAGGGAACACCTTGAAGAATTATTTTAGGTAACCTTTTTCCTTGAAATACTTGATTGCCCCGGGATGCAAGGGGATGGGGGCGTTGCAGGCCTTTTTGGGATCAAAGGGCGCGAACATGGAATGGGTCGCCACCCATTTACTCTTGTTTTCGCACACGATCTTGACCATCTGGTAGACCAGATCGTCCGGCACGTCCTTGTTGACCAGCAAAACCACGCTGTCGGCCATGGTCTTTAGAGGCTTATCTTGTCCTTTATAGATATTGGCCGGCATATCGGCGGCCAGGTAACCATACTTGTCGGCCATGCCCTTACGCACCTTGTCGGCCACAGGGAACCACTTGAGGTCTCGCGAGTTGGCCAAATCCACCATCACCGGCCACTTGAGGGGTGCCTGGGGGGCGATGATGTCCGCGTGGCCGTCCAAGAGCTGTTGAGCCGACTCGCTCCAGCCGGCGTGAATGAACTTGCCCCCCCAACCCTCTATTTTTTTATCGCTGGTGCCGTATCCCAAAAAGACATGGCGCAGGGTCGTCCAGCCGCCCATGGAACGGGGGCCGGGCAGGATCGTAAGCTTGGCTTTTTCCTTGAACCATTGCTCAAAGGAACTTATGGGCAGACCCTTCTTGGCGGCCACCAAAAGGTATTGCAAGATTTGCAGGTCGAGCATCGCCCTTAGGTTGGTTGTCTTTGCCTTGTAGGGAGCCTCGCCGGACACCGCCGCCTTGGCGTTGGTGGCATAGGTGAAGCCCACCTGGGCTTCGCCCTTATTTACGCGGATGGGGTTAGCCGTCCCGCCTCCGGGAACCACACTGAATTTGGTGCCCTTGATGCCCTGGGAAAACGCATCCTGAAAAGCGGCCCCTGAGATGAACCAGCTCCCCGAGGTGCCGCCCGCCGTTATGGTTACATCCATAGCGGACGCTACTCCAACGCTGGCCACAGCCATGACACACACCGCAGCGACAATAAGAAGTTTCCTCATTTTTCCCTCCTTCTAAATTGCATGAGCGAATGACTGCTACACTCTATAAGACTTGCCTCATTCATTTTCCGTTAAAGCCTTTTCCACTTTCCTCAGCATTTCCTCTACGTTGCGCAGATGGTCTGCCATGGCCTCTTTGGCTTTCTCCGGCCGGCGTTCCTGAACGGCCTTGAATATTCTCTCATGTTCGATCAGGGTTTCTTTCCGACGCCCCTGGATCCTAAGGGAATGTTGGCGGTAGTCGGTGAGCATGGCCATCATGGGCTCGGTCAAGCGCACGAAAGTGTCATTGTGTGTGGCCTGGGCCAGGGCTAGGTGAAGCCGTTCGTCGGCGTCGGTGTCGAATTCCCCGCTCTCGAAATCGGCTCTGAGATCCACCACGGTTTTCTCCAGCACGGCCAGGTCCTCCATGGTGGCCCGCTCGGAGGCTAGGGCCGCGGCATGGGGCTCGATGGCCTGCCGCAGTTCCATAAGTTCGAAAAGAAAAAACCGCGGCGAAAAATTCGCGGCCTGGGCGACCCGATCGCACAGAATGTCCTGCCCCAAATTGTTCACAATGGTGCCGATGCCGGTGCGGCTTTGTACCACGCCCAGAAACTCCAGAACCTTAAGCGCCTCTCTCAGACTGTGGCGATTTACTCCCATCATTTCAGCCAGTTGCCGTTCAGCCGGTAGAAGGTCCCCTGGTTTCAAACTGCCAGAAGTGATCTGATCCCTGATCTGTTCGATGATGATCTGGAATATGGGTTTGGGCTTGATTTTTTCGTAAACGGCTTGGCTCATATAATCTCCATTCAATTGTTGATTGGTTCAACCATTGTATAAATGAATATTACAATTATGTCAAGATGTGAATTGCGGAGTAAAAGAGAGACGGATGGCGGAGTAAAACCGTGACACTGGTTGGATAGATATCCCATCTATTTTTGGGTTGTCAATCATCATATTCCTTTAGTTTTTAGCCAGGTTGGTCCGGGATCGATTTTTTGCCTGTCGCAGCCTGTAGCTTTCACCGTTAGCCTCGATTATGTGGCAGCGGTGGGTCAGTCGGTCCAGCAGCGCGCCGGTGAGTCTTTCGGAGCCGAATACCTCGGTCCACTGCTGGAAGGGCAGGTTGGTGGTGATCATAAGACTTTGCTGCTCGTATGCCCTTGCCACTACTTCGAATAGGAGTTGGGCCCCGACCTTTGAGAAGGGTACGTAGCCCAATTCATCGATGACCAGCAATTGTAGGCGCTGGAGTTGTTTTTGCAGACGTTGCAGGCGTCTTTCCTCACGGCATTCCATGAGTTCGGTGACCAGGGCAGTGGCGGTGTAAAAGCGCACCTTGCGTCCCTGGGCGCAGGCGGCAAAAGCCATGGCACAGGCCAGGTGGGTCTTGCCGGTGCCGGAGTTTCCGATCAAGAGCACATTTTCCTTCTTGCCGATGTACTCACCCCTCATCAATTCCTTTACCAATTGTTGATTGATGGAGGGCTGGGCCTTGAAGTCGAAGGTATCCATGGTCTTGATCACCGGAAAGGCAGCCTGCTTGATGCGCCTTTCGGCAGCCCGCTTCTCGCGGTCCAAAAGCTCCCGCTCGGTCAGACGCAGCAGGTAGGTCATGAAGTCGGAGCGGTCATCGGTGCAGACCTTGGCCATGGCGGCGTACTCGCGGAGCATGGTGGGTAGCTTGAGCTTCTTGAGGTGGTACTCCAGGAGCACGGTTGGTTTAGCCTGATCCTTCATGGCGCACCTCCTTGGGAGAGCAGGGAGTCATAGGCGGCGATATCGGGCCCGGCCACACTCACCCGACCCAGGTGCTCCCTGCCATCCAGTATGAAGGTGGCCGGGGGACAGTGTGATTGTGGCTTCAGCAAATGGGCTATGGCTTCCGGGGCGTAGGCTCCAGCGTACAGTGCTTGATCTACCGCCCGCTTAAGCCTGGCCAGGGAATGGTCTTCCAACAGCCGCAGGACCTTTATGTATTTGCGCGTGCCGTCGCCAGCTCTGTCCTCCCCGGCCACCAGCCGTCGCCTCAAGACCTCGAAACACTCGGGCAGGTCCAGACCAGCCAGGGGGCGGGCATGATCCAGGGCGCCGGGCTTGCGCTCCAGCAAGGGCAGGTAGTGGCGGTAGTCGAAAAATACCCCCTCCTTCTCCCAGGATCGGGTGTGCCGGGCCACGACTGCGTCATGGTGGCATAGCACCACTTGGTCCACATAGCCCTTGGCCAAAATCTCGTGGTGCGCACAGGCGACCGGCACCGAGTAGTCATTGTCGTCGAAGCGGACCAAAGACAAGGAATTGGCCCGGGTGGGCTGCTTGCGGCAGGCATCGAAGCGTGATGGAGGCAGCGATATGAAGGCGGCCTGGTCTTCTTGCAAAAGCTCCGACTTGGTCCCGCCCTTGCCCCGCAAACGGCGATTCAGGTCATCACGGCACTTTTGGGCCAGCATGGCATTGAGCTCAGCCAAATCCTTGACCTGAGGAACCGGCACCATGAAATTCTGCCGGGCATACTTGACCATTCCTTCCACCACGCCCTTTTCGTTTGGCCGCCGCACCCGGCAAAAATGCTCTTGAAAAAGATAGTGGCTCTGAAGCTTCAAAAAGCCGTCGGTCAACTCACGCTCATGGGGGCCTATGATCTTGGAAACCAAAACTCTGGTATTGTCATAGCTGATCCTATGGGGCACCCCACCGAAAAACTCAAACGCCCGGACATGACCCTCCCAGTAGCTTTCGCTGCACTCCTTCTCGAACGCCGCCATGAAAAAGGCGTCAGAGTATGGAAGGGCCATGATGAACAACGCCACCTTGCGAAGCACTCCCGACACCTTGGCCACCGCGTAGCCAAAATCAACCTGCGCCTCACCGGGCCGGTGGACCAAAGGCATGTACACCTCCCGGCTTACACGCTTGATCTCACGCACCGCCTCCTTCACCTGAGTGTACTTGCCCGTATAACCCATCTCCTTGAGGCAATGGTATATCCGCGTGGCCGTGTGCCGCTGCTTTTTGGGAACCGACTTGTCGTCTTTGATGATCTGGGCGATAACCTCAAGGTAGGGGCCCAGCTTTGGCTTGGGCCGGGTGAGGTCCATCCGATAGCCGGGCGGCTCGGGATGATCCTGAATCTTCTGCAGGGTATCCCAGTGGATGCCCTCTTGGCGCATCAACTCGCGCTTGCTCGTCTGCCCCTCTCGAGACCATTGCGCAAATACGCGCCAGGTAATGTCTCCCTGTTTTGCCTTGATTTGCTGTCTTGCTAGTGGCCGGGGTCGCTTCTTAGGTGCTTCCCATAGCCTTCTTGTACCACTCCACACCCGCCCCTAGGGGCGGAGCGGAGGGCTGTATGCCCCCCGTCGCTATCCTCCAGCCAGGAGTGCTGCCTTCTTGAGGTTGAAGGCCATGGCTGAGAGGATTAGTTGCATGCCCATCTTGGCCACCCCGAGATACCTGGCCCGCCCCAACCCGTAGTGCTTCTTCATGCTGCCGAAGGCCCTCTCCACCGAGCCACGCACCCTGGAAATGGCCTGGTTCACCATCCGTTGGGCCTCGCTCAGAGGCCGGCCCCTGGCTGCCCTATACATGATGAGGTCGAAGTAGTCGGCGCCCTCCAACTCGCACCGGTTATCGGCGCTGCTGTAGCCCTTGTCCGCCAAGACCGGGGCTCCCGGCTCAAGGCCCGATTCGTTGACCACGTTCATCAGTTCCTTGCAGTCAGGCCGGTTGGCGGCGGTGGCATGCCCGCCCAGAATGAAGCCGTGCTCCACGTCCACCGCCAGGTGTCCCTTGTAACCGTAGCAAAACACCTTGCCTTTCCTGGTCCAGCGGGCATCGTGGTCATCCGAGTAGGTTGTCTAATCGCGAGAGAAGAAGTCAAGCTCCCCCTCTTTTTTTTCTTCATTTCTTAAAAGGCCTGTCGGCATCATGGTTGTCTCCGAGGTCGAGACACTGGCTCGCCTCACCGTAGGTTTAGAAGCTTTGGCCCCTCTATGTGGTTTGCGCGTTTCATCGTAAAGACGCTCGCTCCCTACTCCTCGAGGTGACCAAAACTTCGTTGCCGACTGGGCCATTTTCTATTTGTTGATCCTGGTTCCTCACGCTTCTAGGGGCGCCGACCACCTGAAATCGGTGCCGGACGTCCACATACGGTAGAGAATGACGGCCAGCTTTCTGGCCATTGCCACCTTGGCCTTTTTCGTACCTATCCTTCTTGCTAGCCTCACCCCCCAAGCCTTGAGACTGGACCATTTGCTCACTCGGCTCAGGATCGTATTGGCGGCTTCATACAAATAGGTGCGCATCAGCGCGTCGCCGCATTTGGATATCCTCCCCGACCTATCCACCTCACCGGATTGATACCGTGTGGGCGTAAGCCCTAAATAGGCCCCCACAGAGGATGAATTCTTGAATCTGCGGGGATCATCGATGACCGCCCGATAGGCCAAAGCTGTCACCGGGCCGATCCCGGGTGCGGTCATGAGCCGGCGGCAGACCTCGTCGGCCCGGGCATGGGACAGTATTTGTCTGTCCAACACTTGAATCTGCTCGCAAGTGCAGCGCCACACGCTCAGCAGGGAGTCCATGATGGACTCCAGCGCGATGTTGCCCGCCGTCAGCTCACGCACCCGCTTCTCGAAAGCTCCGCCCGAGGTTTTGCCCACTATCAGGCCGAAAGTCTTGAGGATGCCTCGCAGCTGGTTCGAGAGCTTGGTGCGCACGTCCACCAGTTTGGACCTGGAGATGAGCAGGGTACGGACCAAATGGGAGTCGATACTCTTGACCCCCACCTCCCGGTACCAGCCGGTGCGCACGATCTGGGCCAGGCCATGAGCATCGTTGGCGTCGGTCTTGTTCACCTGCATGGAAAGCGCCGCTTTCGCGTGGCGGGCATCCAGGCACACCACCGGCAGGCCCAGCTCCTGCAATTCATGCCAGTGCCAAGTGCAAAGGGGCCCGGTCTCGAAACCCACCTTGACCGCTT
>ENA-OSEO01006527-OSEO01006527.1-sediment-metagenome-genome-assembly--contig:-NODE-6527-length-10401-cov-79.847443_pt1 | contig 10401 bp, 7 predicted proteins | sample MGYA00237883_ERZ534232 | MGnify/ENA metagenome assembly ERZ534232
GAAGGACGACGGCGAATGACATTGTCAGGAGTCGTCGGCCTCTTCAAAGCCACCGACAAGGTCGGTGGTAGTTTACTTATCAGCATGTTGTCCCTCTCCATTCATTTCCGACCATTGGCATCCCTTTTGCTCTCTTCTATCTAACCAAAATTTTATAGAAGGCGGGTGGTAAAAATTGAGTTGATGTGGCCGGGATTTTTTTCCCAAAAGAAAGGAGAATAACCATGTCTGGAAACGAATTGGAGTTAATCAAACAACTTAAGGCAAAGTATTGCTACTTCGTGGATGATTACTTTAAAGACCCGGCTAATCTGGACCGCCTGATCAATGAAGTGTTTCATGAGGACAGCGCCGTTGATTTCGGAGCGTTTGGACAGGCGCAAGGCGGGGCAGAAATCAGGAATTGGTTTCTCAATGTTTGTTATCAATCTCTCTCCTTTTGTATGCACATGGTGCACAATCCGATCATAAAAATAAAGAACGAATTGAAGGCGGAAGGCCGGTGGTATTTCCTTGTTCCGTGCACTTGGAGAGCAACGAATAACGCCATGTGGCTGGGCGGCGTTTATGACGAGGAGTACGAAAAGATCGCGGGGGCCTGGCGCATTAAAAGCCTGAAGGTCCATTGGATTTTTGGGACACCTTTCGATAAGGGCTGGGTTAAGGAAGACATAACCAAGGTAAATCAATAAGAGGGGTGGATTCAAATGATAAAACAAGGAGAGAAAATAAGAGTTATTACCTGTGATGCCGGCGGAACCATGACGGATATGTTCCTGCTGAAAGCAAACGGAACATTCGGCACGGGCAAGGCTTCGACGACGCCAAGGGATGAGAGCATCAGTTATTGGAACGCCTTGAAGGACGCCGCCGGCGGTTTAGGCATCGATTGGGAAAAGTCGGCCGGAGAGCACCTCTCGGCGGCTGAATTGGCCATTTACTCGGGGACGGCGATGCTGAATTCCGTGCTGCAAGGGGTGGGCGTAATTTGTGGTTTGATTACGACCAAGGGCTATGAGGACATGTTTGTTCACGAAAGGTCAAGAGGGGCCTATGCGGGTTACTCCTATACGGACAGGCTGCATAAAGTCACTCACCGTCATAACGAACCGATGATTAATTCGAAAATGGTCAGAGGCGTTCGGGGAAGAATCAACGCCTTCGGTCAAGAAATAATGCCGCTGAGTGAAGGGGATATCCGGGACGGTATGGCCCATCTTTTAGATAAAAAAGTGGAAGCAGTCATAATATGTTTCCCTTTTTCCTATTTGAATCCGACTCACGAACTGAAGGCGGCGGAGATAATAGCGGGTGAACTGCAAAAGAAAGGGATCACGGACGTTCCGGTATATCTGAGCTGTCAAATTTGCCCGATAATGCGGGAAGTCTCACGAGTAACCGCCACGACTATTCACGCCAAAGTCACTCCGATCGCCCGAAACGCCTTTTTAAAAGTGGAAGGAAAAATTCGAAAGAACGGATATAAATATCCCTTGCAAATTGTCCTGGGCTCCGGCGGACTGGCCACCTCCAGTTACCCCAGACTGCAGGAAACGTTGTTTTCAGGTCCCATCGGCGGATTGATCGGAACTCAGTATATATCCGAGGTCTGCGGCCAGCCCAATTGGATAGCCACGGACTTGGGCGGGACGAGCTTTGACGTGGGCCTGGTTATGGGCGGGCGATCCCCCATTTTAAGGGAAGTGGAGGTCGCTCGCCACGTAATCAACATTCCCACTCTTTCCTTGGACAGCATCGGGGCCGGGACAGGGTGCCTGGTGGTCTATGATCCGGGGGCCAGGCGCATTCTGGTCGGGCCTAGATCGGCCGGGGCCGAACCTGGTCCGGTCTGTTACAAGATGGGCAACGACATTCCCACGGTAATGGACTGCTTGGTGGTTAACGGCATTATCAACCCTGATTATTACCTTGGGGGGAGTATCAAGTTGGACGCGAAACTTGCGGAAAAGGCCATCAGGGAGAAATGCAGCGAGCCGGCGGGAATGGACTTGAACCAATTTAATCAATTGGTCATCGATATTATCAGTTCCAGAATACGGGAACATGTCAGGACCGTGGTGGGAGTCAGGGGCTTTCCCCTCGGGGACTTTAATATGCTGTGTTATGGCGGGGCCGGCCCAATTCTTGCGGCCGCGTGTGCGGAGGGGCTGGGCGTGAAAGGCGTGGCCACCCTGCCTTTTGCCGCCGTCTTTTCCGCTTTCGGCTGTGCCTGCATGGACCTGGTTCATCGTTATCAAAAATCGACCCTGGTCATGATCCCCTACGGCGTTCCGGATGAGTATAAAGTCCAAATGGGGCAGATACTCAATCTGGGCTGGGACGCTCTGGAGCAGACGGCCAGACAGGAATTGGCCGCCGAAGGTCTTGAGGCCGAAAAGGCTGAGTTTATTCCGATAGCCTATATGAGATATGGCATTCAGTTGGAAGACGTTGAAGTTCCCCTGCCGATCAAAAGAATCAATTCCGTCCTGGACATGGACAAGCTCATTGGCGAATTTGAACGCATTTATGAACAGATTTACTATACAGCGGCCAAGTATCCCCAAGCAGGGTACAACATTTTTGAACAGGGTCTGATGGTTCGAGTTCCTCAAATGAAACCGGACTTACCCCGGCTTCCACTTGGACCAGCGGAGCCTTCGGCCTCGGCCCGAAAAGGCGAAAGGCCGGTCTTCTGGAAAGATAAATGGTCCAAGGCCGCTCTCTTTGAAATGGGAGAATTGAGGCCCGGCAATGAAGTTAAAGGTGCGGCAGTAGTGGAAGCCCCTGACACCACTTTGTTTGTACCTCCGGACTGGAAAATAAGGATGGATGATTTGCAAATGATTTGGCTGGAAAGGGGGAAAAAACAATGAGTGACAAGGCTGGGCTTTTAAAGGGTAAGACTTTAAAGGAATTGAAGACGGAGATTGATGAGCTGACCAAGAAGACCGGTTACTATGCGGGTCTGGAAAACTTAAAACTGAAAGAAGAGGACCCATCCAAATATATACTGTTTCAGGGGCGGATAATATCCGCGTTAGTGGCGGCCCGGGAACAATGTAAAATGGTGGCGGCCTCGGCCCTGGTCCGGGAAGTGGGCGAACTATTAGTTACATTTTATACTTCGGATGGGGACTGTGTCGGATATTCCACCGGCATCCAAATACATGGACATCTGGCCGGTGAATTCATCAGGTGGATGATCGACCATGACTACGAAGAACGCGTCGGTATACGACCCGGCGACATCTTCATGCACAATGACGGAGCCGTGGCCGCCATGCACCCGGCCGATGTTTATGATGTCATGCCTATTTTTCACGAAGACGAATTGATCGGCTGGGTGGCCACAACGATTATGGAAGGGGACATCGGCGAAGAATATATGATGGGGGAGACCTCGTACAATCGGACCACGGACGGCATAAGAATCTGCGGTCTTAAGGAAGGGGAAAATTACCTTCTAAAAGGCGATGTGGAAGAGATGTACAAAAGGTCCCTCCGGAATGCCGACATGTTTTTGCTTGATCGACGTGGGGCCATTTCGGCCGACATTAAGTTCGAACAGGAAGTTAAAAGGATTATTTCCGAATTCGGCCTGGGGTACTTCAAGCAAGCCCTCAGGGAAATTATTGAAGAAGGCAGAAGAATTATTTCGGCGCGAATAAAAAAGAGGCTGGTGCCTGGGCGTTACCGCAGTCTTACCGCCGCCGATGTCTTTTGCAAGGAGTTGCCGGTCCCGGAATATGCGGCTCAGGATTGGCTGAGGCTGATGCCCCTGGAAGTCACCATCAAACCCGACGGCGGGGGAATCGTTGACTACGAAGGGATTGGTGAATGGGGATGGCATTCGATGAATTCGGTCATAGCCGGACAATACGGCGGGTTGACCATCTCCATGGTCCAGAGATTGAGTTATGAAGGATGGGCCAATAAAGGGACCATACTGGATTGGGAAATCCTCGCTCCCGAAGGTTCCTTAATCAATCCCCCAAAGGAACTGGTCAACCACATATCCCTGGCCAACGTTTGGGTCCCGGCCATCACTTCCTGGGGAGCCCCCTTTCAGGCCATTCTTTCCCGAGGACTATACTGTCGTGGATTTTTGGAAGAAGTTTTATTGGGTCATGGCCGAACCTCGGGTTGGGAGTTGATGGGCGTAAATGCCATGAAGCAAATGTATGTTTGGGCTACGTATGAAATAGCCGGAGCACCGGGCATGGGCGCCCGAGGCTGCCTGGATGGAGAAAATGCCTGCTATCAGGTTTGGAACCAAGAAACCGAAATGGGCAACATGGAGGTGCTGGAGCTTATTCCGCCTTATATGGGTGAATTGGCCGTAATTCCAAACACCGGCGGGGCGGGGAAATATCGAGGCGGAAACGACGTGTGCAGTCTGCTTAATATCTATGGGACCGATTTTACCTCCATCGTCCCCACGGTCATCACCTGCACTTGGACTTCCTCTCCTAATTCGCAGCTTTTTGGAGGTTATCCCGGGCCGACCCCCACCTTTTTTGTAATTAAAAATCCCAAGGAAAAATGGGCCGAAGGGAATATCCACTTGAAAGCCCTGGCCCTGGCCCCTTGGCAGGGCCTGGATCAGATGAAGTATTTGGAGGAAAAAGCTCCGGGGGCAGAAATAACCGTGATTAAACGCCCGAAGTGTTTTCAAGTCAAAGACGGTGACGTGGCTATTTCTTATGGCTTCTCGGGGAACGGAGGTTTTGGCGACCCGATAGAGCGAGAACCGAGATTGCTGGAGGAAGATTTAGAAAAATGGTCGATAACGCCGGAGGCGGCCGAGAGGCTGTACAAGGCGGCCGTAAAGCATGATCAGACCGAAGACGTTTATCAGGTGGACGAAAAAACAACGGAAAAATTGAGACAAGCGGAAAGAGACAGCAGAAAAAAGCGAGGCGTGCCTGTCAGCCGGTGGTGGAAGCAAGAAAGGGAAAAAGTGCTTAAAAAACAGTTTTCGGATCAAGTCTCGGAAGCATACCGAAGTTCCTTTAAAACCAGCCAGCGGTGGGCGCGGGAATACAGGGAATTCTGGAACCTTTCGAACGATTTTTCATTTTAGGCGGGAGGCGACCAATGTCTGAAATATTTTCAAAAGATACTATTAAAAACATGATGGAAGCCAATCTGTCCTGGACGGAACTGCGGGAAATGATGACCACCACCCCCAAGGACGGAGACCGATTGGATAAATTTATAGAGATACTCCAAGAAAGGGTCAAGTGGGTGGAAAAAATCCTTTTGCCCGTGGGCCTCCATCTTTTCATTGTGGAGAAAGAAGACGGCGAAAGGGTCACTAAGTGTGAATGCGGGTATGAATTCGGCGACTACAGGGTGAACTGGAAACTTAACGCCTTGATATATGCGAGGGATGGCGAAGAAAAGTTAGAGGAAATCTATCCCGGTTCATGGAAGCCCGGCCCGGAAAACTGGGAAATCAGAGAATTTTATTGTCCTCGATGCGCCACCCAGTTGGAGGTGGAAGCTGTTCCGCACGGCTATCCGTTGATATTTGATTTTTTACCAGATTTAGACGTATTATATGAACAATGGCTGGGTAAGCCTCTTAAGAGGCCGAAACAGCTCGAGGACCGGACCTGTCAGTTTATAAGGGACAATTTTGTTTAGAATTTAAGAGGAGGCCTTTTCATGGGAAGAATGGAAGGAAAACTGATTATTACCGCGGCGATAACCGGCTCGGTTCATTTCCCGACCATGAGTGATTACCTGCCCATCACGCCGGATCAAATCGTCGAGGATGCGGTCAAGGCCTATGAGGCCGGAGCGGCCATTGCCCACATCCACGTGCGGAATCCGGAAAACGGGATGCCTTCGGCCAGTATCGACCTCTTTCGGGAAGTTTTGAGTAGGATCAAAAAACGTTGTGATATTATTCTGCTCCCCACCACCGGCGGCGGCGCGGGACAGACCGCGGAAGAGAAATTAAAAGTGGTCCAGGAACTTCAACCGGAAATGTGTTCTTTTGACCCGGCCCCCTTCAACCTGGGACTTTTCCAACTGGCGGGACGATACGAGGGCAAGTTCAAGCACGATTGGGAGCGGCAGATGCTGGTTTGGTGCAAGAACAATATCGGTATGCATATGACTTTCCAGGACGATCTGACCTACGCCAAGACCTTTTTCGAGCTCAACATAAAACCGGAATTCGAAATGTACGAGTTGGGGCACATCGGCTATGTGGTTTGGCTGATTCAGGAAGGATTAGTCAAAACCCCGCCTCATTTGCAGTATGTCTTCGGTCCCATGGTCGGATGGATGCCTCCTTCGGTCAAGCATCTGCTTCAGCTTCACGAAGAGGCCGTGGACAGGCTTACGGCGGTCGGCTGCGGAGACTTCACCTGGTCGGTGGCGGCCGGCGGGAGGTGGCAGATACCCCTGGCCGCGACGGCCATGGCCATGGGCGCCCCTAATGTCAGGGTGGGCTTGGAAGATTCTTTATATGCCGGCAAGGGCGTCCTGGCCAAGTCGAGCGCCGACCAAGTCCGCATGGTGGCCAACATTGCCAAGGAGATGAGCCTCGAACCGGCCACTCCGGACGAAGCGAGAAAAATACTCGATTTAAAAGGTATAGATAAGGTTAATTATTGAGAGACGGATTATGGCCCCGAATTGAGGCGGAAGTTTGATTCGGGGCCTTTCCAATAACAACCCATTTCCAACCGTCGAAAAGAAGAAGGCCGTAACCATTTAAGATTACGGCCTTTTATTTTCCATGGTGCCGAAGGCGGGATTGGCCCGGTGGGTGTAAGTGGTTGAAATCATTAGGCCTAGCAGGGGACCATTTTCGGACCCCTTGCCTTAATCCGCAACCTATTAGCAACCAGTTTCACCCGCTTGCCAACTTGTCTCTGAATGATATAATGGCCTTGTTCCAGAGGGGCACAAATGGAACTTAATGTGAGTTGGGCGGAAGTTAAAGCCGCCGGGCAAGAATTCAAGGCACAAGCAAAGGCCGATGAAACCCTTGGCCGTTTAAATATTGGCGAAAAATCGCATCTTGAGGGTGAGACACAAGGCGTTCGGTTAGGTTCAATGCCCCTACAAAGGGCAAATGGCTGGCCGGGAGACTCGAAACAAGGAAATCAAGGCCCTTGCCGCATAATTCCGGTTAAGACCACGATGATTTGCACGCATGTCCTCAATCGGGGCGGCAAAGGTGTCAAGAGTCCCGTGGACGATTTGTAGAGAAACAATGAAAATGTTTTATACAGAAACCATATATCCCCCTGCGCCAACTGTCGAGCATGTCTTAAGGCTATGTAAATGCCGGGATTATTCAACTCTGATCGGCAAGGATTTATGCCGCGATCTCGCGTCCCAAAGGTGTTATGAAGAAACCATATAAACATTGTTCGGTGGCACGATGAATCATTGCGCCATTGCACACCGTCTATGAGATGGGATCGGCCGAGTAGCCTCGGCAAGACAGTCGAGGCCAAAGCAACTAACCGGCCGGTGAAGATTGCGTATTTGGTCCCGTTTGATAACGCACTTCATACGCACATGAATCTTGATGCGGTGTTCTTTGAGTCGTACACACGCTGGGCCGGGGCGTACACGCTCTTCATACCGACCGAACCTCAGGAGTTCTTGGCTGATGGGTATGGTGAGTGGCTCAAGCACTATGACCCTGACTTCATTTACTCGTATGTTGATCTAGACGACGCCTTCGTCGACAAGATCGACCGTCTTTGCTGCCCTATCGCATTCCTCAAACATGAAAAGTGGAACCGGAAAGACCGTGAAATTGATTGGCGCTCGTTTCTCCCACGCTGGGACCACTACATTAAGCCCGTTTCTTCGATAAGCACGGTTCAAAGTCCCGCCAGTTACCCACAATTTCCCCACGAGGAGCGGCCTCGGGAGCCCACTATTTTCACGCAGGACGGAATTGAGCCAGCTAATCGGTTTCTCGCGGACAACTTTGGCACCGCATTCAGCCTCCATAACGTAACCCACGCTATTCCCGGATTCTTCAAAACTCTGTGCTTGGTTCCGGCCGATCTTCCTGGCAACGTTGTGGCTGGTACGGAACGGTGTTTCTCCACACTGGAAGCCTTCCGTGCAATAAGTGACCGTAAAGCCACGCCGATTGCGCGCTTGGCCATGGTGAACAGTGCCGGAATACCCCGTCCAGAATCGATGGGTTGGGCGTTCGCATTTCGACTGTTTATTGGTAGTACTCCGCTCGACCGGATTCACTTCTGGAACTCCCGCCACCTAGGAAGCAGCTGGAGCGATACGTCTAATGCGCTAATACTGGAAACGACATTCTTCGATGACGAGCAACTTGTGAAGCAACTGGGGCAGTACCTGAATAAGAACAATTTTCTATGCCATGGCAACAGACCGTATCAATCAGAAATCCATAGCAGCAGTGTGCCGGCCGATGTCTTGAACGCTATCAGAGACAAGCTCCAGCCCCACACATGGAACGCGGTCCACGTCAGCCGGTCATTCAACGCGCCAGCCATACCGAGCCATAAGGACCTTATCGAGCGCATCCACGACAAGACTACTGACACGACGACGCTCAAGCTAACTGAGGACTCCAGTGAAGTAACAGCAAGTGAGCCGGCTCACTTCATTTACATACCGCCCCAATTAAGGGGGCTAGCTCGCGGCCAGTGGATCGTTGAATTGAGCATCCAGCGACACAACAATCTCTCAAGGTATTCCAACGTGGTCGATACCTGGACCCTGCCACGACGCCGCAAGATTGCACGCGCATTTACGGACCGGCTGGCTAAACCAACGTTTGGCGGCCGGCTTGCACTCGTGACCTCGACTGAGGGCTTTCCGTTCAGGAGTCAGGCGATAAAGGACCCAAGTTTCTACGAAATCCACCTGCCATCTGATGAAATGTTCTTCCACCATCTCGCCTTGGAGTTTTTTCAGTATCCCACCGATGATCTGAGGGCACCCATTCCGAGGGCGGGATACGTCGATTTGGCTATCTCCGACAAGGGGCAGAATCTTCGCGGTGTTATTTCATTGTTCGATCACCTCTCCACCGCCTTCGGGATTCTGACCAACAAGTTCTGGCGCGACGTTCTGGCAGAGGCCAAGGAGGATTCCACTAGGCCACTGACGTTCGATTGGAACAAGCTCTTCAGCCTGATTCCAAATGACCAAGGAACGATTCAGCGTCTAACGCAGGAACTTCGTTTTGACAACGTTGGAACCACTAAGAACTACCTTCGCGACAGCCTAAAAGATACGCTTGAGCACTTGGTTCGATCAAACGTGTTCTATCAAGTGGCCCATTGGCGATGTAAGTACTGCGGCCACTTGAATTCGCGAAGCTTTGACAATATGAAGATAAAGAACGAGTGCGATATCTGTGCGACTGAATATTTCGCGCCAATCGACATTGAGTGGCAGTACGAATTGAACGACTTTGTCTACCGCTCCCTTCAAAGGCATTCTGGCCTGACCGTGCTTTGGACGCTCGGATTCCTTCAGGATCGATTGCATCTAGGGAGTTTTTGGTATCTCCCGGAGGTGGACCTTTACGAGAGGGACGACGATCCTGAAAGCAAAAACGAAATCGACATCTTCTGCATGCTAGATGGCGCATTCTACGCCGTCGAAGCGAAACTAAGTGCTTCTAACTTTCTCAACAAGGCGGGGGCCCTCGAAAAATTCGTAAAGGTGATTGGGTTGCTGCGCCCTGATGTCGCCCTGCTCGCTTTTGAGAGGTATTGTGCTGAAGGAGAGAATGTGCAAGAGACGAAGGCAAAGCTTGCCGAAGCAGCTAAGGTTATCCGCGAGCGAATAGGTCCTTGGACTAAGCTGAAGATTCTTGTCGCGCAAGACGTCGAAGGCTTCAATGATTTTTCCGCGGATCTTGGATGGCATGGTCGCCGCGTCCGCAAGTACCACTGAAGGGCCGCTAATGGCCGAGATCAGCCACTCGTGAGTGCGCTTTTCGAACGCGTGTGCCACCGAACAACGGCTTGCGGATCGACGCGCCGCAAGCGGCCCATCGGCAAGCAAACGGCCCGAATACTGGCCCAGGCCCAGAAATGGGCGCGGGAGTGGAAGCCGAAGGAGGAAAAAGGCAGCGGGCCGGAAAAATAGATGTCATAATTCTGGGGACACAATACTTAATCCCTTAATTATTGCGTCTCCGTCATTCATCACGAAACTTTAGCCCGGCAAATGATCATGGGCAACAATTAAGTATTGTGTCCCCAGAATCCAAGGGTGAAAACGAAGTGAAAAAGGGAAACGGCCCTCTGAAAAAAGTCAAAGGGCCGTTTTTATTGAAAAAGCCTGGTGCCGAAGGCGGGATTTGAACCCGCACGGGCAGCGCCCACCACCCCCTCAAGATGGCGTGTCTACCAGCTTCCA
>ENA-OSEO01006530-OSEO01006530.1-sediment-metagenome-genome-assembly--contig:-NODE-6530-length-10398-cov-3.563027_pt1 | contig 10398 bp, 7 predicted proteins | sample MGYA00237883_ERZ534232 | MGnify/ENA metagenome assembly ERZ534232
CCCAATATGCCATCGCCTCGCTCGCAGGCCGAGTGTGCCACTCGTTGCCCGCCACACCAATAAGGCCAGAATGCCATATTCAATCATGTGGCCTATCTTCTTGACTGGCCAGTCCAGCAAGTCGTTGGGACAATGCGGCATCTCAGCCTTGGTCCGTGTCGAAAAAAAGAAAATGACTGCCATCCACAAAACGACCGGAAGCCAACGGGATCCCCAACGTTTCCAAAAAACGCTCAACCATTCCATCGTCTCATCTACTCGCAAGAATGCCTATAGGGCGTCGTACAATTCCTCGACAGTTTGGGCCAGGTCGCGCCACAGGAAGTGCTTACCGATGCGGGTACGTGCGTTCTCACCCAACCGTGTTCGTAAGTTGCCGCTCTCAGCCAACCGTACCGCTGCGTTCACGAATGCCTGGTCGTCCCCCGGCGCGACGACGAGTCCGGAGATGCGGTCTTCCAGGTAGAACCGCACTTCGCCGACACCGTGGGCGGCGATCGGCAGTCCCGCCCCCATCATCTCGACCAATCGTAAGGGAGACTTGGCTCTCGTCAACAGGTTGTCTTCGCTGGCGTACAGGGCGAAATCGACCGCAGACCAATACAGGGGCAATCTGCCCGGCTCAACCCAGCCTTCCAGCCGGACGCAACCACCCTGGATCAATACCTCGAGCCGTTCTTGCAGCCGAGATAGCTCGTCCCGAAATCCGCGACCAACGACCAATACCCGCAACGAGGGGATACGTTCCGTGAGACCCCGCAGCAACTCCGCCAGGTGATCGGCACCGATTTCCACGAAGCGCGTGTAGACGAGTGCGACCATGCTTCGCTTGTCCAGGTCGAGCTGGGACCTTGCCAGCTCGCGCGATATCGGCGTGGACAGCGTAATGAGCCCGTTCGGCACGTGTCGCACGGAATGTACGTCATGCGCCCACGCGAGACTTTGCAGCGTACTGCTGGCTACGGTCACGGCGTCGCAATGGGTCAAGCCCCAGCGTTCCTGCCAGGCGAACAACCGTCGCGCCAGCATGTTGTAGCCTCCACGCTCGTTCCAGCCGCCTGCCCCTTCCCAATCGTCCGTATCCAGCACGAGACGCGCACCTATTATACCCAAGCGTTGCAGGTACCACAAGACAGACGCGACGCATCCTGCGTATCCTTTGGGTTTGAAAATGTGGATGACATGGGAGTGGGAGCGGAGGACGGCACGGAGCATCCGCCACACAATCGCGGCATGTGCTATGCCCGGTATGCGAACCGGCAACTCGACGTGCTCGACGAGGACTCCATCCTGCACGAACCGTCGCCCCGAATCCGTGGGGTGGTCCCAGGGAGGAATCAGGACTCGGACGTGGTGTCCGCGGCAAGCCAGGGCATGCGCGAGGGGGAGTGCGCGTCCACTCGTGGTGTATTTGGGCGCCAATCCAAATGGGCAGACGAAGAGGATATCCACGACACACGCTCACGGGTTGGACTGCAGCAATCGACCGATTGCCACCAGCACTTGACCTACGTTGATGTCACGCATGCATGGGTGTGCGTCCAGCTCATTGGCGGTGTAATCCAGGCGGTTGCATGGTACGCACGGGCGATCCGATTTGATGACGAGGTGGCGGGAAGGATCGCCCCACGGCCCGAACATCGCCGGGTCGATGGGACCGAACAGGTGAACGGTGGGTGTCCCAACGGCGACTGCCAGGTGGAGTGGGCCACTGTCAACCCCGGCCACCAGGCGGCAGCGTGCCATCAGTGCGGCCAGCTGGCCGAGATTGGTCTGCCCTGCCAGGTCGATCACCGGAACGGACACCCGGCTGACCAGGTCCCGCACCAATTCGACCTCAGCGGGGCCGCCGGTGACAACGACCCGCAACTCGTACGCCCGCACCAGGGTATCGACGATTGCGGCCCAGCCTTCGTTGTGCCAGAGCTTGACGGGTGCTCCCGTGCCTGGGTGTACGCAGGCGATCCGTTCTCCTTCCCGGATCCCGTTCTCTGCCAGCCGCGCCGCAAGCGCGGCGATATCAGCAGCTGCGGGCTGAAAGGACAGGCTCTGCGTATCCGGATCGACCGTGCCGCCAGTCAATGTTTCGACCAGTGCCAGGTTCTGCACGACTTCGTGACGACCTGGCAGGTAACGTACCGCATCTGTCAGAAAGGGTGTCACTTCGGGGAGTGCGTAACCAGCGCGCCGCGGTATGTCTGCCAGATGCGCGAGCCATGCTCCCCACCAGTGATCGAAGCGCAGCACAATGGACAGGTCGAATTCAAACGCTCTGATGCGTCGGGCTTCTTGCCACAAGAGCCAGTACGGCTCGAAGAGCCATCTCCTCGGCTTGCGCGAAAACCACGGAAAGGGGCAGGTGATGATCTCGTCCAGGTAAGGGATACCCTCCGCGACCGCTTGTGACCAGGGGCCGACACATAGGGTCAAACGCGCTGCGGGCCAGCTTTCGCGCAGATGGCGTAGCGCCGGAACGGTGAACAGCACGTCGCCCACATGATCCGGGCGGATCAGCACGATGGAGCGGGGCGGAACCGTCCGGTCCCATACTGTGTGAACCGGCGGGAACGCGCGTGCAACCAGCCTCAGGAGTTGCAGACGCAGCTGCTGCCGAGGCGAACCCCGGCCCCGCTGCACAGCACTAGCGAGGCACATAGACCTGTTCGAACAGCGGCACAATATTGGCCCAATCGTAACGCTCCTTGACAAACCGGCGCGCTTCTACGCCCAGCCGGGCACGTGCGGCATCGTCGTGCAACAGCTCGACGACCGTCGACGCGAATTGCTCGGGGCTATCGGCGATCAGCAGATGCCTCCCATGTTCCAGAGGGAAGCCCTCGCAGCCCAGCGACGTGGCTACCACCGCAGCGGACATCGCCAGCGATTCCATGATCTTCAACCGCGTGCCACCGCCAATCCGCAGCGGGACCACACACACATCGGCGCCGGCGATATAGGGACGGACGTCGTCCACATAGCCGGTCACCACCACACCGGGTTCATTGCGTAACGCCAGCACACGCGGATGGGGCTTTTGCCCGACGATGTAGAAGCACGCATCCGGCAGCTGGGCGCGTATGGACGGCAGAACCTCGTGCACGAACCACACGACCCCGTCGATATTGGGGCGGAAATCCATCTTGCCGGTGAAGACCATGCTATGTGGGGGAATAGTGACGTGGGTATACGTACCGGCAGTGCGCTGGTAGAACGCTGAGTCGACGCCATTCGGGATGACAGTGATCTCCAGCTCCGGCATAAGACGACGCAAAGCGGCCTGATCAGCCTCCGACGCGACAACTATACGGTCGTGCTTCAGGCAAGTCAACCGCTCGTAACGGGCGAGGCGGTGCCACTGTACCCATGAATACGCTGCGCCGATCCAGCGGCGTGGCCGGCGAACGTCCGTTTCAAAGGCGCGCCGTTGCAAAACATACTCAGCGTTGTGATCGTCGAAAACGAGCAACGGACGCCCGGAGGTTCTCGATGCGGACACACCCAGGCCATACTGGGCCATTTCGATCCCCTCAACCTGCACGACATCGGGTGCCTCACGCTTCAGAAAATCGTCGAGATTTTCCTGGAACGCCACGGACGGCAGGCGCATGGCCATATCGGGCAGAGTAGATGTGAACAGCGTTCGCATGCGCTGTGACGTGGTACGGTGGGGGGCAGCAATGGCACGAACCGATCGACACACTTCCAGCAGTGGCGCTGCACTGTCCAGTTCGCTTGGGTGATCCACGAAGGACAACAGATGGACCTCATGGTCCACGGCCAGCTGTCGGATAACGTTGAAGTTCCGGATCGTTGTCCCCTGGTGGGGTGGGTATGGGAGCTGTGGGGTGAGCAAGAGAAGTTTCATTTGCTCTGACTGACCTTGCGGTACACCTCGATTGTCTCACGTGCTGCGGTTTGCCATGAGAAACAGGCCGCCCGTGCCAAACCTTTCTGGATCATCTCTTTGCGCAGGCTCTCGTCCGTCAGCAGGCGGTGCATGCTCACGGTCAGCTCCGAGACATCTTCGGGGTCGACGCGAAGTCCGGCATCCCCGACGACTTCGGGCAGCGAAGAAACGTTGGAGACGATCACCGGGGTTCCGCAGGCCATCGCCTCCAACGGAGCCAGCCCAAAACCCTCGTAAAACGATGGTTGGACCAGCAGTTGGGCGGCGTTGTACAGATATGGCAAATCTGCCGTATCCACGCGTCCGAGGAAGATGACGTGCCTGGTGAGGTTGAGCCGCTCGACGGTGGCAAAGACTTCATCGAAGAGCCAACCTCTCCCTCCAGCAAGCACCAACTTCGTACTGACCTTGTATGAATCGAGCAGACGGCGATATGCCTGCAATAGACCCGGCACATTCTTACGCGGCTCTATCGTACTGACGAAGAGCATGAATTCGTCTTCCAGCCCAAACCGTTCCCGCACTTGCTGTTTGGCTTCTTCATGAGGCAAAGGATGATACTGGGGTGAGCTGGCTTCATAGATCACAGTCACCTTGTTTTCGGGAACCCCAAGCCGCTGCATCAAGTCTTGCTTGGTGGCTTCGGAAACGGCAATGATATGATCCGTGCGGCGCACCGCCTGATCTATTTGGCCATAGTACCGCGCGCTCTCTCTCGTCAGAAAGTGGGGATAGAGCAAAAAGGCCAGATCATGTACCGTAATGACAGATTTGAATCTTCCGCGCGAGGGGGGGATGAAATCCGGGCTGTGCAAGACATCGATATCGAGGGGAGAAATTTCAAGCCGCAGCGTCCACTGTTCCATCCGATGGTGGCAGGGTGTCCAGATGGGGATCCTCTTGAAATTGGACTGCTCTACCAGAGGTTCACGATCTTTACGACTCTGCAAAAGCAGGTATTCGCTTTCGTGATCTGTCTGAGCAAGTGACTCGACCAAATGTCTGACATATTGAGTGATACCGGCCTGTGTATAATAGACCAGCCTAGCATCAATAGCAATGCGCATGAGTCCTTAATGTGCCTCCCAAACACGACAGATAACGCCAACACGAACTATGACGTCACACTCCCTCGTGCGGTCGGGGTGGCTAGTCCGGTCTTCATTGCCCCGCTGTCCAACTCCCTACTCCTGTGACCCCATCTCAATGGTATACCTGGTATCATACCACGTATGATATGCTTCGTCAAACTGCCTGCCCATTTGGATGCATTCAGGAATTCTGGCGACAAGTGCAGTGCCTTTACCGCGACCAATGCGAGGGCGAACACGACCGCTGTACCAGACTGGACCAGTCTACTGCGGTGCGGGTCGGTACACGGTCTGCCCAGGCACAGCAGTCCCTGACCAACGCCGGTGGCGTCGGAGATTGGCCCAGTCTTGACTGGCACGAAGACATTCGTGTGAACCTGGCCGGTCACGCTGAAAACACGACCGGCCCACTGTTCGTCGGCCTCTCAAAAATCCTGGGCGCACCCGCTCCGTTGTGCCATGCGGACCGCGTACGGTGTCCGCGTTCCTGCACGATTCAACTTCCCGTTCGGCAATCATCCCCGGGAGAGAACGCTGCAGGCACAAGACGGCGGCTCAATGGTCACCGGTGAGCGGCACGAACGCTACGCCTCCCAGATTGACTGCTTCGAGGTCGTCTCCTCTGCGCGTGAATTGCCACAACGTCTGGTAGTTGCCCTGCGGCCCTACCGGAATCACCAATCGCCCGCCATCTTTGAGCTGCAGGACCAGTGGCTGCGGAACGTGATCGGGCGCCGCCGCCACGATGATGGCGTCGAACGGAGCGTATTCCTCCCAGCCGTAGTAGCCATCGCCCTGCGTCACAACGACATCGTACGTGAGCTGTTTCAACCTGGCGGTTGCGCTCTCGGCCAACTCCGGCACGATCTCGATCGAGTAGACCTCGGCGCCGAGCTGGGCCAACACGGCGGCTTGGTAACCGGAACCGGTGCCGACATCCAGTACACGGTCACCCCGGTTGACAGCGCTCCGTTCCGTCATCAGTGCGACAATATAGGGCTGGCTGATGGTCTGCCCGTACCCGATAGGCAACGGGTGATCGGCATAGGCCTGATCGAGATATTGTTCCGGGACGAATGCGTGACGTGGCACGGAACGCATGACCTCCAGCACATTTGGGTCGGTGACACCTCGCGCGGCGATTTGAGCGTCCACCATCTGCTTGCGCTGCGTCACGAACGGATCAGGAGTCTCTGTGTCAGGTGGTGTTTGGCGGACTCCCGGTGAAACGGCTGTCGCTGACGACGTGACGCGCTGCGCGGTAGATGCATCTGTGACCGTGGCGGGAACTGGAGAAAGGTCAGCGGTGATCGTCACAGACGCACGGCTTGCTTCGCTCGTTGCGGACGTGGCTGCCAACATTTCGCTGGATGCGGGTGATACGGTCGGGGGTGCTATCGAAACCGGGGTGGATGCAGGCTGCGCCGGCTCGCAAGCGGCGAGACAAATACCCACCACAAAGAGGAAACTCAGCAGAACGCGCATCGTGCCCTCTCCCTGGCGACTCGTCAAAGTCGCTCGTCCATAGACTGGCCAGAACCATTTCAACACACGCCATCATTATAGACGATGTTTCAGCACAAGGTCAAACAGTACGCCGTTTGGCCGGCCCACCCGGGCTGATATGCCACCAGCACAGAAGGCACGTCCAGGATCTTTGAGAGGCCGGCGAACAGTGGACCGGTCACGCTGAAAACATGACCTGCCAGGTTCACACGGATGTCTTCTTGTTGGTCGAGACTGGAGCCAATCGCCGAAGCCACCGTGGTTGTCGCGGGTCTGCTACGCCTGGGCGGACCGTGTGCCGGTCTGTACCGTGGTGGATTGGCACCGTCTGGTACAGTGGGCGTGCTTGCCAGCGCATTGGTGGCGGTAAAGGCGCTGTACCTGTCGCCAAAATTCCTGGATTCGCCACTTCCATAGATGCTCGCTTGCCCGCCGGCTGCAAACATGTTATAATCCTACTCTGGTAGGAATACTCAACAAGGCACAGCCGCCTCTCTGCGGGGCGGTTTTTAAGTGTCCACAGATCTCAGGAGGGACAACGGGCCTATGCAAGGCATTTTGGCTCTGGAGGACGGCAAGGTCTTCTACGGGGCAGCGTTTGGAGCCACGGGCGAACGGTTCGGAGAGATTTGCTTCAATACCAGCATGACCGGTTATCAAGAGATCCTCACCGACCCCTCGTACAAAGGCCAAATCGTGGCGATGACCTATCCCCATATCGGCAACTACGGTATCAACGAGCAAGACGTTGAATCGAGCAGGCCGCAAGTTGAAGGTTTCGTCGTCCGTGAATTGAGTCCCGAGTTCAGCAATTGGCGTGCTCGGCGGACCCTGGAAGCATTTCTGGCGGACAATGATGTTCTCGGTCTCACAGAGATCGATACCCGTGCGCTGACCCGCCACATCCGCTCCCGGGGCGCGATGAAAGCGGTGATTTCGACGGTCGATACGGATCCAGCGAGCCTGGTGAAAAAAGCGAGGCGGTCCGCCGGACTGATCGGGCGGGACCTGGTGAAAGAAGTCACCTGCGCGGAAACGTATTACTGGGAAGATACCGTACCGGAGCCGTGGCGGTTGGAATATCCTGCTGGCGAACGCCGCTTCCGCGTCGTAGTCTACGATTTCGGAGTCAAATTCAACATTCTTCGTTGTGCGACCAACCTGGGCTGTGATCTGATCGTGGTACCGGCCCAGACAACCGCACAAGAAGCCCTGGACTTGAAGCCCGACGGCATTCTGCTCTCGAATGGACCGGGTGATCCCGAAGGGGTGCCCTATGCACTGGAAGCTGTCCAGGAGTTGATGGAAGCGAAGCCGATCTTCGGCATTTGCCTCGGACACCAGATACTTGGATTGGCCCTGGGGGGACGAACCTACAAACTCAAGTTTGGCCACCGGGGGAGCAACCAGCCCGTGAAGAACCTGGCGAGCGGGCAGGTCGAGATCACCTGCCAGAATCACGGTTTTGCGGTGGATGCCGCTTCATTGGGTAACCATGTCGAGATTACCCATCTGAACTTGAATGACGATACGGTGGAAGGCATGAGGCACAAGGAGTTGCCCATTTTCAGCGTGCAGTACCATCCGGAGGCTTCTGCCGGACCGCATGATGCCCGCTATCTGTTTGCGGAGTTCGTGCAGTTGATGACAGTGCATGCGTAGAGCTGCCCATCTTCGGGTCGAAGCGATAACTCCCATCGTGAGGGGTAACGACCCACCAGGCTCACCGGCTCGCGGTGGTTCAGATTCACTGTGGAGGGAAGACCGTGCCAAAGCGCACTGATATCCAGAAAATCATGATCATCGGCTCTGGCCCAATCGTCATCGGGCAGGCCTGTGAGTTCGACTATTCCGGAACGCAAGCGACCAAAGCCTTGCGGAAAGAGGGTTACGAGGTTGTTCTGGTCAACTCCAACCCGGCGACGATTATGACCGATCCCGAGTTGTCGAGCCGTGTGTACGTCGAACCTTTGGTTCCATCAATCGTTGGCAAAATCATCGAGCGCGAGCGGCCCGATGCATTGCTCTCGACGGTAGGCGGACAGACCGCACTGAATCTGGCGGTCGAGTTGGCGGAGACCGGCATTCTCGACCGCTATGGGGTTGAACTGATCGGCGCCGAATTGGAGACGATCAAACTGGCCGAGGACCGCCTGCTGTTTCGTGAGGCGGTCATCGCGGCGGGTCTGGAGGTGCCGCGTAGCAGTCTGGTTTCCAGCATCGAGGAAGCCATCCGGTTTGCCGGTGACATCGGGTATCCCATCATCTCGCGTCCATCGTTCACGTTGGGTGGTTCCGGAGGAGGAATCGCGTATTCCCGTGCAGAGCTGACGGAGTTAGCCGAGCGTGGGTTGCGTGAAAGCCCTGTACATCAGATTCTGGTCGAGGAATCCGTGCTCGGTTGGAAGGAATACGAGCTCGAGATCATGCAGGACAAGGCGAACAACTTCGTCGTAGTCTGCTCGATCGAGAACTTCGATCCGATGGGCGTGCACACGGGCGACAGCATCACCGTTGCGCCGGCTCAGACCCTGACGGACAAGGAATATCAGCGGCTGCGTGACCAGGCCAGGACCATCACGCGCCAGATGGCAATCAAGACAGGAGGTGCCAACATCCAGTTCGCGGTGAACCCGGAAGATGGCCGCGTGTTGGTTATCGAGATGAACCCGCGCGTCTCGCGGAGCTCGGCGCTGGCATCGAAAGCAACGGGGTTCCCGATCGCGAAACTGGCCGCGCTGTTAGCAGTGGGCTACACGCTGGACGAGATCCCGAACGACATCACGCAGAAGACGCCGGCCTCGTTCGAACCGACTATCGACTACGTCGTTGCGAAGATTCCTCGCTGGGCATTCGAGAAATTCCCCGGTGTGGACCGGACCTTGAACACGCAGATGAAGTCCGTGGGTGAGGTGATGGCCATCGGCAGAACGTTCAAAGAAGCGCTGCAAAAAGGATTGCGTTCGCTCGAAAATGGTTATTCCGGATTGGACGGAGACCTGTTCGCCGATGTGTCCTCGGAAACTCTCGCAGAAAAACTGGCAGTTCCAAATGAGCACCGGCTCTTTTATGTGGCGACGGCGCTGAAGCGGGGCCGGGCTATCGACGAGATTTATCGGATCACGGGAATCGACCCCTGGTTTCTGCGGCAGCTTCAGGAAATCCTGGAGGTTGAAGCGTTGTTGCGGCAGTATCGGCTTGCTAGTGTCCCCGCAGACCTGTTGCGCCGGGCCAAACGTTGCGGGTTTTCCGATACCCAATTGGTCCGGCTGTTGCGCGTCGACACGGAGGAGCATGCACACGAACGGGAACGGTTGGTCAGACGAAAACGTCAGGAACTGGGCATCACGCCCGTTTTCCAGCGCGTTGACACCTGCGCTGCCGAGTTCGAAGCGTACACACCCTACCTGTATTCAACGTACGAGACCGAATGTGAGGCGGATCCGACGAACCGTGACAAAGTCATGATTCTGGGCAGCGGTCCCAACCGCATTGGGCAGGGTGTGGAATTCGATTACTGCTCGGTGCACTGTGTCTGGGCTCTGCAGGAAGCCGGCTGCCAGGCTATTATAGTGAACAACAATCCCGAGACGGTGAGCACCGACTTCGATACCTCCGACCGGCTATATTTCGAGCCCCTAGTGTTTGAAGACGTCATGAACATAATCGAACAGGAACAACCCCAGGGGGTCATGGTCCAGTTTGGCGGGCAGAATGCCATCAACCTGGCCTCATCCCTTAACCGGGCGGGGGTCAGAATCCTGGGCACCAGTGAAGACAGCATCGACCGCACCGAGGACCGGGATCGGTTTGACACCTTACTGCAGGAGCTCAACATTCCCCGGGCTCCCGGCCGGTGTGTTTACTCGGTGGCTGAAGCAGTGGAAACCGCCG
>ENA-OSEO01006531-OSEO01006531.1-sediment-metagenome-genome-assembly--contig:-NODE-6531-length-10396-cov-4.109410_pt1 | contig 10396 bp, 9 predicted proteins | sample MGYA00237883_ERZ534232 | MGnify/ENA metagenome assembly ERZ534232
CCGGGGTACGGCTATTGTGGCTCCACACTTACGGCGAACGTTTCGTTCCCGAGGGCCAGACGCGTGGCCACGTCCCGCCCGGCGCGGCCAAGTGCGTCAAGGCCGTGCCCGGCGACCCGGACGGCTACCCCGAGTCGTTCGAGCACAACGACGCAACGCAGACCCTCCACGTCGGCGACGGCGAGTTCCGCCCCGTGGCGGGGGAAGTGTACGAGTTCGAAGTCTCCGGCCTCAAGGTCGTGCAGTCGTGGCTCAAGTACCGAATGAAGAAAGGCGCGGGCAAAAAGTCCTCGCCGCTGGATGACATCCGGCCCGAGCGCTGGACCAGCCAGTTCACCACTGAACTGCTCGAATTGCTCTGGGTACTGGAGGCGACCGTGGCCGGCTATCCCGAACAGGCCAAGCTGCTGGAGGCCGTAGTCGCCGGCCCGTGCTTCCAGGTCGACGAACTGCCGCCCGTACCAGAACACATGCGCAAACCCCCTTCGCGGACACCGCTGCTCGACGAAATTGAAGCCGACTGAGAAGCCGTTCTCTCCTGAGACTGGACCGAAAGATATCGGTTGCGGCGTCCGGCTTGTCCTCCTCCCCCAACCCTTGACCCAGCCAGGCCTCTGGAGGACACTGGGGTTGACTCACCGGAGTGGCAAATGCGGATCATCCGGGCCGGGTTAGTTGTTCTTTTTCTCCTGGCCGGGCCGGCCGCGGCGGCCGGGGCCGAGGACTTTATCCGGCCCTCGGTCCTGGCCGGGACCTGGTACCCGGCCGAGGCCGAGGAGCTGGCCCGGAGCGTTGAGGGCTTCCTGGCCGGCGGACCCAAGGAGCAGCCCCCGGGCCGGGTCCTGGCCCTGGTCGTGCCCCACGCCGGCCATCTCTACTCCGGGGCCGTGGCCGGGGCGGCCTGGGGTCTGGCCGCGCGGCTGAGCCCGCCGCCCCGGACCGTGGTCCTGCTCGGGCCCAGCCACCGCTTTCCCCTGACCAAACCGAGCCTCTGGCCCCAGGGCGCCTACACCTGCCCCCTGGGCCGGGCGCCGGTCGACGCCGACCTGGCCGGCCGCCTCGGCCGCCGCCTGGAGGCCGACTTCGTCCGCCCGGCCCACCTGAGCGAGCACTGCCTGGAGATCCAGGTCCCCTTTCTGATAAAGGCCCTGCCCCAGGCCAGGCTGGTGGCCGTCCTGACCGGCCGGCCCGACCTGGCCCGGGCCCGGCTGATGGGCCAGGCCCTGGCCGAGGAGACGGCCGGACGGCCGGTCCTCCTGGTCGCCTCGACCGACCTGTCCCACTTCCACCCCGAGGAGGAGGCCTGGCGCCTGGACGACCGGGTGGCCGAGCGGATCGAGAAGCTCGACCCCGAGGGCCTCCTCGAGGACGCCAGCCAGGGCAAAGCCGAGGCCTGCGGGCTCCAGGCCCTCATGGCGGTCATGTTCGCCGCCCGGCAGATGGGGGCCGAGCGGGGTCTGATCCTGGACCGGGCCACCAGCGCCAAGGTGACCGGCGACCGCCGCCAGGTGGTCGGCTACCTGGCCGCGGCCCTGGTCGGACCCAACGCGCCGGAGAAGGCGAGCGCCGGACCGCTGGAACTGAGCCCGGAGCAGAAACGGAGCATCAAGGACCTGGCCCGCCGCTCCGTCGAGGCCGCGGTCCAGGGCCGGGATTTGCCCGCGCCCCCGGCGGACGACCCGCTCCTGGCCCGGTCGGGCCGGGTCTTCGTCACCCTGCGCCGCCACGACCGGCTGCGGGGCTGCATCGGGACCCTCTCGCCGCGGCTGCCCCTGGGCCGGGCCGTGGTCGAGATGGCCGCCCTGGCCGCCCTGAGGGACCCCCGCTTCGAGGCGGTCCGGCCGAGCGAGCTGGAGGACCTCCAGCTGGAGATCAGCCTGCTCAGCCCGCCCCAGCCCGCCCGGCCCGAGGAGGTCCAGGTCGGCCGGGACGGGCTGATAATCGAGCTCAACGGCCGCTCCGGCCTGCTCCTGCCCCAGGTGCCCGGGGAGATGAACTGGGACCGGGAGCAGTTCCTGGACGGGCTCTGCCGCAAGGCCGGCCTGCCCCCCGGGGCCTGGCGCCAGCCCGAGGCCAGGCTGGAGCGCTTCGAGGCCCTGGTGTTCTGATGGCCCTGGACCGCCGGAGCTTCCTCAGGACCGCCCTCCTGGCCAGCGCCGCCTGCCTGGCCGGGCCGGCCAGGTTCTGCCCGGCGGCCGAGGGGCCGGTCTTCAGGCGGGGCCTGCCGGGCCGGAAGCTCTCGCCCTTTTTCGAGACATTGGCCGACAAGCACGTCCGCTGCACCCTCTGCCCCCACGGCTGCGAGGTCGGGCCGGGCCAGCGGGGGGCCTGCGGGGTCCGCGAGAACCAGGACGGCCAGTACTACAGCCTGGTCTACGGCAACCCCTGCGCCGTGCACCTGGACCCCATCGAGAAGAAGCCCTTCTTCCACGTCCTGCCGGCCAGCCGGTCCTTCTCCATCGCCACGGCCGGCTGCAACTTCCACTGCAAGTTCTGCCAGAACTGGGAGATCAGCCAGCAGCGGCCAGAGGAGACTATCAACATTGCCCTTTCGCCCGAGGAGGCGGCCGCCCAGGCCAAGGCCGCTGGGGCCGAGTCCATCGCCTCGACCTACGTCGAGCCGACCATCTTCATGGAGTACATGCTCGACGTGGGCGCGGCCGCCCACCGGGCCGGGCTGCTCAAGGTCATGCACTCCAACGGCTTCGTCAACCCCGAGCCGCTGGGCCAGCTCATGGGCGTCCTGGACGCGGCCTGCATCGACCTCAAGTCGGCCCGGGAGGAGTTCTACGGCCAGGTCTGCGACGGCGGCCTGGGCCCGGTCAAGGAGACCCTGCGCCGCCTGGTCAAGGCCGGGGTCCACACCGAGATCGTCCACCTGATGATCCCCACCCTGAACGACGACCCGGCCGAGACCAGGGACCTGGTCGCCTTTATCCGCGACGAGCTCTCGCCCGAGGTCCCGGTCCATTTCACCCGCTTCTACCCTCTCTACAAGCTAAAGAACCTGCCGCCCACGCCGGTGGCCACCCTGACCAAGGCCCGGGAGACGGCCCTTGAGATGGGGCTCAAGTTCGTTTACGTGGGCAACGTGGCCGGCCATCCGGGCGAGAACACCCTCTGCCCCGACTGCCAGACCCTTCTGATCGGCCGGGTCGGCTATCTGATCCGGGAGATGAATCTCAAGGAGGGTCGCTGCCCTCGCTGCCAGCGGCCCATTCCGGGGATCTGGACAAGGCCCCAGGCGGCCTGAGCCGCCCCGGCCGGGACTAGGGTCCGGGTTTGAAGACGATTTTCAGCGCGGTCTGGGACTTCCAGGTCCCGCCCTGGTCCTCGCTTTTGAAATCCCTGGTCAGGCTGAAGCCCTGGGCCGAGGTCAGCTTGGCCAGGGGCGCGGTGTAGACCTCGTCGTCGCCGCCGTACCAGGGCCGGCAGCCCAGGGGCTGGGGCTGGGTCCGGCTGATCTCCTCGTCAGTGTCCCAGTCGGCGAAGAAGCCGTAGATGCCGTCCCCGACAAAGCCGTAGGCCAGATAGACCTTGTCGCCCACCTGCCAGCCCAGGGTGGCGTTGGTCGAGACGCCCATCCCGCCGGGGCCCTTGGGGAAGCGGGGCAGGGGCGGCTGGCTGTTCTCCGGGTCATTGATCTGCCAGGAGATGACCTTGAGGCTCGATTCCAGGGGCCTTAAGATCAGCCAGAGCTTGGGCTCCTGGCCCTGGGCCGCGTCCGTGACCTCGTCCGGCGGGGCGTCGCACGCGGCCAGGTCGGCCGCGTCGAGGTCGCCGATCTGGCCCTCGAACTCCATGGACAGGCGGTACTTGAAGGTGCAGAAGGCCTTGCCGGAGTCGTCGAAGCCGTTGCCGGAGGTCGTCTCCTCGACCAGGGCCCGGAAAGGTTTGCCGGCCGCCAGGACCGGGCCGGGCAACAAGATAATAACCAGGCCGCAAGCCAGAGCCATCAGCCGCTTCATGGTTTCCTCCACCAGGGCGAGGCAAGGTCGCCTTGCCCGTTTTCTGAGCCAGTTAACCCCGGCCGTCCCGGACCGGGGTCATCTGGCTGATGATCGGTCAAATCAAGCTGAAAGGCAAGAGCCGGCAGGCTCCCTCGAGGCGGTAGGACTAGCGGTCCGCGGCCGAGTCCCGGCCGGGCTCTTGCAGCTCGATCCGGACCAGGACCGGCACCTCGAAGGCCTCGGCCTGGCCGCCCTTGAGCTTGAAGACGAGCCAGCCGCTGGTCCGGTCGGGCTGGCCGGCCTCCAGGGTCAGGTCGGCCTTGTAGACCTGGCCCTTTTCCTGGGGCCTGACCTTGACCTGGAGGGGCTGCTTCAGGCGCACCTCGGCCGCCTCGATCTCGACAGGCTCGGGCTGGAGATTGGTCAGGGTCAGGGTCTGGCGGAAGGCCTGGCCCGGCCGGGCGGCGATGGTCAGCCGGTCGGAGGGCTGGACTCGGAAGGGCGGCCTGACCTCGGCCCTGAGGGAGAGATAGACGTCCGAGGCCAGGTTGTCGTTGGTGAAGACGTGGGCGCCCTTGTGCAGCCGGCCCTGGAGGCCGCCGCTGTAAACCTTGAGGACTATCCGTCCCCGCCCGCCGGGCGGGATGGTCTCGTCGTAGGACGCGACCGTGCAGCCTCAGTCGTTGGTGACGTACTCGATCTTCAGGTCCGAGTCGCCGCGGTTGCCGACCTCGAAGACGCCCTCCAAGGTCTGCCCGGCCCAGACCTTACCCAGGTCGCGGGTCGTGTCCTCGATGACCAGCCTGGGCCCGGCCGCGGCCGCCAGCGGCCAGGCCAGGATCAGGCAGCCCAGAATCAGGCCCTTGAGCCCCTTCATTGCTCCTCCCCGTCGAAGCGATCGAAGCCGGCCTAAGGCTTACCTGATTCGGGCCGGCGGCTCAAGCCCGGAGATGGGGTCGCCGCCCGATCTCCGGGCCCGGGGCCGGCTCCCGGTCAGACGAAGCTGAACAGCCGCCTGGGGTTGTCGACCATGATCGTTTTTATTTCCTCGTCGCTGATGCCCCAGCAGCGCATCACCGGGACCGTGTTCTCCAGGATGTGGGCGAAGCCGTGGCCGCCGTAAGTGTAGCGCCTGGTCTTGTAGCAGATGTCGTGGGAGACGAAGACCTGGCCCAGGTAGCCGCGGTCCTTAAGCTCGATGATCTCCTTGATCCGGCCCACGTCGTTGGGCATGTGGGCCACGGCCAGCTCGGTGGGGTAGTAGCCCTCGTTGCCGAAGCAGTCGTACTCCAGGACGCAGCCGGTGGCGGCCATCTCCAGCCGCCTCTCCAGGGAGAAGGGGGTCCGGTCCATGTGGGACATGATCACCCGGCTCAGGTCGGCCCCGGCCTTTTCCAGGATTCTGAGGGTCTGGATCGGCGACTCCTCGTGGCGGCCGGGGTGGACGTTGATGGGCGCCCCGGTGGCCTGCTGAGCCTTGCCGGCGGCCTGGAGGGTCTTCTTCTCCCTCTCGTCCAGGGGCCAGGAGCAGCCCAGCTCGCCGATCAGGCCGGACTTGACCTTGGACGGGCCCACGCCCACGGTCACGTCGCGGATTATCTCCTGGGCGATCTCCTCGACGCTCTTGGCGTCGAAGCTCTGGTCCTGGCTGGCCCCGACGTAGTAGCCCGAGCCCATGATGATGTTCAGGCCGGTGGCCCGGGAGACCCGGCAGAGTCCGTCCGGGTCGCGGGCCAGGTTGTCGCTGCTGCAGCAGACCACCGTGCCGCCGCCGGCGTTCTTGAACCGCTGGAGCTCCTCGACGGCCTCCCGCTCGTCCAACTGGACCATGTTGTCCTTGTTGCAGTAAGGGTTGAAGCGGAAGAAGCCCATGTCCGGATGGTCTCGGCTCAGAAGCTGGAGGGACAGGTGCTTCTTGGTCGCGGTCTGGGGTTCGATGAACCAGACCCCCAGGTCGATGAAGACGTGCTCGTGGGGCAGGGTCACGCCCAGGTCCCGGCCGTCAACCGGTCCCAGGACGGTCTGGGCCTTGCCCTTCATTTCCGCCCGGCTCATTTGTAACCTCCCGTTAGTCAATCATTCCTGATCGAGTCACAGTTAAGCGACGGCCGTCAACCCGGCCGGCTACCAGACAAACATCTTCTGGGGCAGATAGAGGGCGATCTCGGGGAAGAAGATCAGCAGAACCATGACCCCGAACATGCACAGGAAGAAGGGCACGCTGCCCTTGATGGTCAGGGACATGTCGCTCTCGCCCGAGACGCCGTGGATGATGAACAGGTTGAGACCCACGGGCGGGGTGATGACGCACATTTCGATGAAGACGGCCATCATCACGCCCAGCCAGAGGGAGTGGAAGCCCAGGGCCATCATCAGCGGGTAGACCACGGGCAGGGTCAGCAGCAGGACGCAGGTCCCCTCGATGATGCAGCCCAGAAAGATGTAAAGGCCGCAGATGGCGAAGACGATCACCAGCCGGTCGACCTGGAGGGTGAGGATCCATTCGGTCAGCAGGGTGGGCAGCTTGAGCATGGAGATGCCCATGGAGATGATCTGGGCCGTGATGATCAGGAAGAGGACCAGGCAGGAGGTCCTGGCGGCCATCTCACCGGCCTCGCGGATCATTCTCCAGCTCAGTTTCCGGTCAAAGGCGGCGATGAGCACGGCCGCCACCGAGCCGACCGCGGCCGACTCGGTCGGGGTGGCGATTCCCGAATAAATGGAGCCCATGATGGCGATGATCATCAGGACCGGCGCGGCCAGGGATTTGATGCAGCTCAGGACCTCCCTGAAGGGCAGCCGTTCCACCGGCGGAGCCACGTCGGGCTTGAGCAGCGCCATGAAGGCGATGTAGAGCATGAAGGAGCCGGCCATCATGATCCCGGGAATGACGCCGGCGATGAAGAGCTGGCCGACCGACTCGCCGACCCAGGCGCCATAGACGATGAAGCAGATGCTGGGCGGAATCATGCTGGCCAGGCTGCCTCCGGCGGCCAGGGAGCCGTATATCAGCTTGCGCTCGTAGCCCCGGCTCCTCAGCTCCGGGATGGCCAGGGTGCCCATGGTCGCCGCTCCGGCCAGGCTGGAGCCGGAGCAGGCTCCGAAAACGGCGCAGGCCATGATGTTGGTCTGGAGCAGCCCGCCGGGGAGGAAGCTCACTAGCGGCTGGAGGCCGGTGTAGATCTTGTTGGCGATCTGTCCCTTGAAAAGCACGCTGCCCATGAAGATGAACAGCGGAATGGCCCCCAGGATGAAGTCGTTGACGATGTTGAACTGGATCATCTGGATCATGCCGCCCATGCCGCCGCCGACCATGATGTAGATGATGATGATCCCCACCCCGGCCATGCCGATGGAGATCCACATGCCGCTGGCCAGGAACAAAAAGATCAGGCCAACGATTATCAGGCCCTGGGCCGTGGCTGAATCCATTTCCCTCTCTCCTACGGGCTCAGGCCCTCAAAGCGTTTCCTCCGGCGGCGATGATTCCGGCCGGCCGGCCTCCCTGGCGACCCGGCTCAGCCACCTGAACTCCTTGATCTTCCAGACCAGGTGGACGGCCAGCTCCAGGAGCAGGGCCAGGTAGCCCGGCAGCAACATCAGCCTGGGGATCCAAAGCGGGGTCATGGTCACGGTCTGGGCTCGCTCGCCGGTCTTGAGAGTGAGGATGAAGAAGGTCGTGCTGTGCCAGAAAAGGATCCAGATGATGACTATGGCCGCCAGGGTGGTGGAGGCCTCCCAGCCGGCTTTTACCCGGGGCGGCAGCCGGTCGGCGACCAGGCCCATCCTGACGTGGCCGTCGGTTCTCAAGGTCCAGGCCAGACCCAGGAAGACCATGGCCACGACCAGATAGCCGGTGTATTCCTCGACGAACTTCAGGGAGGTGAAGAAGGGTATGGCCCTGACGGCCGTGTTCAGGGCCACCAGGGCGGTCATGACGATGATGGCGTAAATGGAGATGTTGACCCCGATCTTGGAAAAAATGGTGATGGCCTTCACCTCGGGTCGCGCGGGACTGGAACCGGTCATCCAGCTTCTCCTGTACCGCCCGGCGGCTCTCCGGCCCCGGAGCCCGGGCCGGAGGCGGGCGGTCGAGCTGGCCGATCGACCGAACGGGATTTATAGGCCCGCCCGGTCGACCGGCTTGAAAAGAAGAACCGCCTACTTCGTTGACTTGCTGACTTCGTCGTAGATCTTGAGAGCCTTGGCGCCCCAGGGGCCGGCCCGCTTGGCCCAATCCTCCCAGACCGGCCTGACCTTGTCCTGGACCTGCTTGTGCATGGACGGCGTCAGCGCGGTGGCCACGACGCCGTATTTCTGCATCATCTGCACCAGGTCCCTGGGCGGCTCCAGCTCGTTCATGGCCTGGCAGGCTTCACTGCACTTCTTGCCTTCCTCGCGGATGATTTGCTGCAGGTCCTCGGGCAGCTTCTTCAGGTTGTCCCGGTTGACGATGGTGAACTCCCAGGGAAAGGCGAAGTCCCACCAGGTCACGTACTTGGCCACCTCGTGGATTCTCGTGGACACGGCGCCGTTCATGGAGGTCAGGGCCCCGTCGATGGTCCCCCGCTGAATGGCCGTGTAGAGCTCGCCGTAGGCCACCGTGACCGGCGTGCCGCCCAGGAGGGTGACGGTGTCGCCCGTCTCCTTGCCCCAGACCCGGATCTTCTGCCCCTTGAGGGCGTCGATGCTGTCCAGAAGTTTCTTGCCGTGGACCGCCTCTCCGCAGATGAGGTAGCTGGTGACGATGGTCGAGTTGTACTTCTCATTGAGCAGGGGCTCGAAGACCTCGGGGATCATTCTTTCCATGGCCTTCTCGGCCTGCTTGACGTCCTTGAACATGAAGGGGACCATCATGATCGACAGGGGCGGCTCAACCGAGGAGATGTAGACGTCCTCGGTATTGCCCATGTCCACCAGGCCTTTGTGGACCGCGCTGAGTATGTCCGAGCCCTTGTAGGGATGCTCGCCGTAAACGAAGGGGTCGACCTGGAGGCGTCCGCCGCTCCTCTCGCTGATGCGCTTGCACATCTCGGTGTAGTGGGCGATCGAGTTGGTGGCCCTGACCAGGGGCGTCATCCATTTCCATTTGATGGTCTCCGCTTGGGCGCTGTTCGGGGTCGCCCCCAAGAGCACCAGGCATAGGCAGACCGCGAAGACCGCCAATCCCACAGCCAATTTTCCAGTACGCATGCCTAACTCCTTTCCTGTTAAGGGGAGCCGCCCCCCGTTTCCGAACATCGCTAAAATCGGTTGGCCTTCCCGGGCCCAAGCCGGGTCAAACGAGCATCCGACTCCGGCCGGCCAGGCCGGGCCGCGTACTTATCCTCAGAGACCCGAACCCTAGAGGCCGATTTTCTTCTCCTCCTCGGCGATGGCCTGGTCGAGGATGTCGACCATCTCGTCTATCTGTTCCCGGGTGACGATGAAGGGCGGGCCGAACATGACCATGTCCCCGGCCCGCCCCCGCTCGCAGCCGCCCGAGGACTCGATGTACATGCCCCGCCTCAGGCAGGCCTGGTTGATCCGGTCGTAGAACTTGAGCTTGGGGTCCAGGGGCTCCTTGGTTGTCTTGTCCTTGACGAACTCCAGGCCGACCATGAGGCCCTTGCCCCGGATGTCGCCCACCGTGGGGTGGGCGCGCAGGGCCTGCAACCGCTCCTTGAGGTAGTCGCCCATTTCGGCGCAGCGGGCCACCAGGTCGTGTTCCTGAAGGTAGCCGATGGCCCTGCTCGTCACCGCCGCGGCCATGGGGTTGCCGGCCCAGGTGTGGCCGGGCCAGAACTCGCCGGAGCCCCGGCCCAGCCCCTCGACGACCTTGGGCGACAAGGCCACGGCGCCGACCGGGAAATAGCCGCCGCTCAGGCCCTTGGCCAGGGCCATCAGGTCGGGGGTGATGCCGAAGTGCTCGTAGCCGAACCATTTTCCGGTCCGGCCGACCCCGGTCATGACCTCGTCCAGGATGAGCAGGACATCGTACCGGTCGCAGATCTCGCGGATGAGCTTGAAATAGAGATCCCCGGGATGGGCCCCGCAGAGGGACATCCCCGAGATCGGCTCGGCGATGAAGGCGGCCACGTTCTCGGGGCCGTGGCAGAGGATCTCGGTTTCCAAAGCCTGGGCGCAGGCCCGGTCGCACTCCTCGACGGTCTTGGAGTTGAACCAGCAGCGGTAGAAGTAGACCGGCGGGATGTGGCTGGCGTCGTGGAGGTAGGGCAGGTAATCGGCCCGCCGGCGGTACATGCCCGACCAGGACAGGGCCCCGGCGGTCATGCCGTGATAGCTCAGCCAGCGGGCGATGACCCGGGACTTGGTCGGCTTGCCGGTCTCGAGGTGGTACTTGCGGGCCAGTTTGACGGCCATCTCGGTGGCCTCTGAGCCGCTGGAGACGAAGAAGAGCCTCTCGGCCATCCCGCCGGATATCTCGTTGATCCTGGCCGCCGCCT
>ENA-OSEO01006536-OSEO01006536.1-sediment-metagenome-genome-assembly--contig:-NODE-6536-length-10391-cov-6.254605_pt1 | contig 10391 bp, 10 predicted proteins | sample MGYA00237883_ERZ534232 | MGnify/ENA metagenome assembly ERZ534232
GCGGTGCAGGCCTTCTTCACTGCGATGGCGCTCAATTTGAAACGATTGGTCAAACTCCTGACGGGGGTCGGCTTCAAGGTGCAACCCGCTTCAGGCGCTTAACCCAGGGTGTATTGTCGGTGGTGGTCAAAAGGTAGGTAAAAAGAACCAAAATAAAGTGAATTATGAACAGCCCTGAGGCATGATTGCCCCTGTTTTCGATGAAATTCCAGCTTCTGAGCAGGCATTTTCACCTAATCTACTCTTTTTTCAACACCCTCAAGCTTTTATCTACAGTTAGCTTTGTTTTTCTGGATTTGATATCTTCAATCTGGAAACGAGCAACAAAAAAGAGTGCATGAGAGCACTCTTTTATAGGCAACTGTTAAAAATCTGTTTATGCTTCAGGATCAGGGCTATCACCATCACGTAAAGGAGGGAAAAGGATCACCTCACGCAGGGTGTGCTGTTGGGTGAGCATCATCACAAAGCGATCCACACCGAGCCCAAACCCGCCAGCAGGGGGCATCCCGTAAGCCAGCGCGCGCAGGTAGTCTTCATCCATTGGGTTGCGCTCTTCATCGTCTTCGGTGTAGGTGCGGCCAAGTTCAAGGAAGCGTTTTTCCTGGTCGAGCGGGTCATTAAGCTCCGTAAAGGCGTTGCACAGTTCCATACCTCCGATATAGCCCTCGAAACGTTCCACCGTGTTGGGGTCTTCAGGCTTAGCCTTAGCCAGGGGTGAGATGTCGCGCGGGTAGTCATAGAGGAAGGTTGGCTGGATCATGATTGGTTCAAGGTAGGTTTCCATCAGCGTGTTGATCAGCTTGCCGCGCGGAGTTCCCGGGTTGAAGGGGATCTGTCGGGCTTTCATGACCTCTGCCAAAGCTTCGTCGGTGGGATAATCCTGGATATCAATGCCGGCATGATCGATCAAACCCTGGCGGATCTGCATCCGGTTCCAGGGAGGTGTGAGGTCGATTTCGTGTCCATCATAGTGGATAAGCATCGTCCCTAAAACACGCTGGGCAACCTGCGAAACCATCTGCTCAGTCATCTCCATGATCGTGTTGTAATCCGCGTATGCCATGTAGAACTCGAGCTGAGTAAACTCAGGGTTGTGCTTGAATGACACCCCTTCGTTGCGGAAGTCCCGCCCAATTTCATAAACGCGATCCAGCCCGCCAACAAGCAAGCGCTTCAGGTAAAGCTCAAAACTCACGCGCAGGAATAGCTTCTGGTGAAGCTGGTTGTGGTAGGTTGTGAAGGGTTTGGCTGCCGCTCCGCCGTAAATCGGTTGCAGGATAGGGGTTTCTACTTCCTGAAAGCCGCGTTCATCCAAAAAATCGCGCAGAGCTTTTAGGATTTCGGTACGCTTACGGAAAATTTCACGGACTTCGGGGTTGACTGCCAAATCAACATAGCGCTGGCGATAGCGGGTTTCGGGGTCGGTCAGCGCGGCATGGCGAATAACCTCACCATCAACCACCTCATCCTTGGCTGCTGGCAGTTGATAGAGTGCCTTGGAGAGCATCCTGAAATCCTCAACCTGCAGAGTCACTTCTCCGCGTTTTGTGCGCACCATCGTGCCTGTCGCTTCGATGAAGTCGCCGAGATCAAAAAACCGCACGAACTGATCAAGCTTCTCCTGCCCGAGTTCGTTGATGCGCATAAAGAGCTGGATTTTGCCGCTGCGATCTTCGATATGGGCAAACGAAAGCTTACCCATGTTGCGGATAGCGCGCAAGCGGCCCGCCAGGGTCAGCTTAAGTTCTTCTGGCTCGCCAGCTGCCTCGCTTGCTTCGAAGGCTTTGATGGCCTCAGCATTGCTGCTGTTCTTGTAAGAGCGGGTCGGGTATGGTTCAATCCCATCTTGGCGTAATTGCCGCATTTTTTCCAGGCGCAGGTTTTCAAGTTCGGAAAAGTTATCTGTTAGCATGGTTCGTCCTTTACATTAAAATAAGCCCCACCGCGATATTGGGTGGGGCTTTGAGAATTCTGACGATTACTCGCTCTTGAGAATCTCGACGGTGTAAGCACCACCCGGAGCTTCAATTTTAACCTTATCACCAACACGATGGTTAAGCAAAGCCCGACCAATGGGGGATTCGTTAGAAATTCGTCTTTCGCGGGGGTTCGCCTCAACGGGACCAACTATCTTATACGATTCAGGCTCGCCGCCTTCTTCGCAGATTGTCACTTTTGAACCAACCGTTACAAGACCGTGCTCGTTTTCGCCATCTTCAATGATGTGGGCGTTGGCAAGTAGGAGTTCCAGCTCCTTGATACGGCCTTCGGTGAAAGCCTGTTCATTTTTAGCAGCTTCGTATTCCGCGTTTTCGATCAGCTCGCCGTCTTCCATTGCATCCTGCAAACGCTGAGCAACTTCCTTGCGTTTGACTTTACGTAGAAATTCCAGTTCAAGTTCTGATTTTTCAAATCCCTCGCGGGTCAAGTATGAGCTTGGCATAATTACAATAGTCCTTAATACATTTTCTCTAATCCCAAATCGGGCTGGGTTAATACAAAATGCGCCTCGAAAGCCTGAAACCTCCTTAACGCCGGTACGATATTATACTATGAATGTCCCCATTTTGCGCAAGTTACAGTTGTATTAATAAATGCCTACCAGTTTCCCTTTTGGCTCAGATCCAACTGGGTGGTGCGGGAATTGGCTTGCGACCACGTTTTTTGAAGAAAAGACCTATCAGAAGACCGAAAACAAAACCTCCGATATGCGCCCAATAAGCTGTGCCGACCTGGTCACCCAGCCCCAGCGAACCAACCCCGCTAAACAGTTGCATAATAAACCATAAAGTCAATACGACAACTGCAGGCACAAGCGTGAGCCTGGCAAAGAAGCCTATCGGAATAAAAGTATAGATGCGGCTCTGCGGATAAATCACCAGGTAAGCCCCCAACACTGCGGCTATAGCACCGCTGGCGCCAACCGTTGGGATTGTGGAATAAGGGTTGGTGAAGTAGTGAGCAAAAGCCGCAAACACACCACCCGCAAGGTAGAAAAGCAAATACCGGAGATGCCCCAGCCGGTCTTCGATGTTATCACCAAAAATCCACAGATAGAGCATATTCCCCAGCAGGTGGAACCAACTGGCATGCAGGAACATGCTGGTGAGAATATCGCGCATATCGCCCACGTCGAGACCTTGCTGAATCTTGTACGGGAAAAGGGCAAATTCGGAATAAACGGCATCAGGATTTGCATTGAAAAAGCAAGTCCACAAAAAGACCGCTACATTGATCAGGATCAAGACATAATTGACAATTGGGGTTCGGTGGGTCTTTATTTCATCACGGATTGGGATCATGGGGGTTCTCCTTCTGGAAAGATCTCAGATAACTATGGGGTATCCTGTTCGGATTTCAATTCTATCAGGCGTGGATGGTTGGCATAAAAACCGCGCCGTTCTTCTGGCAGCAACAGAGCAATACGGCACATGATTTCATCGGTTGCCTGCTGCAGCAGGGCTTTGTTGGTTCTTTCCTCACTCGCCTGAGGCAGCATGAAAGGTTTTCCAAAGCGCACTTCCACCTTTGCTCTCTTCAGGCGCAAAATGCTATGAATGACCTGGGTCGAACCGAGCACTGCCGCGGGAATTACCTGGACCTGGTTGCGAATCGCCAGCAAAGACGCCCCCGGCTTGCCCTCCAGGAGCTGCTGTGTTTTAGAGCGCGTTCCCTCCGGCGCGATTCCCACAATCCAACCATTCTTGATTCTTTCTGATGCTTCGCGAAAGGCGCCGAGATCATATTCGTCACGCGAGATCCAGATCACACCAAGTTTTTCCAAGAACCAGCCGAAAAAAGGCGCCTTTTCGTATTCTCTGGCTACCATGGCAATAATGTCCTGCCGCTGCGTTGAAAGCATCAGGAAGGGTGTATCCAGACGGCTGATGTGGCTGGTGGCGACAATGTAAGGCGTTCCATCCTTCACGTTCTCACCGCCTGTGACCTTTAGGTCGACCAAGTGATCAACCAAAAATCGCAAGACTTTCATGACAGGCTGACGTTCCATAACCTAACCCTCCAATCGGGTGGGGTAAAGTGGAAAGGCGCTTGCTATCTGCGCTTTTCTTATCAGACCGAAGAAGGCTAACAGCATGCCGAAAATTAGCAGCACAAGTCCGATATATGACCAAACAGCCAGCACATTAGTCTCGCTTATGAGTGGATTGATGCCTCCGAAGATCGCCAGAGCATTCCAGGCCGCATGCAGCAACCAGGAAACCAGGTAAGATAGCAACAATGAGATAAGCTTGCGGTCCTGCCAGAATTTGCCGATTGCCAGGCCCACGATTCCGCCCGCCAGAATATGGAGAAGGCTGCCGCCAAATCTACCCAGGATCAACCCAGCCCATTCAGCAAAGCCGAGAGAGTATAGTTGGAGCGAGTTGACGCTCAGCAGCCCCTCAAACAGCGCGAATCCCCCGCCACTGAGCAATCCAATCCGGAAGCTCTCTGCTGGGTCAGGGTTGCGGACCTTGAGCAGCCATACGCCCAGAGTCTTGAAGAGTTCTTCAACCAGCGGCATGATACCGGCAACCACCAGCAGCAGCCAACCCATTAAATCAGGAAGGTTGATTATGTTCTCGAACTCTGAAAACAAACTGGTGGGGTCATTTTGGAGGGCAGCAGGATTGTTTAGAATGTTATTGAAGAGATCCATAAATTCTGGCTTGCCATACAAGCCTGATACAAACACGATCAACAGGAAAATTATTACCAAGACCTCCATCAGAAGGATGAAGGGAGTAGAAATCCCGATTGAGAAGGTCAGAATGCCAAAATCGCGTTTGGGGTTCGCGCTTTCTTGATAGCGTGCTCCGACCCGCAAAAGCATGAAAACCGGAATTGCAATTCCCGGCACTGCCAGAATTGCCAATGCAATGGATTTTATTTCCGGAGATGCAAGACCCGCAAGTGCTGCAAGTCCAAAGACCAGCACAAGCCCGGCAGTTGCCCATAACAGTACTTTACCCCCAGAGCGATTGATAGTTTTAGCGTTCCCTGTGATTTTTTGAATTGTCGTTACGATCGAAACAAGCGTAATTGCCAGAAAAACAAGCCCTGTCAGCATCAAATTAATCAGCATACCCGGCTCAATTGCAAGGCTATCTCCGTAAGCCATGCTGACTTCCCCGAAGGCTGTCAGCCCTGCAAGCCCGATCCAGATCAGGCTCAGAAAAAAGACAAGGACTGATACCGCCAACTGGGCGATATCAATCCTGTCATAGTATTTTTCCTTAGTGTCTTGCTCCAGGCTCATTCTTCAGTGATGGTAATACTGAGGATTTTATCTCCCAGTGGCGCATCGGGGTTTTGATCCGCATCGCGTTCAGTAATCATCTCGAACACATCCACACCATCCACCAGCTTGCCAAAGATGGTATACAGACCGTTCAGCGTTGGGTAAGGCACGTAAGTGATAAAGAATTGGCTACCGCTGGTAGCCTCTCCCTGACCGCGGGCAACGCCAAGCATGTAGGGATCGTCGAAGGTCAGCTCATCCACAATTTCTTCACGGTACTGATAACCAGCGCCAGACCAACCGGTGCCGGTGGGGTCGCCAGTCTGCGCCATGAAGTCGTGATAGACGCGATGGAAAGTAACACCATCATAGAAGCCTTCACGCGCCAGGTACACAAAGGAGTTCACTGCCAGGGGCGCATATTCGGGGTAGAGCTCGATGGTCATATCGCCATTTTCGGTTGTGATGGTGGCAGTGTAGGTTTTTTCCACATCAATCACCCACGGTGGACATTCTTTCATCAGACTGTCTTCAATTTTGACCACTTCGATGATGGGTTTAATGCCGGAAGCCTGCCAATTGCTGACTGGGCGGCCATTGATGAGCACTGTTGGCACGGAATTCATGCCAATACTTTGGGCGTAGTCCATGGCACTTTGAATCTTTTCTGTGACCGCTTCGCTCACCGTATCTTCTGAGAATTGTGCTTCGTCCAAACCAAGCGCGGTTGCTTCGGCAGCCAGCCAAACCAGAAAATCTTCGATGGTCAAGCTGTTCCATTCACTTTGTTTATCAAAGAGATTGGAATACATCTCCCAGAATTTACCCTGCAAACCAGCGGCTTCGGCAGCCTGAGCTGCTACCTGCGAGTTGGGGTGGATACTAATAAGCGGATAAGGACGGTAAACCAGGCGCACATCTTCAGGATACATGTCCATCAGTTTCTCAAATTCCAGGTATGCCATGGCACAGTAAGGGCACTGGAACTCTGTATACTCAATCAGGGTAATGATGGCGTCTTCAGGACCCTTGGTCCAATCATCTTCCGTAACGGGCGGGAAAACAGCCAATTGTGCTTCTTCCTCAGGGGTCAATTCGCTGAAGAGCGGCTCAACGATGCTGCAAACCATGTTGGCATCATCATCAATTAAGGGGAGATCAGCCGTCGGTTGAGGAGCCAGGTCTTCAGTTGGCTCAACGACCACATCTGCGGGATCTTCCGTCTCCTCCACGATGGCGGTCGGTTCCTCCACGGGAGGTGTGATGGTTGCAACTTTACAGGCGCTCAGCGTTAATGCCGCCACCATTAAAAATAAAACAATTTTTGAATATTTTTTCATTCTGATATCCTTTCATCCAAACTTGCTAAGCAGGTTGGCTGTTCATTCATTATTCTCAAGTGCGTCCAGGATGATTTGAAAAAGATCTTCCTGGACAGCATCAATTCCCTGGGAGGCATCCACAATCTGCCAGCGCTCAGGTTCTTCGTGGGCTAACTCCAGATAGCCCTCACGCACGCGCTCATGGAACAGAACCTCATAGGCGTCTAAACGGTTCCATTCATCTTCAGCCTTCTTTCGCATTAAACCGGTCTTCACATCCAGATCCAACAATATCGTCAGATCGGGTTTGAGATGGTCTGTCGCGAAATCAAGCATCTCGCGTAACTGCTCAAGATCCAACCCATGTCCATATCCCTGGTAAGCCAGGGTTGAATCGCCATAGCGGTCACAAAGTATGATTTTACCATCCAGAAGCGCGGGCTTAATCACTTGTTCAACCAGCTGCGCGCGGGCTGCCAGAAAGAGCAGTATTTCCGTGCGAGGCTGAAGTTCCTTATTTTCCATTCGCATCAAAACGTGGCGGATTTGGTCTCCGATTGGAGTACCGCCAGGTTCACGCGTTGTTACAACCGGATAACCCATCGCTTCAAGGCGTTTTGCCAAACGCTTGATTTGGGTGCTCTTGCCGCTGCCTTCTGGACCTTCTAATGTAATAAACATGGATCAATCCCGGAATATTCGCACAAAGCGCTTGGGGTCCTTTCCATAAGATTCTGAGACAAGGTGCGCCTGACGCGCAATTTCGTGCTGCTGCCGGCGTACTGGGGCAGGTGCAGGCTGAAGGTCAACGTACCTCTGACCCTCCCTGACTTCTTCAATTGCCCGCATGGTTTGCTCAATCGCCTCGGAGGAGACAGCTTCCCTGCGGACAGTAAGCTGCCCGGGGAAAGAGTCTGCCAAAAATTGTTCGATCTGCCCAATCGAATTCGACTTGACTACGAAGATTGGTATGCCGCGCTCTTCAGCTTCAACGATCGGCTGAAGGCGGTCACGATAGTAGCGGCGTTGGGTCACCAGGATGTCGGCATCTTTTAGATCTTTCACCACAACCGCCGGAACGCCCAGTTCTTTTACCGACTGGATCAAACGGCTGCGAGGTACCCCAACCGGGTAGATGCGTTTTTCTCCCGGGATTGCTATATCCCCGATCTCATCCTGCTCTTTGCGGATATCGTTTATCGTGCTGAAGCGCTCGGTGTGCTGCTTGTTTTTAGCGGCCGCCTGCCCGCCATTGCGCTGGAAAGGAGAAGTATCCATGCTTCCGCTATGCCGCAGCGACTGGGAGACTGTTGGCATGTTTGGTTTGGTTGTCTTGAGGATGTGAACCTTGCCATACTCATCACGGTAGCGCTCCTCTGGCAGCATGGGATAACCACGCAGGATCGCGTCTACGGAACTGGCCAGGTCGCGGTGAACTGCCACACGCTGCCGGTCGATTATTTCAACCAAAACCGTAAAGGTTGGAGGGGAACGGCGTTCAAGCACCGTTTTTTGGGTGCCGCGCCGCCTGGCTTCATCATCGGAAAGGGTGACGGATTCAATGCCGCCAATCAGATCCGAAAGTGTTGGGTTCAAAAGCAGGTTCTCGAGGCCATTTCCGTGGGCGGTTCCAATCAACTGCACACCGCGTTCGGCAATCGTACGGGCGGCAAGCGCTTCCAACTCGCGCCCAATCTCATCAATAACGATCACTTCCGGATTGTGGTTTTCAACCGCTTCGATCATCACCTCATGCTGCAGTGAAGGTCTTGGCACCTGCATGCGCCGTGCTTGCCCAACAGCCGGATGCGGCACATCACCATCTCCGCCAATTTCATTTGAGGTATCCACGATTACCACGCGGTGTTTTTGCGCCAGAATACGGGCAGCTTCACGCAGCATGGTAGTCTTGCCTACGCCAGGTTTACCCAGAATCAAAACGCTCTGACCCGACTCGACCAGGTCTTCAATGATCTCGATCGTGCCGTAAACCGCCCGTCCCACCCGGCAGGTAAGACCGACGACTTTTCCGCGGCGGTTGCGTATTGCCGAAATTCGGTGCAGCGTGCGTTCCATGCCTGCCCGGTTGTCTGCGTCGAAATCTCCAATACGGTCTGTGACATATTTGAGATCATCTTGTGTCACCGGCTCATCGAGCAGTTCAACCTCGCCAGTTGTAAAGCGCGCGCTTGGATTACGCCCAAGATCCAGGATGACCTCGAGCAGGTTATCAAAATTATCTCTGGATTGTACAGCCTGGGCAACTTCCGGAGGGAAGACTGCCAGCATCGCCTCCAGATCATCAGTAATGCGTTGCGTTGTGGTCATTTTATTTATTGAATCATACTCCATTGTCGAGCTGATTCTATCTCATTTTGCTTGTTTTTTCTTTGTCCGGGTATATATGTTGTATACGAGTTCCGTTAATATTTGATTTCACCACATCATTAAAGTGAACCACCTGGCAGCGCCAGGTGGTTACTAAGGAAGTGAAGCGTTCTAAACTAACTGTTTAGTCACCAATGCAAGAGCCGTCGCGCATTCCAGCGCCCTGCTGACCTGCGGCCTGTTTGTTGCCAGGTCCAAAACCCACGCCCTGGCTGGCTCCATAGCCCTGACCACCCTGCATAGTGCCGGGACCGTATTGCATACCGGTGTCACTACCATCGCGCAGCCGATTCTGATCGGGAATGCCATCGCCATCAGCGTCGCAAGTTCCATCACATGTACCGTCGCCCGGTCCGTAACCATGACCGTACTGCATACCAGTGCCGGTGCCATCCTGCAGACGCAATTGCAGTTGATCGGGAATGCCATCGCCATCAGCGTCGCAAGTTCCGTCACATGTGCCGTCGCAAATACCATCGCCAGGTCCAAAGCCACGACCATTACGGGTCACGGCAGGTTCGGGTAATTCAGTTACTTCAACTTCAGGAGTGTCTTCCTGAGCAAAAACTGAACCGCCAACTGAAAATACCAAGGCGCCAATCACCAAAATTGTTAATCCGATACCAAAAATTTTCTTATTCATCATCTTTTTCCTTATTTTTTATTTCACCACTTGTTTGGTGATGCTCTTAATTTACAGTTTACTGATTGAGTTTATATCCATTATTTATTCAGATTTGATTTAGAATCTAGGGAAATTTATTAACAGGCGCTCCATTTGGATGTGGCACGGACGATCCGGAAAACAAGCCGAACTCCAATCATCATGGTGACTGCCAGGCAAGAGGAACTTGATCGGCTGATTGGCTTGGAATTGGGGGCAGATGACTACATCAGCAAACCCTTCTCACCTCGCGAAGTCGTGGCGCGCGTGAAAACCGTGCTGCGCCGCCGCAAGAACCAAGCCCAGAGCAAGAAGACTCTGCCAGGGAAGAACCATCGAATATCCTTCAACCGAGCGCAAAAGGGAGACTCGCTGCACAGTTTCAATGCGATCAAGCAAATCGGAAATGGTGTCAGTGGCGGGATTTTCCACCTTCCGCCGCCCTTCACTTGCCAGGGTCAAGCCGGCTCCGAAAACAGCCGCTTGCTTCAAAAATTGCCTGCGGTTCAGATACAGGGCTTTCGGGATGATTTGTTCGTGTTCTTCTTGAGTAGCCATAATTAGAAACATGCAATCTAAAGCCCTTGTGCAGACTCTGAGACACGCTCGTGAAGCTGCGATGTTGATTGGTATAATACCCTTTAGAACATCTGAGAAAGCGATGGGTTATGCACAAAATCAGAGTGATGACTCTCAATCTGGGCGGCGGGGAAAAGAACTTTACTGGCTCGCCTGAACAATCAGAGAATAAGACTGAAGCTCTCATTCAATT
>ENA-OSEO01006537-OSEO01006537.1-sediment-metagenome-genome-assembly--contig:-NODE-6537-length-10391-cov-3.138356_pt1 | contig 10391 bp, 8 predicted proteins | sample MGYA00237883_ERZ534232 | MGnify/ENA metagenome assembly ERZ534232
CATACTTCTGTGCCGTAGGCCCTAAAATGAATATGGTACGGCAAGCCGGAAGCCTTGGCTACGGCCGGCACGTCCTGAGAACTTATCTCCTGAACAGCCAGCAGGTCAGGCTTCTGGCCGCCGATTACCTTCAACACGCCGTCCAGCGCCGGCTTTTTATTAGTATCCGTGCCGTATTGGATGTTGTAGGACATCAGCTTGAAGGTTGGCTGGGCACTCGCGGCAACAGGGAAAAAAGCCGCAAGGGCCGCCAGCCAAGGGATAAGAACCAAGGCCAGCCGCCCCCCAAATCCTGGGCTATTGGCTATATAAAGCGCCCGACCATGAAACATTGCCAGCCCCATGTCCATGCAACAAAATAACATAATTTACAAACGAAATTAGGATGCACCACCGCGGCAAATAATATCGCCCGGCCCGACAAAGCAACCGAGAGAAAATGGCGGCCGGGGCGGAGCGGTTCCCGGTGAGATTGAAGACAACAACCGAAAATTACTTGATGATCCTAACGTAGGTTTTGCTGGTCAATTCCTGCAGCCATTCCTTGAACCTCTTCTGAAAAATTTCATCCTCCAGCTTGGCGCGAATCTGCTCCCGAACCTGCTGCAAAGGCAGGCCGGACTTCCCCCCGGAGCGCTCCAATAGCTGCATGAATACGAATCCGTCGGGCAGCCTGATCACCGGGCTGATCTGGCCTGGTTTGAGCTCAGCCAAGGCCTGACGCATGGCGGGGAGCATATCCGAAGTGGAAAGCGGCCCCAGTTCGCCGCCGTTTTCGGCGCCAGGCCCCTGGGAATATTTTACCGCCATTCCTGCGAAATCATTGGACTTGAGCACCTGGGCCCGCAACTCCTCGGTTTTTTGGAACAAGGCCTCCCGGGCGGCGGGCGTGGCTTCCTGGGGGGCTTTTATGAACAGGGCCCGCAAGCGCACCTGATCCATGTTTTGGTATTGACCTTCGTGCTTTTGGTAATATTCATTGACCTGTTCGTCACTGACCACCACTTGGCTGCGGACCTGATCGTTAATGAGCTTGTGTTTGAGCAGGTCCTTTTTAACTTGCTCCTGGTACTCCTGGGGGGTCATGCCTCGCCGCCTGAGTTGAGCGGCAAATTCCTCTTCGCTTATGTTATTGGAATCTTTAATTCTTTTTATATAGTTATCAACGGCCTTATCTGAAATCCTGGTTTTTTGCCTTGTGACCTCGTGGGCCAAAATCTTGTCCTCAATGAGTTTCTGGAGCGCGAAGGGTATGAGTTCCTGGCGGCGCTTGGCCGCCGCCTGGGCGTTGGGGGCCGGACCCAGCGAGGCCTCCAGGGAAGCGACCATTTTTTCCAAATCCGCGGCGGTTATGAGATCGTCGTCCACCACGGCTATCACCCGGTTTACCACCTCGGCTGCGGCAGCACCCCACATAACCGCCGAAACAACCACCAAAACCAATACCATCAACTTTTGGCGAAAAAGCATTCTTATCCCCCAGATTCTCCGGTCTGGCCCTTGGCCAAAAAGTTTGGATTAAGCCAAACTTCGGCCCCCCGCCGCAGATCGTCTATCCAGCTTTGCGCCAAGGTCTGTCTTTTTTCGGCGGCCAGCCTGCGTTGTATCTCCGGCCCCAACTGGGTCAGATTGTTCAAGCCGGCTGGTCGCTTGTCTAAAACCTTCAGAACATGAAAGCCATAAGTGCTACGCAAAGGACCGGCTAGTTTGCCCGGTTTCAGCGCAAACACCTTATTCTCCAAGGCCTCGGGCATATGGCCCCGGCTCAGCCAAGTCGGCTCACCCGCCTCGGCCAAAGGGAAACCCATGGCCGCCGCCACCTGGCCAAGATCCTCGCCCGCCTCCACCCGCCGCAGAAGCTCCTGGGCCAGCTCCCGGGTGGGCAGCACCACATGTTGCGCCAGGATCTGGGCCGGACGGCGAAATTGATCTCGATGATCCTGGTAATAAGCCTGCACTTCCGCCGCCGTCACCCGTACCCGACCGGCCAAAATTAATTCCAGGGCCTTACGCACCAAAAGATCTTCCCCCAACAACCTGCGCCATTGAGCATAGGTCAGCCCCTGTGCGATCAGGGCAGACTCGAAATCCTCTTCCCGCAGACCACGCCTCAAAAATCTTTCTTCCCGATTCAATTCCTCGGGCAATAGCCTGATACCCTCACTGGTGGCCGCGTTCAGCACCAGATGCCGCCGGATCAAGGTCTCCAGCACCGCGGCCCGCAAATCCCGAGTCAAGTTCTTGGGTTCGCTGCCCAGGCCCATAAAGGCTGACTGGGCTTTAAATTCCTCGATGCCGATGCCATGCCCACTCACCTTGGCCACCAAGGGAGAGGTAGGCGGTTCGGTGCAGGCCATCATGCTAATGATCAGGGCCAACAACAAGGCCCAGCTACGCCTTCTGCGACCCCAAAACGGGCTAAGACCCTTTATCTTTTCCATACTAGCCGATCTAATTACCATTGCCCCCTATATATTGCAACAAATGCCTGACCTGTGCAAAGGGGGTGCTGTCCGGCGAAAGGCTGAGGCTGACCTTGCCCTCAGGATACACCTTTACCCTCCGGGGAGACTCGGCGGCCAGATGAAGCACGCGGTCCACATCCACCCGGGACTCGTGACCGAAATAGATTTGCGCCTGGCTTGAGGAAAGATCCAGGCGCAGCGCGGCCAGGCGGCGCAGAAGCCCTTTTAGCTCCACCGCAGCCAAAAGGTTTTGCACCGGGTCCGGCGGCGGACCGAAACGGTCAAGCATCTCGGCCGCCACCGCGTCTATGTCCGCCTTATCCCGGGCTCTGCTCAAACGCCGGTAAAGGCTTAGCCGCACCTGTGGATCAGGCACATAGCCGGTGGGCAGGCTGGCGGGCAGCGACAGCTTTAATTCCGGCTCGGGGCCCTCGGGCGGGGCCTGACCGCTAAGACGGGCCACCGCCTCCTCCAGCATCTGCAAATACAGTTCGTATCCCACCGCGGCCACCTGCCCGCTCTGGGCCTCGCCCAAGAGGTTGCCGGCCCCGCGTATCTGCAAGTCGTGCATGGCGATGGCGAAACCCGCCCCCAGGTGGGTGAAGTCCATCAGGGCCTTGAGCCTCTTTTTGGCGTCGCGGGAAAGAGAGTTCTCCGAGCGGATGAAAAGGTAGGCATAGGCCCGCTGAGCCGCCCGCCCCACCCGGCCGCGGAGCTGGTAGATCTGGCTTAGGCCCAACTTGTCGGCCTCGTTTATAATGATGGTGTTGGCGCTGGGTATGTCCAGGCCGGATTCAATGATGGTGGTGCAGACTAAAACGTCCAGTTCCCGGCGCACAAAGGAAAGCATCACCCGCTCCAGACTTTTTTCGGCCAACTGCCCATGGGCCACGCCCACCCGGGCCTGGGGCACCAGTTGGCTTAGCAACTTGGCCATGCGGCCTATGTCTTGCACCCGGTTGTGCACGAAAAAAACCTGCCCCCCGCGCGCGATCTCCCGCTCCACTGCCTCGCGCAGGCTTTTGGGGGAAAAGGGAGCCAGGTAGGTCATAATGGCTTGGCGGTCCTCCGGGGGGGTGTTGATCACGCTCAAATCCCGGATGCCGGATAGGCTCATCTGCAAAGTGCGGGGAATGGGGGTGGCGGTTAGCGCCAGCACATCCACCAACTTGCGCAGTTTCTTGAGTTTTTCCTTGTCCGCCACGCCAAAGCGGTGCTCCTCGTCTATGATCACCAGGCCCAAGTCCTTGAAGATCACATCCTTTTGCAAAAGCCGGTGGGTGCCGATAATGATGTCCACTCGCGCCTGGCGCAGTTCCTCCAGAATTTTTTTTTGCTGAGCCGTCGTCTTGAAGCGGCTTAGGGATTCGATCTTAAGGGGCAGGTCCTTGAGCCTTTGGGTGAAGGTCTGAAAGTGCTGCTCGGCCAAAACGGTGGTGGGTACCAAAAAGGCCACCTGGCGGCCCTGCATAGCCACCAAGTAGGCGGCCCTTAAGGCCACCTCGGTCTTGCCGAAGCCCACATCCCCGCAAATGAGCCGGTCCATGGGCCTAGCCTGGGTAAGGTCGTGAATCACGTCCTCGATGGCCTTGGCCTGATCCGCCGTTTCCTGATAGGCAAAACCGGCCTCAAACTCCTTGAAGGCGCTGTCCGGCTGGGCGAAGGCGTGCCCCTTTAAAAAGCTGCGCGCGGCATACAGCTCCACCAGGTCCCGGGCGATGGCCTCCACCGCTTTTTTGACCCGGCTCTTGGTGCGGGCCCAATTCCGGCCGCCCAGCCGGTCCAGGGCCGGCTTGCCCTCGTCCGGGCTGCGGTACTTGCTGATGAGCCCCATGCGGTCCGCGGGCAGATAAAGCTTGTCCCCGCCCAGGTAGGCCAAATGCAAAAAGTCGCTCTCGGCCGGGCCCACGGCCAGGCTCACCAGGCCCACGTAGCGTCCTATGCCATGGTCGGCGTGCACCACCAGATCGCCCGGAACCAGGTCGTCTAAGGCGGCCAGCATGGCGCTGAGCCGGGGAGGAGCCTTGTGGCGGACCACCCGGGGCGCGCCAAAGACCTCGTCCTCGGTGATGAAGGCAAGGGCCGGCTCCTCGGGGATGAAACCGGCGCTTAGGGCGCCTACCGCCAGATACAGCCTCCCCCGGCCGCCGCCATCTGCCTCCAGGACCCGGTCCAGGACCTTAACCGGCGCCTCTCTTTCGGTAAAAAGCCCGACCAGCCTCTCTTGCTGGGAGCGGGAGCGGCAGACCAGGACGACATCGCGCCCCTTTTGCCCCTGGTCAGAAACCCAGCCCAGAAAACGCTCCAGGACCGTGCCTTCCCCGCCCCGGGCCAGTTCCTGGTGCAGGCCGCTGTGGGTAGCGGCCCTAAGCCTCAGGGCGGGGGCTTCCTCGGCCTCCAGGCCCATGGGCAAGGCCTTGAACATCAGCCGGGGACCCGCCTGAAGACGCTGCTCGGTCTGGGCCGGAGTGCGCCGCAGCATGGGCGGGGGCAGCACCGGCAGCCCTTCCTCCCGGGCCTCGGCATATTCTTTTTCCAGATCCTCCGCCTCGGCCAAAAGCCGCGTCTTGACCCCTTCGGGCTCCACCTGGACCATGACGCAGTCCTTGGGCAGGAACTCGAACAAATCCGCCGCCCTGGGATAATAGAGAGGAAGCAGGCTCTCCAGGCCGGTAAAGGGCACCCGCAGCTCCATGCGCTCCACCAGTTCGCTTAGCCGGCGGGCGCTGAATCCGTGGCTGGCGGCCAGGCCGCGCAATGCCTTCACCGCCCGCTCCACGGCCAAAGGGGAGAGATCAACCGGGTGGCAGGGAAGCAGGGTGGCCTGGGGCAGGGCTAGTTGGGAGCGCTGGTCCGACGGGTCGAAAAGGCGCAGGCTTTCTATCTTGTCCCCGAAAAACTCCGCCCGCACCGGGTCGTCCAGAAGCGGGCCGAAAAAATCCACCACCGAGCCGCGCACGGCGAAATCGCCCGCCTGCTCCACCAGGGAGACGGAGGTATAACCCCCATTGACCAAGGCCCCCACCAGGGCATCCCGCTCCAGGGAGCGCCCTGGCTCCAGCAGGACGGCCGCGTCCACCAGCCGTTCGAGCGGACAAAGGCGGGGGGTGAGGCCTTTGGCCGCAGTGATCACCAAAAGAGGGCTCTCTGCGGCCAAAAGCTCCCAAAGCACGGCCAAACGCCGCGCGGTCACCTCGGAGGGCGGGTCCATCACCTGATAAGGCGAAATTTCATAAGCCGGGTAAAGGCGCACCGGGCTGCGGCCCTGCGCCTCTCCGGCCAGGAAAAAATCCAGATCGGTGCTCAAGGCCTCCGCCGCGGCCGCGGTGGGGCAGACCACCAGCCAAGCGCGAGGAGCGGCCAGCCACAACCTGGCCACGGCATAGGCCAGGGCCCCGCCCTCCAAGCCGCAGACCAGCGTCTTTACGTCCCGCTCCAAAAAGCCTTGCGCTTTTTGCAAGCCATCGCCCAGTTGCGCCGCCGGCCTGTGAAGTGCTGGAATCTGTGCCATAAACAAAGCCCTTGCACCCAAAACGCCGGCCGTTTTTCGCGGCCGGCCAATAGCATGTAATTATATCAGATCGGCTATCATGAGCAGCCGTGCGGATTAAAGAGAAAATTCATGCCCTACCGGGGCAAGACGACGGCCAAAGATTCCTTGCCGCCCAGGCAGGCTAAGGTATACTGAAACTCCCCAGGCAAGGAACCGAAAACACATCGAGGCTAAAGGTGACGAATATGATTCATTTACCCAGGGCGGGCGCCGGACGCGGCCAGGGCCTGCGCACCGCCCTGGCCCTTTGCGCCTTGACCGGCCAGGCCCTAAGGGCGGAAGGGCTCACGGACGAGGGTCCTCAGCCCCAGCCAGGCCTGGGGCCGGGGAATCTCAGGGCGGCCCGGGCGGCCTCCACGGTATGCGATGGCCGCTTCAACGCCGCGCTGGGGCAGCCGGAAATGGAGTTTTTCCCCGGCCGCCCGCGCGCCGGCGATTACGCCTTCGAGGCGGGAGAATCCAGCCCCAGCAGGGTACCGGTGAGCTTTTTTTTGGATGTGGTGCTTTTGCCCCTGGCCGCCGCCACCGGCCCCAGCCGCGTGCTCATGGCCGGAGGCACCCACGTGACGGGCGGTTTCACCAGCGACGAAATCGCCCTAGTGCTGGTCCCCAATCTGCGGCAACTGGGCCTTAAAGTCGACTACAGCGAAATCTCGCCGGGGTTCGGGTCCAAAAGCGGCGGCGAGGCTGAAATCGAGGTGCACCCCGGCCCCAAACTGCGTCCGATTCTAGCGGACGAGCCGTTTAAGGCCGCCAAGGTGGGGGTGGAGGTGCTAATCTCCGAGTTGCCGGTCCATCTGGCCGAACAGGCCTTGCAGAGCGCCCAGGATAGGCTGGAGGTGCACGGCCTCAAGGCCCAGACCCGTATACGCCGGGCCAGGGGCGGCATAGGCATGTCCCTTCTGATCTGGGCCCAGGGCAAATCCCTGGTTGTGGGTTTCTCCGCCCTGGGACGGCGGGGCGGCCGCCCCCAGGCCCTGGCCACCGCTGCCGTGGAGGACATGATGACCTTTTTGCGTTCCGGCACTGGCCTGCCCTCCTCCCTGGCGGCCTTTTTGCTGGCGCCTTTGGTCTGCGCCCTTGGGCAGAGCAAGATCACGGTGGACCGGGCCAGCAACCCCCTGATCGCGGCCATGGAGGCCGTCCAGGCCGTATGCCCCGGCGCCCTCCGCATGGGCCGATCCCCCCGGGAGGCTCAGGTGGAAATCACCATCCAAGGCAAGGGCCTGCTCTAAATATCAGCGATTTAAACCGGTTAAATAAACAGACAAACTTGCGGTGCGCCTGAACACGATAGGGGGTCCGGCCAAATGCTGGGAAAAACACGGAAGGAAACTGGACTGTCTATGACATTCTCCCGCAAGCAGGCCCCCGGCGCTAACCGAGGGTTCCTGCCCATGTGGTTCTACATATTGTAGAGTTCCTCGCCGTACAGGCGGATCCAATCCTTTTTAAGGGCCTCCACGGCCGCCTTGGTCTTGTCAACGCCCAGAATGAGAACGGTGGACTCGCCCGTCTGGATACAGGGGTAAAGATACTCCACATTGACGTTCGCGCGTCTTAAGGGATTGAGCACGGCCAGAAGGCCGCCGGCGTGGTGGGGGGTCTCGGCGGCGATCACCTCCTGGGTGGTCACTTTCAAGTTCCGGCTGGTCAGGATGTGCATAGCCTTGTCCGGGTTGTCCGCCACAAAGCGCATGAGCCCCTCCCCGCCCGGGGTGGCGGTGGTGACGAACAGGGCGATGATGTTCACGCCGGCCTCGCCCATCATCTCGCTGATCAAGGACAACTGCCCCGGCTTATTGGGAATCAGAATGGATATCTGCTTGACCGTCATGCCGACCTCTCCTTTTTAAGTAGCTCGCGCACCTTTTGCGCGCCCAATTCCAGGGCTCTTTGGTTCAGCTCGAGCACATTGGCCTTTTTGCCCAGACCTGTCTCCTTCAAGGCATCCTTGAGCGCCTCCAGGGCAACTATACCCGTGGCCTGGGCCAGGGCCCCCACCATCACCACGTTGGCCGAACGGACATCGCCCAGTTCGGCAGCCAGTTCAGTCACGGGCAGGTTGATGACCTTAACGTCGTCCCGTTGGACCTTGGCGTGAACCAAGGACTGGTTGAGCATTATGCTGCCGCCTTCCTGAACCAGGTTGGCGAACTTGAGCAAGCTGGGATTGTTCATTATAACCGCGTAGTTGGGAGCACTAGCCACCGGGCTGGCGATCTCCCGGTCGGAAACGGCCACCGTGCAGTTGGCCGTGCCGCCCCTCACCTCAGCCCCGTAGGCGGGCAGATAAGTCACGTTCTTACCTTCCCGCATGGCCGTTAGGGCCACCAGATAACCCATGAGCAAGACTCCCTGCCCGCCGAAACCCGCGAAAACCATCTTTTCGGTCATGACTTTTCCCCCTTCTGCGCCTTACTGCCGGTCTCGTCTTTGATCACGCCCAGGGGAAAATATTGGACCATGTTTTCATCTATCCACCGGAAGGCGTCGATGGGGCTCATTTTCCAGTTGGTAGGGCAGGGCGAAAGCACCTCCACCAGGGAAAAGCCCAGTCCGTCCATCTGGACTTGGAATGCCTTTTTTATGGCCTTGGCCGCCCGCAGGATAGCCTTGGGGGAGTTGACCGCCACCCGCTCCAGGTAAACGCTGCCTTTGGTCACCGCCAGCATGCTGGTCAAATCCAACGGCCAGCCGTCGCGCTCCACCAACCGACCACCGGGGGTGGTGGTGGATTTCATGCCGGCCAAGGTGGTGGGAGCCATCTGGCCGCCGGTCATTCCGTAGACCCCGTTGTTGACGAATATGGCCGTTACCCTGTCGCCCCGGTTGGCGGCGTGAATGGTCTCGGCCGTGCCGATGGCGGCGATATCACCGTCCCCCTGATAGGTGAAGACCACCCGGTCCGGCAGAACCTTTTTCAGGCCTGTGGCCACGGCCACCGCCCGCCCGTGGGGGGCCTCCCCCATGTCCACGTCAAGGTAGTTGTAAGCCAGCACCGCACACCCGGCCGGGGGCACCCCTACGCAGCGTTCCTGTATGCCTAGTTCATCTATCACCTGAGCCACCAGGCGATGAATGATGGAGTGGCCACAACCCGGGCAGTAGTGGAAGACTGCGGGCTTCAAGCTCTTGGGGGCCTTGAATACCTGCTTCATTTGTCCCCTCCCCGGAACCTGGATCCCTGGCCTTGTTCTTGTTCCAGACGGGCTCCGTAGTAGTAATGGCTGATCTGATGCGCCAGATCCTCCGGGGTGGGAACCACGCCGCCGGGCCGCCCGTATAAATGGACATCGGCCCGGCCGCGCACCGCCAGTTCCACATCCTCCACCATCTGGCCAGCGCTCATCTCAAAAACCAAAAGGTGCCGCACCATCCGCGCAAGCTGCTGCAAAGGCATGAAGGGGAAAGGCCAAAGGGACTTGGGCCGAAAGAGCCCTACCTTCAGCCCCATCTCGCGTACCCGTTTGATCGCGCCCTTGGCGATGCGGGCCGCGGTGCCGAAGGCCACCACCACCAGACGGGCGTCCTCGCACATATAGGACTCGAAGCGGACTTCCTGCAAGGTGACCGCGTCATACTTGCGCACCAGCTTGTAGTTCCGCTCCTCCATCAGCTTCGGGTCCAAAAGAAGGGAAAGGATGATCCTAGAGGGCCGGCCCTTGGCCCCGGTTAGGGTCCAGTCCTTGGGCGGCAATGCGGACGGATCGATGGGTTTGGGAAACTCCACCGGCTCCATCATCTGGCCCATCATGCCGTCGGCCAGGATTATCACCGGGTTGCGGTATTTGTCGGCCAGGTCAAAGGCCTCCATGGTCATGTCGCACAGCTCCTGGCCCGAGGCCGGGGCCAGCACGATGCAGCGGTAATCTCCGTGACCTCCGCCCCGGGTGGCCTGGAAATAGTCGCTCTGGGCCGGGGCGATGTTGCCCAGGCCCGGCCCGCCGCGCATCATGTTGGCGACCACTGCGGGCAGCTCCAAGGCGGCCAGGTAGCTTATCCCTTCCTGCATCAGGCTTATGCCCGGGCTGGAGGAGCTGGTCATTACCCGCCCGCCGGCCATGGAGGCGCCAATCACCATGTTGATTGAGGCCAGTTCGCTCTCGGCCTGCAAGAAGGTCCCCCCGACTTGCAAAAGCCGCCCGGACATGTACTCCGGCACCTCGTTCTGAGGGGTTATGGGATATCCGAAATAGTAGCGGCAGCCGGCAAGCACCGCCGCCTCCCCCAAAACATGGCTTCCCCGCATAAGTTGTTTAGTCACGATAAACCTCTATGGCCACATCCGGGCAGACCACCGCGCAGAGGCCGCATCCGGTGCAGGCCTCATCGCCACCAGCCTCCCTAAACTCTGCTGGGTAGTAACCTTT
>ENA-OSEO01006538-OSEO01006538.1-sediment-metagenome-genome-assembly--contig:-NODE-6538-length-10389-cov-3.252424_pt1 | contig 10389 bp, 7 predicted proteins | sample MGYA00237883_ERZ534232 | MGnify/ENA metagenome assembly ERZ534232
GCTGTAATCAAAATCGTCATCCGCTCGTTAGGGGTTGACCGGGTTGTGGTCATTACCGACGCGATGGCCGGAGCAGGATTAGGAGAAGGTGTCTACTATCTGGTAGGACACGAAACCTTTGTGAAAGATGGTATGGCTACCCAGAAGGATGGCACAATCGCTGGCAGCGTGACCACCATGTACCAAAATCTCCAGAATTTAGTTAAAACGGTAGGGATCCCTCTGCCCCAGGCTGTGCAAATGGCCTCATTAAACCCGGCTCGTGTGGTGGGTGTGGCGCACCGGTTGGGCAGTATAGAAACTGGAAAAGATGCCAGTCTGGTAATACTGGATGATGAAATGAACGTCAGCATGACTTTCGTTCGTGGAAAACTGGTCTACCAGAAAAAGTAAAAGCTTTAAGCTCCTTCTTTTTCCAAGTTTAGAGGCCAGTGACAACGATCTACTCAGGATACGCCTGTCCTTGCCGTGTTGTTCTTCCGGTGGTTTCATTCAGCTTCCAAATGAGATAGCCTTTACGCAGGAACCGGCGCCGCAAGTCGACAGAATACCCTTCTTCCGCCAACAAATACGCGCTGGCTGTGAACCACTGTCTTAAACCCAGGCTCTTATAGGGCATGCTTATTTTTGCTGTGCGTTTCCAGGCTTCCAGAAATTCATAAATCATTTCCCCGGGAATCACCCTGTGGATGTAATTCTTGGGAAGCACAGGCTGGAAGATTCCCGGCTCAAAACCCCAACGAAAATTGGTACTAAAGATCAGGGCTTCGCTTCGCAATGGGGAATCGTTATTGTTCAACGCTGGTTTTCTCAACAGGTTCGCGGCCCAAACCCGCCCAAACGGATCTGAGGTCCCTTCAATCAACATACCGCCAGGCAACAGATAACTTCCCATCAACGCCTGCGCTTCCCTCACCTGACTTTCTTCGTATTGGCGCAGCACATTGAACGCGCGGATAGCGCGCACACTTTCACCGGATTTTAAAGGCAGGTTAAATCCCCCCTCCCTGAAATCTGTTTTACGGTCCGCGCAGGGCATCGCCGCTGCCACCCGTTCCGGATCAATCTCCACCCCCAAAACACGTAGATCCGGGTTTATCCGGCGCAGCCTTTCAGCGCTTTCCAGCGTCGTGAACGGCTCTGCGCCAAAACCCAGATCTACAAACATCGCATCCCGATACCCGCCGGATTTCCTGCGCAGAAGATGCGAATCGTACATCAGGATAAAATTGTCCACGCGTCTCAACCGGTTGCGCGCAGTTTTACCCCGTGTGGGTTGCCCAAATATTTGCGAGTGATGTAAGGCCGTCGAAAACACGGGCGCTATTATCTCAAAACTATGGCGATCCCACAAGGGAAATATATCAGCTTTAATTCAACATTCGTCACATAAAATGCGTTATACCTTACCTGAGGGTGCATTGAAAAGTAATTTAAAGCATACGCTATTCCCCTATAATCTTAACCAGAACGTGCTTCCTGCGCCGGCCATCAAATTCTCCATAGAAGATTTGCTCCCAGGTTCCGAAATCCAACCGGCCTTTGGTGATTGCCACCACCACTTCCCGTCCCATGATCTGCCGTTTCAGATGCGCGTCGCCGTTATCCTCGCCAGTGCGGTTATGCTTGTATCGGCTGACCGGTTCATGCGGAGCAAGCTGTTCAAGCCATTCCTCATAGTCCTGGTGCAGACCAGATTCATCATCATTGATAAACACTGATGCGGTGATATTCATGGCGTTCACCAGCACCAACCCTTCCTGGACACCGCTCTCCCGCAAACAGGCTTCCACCTGAGGAGTGATATTAACCAGCCCTCTTCGGGCCGGGACATTGAACCATAATTCCTTGCGAAAGCTTTTCATCAGTAGTCCTCCTTATTAGATCGATTTTCTTCCTATTCTATGCAGACTGAATTTATTCCAGCCCCATAGAATCATCAATAGACAAAGCAGCTATCCTATTAATCGCGCGATAATCTGAAAAGAAAAACACCTGTGTCAGAAGAATCTTCACACAGGCGTTTATATCTTTTATGCTCTCAGGAAAGCTGCGTTAAATATTCTTGCCGGACAATGGCGCGCTCAAGGGTTTTTTCCACATCTACCAGCCAAGGGCCATCAGTTTGCAGTTCAACCTGAACCCGGTCAGTATTATAGATCACCACCTGCCGTTCGCCATCCAGCGCGATGGTCACCGGTCTGATATCAACAATTTCATAGTTCACGCCTGGTTTCATCATAACAATCTCATCAAAATCCACCGGGATCAGTTTTCCTGGAACAATGGTAGATTGCACCCGCTGCTTTTTTCCTCCCATGGTAACATAAGCGCCCAATGGTTCTTGTGGAGAAACCTTCTGCACCATCCCGATCACCGAAGAAATCCCAATATTCACCGGGTCCGCGCGGGTTACAAAAACCTGTTTAATAAGGTCCGCGTCCCACACCGCTTTAGATCCCACAAAATCCGTGTTCACCACTGCGGCGTCCACCAACGCGTGGTCTACCACCTCATCATTGACTTTGACCGCCAATTGTTTATGCCGCCAGCATAAATCCTCCCTGGTAATGTCATTACCAACATGCTGTGCAATATAAGCTGCTGCCAGCCCGGCAACCGTACCCTCAATGAAATCCGGCACCACATTGTTCGTGCCCGACGAGATCGGGAGAAGCGGGACTTCGCCCGAAGTCTTTGAGGCCAGCCGGCAGGTACCATCACCTCCCAGCACTACAATACACTTCGTGCCTGCTTCACGCATCATTTCAACGGCTTTGGGGGTGTCTTCAGGGGCATGCCGGGGAACCATCTCCAATATCTTCATCGCGCTTACCACTGCCGGATAATTTTTCAAATCATCCAGCGCCCGTTCCCCGAAACCAAACAATTCAGGCATGATCAACACCTGTTCAACACCCATTTCAGTCGCAGCGACCAGAATGCGTTTGACGATATTCAGTTTCTGCTGGTTATCAATGGAGATGGCATTACCAACCAACCTGCGGATGTCTTTCCCGGATTCGGGATTTGCAATGATACCAATTATACTCATCCAATAAAAACCCTTCTCTTAATGAATGCAATGCAGTCATTATACTGCATCCATTCAAGAAAGCTTTTATGCTGTAGAAAGGTCAAAAAAGCGGCAAGAATATGCCGCTTTTTTGACTGGTAACAATTGGTTTGTTTACTCCACAGCCGGACTGGTTGGTGTCGCCTGCGCCTCAATAAAATCATCCATGACAGCCTGGGTGAATTGTTCCGCAGTGTATGCAGAAATCTTCACGTAATATGCTGATCCCAGATAATACGCGTAATAATTCCCGTCCTCTGTATCCATGCTGCCAATTCCTATTTGGTGCGTGGTAACATTCCCCGCTTCATCTTGCGCGGTAAACACAATCGCAGCCGCTGGATCATCCAGGCCAAACGCTGCTTTTATCTCATTTGAAACTGGCTCAACCATCCGCATCGCTGTCGCAGTGCCAACCAGACTATCCACTGCCGCGCCATCCACCGCTGCACCCGCCTCAAGCCCTGATAGTAACCACTCGCCGCTGGCATCCTTTTGGAAGAGAAGTTCGCCATTCTGATTACTGATGGAGATCGCGTTGACGGTTGTTGAAGGCACGTTCACATAAGCGGTATCAATCCATCCGCTGCTGGAAGCGCTCAAGTCATAAGCTGTCAACTCATCTGTCAGATACACCTGTGCATCATCAAATTCACGAATATGCACCGTGCTGGGGCCGGCATTGCTCCCTACATAAAACCCAGCCCGGGTGCCATCCGCCAAGGCCAGTTCAACTTTGCGGATATAATCTGTATCGCCAACCCGCAACTGTTTGTGACTGGCTTCAGTTTCTGTAACCATCCTATCCGTGTTCACCTTTATTGCGCGTTCAAGAAGACTCTCTATCTTCGCCCCGTCCGCGGGGTAACCACCCGCTTCAGGCAGCATCCAATCTGTGTCATTTTTTGTGAAATGGGTCGCTTTGCCGGTATCATCCGAGATTTTCAAATCCACGATATCCTCTATTTGCAAATCACCCAACAAAAGCGTTTGCTGGCCGCTCACAGGTTGTTCCGGCCAGAACACCCATCCAATCAATACAATCTGCAACACAAGGATTCCAGAAAGAATTTTTTGAAGTTTTGTCATTTCTCTGCTCCTGGAACTATTCCTTACCCATTTTTTCTCGATTTTCCACGCGTACCGGCAGCAGCTGCAGCGGCTGCTCGTTTCTTTTTCGCGTCTGCCAGTAAACAAACACCATCACAAGCAAGACCATTTCCACAACGATGGTGGTAATTTCCCTGCTGGTTCGCTGTTGGTCTGTCAGAGGATTCAGGATCCGCGTGGTTGTGCCTCTGGACCGAATACCGAGCAGATCTTCATCTTCAACCGCCCAATCAACTGCGTTCTGAATGAACTGCAAGTTGTTCAGGTAATAATCCTGGGTTAACCTAGCGGAAAGCTCCAACGCGAAGTCATCAATAAAACCCGCGCTGCCGATCACAACCAGGCGTGCCGTATCGGGCGATTGTTCCACTACCGCCTTTTCCTGCTGCGCGGCCGTTTCCATTTCTTCAGCATCAGCAGTATTGTTGGCTTCAGGAACAGGTTGCCCCTTGTAATAACTCTCAAAGGAACCCTTGACGGAAACTGCCAGAGGATGTGATCTCAGTTCCTCTCCAACCGCAAACCCCTGTTCAGGATAAGTGTCAAAATCCGGCTGGATATTCAAATCCTCAGTCAGCCAGGATTGGTCACTTGACCACAGCAATTCAGTGGTTTCTCTGCTGGCATTTTTCGTTTCATCCAGTTCAACCGGCGAAGCCCAATTCATGCTCAGCGCAGGTAAGTTGGCTGATATAAGACTATCCGGGCTCATTTGATCCTGGCGCACGTCAATGAAGAAGGGGTAATTAACCGCCTGTATTTCCTGCACCTGGAACCCTCCCGCGTCTCTGGCAACCACAACCGGGAAAGCGGTATTTTGTTGATCCATTACCATGGCCTGGGAATGATTTACCCCATAGCTTTCCAGTAAATCATCCAGATCTCCCTGAACTGGATTCACCGTCAGATAGCCCTGGTAGGGGTCCGAATCCAGCGTGTACTGGGTAGCGGCAATGATCACCGCCCCGCCGCGCATTAAATACTGGTCAATAGCGAACTTCTCTATGCCCGTCATATTCTGTGGAGCAACCACTACCAACGCGTCCACCTCAAATGGAACCTGTCCGCTGGTAAGATCCACACTTTGCACGGTATATTCCTGGCTCAATTGCTCACGGATAAGCTGGTAGGAAGAAATCGGCTGCACCATCTGTCCAAACATATCCTGTGTCGGTGTCTGAGGGGGCACCCACAACCCGACAACCTTCAGGAACCCGGTTGAGGTCCGTTTTAATGCGGATTCAATCGCGGTGCGCACATCCGCCTCATTCGGCTCATTGGGTGGGTAGATCACTTGCAGTTTTTCCCCATTCTGCAAAATGAGATGGAAATAGTAAGAATCTGAAGAAAACAGCGTGGTCGGGAAAGGCACCAATCCATAATCATTCACCAGTGTATCCCGAGTTACTTTGCTGCCTTGGGCGTCCGGATCTACTACTTCAAAAATAAATTTCCCTTGGGATTGGGATTGAATTTCACCGCCAACTTTTTTGACGAGCTGGACAATTTCATTCTCTTGCTGAGGGAGTGTATCCGGCGTGAGGTACAGGGATAAAGTCACCGGTTGGTCAAGCGCGCTTAGCATCGAATCAATGCTTTGAAAACCAGACACCACTTTCTTAATCGCGCTCGTTAGATCGTACTCCAAATTCCTGAATCTGACTTCAAGCCCGCTGTAAGATTGTTGAATCTCGATCAAATCCTGGTAACTCAAGACCACCGACTGGTCCCCATAGCGCAAAAGGAGATCAAAATAGGAATTGATAATGGAAGCCTCGTTTCTTCCGGAAATCTGAAACGGTGTGGGGTTGATACCATACGTCTGATTCGCTTCCGCTTCAATTTCAGGGTCTTCCAGAGGATCCAACACTTCAACCTTGATCTTCCCTCCTGAGGCAATTTCATACTCCCTGAGCATATCTTCAATGTCTGGCTTTAAGGGAGCCAAAAGAGGATGTGTCTTTTCGCTGATATATCCCCGGATCAGCAGCGGCTCCTGTAAATCCCGGATCAGGCTGCGGGTCGTCTGAGAGATCGTAAACTCTTTTTGTTCTGTCAGGTCAAGACGCAGACCACTCAGTGGATAGAACCATACATTAAGCAGGATCAAATTAAGGCCAAGCAGAGAAGCCGTCCAGATCTTATTCCTCCGGTACAGTTTCTGTTCTTTACTCCACCGCAGCGCGTCCAGCGAAATCACATTTAACAGCAGGAACACTCCGGCCAGAGAGAGGTAATACACCAGATCGCGCAGGTCAATCACTCCCCGCTGGATGCTTTCGAACCGGCTGCCAGTGCCTAACGCCCGCAAGATTTCTGAAATGGTACCGCTGGTGAAGCTGGTCACACCCTGGGTACCAACGAGATAAAAAATTCCACCCAAGAACATGGTGACGATTAAAGATACAATTTGATTATCAGTCCGCGAAGAAACAAACAAACCAATTGCGGCATACGCTCCTGACATCAACACCGCGGCCAGGTAACCACCAAACACCGGGCCCCAATCCAAATTTCCCAACTGAGAAACCAGAAACGGGATCGGCAATGTCATTGCCAGCGCGGTCGCCATTATGGTCATCACTGCCAGAAACTTCCCGAGCACCAGCTGCCAGTGATTCACCGGTAAAGTTAATAGTATTTCCATAGTTCCAGAGCGTTGTTCTTCACTCCACTGGCGCATCGTTAACGCAGCCAGCAGAAAAAGCGTCAGGATCGGCATCCATTCGAACATTGGGCGAACATCCGCAATTCCCCTCGCGAAAAAAGTCTCTACATAAAAGAAAACAAACAGAACAGCCCCCAGAAAGACTCCCAAAAAGATAATCGCCAGCAACGACCCAAAATAACTATCCAATTCTTTTTTTGTAATCGCTAAAACTTGCCTCATAAAACACCTCACGCAGCCATCGCCAAATCGTTGAATACCATCTCCAGTGTCCGGGTATCTCTACGCAGTTCCCGCAGCGGCCAATCATTTTCCGAGGCCAAATTGTAAATAGCCGGGGTAATGTCCCGGTTTGCCTGTGCGATTACGCGGAAGGCCGCGTATCCATAAGGATCCTGAATAGTCTCTACGTTGTCCACCCCTTCCAACTCCCGGAGTCGCTTCTCAACGCCAGCGGTTCTTTTACCCAGCACCAGTATCGCGTTCTGTGTCAGTGCCAGTTCAGAAAGCCAGGCATCCGCTTTCACCTCGCCATTCATCAAAATTACCACCCGGTCACACAGCGCTTCCACTTCAGGAAGAATATGGGTTGAAAAAAGTACGGTGCTGTGCTGTGAAAGCCGTTTGATCAACCGCCGTATTTCCACAATCTGTGTGGGGTCAAGTCCAACCGTCGGCTCATCCAGAATTAGAAGGTCTGGTTGGTGCAAAATAGCCTGAGCCAATCCAACCCGCTGGCGGTATCCTTTGCTCAAATGCCCGATTGGCCGTACCAGATAATCCTCCAGACCAACCGCGTAAACAACTTCAGAGATGCGAGCAAGCTGATTCTCTTCTGAAATCTGTCGCAACTCCGCGATCATTTTTAGATATGCCTGCACGGATAATTCAGGGTACAGGGGCGCGTTCTCGGGTAAATAGCCAATCTTTTGCTGCACCTGGCGGGTATGAGTCACCACATCCAGACCATCCACTTCAACAGACCCGCTATCCGGCTGCAAATAGCCGGTGATGGTTTTAATGATTGTGGTTTTTCCCGCCCCATTCGGCCCCAACAGCCCGACAATTTCCCCCGGTGCGATTTGAAAACTTACACCACGTAAAGCATCCACAGTTCCAAATGATTTTTTCAAATGATTAACTTTAATCATTTCACCCTCCTCGACAAATGGGGTTAAACTCTCTTAATTTAAACCGCTAAATATTAAGAAAACATAAGAATTTCATAAGAAATTCAAAAAGATATCTGAAATGATTTCCCGCTTGTGTCGGTGCGATCCATGTACTTCCATTGAGCTGATTTTCTATCCCGGAAATTTATCCGCACATAAAAACTAAGGTTTTCAAACTCGCAGGAGTGAGTATACCCTTAAGCACTTTAATATTCCATGACACCCTGAGAACATGATTTTATTGCACATTCGTGCAGTTTTCAGCAATTTTGTCAAAGCCCCTATTGACAACCCTGCATAAACCCGTATAATTGACAAAATTATTTGTAGTTTAGGTTTCGGTTAAACAAAATACATGATCTCTAATTTCGCCCTCCTTATTTCCCTTATTATTGTAGTTCTTGTCGTCATTATTATTGGCAAGAGCCAAATTTGGGTTGGGAGGCCGCAGAGCTGATAGCATAAAGCAAGAGACGCCAGTTTGAAAGCAAAAAGTCACCTGATCCAAACCAGGTGACTTTTTTTATTATCTTTTCACCATTGGAGAAAAAGCAACATGCGATCCGATCAAATTAAAAAAGGTTTTGAACGTTCCCCCCACCGCGCGCTGTTGAAAGCGACCGGATTAAACGATTCCGATATGCACAAACCCTTTATCGCCATTGTCAATTCGTATGTGGATATTATCCCGGGACACACCCACCTGCAGGCGTTCGGTAAGCGGATTAAAGATGCTGTCCGGGCGCTGGGCGGCGTTCCTTTTGAGTTCAACACCATCGGGATTTGCGATGGTATCGCCATGGGACACGATGGCATGAAATATTCCCTGCCCTCCCGCGAATTGATCGCTGACTCAGTCGAAACCATGATCGAGGCGCATTGTTTCGACGGCATGATCTGCATCCCGAACTGTGACAAAATCGTGCCGGGCATGCTGATGGCTGCCTTGAGAGTGGATATCCCCACCATCTTCGTTTCAGGAGGCCCCATGGCAGCCGGTAAGACTCCGGAAGGGAAAACGGTGGACCTGATCTCCGTGTTTGAAGGATTGGGGGAGTTCCAGACTGGGAAGATAACCGCAAAGGAATTAAAAACCATCGAAGACTATGCCTGCCCTTCCTGCGGTTCCTGTTCGGGAATGTTCACCGCAAACAGCATGAATTGTCTGATGGAAGTCTTGGGATTGGCCCTCCCCTACAATGGCTCAGCTGTAGCCGAAACCCCAGATCGTCTCGCCCTCGCTGACCAGGCCGCAAACCTCATTTTCTCCCTGATTGAAAAGCAAATTACACCCCGAAAAATCGTTACCCAGCAAGCTGTGGATGATGCCTTCGCGCTGGATATGGCTATGGGAGGTTCCACGAACACCGTGCTGCATACCCTGGCAGTCGCGCACGAAGCCGGTATCAATTACCCCTTGGAGCGAATCAATCAGGTTGCCAACCAGGTTCCTCATCTGTCCAAGATCAGCCCATCTGGAAAATGGCACATGGAAGATGTCCACCGGGCTGGTGGCGTCCCCGCGATTTTACAGGAAATTGACCGGAATTCTGATGTTCTGAATCTGGATCGGATCACTGTTTCAAATATGACGCTGAAAAAATCTATTGAAAACGCGGAGATCACTGATGACGAGGTGATCCGGCGCTACGAAAACGCCCATTCAAAAATGGGCGGCCTGGCCATTCTGTTTGGCAACCTGGCCCCGCAGGGTTCCGTGGTTAAAACCGGTGGGGTAAGCCCTAACATGCGGCAATTTTCTGGCCCGGCCAGAATTTACGACTCACAGGAAGACGCGTTGAGAGGCATCATGTCTTCCGAAGTCCAACCCGGCGAAGTGGTTGTCATCCGCTACGAGGGCCCCAAAGGCGGGCCCGGCATGCAGGAGATGCTCAGCCCTACTTCCGCCATCATGGGCATGGGTTTAGGGGAAAAAGTAGCCCTGATCACGGACGGACGGTTCTCTGGCGGCACCCGCGGCGCGTGCATCGGTCACGTTTCTCCTGAAGCTGCCGCACGCGGGCCCATCGCCGCGCTGCGTCCCGGCGACATAATTGAGATCAATTTTGATGCCCGCACGCTGAATATGCGCCTCTCGGATGAAGAAATTCAAAATCGACTGGCTCAACTTCCAGAGTTTGAGCCTCGATCGAACAGCAGATGGCTCCAGCGATACTCCAAACTGGTTACCAGCGCCAACACCGGTGCTGTTATGGAAGCATAAACAATTATTGAATGTCAATAAAGTTATAGATTATCACGAGGAATGGAGAAAAAATGAAAAAGACCGGTGCTGAAATATTATGGGAATGCATAGTGCATGAGAATGTAAAAACGGTGTTCGGATTTCCGGGTGGGAGCAC
>ENA-OSEO01006540-OSEO01006540.1-sediment-metagenome-genome-assembly--contig:-NODE-6540-length-10388-cov-3.437882_pt1 | contig 10388 bp, 8 predicted proteins | sample MGYA00237883_ERZ534232 | MGnify/ENA metagenome assembly ERZ534232
TCTTTCAACCGGCAAACGTTTGCAAGCGCGTAAAAACAAATCATTTTGTAACTCGCCCACCATGTTCCCCCTTAAGTCTCTGAATAAAAAAAGTTTAGGCAATATTCAAGCAGCGAATTGCAATATTAACATTAGATCTTGATTTTAACAATACCTTTGGGATTTAATGTCTTAAAGGCGATATTAACCCCGCAAAACGAGATAAAACCTTTCTAAGAAACATTGACATAATTACAACAATGTGGTATAGAAAATATTTATAAGCCATTTAACCCTCTATATTTTCAAATCATTTATAATTTTTTGACCAATAAACCATGAAATCGCCCTTTCCGGTTTTCAAAAAACTTTTTATATGCCTGGAATTCTCTGTTGCCGTTATCATGCTCCTTGTCATAGGATGCAGCCGTGATGCCGGTTATACGCCGGTCGATTTTTCCAACACCGTCAAAGCCGAGGAATCCACATCGTTAGATGATAAAGCGCACACGCTGAAAGTCGCTGTATCGGCGATGATCTCTCCAAAAGAAACCTTTTCAACTTACCGGGATCTGCTTGGCTATATCGGCGACCGTTTGAATTACAAAATTCAACTCATTCAACGAAAAACATATACTGAAATTAATGAACTTTTTTTGAAACAACAGATCGACATTGCGTTTATTTGTTCGGGACCCTATGCCGTAGGCAAAGAAAAATACGGGTTCGAAGCATTGGCAGTCCCTGTAATCCGCGAGAATTCTTTTTACCAGTCATACCTTATTGTAAACAAGAACAGCTCCATCGAAAAAATTGAAAATTTAAGGGGAGGTGTGTTTGCCATGACGGATCCGACATCGAACACCGGTGCTATGGTTCCGCTATATTGGCTGGCCAAGATGGGAGAGAAACCGGAGACCTTTTTTAAAAATGTAACGTATACTTACAGTCATGACAATTCAATACTCGCCGTCGCAAGGTCATTGGTGGACGGTGCCGCCGTGGACAGCATGATATGGGAATATTACAACGCCCTTAATCCTGTATATACGTCCCAAACCCGGGTGATTAAAAAATCAATCCCTTTTGGAAGTCCCCCGTTCGTGGCCTCCAAATACCTGGCTCCCAAGATTAAAGAAGAAGCTCGGAATTTGCTCCTTGACATGCATCACGATCCAAAGGGCAAGGCCATTTTAAAGGAACTGCTGATCGACCGTTTTGTATCACCAAATGACACCTGGTACCAACCTATACGGGAAATTAAAAAACAGCTGATCATTGTTTACGGAGATTCAGATGTGGCCCAAAGATTTTAGAAAAAAACTGATATTGACCATTGCCGCTATCGTTATTGTGAGCGGCCTGATAATTTCTCAGATTGTCACCCATCGATACGGCACAACCCTGTTTCAGATGGCCGCCGCTCAGGGCGAAAATATCGCCCACAGCCTCGCCCTGGATGCCGCCGACAAAATTCTCATGAACGATCTGGTTTCTTTGCAGAATCTCCTTGACGACCGGGTACGAAGCAATCCGAAAATCGCCTATCTGTTCGTCGTCATAAACAACCGGGTGCTTACCCATACATTCCCCAAAGGCGTACCGGTTGAGCTGATAAACGCCAATGTTCCTGCTGAGAATCACCAGGGACATTTGAAAAAAATTATTTCAAACACAAACGATCGTTATATGGATTTCGCATGGCCGATTTTTGAAGGAAAAGCCGGTGTATTGCGCCTCGGATTGTCTGAAAAACCGTTTCGAAGCCAGATCGGTCAACTCTGGCTTCAAATGAGTGTCTTTACATTTGTGATTCTGATACTCGCTTTGGCTGTCGCACATCTTCTCGTCAAACATATTACCCGGCCCTTGGCTCAGCTCACCGAACAGGTTGAGAAAATCGACGAAGGGTATTTGGATGTGGACATCGTGATGAATGACCATGATGAAATCGGCCGTCTGGGCGCTTCTTTCAAACAGATGCTGACGCGTATCCAAAATTACACGCTTCGACTCACAGAATATGCCCATCGCCTCGAAGAGAAGAATCGACAATTGAATCGCGCCCAACGACAAACACGGATTTCTTTCGAAATTGCAAAGGAAGTGGGCGCATTGCCGAACCTGAAGGCGGTTTGCGAGTTTCTCATCAAAAAACTTCAAAATGTTATCAAGTGTCAAAATATGGTTTTTGTTATTTTCAGCAGCAAAAAGTCGGTTTTGTTCGCATATTCCGGAAAGAATATCTTCACCCTTGAAGGAAATACGGTCGATACGTTGACGACGGATCTGGCGGAGATCAAACAGATCGAATCTGTCGACAGCAATCAAATCCCTTTTAAGTTTGCCGAATTGGACCCGGCCAAAAAAACCATGGTGTATCCTGTTCGGCTCGAAAAGAGACTGCTTGGAGCGTTATACATCGGATGCCCCGGTGATTGCGACTGCGCCGTCAATGAACTCGACATCATCGACCTGATTCTGAATCAAACCGCCGGAGCGATCTTAAGGGCTGCCTTGTATGAGGACGAAATCTGTGATTTGAAACACAAGATCGATCAAACCGGATTTTCCGGCATGATCGGCAAAGACCCCCAAATCCAGGTAATATTTAAACTGATCGAGGATGTCGCCCCATCGGATGCAACAGTATTGATTCAGGGAGAAAGCGGTACCGGAAAAGAAATGGTGGCCCATGCCATTCATCGTAAAAGCTTTCGCAAAGACAACCCCTTTGTGGTCATCAACTGCTCGGCATACCCGGAGACACTTTTGGAAAGCGAGCTTTTCGGCCATGAAAAGGGGGCATTTACCGGTGCGCTGAAAACCAAGCCCGGTCGTTTCGAACAGGCCGAAGGCGGTACCGTCTTTTTGGACGAAATCGGCGAAATCCCTCCGTCCGCCCAGATCAAGCTGCTTCGGATATTACAAAGCAGAAAATTCGAAAGACTGGGCGGCCGAGAGACCCTGTCCGTGAATGTGCGCATTCTGGCCGCGACCAATAAAAATCTGTTGCAGGAGGTCAAAGACGGCAGATTTCGTGAGGACCTCTTCTATCGTTTAAACGTCATTCCGATCCATCTGCCGCCGTTGAGGGACCGGCGAAACGATCTGCTGCTGCTTGCCCGGCATTTTCTGGATCGATTTTCCAGTGTGCAGAATAAAACCGTAAACGATTTTTCCACGGAAGTCATGCGAAGACTCCTGGATTATCCATGGCCTGGAAATGTTCGAGAGTTGGAAAACACCATCGAGCATGCCGTAGTGTTGTCCAAAGATGAACAGATCCAGGTTTCGGATTTGCCCTCCGCCTTTTTAAAAACAAAAACACCCGTATCGGACAAATCGGTTAGCCTTGAAGAAACCGAAAAGCAGCATCTCATTGAGGTGCTTGAAAAATGTCAATGGAACAAAAAGAAGGCCGCTGCAATTTTAGGTATCGGCCGGAGCACCCTATACGTCAAACTTAAAAAATATCAATTGAATCCACCCACTTATCATTAAATTTCATTGAATCTAATCCATAACCTTTACTTCCGGGAAGTGTTCAGGATCATGAAGATGTGTCTATAAGCTGGACTTTTATATCATGCTATTATTACATATAATATTTGATGTATCTAAATAATGTGTCCAGGAATCTAACACAATAGACAGATTGATCTTATCTCCCTTTTTCATCAATTGACCGTGTTATATAATTCATCAATACATTTTCCGGTTTTAAAAACAAAGATATATCTTTTGATATCAATTAAATAACACATCTAAGCGTCGACACCCTAACCACTATTTTACTTTTTTTGAAACCATTTTTTATCTTTGAATGTTCATGGCATAGGTCTTGCTCTGTATTTCTTTGATAGTGATTCCGGCCCAGCCAAATGCAAGCCCCATGAAAGAAAATCAGTGAAGAAAAAGAAAATTCTCGTAGTGACCGCAAATGCCCAAGAATACCACAGCCTGTATGCTTTGCTGAACCAGCATAACTTTTTGACTGTCCCTGCCGTTTCCATCCAGGAACTTGAAAATATTTTGAGAGAAGGGGCTTGTATCGCCGTCATCTTGGATCTGGATACAATACCCGTCAGCAATCGTAATCTTAAAGAACTTTCAATTAAATATCAAAATGTTGATTTTCTATTTATATCGGCGAAACGGTTCCATCCCGAACTTCAGGATGCAATCCGTCATTACATTTATGCATGCCTTAATAAACCGGTTGATCCGGATGAACTGCTTTACTGGTTAAGGAGTATGGAGGGAAATAATGCAACTGCGGAAAATCATGTTGAAACTTAAGATCACAAAGCGTTTGGTATATACTGCCCTTATCTTGACGACCATCATGTTTTTAGCGGAGTCGGCTTTTTCGGCTGATCAGGAAGCGCAGCGTCTGAAAAATCTCCCCCAGCCCGAAATCCCACAGCCCCAGTTTTTCTGCGGGTACTGCCATATTTTGACCTATCCGGGAGTGGTTCAAAAAGGATATGAGCTCTGGAAAAAGGGCAAACACAATCAATTCGGCTGCGTTGAGTGCCACTACCCGCCCGACGAAGCCGGAGCGGCTAATACTGCTGACGTCAAAAAAGCAACAGGGACATGGAACGGCCACATCCCCCAAAACCCTCCGGAGCGATTCTCCTACATTCCAATCGGCGGCGAAACGGTCAAAACCCGGCCGAGGATCCCCGATGCCAACTGCATGACTTCCAGGTGTCACGGCAATCCGAAGGACACATTCAAAACCAAGAAAATCAAGTTCACCGAAAAAGTATCTTTCACTCACCAACCGCATCTGGATAAAAAGAACCAGATCAAAGGGCAAAAAATAAACTGTACATCTTGTCACCAGCATGAAACCGATCAAAAAAAATTCGAGGTCTCCAAGGCCGCTTGCCACCTGTGTCACTTCAAACACGTAAAGTTCAACGAGGACCGCGGCAAATGTGAACTCTGTCACGAACTCCCCGAAAAGCCGATCCAGACCTCCGGTGAAAAGCCGATTACTCACCAGATGCTGAAAAAGGCAAATGTCACTTGTGCAAGCTGTCATATTGAAGTGATTCAGGCCGCCGGCGGTGGTCAATACGAGGCCTATTTCAAAGGCGGTGAACTGACAACAGCCCTGGTTTTGAATGCCGGCCATATCAAAAGGGAAAACTGTCTGGCTTGCCATGATCAGGCCAAAGTGCTCAAAAAGGAAATAACTGATGAATTGATGCATCAAAAACACGTAACCGTGAAAAACGCCCGCTGTTTTGACTGCCACCAGCCGATCCTTCACGCCAAGGCGGATTTGGAACAACCCGACATTTTGGCCTATGCATCTTCAGATTTGCATAATCCCGGGAACACACCCAAACTTCCAGGCTGCGCGGTCTGCCACCCCCAGGCCCATTACTATCAGCGTCTGTTGTCCGCGGGGCCGGCACGCCAGGGTGTATCGAAAACTCCGGATTTTATGTACAAGGCCCGGACCAATTGCCTGGGATGCCACGTCGAGAAGACATTCAACGCCAAGGGCCAGATGGTAATGAAAGCCTCGGCAGGTGCTTGTGTCCGGTGCCATACCAAAGATCATAAAAAGATGCTCGATGACTGGAATAAAGAGCTGGCCGAAGAAATCAAATACTCAAAAGAAGTGGAGCAGGAGGCGCTGAATGCCCTGGTAAAAGCCAAGCCCAAGCTTTCGAAAGCCAAATCGGCCGAGGCCGAAAATATGCTCCGGGAAGGAAGAGAAACGCTGGACATCGTCAGATTCGGCAACGGGGTTCACAACAAGAAATATTCCATCATGCTCATTGATGCGGCCATCGGCCGATTCGAGGATATGATCGATTATATCGAAAAAGACAATTAAACATACCATGATAGAAAAAAAGGGGGTTATTATGCAGGAACAGTTATCCATTTCCAGGCGTCAAATGCTCAAAGGAACCGGTGCGGCGGTGTTGACCGGAGCCGTAAGCCTCATTCCCTCGGGCAAGGCTGTCGCAGCCCAAGGTGAAGCGCCTCGCTGGGCGTTTGTGGTCGACCTGCGACGGTGCGTCGGATGTCGAGCATGTACCATCGCCTGCAAAGCCGAGTTCGATGTTCCCTTGGGTGCTTTTCGAGCCGCCGTGTACGAAGAGGTTTACGGTACATTTCCCAAGTCTGAAAAGCTTTTCTTGCCCAAGCTTTGCAATCACTGCGAAGGGAACAAAGAAGACCAGGTTCCGCCGTGTGTCAAAGAATGCCCGGAGTATCCCAAAGACCGGCGGGAGTTTGTCACTGCCGACGGCAAAAAGATCCGTTACCGCGGCGGCGCCACATACAAGCGTCCCGACGGCTTGATCCTTTTTGATAACTCATTGTGCGTCGGTTGCGGAAAATGCATCGAAGCCTGTCCTTACGGGGCCCGAAACTGGGACAAATCCCTTCTTTCCGGCAAGGACAAAACCAAAAATGCCATCACAAAGTGCAACTTTTGCGAACACAGGATTGCTAAGGGCGTGACACCTTCCTGTGTCAACATCTGCCCGGGACGGGCGCGGGTTTTTGGTGATCTCAACGATCCTGCCAGTGAGGTCTCGAAGCTGAACAAGCAGTTCGGGCTGGCTGAAAAACGCAATGAGACCACCCTGCTCCCAGGCGAAAACACGATGCCCATGTGTTTTTACATCGACCCGCAAGGAGCGCTTAAAAAAATGACCGTGGCCCGTAAAAAGTATGAAAAGAACGATGCCATCCAGGATATTATTATATAAGGAGGGAATACAATGACTCGAGATATCAACCGCCGTGACTTATTCAAGTTAGGCGTTGCAAGCGCCGCAGTCCTGGCCGCCGGAAACGTGATCGGATCCAAAGCCCTGGCCGGAACGGTGAATTTTATGGAAGGCGGTAAAGACTTTTCGCCCATAACCGGTACCGAAAGACAAATGATCCCTTCGGCCTGCTGGAATTGTGTCACCCGGGATTCCATGATCGGTTTTGTCGAGGACGGCAAACTCGTAAAACTGGAAGGTCATCCGGACTCGATCCGGGGCATGGGTAAGATTTGCGCCAAAGGCGCTGCCGGCATGAACCAGCTTTATGATCCGGATCGTGTCCTTTACCCCATGAAACGCGAAGGAAAGCGTGGCGAAGGAAAATGGAAACGGATATCATGGGACGAAGCCTTGACAGAACTGACAGCACGAATGAAGAAACTTCGCGACGAGGGGCATCCGGAAAAATTCATGTTTCATTACGGCCGGATGAAAGCCTCATCCAGCAAGATTGTCAAAGATGTATTTCTGGCCTCTTACGGCACCAAGACCATCGGCAACCATACCTCCATCTGCGAAGGCGCCAAATGGACGGGCCAGGAACTGACCTGGGGCAAGCACTATGACAACTGGGATTTCGACAACACCAAATACGTGATTAGTTTCGGCAGCAACTGCCTGGAAGCCCATACCAACTCCATACCGGTCATGCAACGGCTGATTTCAGGAATCGTAGACCGTAATGTAAAACTGGTCACCTTTGATGTCAGGCTTTCCAACACCGCCGCCAAATCCACCGAGTGGGTTCCTGTTAAACCCGGCACCGACCGGGCCGTGGTTCTGGCCATGTGCCGTGAAATCATGAACGCCGGCCTTTATGACAAAGATTTTTTCAAATTCATCAAAACCACCAATAATCGCAAGGCAAGCACGGATGAAAAAGCAGCGGCGTTGAAGGCTCATCTGGACAAATATACACCGGAATGGGCCGAAAAGATCAGCGGCGTTCCGGCAGCCAAGATCAAGTCCATTGCCCTTGAGTTCGCCAAAGCCAAACCAGCCTGCGTGATCAGTTACCGGGGTGCGGTGGCCCATCACCACGGTGCCGACACCGAAAGAGCCATTCAGATGCTGGCGGCCATTACCGGCAATATCGACAACCCCGGCGGGCGATGCCGGGCGGTGGGTCCCAAATGGAAATCTCCGAAAGGCCCGAAAGACAAGCCTGAAGCCAAAGGGCTTAAAATCCTCGACGGATTTAAAGGAGACATCGCCTACCCGACCCATCACGCCAATCACCAGGTATTAAAGATGATCAAAGACGGCAAGGCCGGCCGGCCGGAGATCTATATGTGGTATTGTTACACCCCTGTCTATTCCCATGGAGAGATTCAGGAAAATATCGACATCCTGAAGGATGAAAGTCTGATCCCCTTTACGGTCTGTGTGAATGCCTATTATGATGAGTCGGCGGCCCTGGCGGATATGATTCTGCCGAACCCGAGCTATCTGGAATGGTGGGATTGGGAAGATGGGCCATCCCCGACACAGACGCCCGAATATTATATCCGCCAGCCCTTTGTAAACCCCTTAGGAGAAAGTCGTGATTTCAAGGACGTGGTCTGCGAACTGGCCGATCGAATGGGTTTTCCGCTGGGCTTTAATTCAGCAGAGGAATTTGTCAAAATGTCGTGCGAGATGACGCCGGATGTCAAAAAGGCCGGCGGGTTTGAATACATGAAAAAACACGGGGTCTGGCACGACCCCAATGCCAAGCCCGAATACCACATGTACAAGAAAGAAGTTAAGACCGAAGATCTCAAAAAAGACGGGGTCATTTTTGACGAAGCGACGGGAGTTTACTGGGACTGGCACGAGTCCGCAGCCAAAAGCGAAGCCGAGGCCAAGGAAAAGGGTTACACCAATACCAAGAATGCATATAAAGGCTATGCGGGTCAGGAAATCGACGGTAAAGTCTATGCAGGGTTCAAACCGGACAAGGTCAACAAGTCCGGGTATTTCGAGCTTTATTCAGAACTTCTTGAGATGAAAAACCTTCCGGCGCTGCCCAGCTTCACGCCTATTCCGTCCCACGAAAAGATGGGACCGGACGATCTGATTCTGACCTCTTATAAAGTTTCGGTTCACATCCATTCCCGCTCGGCCAACTGCAAGTGGCTGACCGAAATCTCTCATGACAATCCGGCCAAGATCAATACAATGACAGCCAAACGTCTGGGAATCAAATCCGGAGATAAAATCAAGATCAAGTCCGAGATCGGTGAAATTATAACAACCGCCGATGTCACGGAAGGTGTGGTTCCCGGCATTGTTGCCATTTCTCACCATCTCGGGCACTGGGAATACGGCCGTTATGCTTCAGGGAAAAAGGCACCGTTTGCAGGAGACAACGATCCTGATCTCAAGCTCAAGACTTGGAACACCTATGGGGTGCATCCGAACTGGATCATGGCGAACAAGCCGGACCCCATCAGCGGACAATGGACCATGCTGGATAACGTGGTCAAAGTGACGAAGGCGTAAATTCGATAAAGTGAAGCTATAGTGGATATTATGGACAGTATGGAAAAACAGCGCAGAAAGGATGTGGCCGGCCATAGAAGCAACATCTATGGGCTCCTTGCATTGATATATCGCAGGGAAGTCACGCCGGATCTCCTTCGCCGGGTTAAAGACCCCCTGTTTCTGGGGGTCTTTAACGACCTGGGAGTTGAAGGGATCGAAGCCTTTTTGCAAAGTTCCGAAGAAAAGCTTATCAAGGATCTGGCCGTTGAGTATGCCCGGCTCTTTTTGGGGCCGGGAAAACACATTTCACCTCACGAATCCGTCCATCATCAACGGGATGACGGCCAGTGGGGCCAACTCTGGGGAAAATCGACCGTTGAAGTTAAAAATTTCATCGAAGCCTCCGGCCTGGAATACGAAACCGATTACAAAGGGATGCCCGACCACATCGGTGTGGAATTTGAGTTCATGGCGGCGCTCACCCAACGGGAAGCCAAGGCATGGTCTGAGCATGATGAAACAGCAGCGATTCAATGCCTTGAAGTGCATAAAAAGTTTTTGGAAAATCATCTCGGCCGATGGGTTCCCTCTTTTTGCGAAAAGATTATCGAAAAAGCTGAATTGCCGTTTTATAGAGCATTTGCCGAAGTGACACAGCGTTTCATTAATTTTGAGATGCAGGAAACGAACAGAAATGGAGATCGTGTTCGATAGCGACACCAGGGAGATAAGGATTGAAAAAGATTCCCATAGTACCCTTAATTATCGGTGGCATTTTCATCATTGCCTTGGGGATTGTTATTGCAACGACAATTGCACTTAAAAAATCTGATTTGAGTTTTAAGACGATCCAGCTTGAGGGTAAATTCAAAGACAGAACCGGTGCTACTTTCGTCGGCTCCGAAACCTGCAAAAAATGCCATGAAAGAACCTTTTTGGAGTGGAGAACCTCTCTTCATTCCAGGATGATGCGGGATGTCAAGCTTGAGCCCCTGGCAAATATCGGCGATTTTCAGAGTCCCAGCGATGTCAGAACATTTACCAAAGAAGGCGTCGCTTACGTGCTGGGCAGTCAATGGAAGCAGCAGTATTTGCAAAAAGTAGGCGATGATCTAACGGTCCTTCCCGCTC
>ENA-OSEO01006541-OSEO01006541.1-sediment-metagenome-genome-assembly--contig:-NODE-6541-length-10385-cov-4.420256_pt1 | contig 10385 bp, 9 predicted proteins | sample MGYA00237883_ERZ534232 | MGnify/ENA metagenome assembly ERZ534232
TTTAGCAGGATCTTTTCCCTGGGAAAGGGAACATCCGGTGAATAACATACTGGATCTCCCAGGGCTACAGAGGCACTTGGCTTATGAATAGCCACAGGATACAGATTCAACCTTTTACCCGTTTTTTTATAAAAGGAACGGGCAAGATTTATAAATCCAGTATTAAAATCTTCTAAGTACTTTGTCCCCTCGGTGCCTGGTATCTCTGGAAACACCACCAAAGGGTAACCCTTACTCAGGATTTCCAGACTCCGAGATAAAGTCCCCCTTATCTTGGAAGGGGTATGATAAACCGGGATCGCACCGATTCCCTTCATAATCCTCACGCAGACACTACCTAAGAGATAGGAAGAATAGGTACACCAGGGCTCCCGAAATCCTAGTTCCTTCTCTATAAAATCCTTTTTAAGGTATCTATAGGCATGGCGGGGTTCAATTATATCGTGAATCACCCAGGGGTAGATCTTTCCAGGGTAAGCGGTCATAAAGGCAACGGGTCCATAGGCACCCAGGTGGTTGCAGATAAAGAGAGCTGCCCCCTTCGGTCTCTTTTTTGTGATCCATCTTAAGGTGGTTTTAAGAAACAGATAACGAATTGTCATATAACCTAGGTTAACAACAATCGGTCTCATATATAAAAACTAACCTAGATAGAAGGAAAAGAAAAGCCGATATTAAGATTTCTTGTGAATCAGGTTTTAATAGGCTTACATGAAATAGAGCCTTATAGCAGCCAAGGAGATGGCAGTAATGGCAAAGAATCTGTAAGGTTTTTCCGGAATTATCCTTACCAGCCGGTATCCCAGGAAAGCCCCTAGATAGATGAGGGGTATAGAGAACAGGTTTAGAACCAGAGTCTGCAGATTAATAGTTTTCCATAGAACCACATGGAGGGGAATCTTTATGGTGTTGGTAATGAAAAAAAACCAGGCCATGGTACCAAGAAAATTGTTCTTTGGTAGTTTCATGGCAAGAAGGTATATAGAGATTATAGGACCCCCGACATTTCCTACCATGGTGGTAAACCCACCAGCAACACCCATAAGGGGAGGAAACCAGGGGTAGGAAGGTGGATTAACATCCTTTCTTAGTTCCTTCCATAAAAGAACCAGGGCCGAGAGAAGGACAGAAGTCCCGAGAAAAACAGTAAAAACAGTGCCGGAAACAAAGCTGCCAAGGAGCAGTCCTGCAACAATCCCTGCCAGGGTCCAGGGTAGCACCCGGAAAATATGATTCCACTGAACCTTTTTATGGTAGTACCTAAGGGCAAAGAGATCCGCAATGGTGAGGACAGGAAGAATTATTCCAGTGGATGCTCTGCTGCCAAAGGCAGAGGCAAAGAGAGCAACCGCTAGAGGCGTCATCCCCTGAAGTCCTGCCTTGTTCATTCCTGCAAGAATCGAGCCAAGGGATAAAAGAATCCACTGATTGAGGGTAAGGGAAGAAAGAAAATCCTGTATATGCATAATAGTAAGTTTTTATAGTATTTTCTGTTTTCTTACAAGAAGCGGTTCCTATATAACAGTCTTTACATAACAGCCGTGATATTACTGATTGTCTAAGACCAGGAGTTTTAATAAAATGATATAGGAAATAAGGATCCTCAAGGTATGGCAGAAAAGATCAATTATAAGAAACTTGAAACCCAGGAGATCGGACAAACCAAGGAGCTGCTGGAGGAGTATATTGATTCTCTCCATCTGGACCTTTCCTTTCAGGATATCCAGGAGGAGATGACCTCCTTCCCAGATAAATACCGGGAACCGGCAGGAGCCTTTATAATTGCCAAATGCGGAGAAATCGTCTGTGGCTGTGTAGGTTTAAAAAGAATAAACCTGGATATATGCGAGATGAAACGCCTTTTTGTAAGGGATGATTTTAAAGGCTTGGGAATCGGTAAAAGGCTGATAGAGCTGATCCTCCTGGAGGCAAAGAAAAAGGGATACAGGAAAATCCGTCTGGATACCCTGCCCTCCATGAAGAAGGCCCAGGACTTGTACAGATACTTTGGGTTTTACGAGATTGAACCGTATGTATTTAATCCTGTAGAAGGATCGAGCTTTTTTGAAAGAGAACTATAAGCCCAGTATTACTTGATCCTCTCCTTTAGTTTTTCCACAGCATATCGTGTCCCGGTAGGGATGCTGGCAAATAAGGGAGTCTTAATATGTTTTAGCTCCGGCAGAAGAACCATCATGCTTCCCTGAGCCATAACAATGGCATCGCACTTTCCATCCTCCGCTTCTATAACCCCGCGGACCATCTCGTTATGCTTTTTTGCATCCCCGGAAAATAGAACCGCCATAGCCCCATCCACAAGACACTCCTTAACCTCTACCTTTTTTCCTTTTTCCCTGGCAACGGATTCAATAAGCCTCCGGCTTGGACCTACAGTGCTGGCAACAGTGGCAATCAGAGAGATTCTGCCTCCAATCCTAACAGCAGCCTCGGCCATAGCCTGGTCTATCTTAACCACAGGAATGGAGACAAGCTTTGCATAAACATCCGCCACCTCCCCCACCGAGGAACACTGGTTCAGGATAAGATCCGCTCCCATCTCCTCCGCAGCCATGGCATATTTGCACATACGGCTGTAAACAGAAGGGGTTGGGTGTCCAGCGGTCATAACCTCCGTTATCAGGGTATCATCCGCCAGGAAGGAAACCCTGATGCTTTTATCCAACGCAAGGATATGTTCCTTTATATCATCCTTGTTAGAAAAACTAGTTTGAATAACGCATATGTGTCCGGCCATTTCAACTCCTTTGTCCCGGTTAATTCTTTCTCCGCTCCTTGATTATCTCTAATACCCTTTTCCAGCTCTTTACAAAACTGCTTCTGAATAATTCTACTGGACCGAATTCTTCATATTCCTCCGCAGTGATTCCCTTCTCCTCGTAACCTACTTTGAAATCCGGCAGCTTTTTTTTCAATTCTTCAATCACCTGGTCCGGTACGGGGTTAAACATTCTCCACACCACCGGCTGGTCCGCCTCCAGAAGCTTATCCGCGGTTCCCTTCCAGTTTATGGTGATATTTACGTCTCCCCCCACCAGTTCGGTGAAATGATAGGTTTGCCTGGCTCCTCCGCCTATAAAGGCAATCCTGTAACCCCGTTCCTTAACGATATTATACAGTTTTCTTGATACAGCAAGCCCTGCCTGGGCCAATAGATCGGGGGCAATGTCTACCCTGTTTTCCTTTACATAATTCCCTAGAAAATCATCATAGATACCCGCTATATGGGAATACCAAACCTTAGGAGTCTTTTTCCCCTTTGGAACCAGCCTTTCATAAAGTTCTCCTAAATCCACCCCTTGGGTCACGGCAAAGATCTCTGTAGCATTAATCGGTGTATCCTCGGGAATCAAGGTCTCCAGGGCCTTCAGACCCGAGGCAGTTAAGGGTATCTTACAGCATACATTTGGAGCTACCTTACGGTTTTCCCTGGCCTCATCAATAATAACCTGGGAATCATGCTCCAGGATCGGATCACCCTGGATGCTTACATACCCCATCTCCCTTCCTGAGGATTCAAAGAGCGGAAGGAATTTCCTGCAGATAGCCTCTGCCATTCTTCTTTGAAATTCCGCCACTGCCTTAACATCATCTTTTACTTGAGCCAGGGTTTTATCAAGGATACCCAAGGCATAGGAGCCCTCCTCTGGATGATCCAGCATCTTTTGTGTATAGGAGGGATTCAAGGTGCAACCCGTTGCACCTGCAGCAAGCGCTAAATCTGCTTCTGCTCTGGTTGGATTATTGATCCAGAATTTTGTGGGGGATAATTTGTTAACTCTAATAAAATACCCTTCTTTCATAAAACCCTCTCCTGATAATTAGATTTGATAAAAATAGATATTTTTATATTCTATAAGGAAATGTTTATTTTATCTACCCTAAATAAATTTAAAATGTTTTGATTTTTTGCGATTTATACTGTGCCGCCAAAAAGAGCGACCCTTGCAAGATTTTTCATTTTTCTTTATTAATCCTTCAATATTGCCTCGGCAAGTTCCGAAGGGGTTGCGGCAGCCAGTGCTTTAACAAGTCTTTTCTCCTCTCGCATCCTTTTTGCCAAGGCAGCAAGAAGCTGAAGATGAGGCGTTCTGTCGTCTGTAGAGGAGGCTATAAGAAAAATTAACCTTGAAGGCTCCCTATCCAGGGCATTAAAGTCTATTCCTCCTGGGTGCAATCCCGCTGCCACGGCTATTCCTCGAACCCCCTCGGTTCTGGCATGGGGAATGGCTATACCCCGTTCCATCCCGGTGCTTACCGCAGCCTCCCTTTCCAGAACATCCGCAAGGACTTTTTTGGTATCCCTCACCTTGCCCGATCTCTGCAAAACCTCTACCAGTTCTTTAATGGCACCCTCTTTAGTGGAGGAGATCAACGGAACTTGGATCAAGGAGGGGTGTATGTATCCTCTAAGATCCAGACCTCCCCTGCCTCCGCCGGCAGCAACATCCCTGCGGAGTTCTTCGGGGACGACAACCTCGGTGATTCTCGCTACCCTGTCCCGAACATGCACAATCACCTCGTAAAGCAAGGTTTTTGCCAATCCTGTATCCTTGGGGTCACTTACAATCTCCAGGCGTGTTGGGGAACGGTGGATTGTTAAAAAGATCTCGTCCTTTCTAAGGCGGTAAAAAGCCCCGGCAAGCTCCAACCGGTGAACAAAGAAGCCATCCTCCTCTGCCACCCGGAGTAGACCGTCGGTTATCAGGTCGGAAAGCTCTTCATTGGGCAGCTCAAGACTTGTAGTCTCCGTATCCAGGGTTCCCCACCTGCCTCGGATTCCCGTTCCTCCATATCGGATTGCGAGGGCTAAGGTTGGAGCCCCCAGGGCAACTGAGAAAACTATCATCACCACCATTATCTGGAATATCTCCAGGGAAAAGTCTCCCAAGGCAAGACCGACCGAGGCAATGATCAATGCAACCTCCCCCCTCGGGACAGTTCCCAGTCCAACCCTCAGAGCCCCCCAGCCGGTAAATCCTGTTGCCAGAGCAGGTAAACCGGCACCGAAGAGTTTGGCCAAGCCGGAAAGCAGGGCAAAACCAAGCCCGGGAAGAAGTATTCTGTGATCAAAGAGGACTCGGAAATCCACCAGCATCCCCATGATGACATAAAGGATCGGCACAAAGAATTCAGAAATGGGCTGCGTCTTTTCCGACAGCACATCTCCCATGTCGGTTCTGGAAAAGGAGATTCCTATAATATAGGCCCCTATTATCGCCGCAACACCAAAGGTCTCGAAGATTGCAGATAGGGTTAAAGCTATTCCCACAACTATCACGGCAAAAAGATTTGCAGGAGCCCTTGACCCAAAGATTTTTGTAAATTTCGGGGCCAAAGCAAAGGATAGGATTCCCCCTCCCACCAGGATTATCAGAGCAAGAAGGGTTACTGGCACTGCGGCAGACCAGAGTCCCGCGGCATGTTCCGCCCCCTGTTCGAGAGAACCTACTGCCATGGCTATGGCAAGGAAAACTATGGCAAATCCATCCTGTAATAGGGAACAACTGACTATTGCAGCTCCCTCCGGAGTCCCCATCTTATTCTGAGAATGCAGTATCCTTGCCTGAATCCCCAGGGATGTGGAGGCGGATAAGGCGGCAAAAAAGAAAACCCTCCTATCCAGCACGGGTAATTTAAAAAAGAACATCGGAACCAGGATTCCCACAAGAATCGATACAACACTGCTGCTCAGGGCTATGGTAAAACCCCTTTGTCTTGTTTTTGAAAACAGGGTTAAATCCGATTCAAGACCTACTGCAAGGACATGAATAACAGCTCCTACTGCGGCAAAACCGTAAAGCTGGAGGGAAACTGGAAAGGCATCCTTTGCCAAAGGAATAAGCCCATCGGGAAACCCTGGTATAGCAACTCCCCCCAGGGCATAGGGCCCTAAAACTAAGCCCGTAAAAACCTCTCCTATCAACGCTGGCAGCCTGATCCGTCCTGCAAGACTCCCCACCCCTTTGGCTGCGAGGATTATAATCCCGATCTGCAGGAGCAGCCTGGTAATTTCATGGGCCATAATTACATCCTGCATACCTTCCGATGCCTGCAGCGTAAACTGGGAAAGGAAGAGAAAAAGACAAAAAGGAAACAACCGGCGAGATATCAGAGGCGGCGGCGGACTAAACTCTTTACTAGCCAAAGCTCTTTTAGGGCTCTTGGGAATATCTAGTCTGATAGTCATGTATGAAAAAGTATAGTTTCACTATCCCTGGAAAGCAACAGATTCAATGGCTATAAAAATCAAAGGAGAGATTATATCCTAGGGCAGCCCATTAATCTTCCGGCAAGCCCTAGGATAGGGAGAAGATTATTTTTAAATCCTTATTAAGCGCCTGCAATTTTATACTCTAATGGAATATTTCTGTAGGTATTCCAAAAGCCCGAAACCGCCTCCGCCTCGGGTTACCACTTTATAAATATCCTCCCTTTTCTCCGGAGGAGCATAAGCTCCTGCAAGAAGGGTAACCTTGGAGCCTTTGTAAAATTCCGGGTACATTAAAGTGGAGGGTCCTACTATGGCAATCTCTCTGGCCTTGGTGCAACAGGATACAAGCACATCCTGGGTTTTATTGATATTGGTGGTTCCGGAGATGATTACAATGTCGCAGCGGGGAAGAATCGAATAGGCGGACCAATCAGGGAAAACACTTGGATTGTCCTGATTAGGTTTTCTTTCGAAAATATAGAGATCTTTTACTTTGTCTACAATCTGTTTAACCATGGGTTTGAAATACCCCACCATACCTACAAGGTCCGTCTTTTTAAAAGGCAGCTCCAATACAGCATCCTTATCGCTTTTTTCCTTGATGCTTTCCGGTTTAAATAGAGCATTCATTACAGCGATTCCCACGGAGGAGCGGATAAGCTCTCGTTCATCCAAGGCCCAGGTTACTAGTTCGGGAACAGGAATCCCTTCGAACTGCATTCTTCCATGATCCAGTTTACAGCAGGTTCCGCTTTCCTCCTTAAAGAGATATGAACATCCTAGGGAACCATCGGAAAGCTCCACAGCAACATACTCCAGTCCCATGATTATATTAACCAGGGTGAGACCCTTTCCCTTTTCCTTTGCAAAATCAACTATTCTATTAAGAATCATAATCTCCTCCTTTTATAAGTATCTTTTCTCTGGAATCCTCCTTGGGACTGCGGATTCTTCCGCCCTTAGGAGAAAGGGGTATACAGATTTTTCTTCCCAGGGTTTCGCTTAAATCGGCAATATGAACCTCGATCCCGTAGGCTGCCTTAAGAATCTCCGGTTTAATTGTTTCCTCAGGTGATCCATAGCCCAGCATATGGGCTTCCCGGATGATTGCTACGGTAGAGGCATGCAGAAGGGCATGATCCGGGAAATGGGTTGCTATTACTATTGTTATCCCCCGCTCTGCAAGATCCCCTATGACATCGAGAACCTTCATCTGGTTGCCTAGGTCCAGATGACTGGTAGGTTCATCCAGAAGGAGAATATCTGCCGCCTGGGTTAGAGCCCTGGCGATAAGCACCAATTGCCATTCGCCTCCGCTAACACTGTCACACCGCCTTTCCGCCAGGTGTAATATCCCCGTTTGTTTCATGGCTTCCCAGGCCGCTTTTTCATCCCTCCTACCCGGCATTGCAAAGGGATCCAGATGGGCAGATCTTCCCATTAATACAATATCCTTTACCCGAAAGGGAAAGGGAGACACCTGGGATTGAGGCACATAGGCAATCTTTTTTGCCATTAAAGGCGGAGGTATTTTTGCGGTCTCCTCGCCATCTAGAGTGATCCTACCCCTTTCTGGTATAAGAAATCCCATTATGGTTTTTAACAGGGTGGATTTACCGGTTCCATTGGGACCCAATAGAAAAAGCACCTCACCCTCCTCCACGGAAAAGGAAAGATTCTCAAAAACCAGCTTTCTTTCCGAAGGATACCTGAAACCGGCGGAGTCCACCTTTATTCTTACGCTGTTTTTCATAATCACAACTCCCTCCTGTTTCTTCTAAGTAGAATTGCAAAGAGGGGAGCCCCGATAATTGCCGTAAGGACGCCGATAGGAATTTCCGAGGAAGAGGCAGTCCTGGCAATACAATCCACAATAATTAAGAAACTTCCCCCTACCAGTACAGAGACAGGGATAAGGTTCCGATTGTCGGGGCCCACAAGCAAACGACCAAGGTGTGGAATTACAAGACCAATCCACCCTATGATTCCACAGAGACATACAGAGGCAGCGGTTATCAAGGTAGCACAGATAATTATTATTCCTTTCAAACGCTCGGATCTTACTCCCATGGAACGGGCCTCCTCGTCTCCCATGGTAAGAAGATTTATCCTCCAGCGAAGGATGAAGATAGTAGCCATGGCAGCGAGCATTATAGGGCCTAATACATAAAGATCCTTTTTAGCAATGTGGTTTAGGGAACCTAAAAGCCAGAAGGTTATCGCTGGCATCTTGTTCAAGGGATCGGCAATATATTTGGTCATGGAGGTTAAGGCGGAAAAAAGGGAAGAAACCACAATTCCTGAAAGTACAAGCATTAGGATCGGCGCCTTTTTCCTTACCCTGCTCAACATGTAAGTCATAAATACGGAAAGAAGGCCGAAGAAAAAGGAAGAGATCTGTACCAGCACAAGACTTTCTGAAAGGAGTATGGCGATGGCTGCTCCAAATCCTGCTCCCGATGCAACCCCCAATATCTGGGAAGAAACCAAAGGATTTTTAAATATAGCCTGAAAGGCTGCCCCAGAAACCGCAAGTCCGGCCCCTACAAGAAAGCCTGCGATTATTCTAGGCAGTCGTACGTTCAATATAACTGTGGCAATCCGCTCTTCTACCTTAAGGGGAGTCCCGAAAATTCGGGACTCCAAAACCAGAAGAATCTTTTTAATTGGCACCTGATATCTTCCTACAGACATGGCTACCAGCATGGAAAGAATCAGTAAAATAAACAAGGCAATCAGGATGCTTTTGGATCGCCTGGATTGGGACACCTCCATTTACGGTTTCCTATCAATCTGGCTAAATACAACCTTGCCCATTTTACTCTGAATTACCCGCTCGGCATTTTCATCGGAAATTTCATAATTGAAAACCGTCTTATAAAAATCTTTCATAAAATCCACCATGGAAAAATCGGAGAAGAGTTCTGGATAAGCCTTGACCGCCAGCCAAACTGGATAAAGAACCACAGATTCTGCAGAAGGCCTGGTCCACAGGAAAATTCCGCAGGGAATATTGTAAACCTGCTTGTTCTGGACGGCCTTTATACCCTGCCATCTTGGACTGTCATAGATCTCTTCTGATTTTCCTGTATCAATGATAATTATATCAGGATTACTCTTTATTACCTGTTCCATGGAGATTTCAAGGAACCCGGAATGGAGACCTTCCTGATGTTCCGTGGTGGTTTGTATATCCAGAACAGCATTTTTTAGACCCGCTGCCTTAAGCCAGTGGGTTATAAAGGTATCTCCCCCAAGGGTTGCAAGGTGAGCTGGACCTTCTCCAATAAAAACCCTCTTCTGCTTATCTGCAGGAAGTCCGCTTAACCTTTTCTCAAGCATGGCAACGGTTTTTTCCAGAAACCGAACAAAAACCTCTGCCCTCTCCTCTGCATCAAAAACCTTTCCGAAAAACCGGACTTCCTCTTTCATTTCATCGATTGTAACGGACATATCTCCACCTTCAAGAAAGATAACCGGTATTGAGGTCTGGTTTTTTACAATATTACCATCCGTATCAAAGGAGATTACACAATCCGGGTCAGACAGGAGAAGTTCCTCTACATTCACATTACCGCTCGTGGACCTGGGAGCCGGTTTATTGACAATGGTGGGATCAACAAGCCTCATCAATTCCATCATCTGGGCGCCCTTTGTAACAGCCACCACGGAATCCGATACTCCAAGAATTGCCGGGATCTGACTAACAGGCCCTCCAAAGACTGCATAGGTAGCACCCTTGGCAGGAAGAACAATCTCGTTGCCAAGCATATCTTTTACAACCCGGGTAGAAGGGGTTTCCGATGCCGGAGAAACAGCGGATTCCCTGCTGCCTGTACCAAATACGAGGCCTAGGGGCATCAGAAACAATAGAAAGAGACAAATAGCTTTTTTCATTTTTACTCTCCTGTTTTTCTGGCAAAGATCACAAAATTCACTTCGCCTAGTTACTAAGGGGAACATACTATTCCCGATAATGTTTTTTGGAGAGAAGGACCTTGCAGGAGCTTTCTGATTAATAAAAATCTAAAGGAAGGCTGCAGATTTTGGTCTCCTTTCCAAACTTGGGAGGCTTAACTGTTTCCGGTTAAACCCTATCGATACAGTTCCCTGGGTAGATTACCTTTAGGAATCGGTATTCGGAGAAATCTAC
>ENA-OSEO01006542-OSEO01006542.1-sediment-metagenome-genome-assembly--contig:-NODE-6542-length-10384-cov-6.698651_pt1 | contig 10384 bp, 8 predicted proteins | sample MGYA00237883_ERZ534232 | MGnify/ENA metagenome assembly ERZ534232
CGGATCTCTCATCAAAGGAGTGAGAGGCCGAGGCGAACCGTCGCCCAACGCCTGGGCAACAAAGGTAGTGGGACTATGGAATCTGACCTGAAGCACATTGGACTGGCTGTTGTTCTGATAGCACTGCTCGGAGGAGTGGGGCTGTACCTTTATCGTGCCGATCTCGGTTCCCATCCGGACGCTCGGGAGGAGGGGACTGTTGTTATGAGTTCACCCAAAACGGATTCGTTGCCGGGGAACGCGTCGCCGGAGTCGGACGAGTTGAGCCGGGCGATCAAAGAAGGACAGGAAAGAGCGCGAAAGCTACGCGCTCAGAATGAGGAACCCAGCCAGAACCCGGTGGAATCCTTCGAGGAGCTTCCGCTGCCCGACGGCGTCAATGACCACAAGGGCAGCAAATTCATGGCCGGATTCATAACGGAGGCGCGGCTGTTCAGTCACAAGCAGGATCAGATCTATCGAGAACGTCCCGCCTATGAGGAAAATGCGGAGCAGATGAAGGAATCCATCCTGGCGCAACTGGAGAACCCGATCTCCAAGGACGAAGTGTCCAAGTTGTTGGCGCTGGCGCGACATCACATGGAAGAGTACTGGGCTCAGGACGGACTCAGTGGCCCTCAGGCGTACCTGGAATGCTACATGGCGCAGGCTGCCGCTGAACTGGCAGTGCAGGCGGATGCCAACAACCCTGCGGTCTATGAGGATCTTGCCGAGATCATTCAGGCCGCCCATCCCCTCCACAGCGTGTCCGTCAGCGCAGAGGAGAAACCGACGAATAACATCCGCGTCGTCCAGCAGTTGATTGGCATCCGTGAAAAGCAACTGGCGCTATACGAGAAGGCGGACGTGGTATGGCCGCCACGCAAACGAGGCGTCCCGCCCGTGCTCAAATGCTTCATGGAGCTTGTCAACCTGTATGTGCTGGACGGGAACCCGCAGGACGCTGGTGCAACCTACACCAAAGCCGCCGCCTGGGCAGAGCGCGGCGGCTGGACGGATATGGAAGAAGAACTGAGATCGCACGCCGAGACGGTGCAATCGACTCCGGAAAGGCCGATGCCGGTGTCTCTGGTGCGGTTGGCCCTCAACGCCAGATGCTCGCGCGAGGAGCTGGCGTCGGCTCGGCAGGGAGTCACCCCGGAGAGCGCCTTTCAGTTCGGGCGACATTGGATCCGGCAGACGATGTTTTTCGAAGGCCCCAAGTACCTGGAGGACCAGTAGGACACGGGAAACAGCGCCAGACACGGACGGCGCGTGGCGTACTGCCGGTTCACGACGGAAGGACGGACGCAAGCTGCGCGGAAGAGCCGTCCGCATTGACCAATATGGATATAGGCACTGCGTCACAGATGGAATACGAGCCTGTGAAGACAGACCAACAGAAAGGAGTACTATCATGACAACAGAATTCAGACTCAGGGATGCCGGCCTTCAACAGAAACCGAGGAAGATCACCTCGGGAGGTCGGACGCAGTGCACGTGTGATGACGTATGCGCCGATGTGTGCCTGGATATGTGCGGCGGCACGATGGACTGGTTGTGCGCCTTCACTGCGCATGCCACGGGCGGGATGATCGGAGGCTGGTCGGTATTGAAGTAGCCGATCCGTCCAACGGCGTGTTGGAACAGAGATGACCCAGTAAAACGCAGTGTCTATTGAACACGAGGCTAATCTGAATGTGTCACGCACAAGGATTAGCCTGGTGTTTTGGTGGTCAATGAGGCGTCGTGGTGGCACCTGGCGCCGCCCGTTACGGTTGGGAGCGTGCACGCGCGGGCGCCCAGCATGAAGATAGCCGGAATGGAGTTGCCGCATGAGTGGGACGTGCCTGAAATTCTTCGAGACGATCCACAATAATTATGTGTATGATGCATGGACGGGACGGATACTGGAATGCGATCCCCTGACGAGATACGTGTTGGAGCGATACGGCCAAGCATCATCCGAAGAGATTCTACGGACTGCTGAACCTCAGGATCGGGACTCCATCCGGGCCCGGTTGAAGGCCATCGATGAGTTGAGAGAACGGGAAGGCGTGTTCGATGAATTCAAAGGATTCAAGCACAACTCTCCTGCCAGGATGCTGCCGGTCCAGAACATTCACGGCCTTGTGGTCGAGTTGACGGATCGCTGCAATCTCCGCTGCAAGTACTGCATCTTCGGCGAGGCGTATGCGGATTGTCGAGTGTACGGGTCGGATACGGTCACGGTGGAGGATGCGATAAGGTCGTTCGAACTGATGATGGGTACGAAGACGATGGACGCGGATACCCATGCCCAGGTCACTTTCTTCGGCGGCGAGCCTTTCCTGGAAATCGACGTGATGAGGCGGATTGCCGCAGGGCTGCGTTCCCGCTACCCGGAGATTGCCTTGGGATTCAACCTGACGACGAACGGATCCTTCATCAACGAGGAAATCGTGGAGACGCTCGTCGAGCACAATATGCTGATTTGGATCAGTCTGGACGGGCCGGAGCGGATCCACGACTATAACCGGTGCACCGTGGGAGGGAGAGGCACGTTCCGCTCGGTCATGAACACGTTGCGGTATCTCCGTGAGTATGATGCCTCCTATTTCAACCGCAGTGTCAACTTCGTCAGCGTCATCGCCCATCCGTTCGGTCTGAGGGAGCGTGCCAAGTTTTTCGCGGAGTGCCCGGAACTGCCCGACAATTTCATGCTGCGGGTGACCGACAGAGCCAGGCAGGAGGAGATGTTCAAGGACGGGGAAGCGGCCCAGTTCGCCCGAGAGTTCCGTGAGGCGTGGGCGGACTTCCAGGCGCGCCTGGCGGACCCCGGGTTCACCAAGGAGCAATATCTGTCCCGTGAGAATCTCTTCTGGCGACAGGCGTTATGTTCCCCCTTGCGCACCTACTTCAAGCGGCCCATCGCCTACGACAGGGAATTCGACGGAGCGTTGCACAAAACGGATTGTCTGTCGAGGAGGGTGCGGCTCTACGTGTCGGCCCGGGGCGAGCTATATCTCTGTATTCCGGCGACCTACTATGCCGACCGACGGTACATGATCGGCAATGTCAGGGAGGGATTCCATGAAGAGGCGATACGCCGGATTCTGGAACGATGGATCGCATTCTCCCGGGAACATTGCCGCACATGCTGGGCGGCCCGTCTGTGCTCGATGTGTTTTGCCATGATGCGATACGAAGAGAGTGAGAGGATCTGTGGGGGGATCCGTAGCCAGGCTGAAGAGTGGCTGAGTCGTATCGCGGAACTGAAGGAAATGCGTCCCGACATAGTCGAGCTTGTCGGACACGAGAACAACTATGAGGAAATCAAGAGCGAAGAGATTGTCGCGGCCATCCGACGCCGGCAGGGCAAACAGGATCATCCCGTGCAGCTTGTGGAGGGCAGTGCGGGGTAGGAGGGGGGATGCCCGGGGGTAACCGGGGGCAGGGTAAGACTGGCGGGTCAAGCAAATGGGGCGCATGAGGACTATGCTCCGACAGGCCGATGTCCGGGCAGTCCCGGGGCCGGGCGGTGACCAGTCCGGGAGGGTGGGTACGGTCCACGAACCGGAGTACCGCGGGAAATGAATGTCCCCGCGCGTAGTCAACCCGGACCTGACCCGTCGGACATGGGCCGAAGTGAACCATGGGTGAACTCAGGATTGCCATTGTAGACAGTGGATGGTACACCGGCGCATGCCTTCTCAAGAGCCTGCCGTGTCGGGAAGCAGAGGAACAGAGGCAAGGGGGCGCGACTGCCCAAAATGAAGGCCGGCCCAGCCATGCCGATGTTTGTGGCAGGGTGATTCATGCGCACTGCCCCGACGCAGAATACGTCAGTGTGGACGTCTTCGAAGGGGAACGATATGCCGATGCGCGGGTTGTATCGGAAGGCATCCTCTGGGCCTGTGAACACGGCAGTGACATCATATTCGTGGGCTTGGCAGCATTGTCTTCCGAAGACAGGACCGAACTGGAGCCTGCGTGCCGATATGCCAGGGAACAGAGCCGTATCCTCGTGGCCCCTGTCGACAATCAAACGGGAGGGGGATATCCGGCGCAATTGGAGACCGCGCTGGGGGTCATTGCCGGTGATTTGACGGATCCGAACCGATGGACATGGTGGAATCTCAACGGTGTTGATATTGCCGCCTGCGGCTACCGCGACACCAGTCAAACCGCTGGAGCCGCCGGTCGACGAAATGCGTGCTCGAGTGTGGCGGCCGCACACTGCGCCGGTATCATTGCTGAGAGATGGCGCCAAGCCGGGAACATGTCGGTTGCGGATGTCTATCAGTGGCTGAAACGGAAGGGCAGGAGACGTGGCGGCGCGACACAGGTCTACCTCGGCGGGCGCAGGTTCGATCGGGGTCGATGGAGAAGACTCGTCCGGCTGAGGGACAAACCGCTGATCACTCAGGACAGGCCTTTTGACGTGCGAAAGGCCTTGCACGTGGGGCGCGCGATCCCTTGTGCTGGTATGCCGCTGATCTGCCAGATCATGAATGGGACCGGCGCAGGGGATCGTCGAGGGCACGAGGGCGCCAGTCCGGCCGGCGTTGCTGCGCTCCGAGACCATGCCGATTGCGTGGTCGTCACCGGTGGGGACAGAGCGGAAGGACGGCGCTGGATCTCCCTGGCAATGGCGGAGAAGAAGAACGTGGTCGTGACGACGCCGGCGCTGTCGGCACGCCTGGAGAAAGACTTGAGAGTCGCTCGGGACGGTGGCTGCCGAGTGTGGACACCGCGAATGAAGCTGCGCCCGGCGCCGCGATGGTACTTCCGCGCCGAGTCCTGCGAGACTCCTTTGCCGTGTTTTGCCGTCGTGTGCCATCAGGCAAGAGGGAAGTCGATTGCTCAATGCAAGGATCGTGTCACGGCGGCCGCAAGACGGGCGGCGAAAGAACTGCTGTGGGTCGCCGACGTGCAGGCTGCATGGCTGGCGGATTGTGCCCTTTCCATACCTCTGCAGGAAATGGAGCGCACGTCGGGGCTACCTCTCGAGGTTGTTATGGGCATCGTGCAACACGAAATACGACGTGAATACCGGCGGCGTGGCGCTCAGACGGTCGCCGTCGTTCTGACCGCCCCGATCTTCCACCAGGGGCCATGGGGCCAACTGCTGCCTTCGCCATGGGCTGAGGCCCTCCTGGGGTTGTTCAATCCGCAAGCGGGCATTCTGGTTCAGGGCGCGGTTTCGGCTTGGCTGCAGGAAATGTATGTGAAGAGACTGCTCGTCCAGTGGGAGGTGTCCGAGATGGTGATGATGCGGGACGATGAGGATGGCACGCGCCGGCTGTACCGCCTGCAAGAGGATGTACCTGCGGGTCCATTCGATTGGAGGCCGGTGGGCCTTTCTGAACCTGCTGAGGAGGAGTTCTGGAATCGAGTCTTTGGCTGATGTCCTGGAAGTGTTGCACGGCCTTCTTGACAAGGGGGAAATGTCATCGTAGAATACCGGGTGAATGTGCTTGGGACCGCGAAGGAGACGCTCCTGCAGGGATAGGTTGAGATGCTTGCGATCGAATGCACGGGTGTGAGCAGAGACTTCAACGTGAAGAGTCTCCGAGGAATCTGTACCGTCAGAGCGATCCAGGAACTCTCTTTGACCATCGAGGAAGGCCGTACGATCGGACTGGTGGGACCCAACGGCGCCGGCAAGAGCACGCTCATCAGTCTCATCGCGGGTCTGATCTTTCCTTCGCAGGGGTCCGTCTTGGTCGGCGGATATCCGGCGCGATCTTTGCGTGCGAGGGAGAGCATCGGCTACATGCCGGAATCTCCCGTATTTCTGGGCTTGTATACGGCGCGACAGGTCCTTCTCTATCATGGTGCCTTGTCCCGATTGAACGGAGCGGACGCGAGGCGTCGTGCGAACAGTCTGTTGGATCGCCTGGGGCTGGCGGAGGCGGCCAATCGAAGGTGCTACGGTTTCTCCCTGGGGATGCGGCAACGTCTGGCTCTGGGAGTGGCGTTGATGGGCGATCCCCCTATCCTGCTGTTGGATGAACCCGGCAACGGTCTGGACCCGATTGGGATTGCGGAATTGAGGGAGTTGTTGTGTGAACTGTCTCGTTCCGGCAAGACGATGATCATCAGTTCGCACCGCCTGGACGAACTGGAGAAGGTAACATCTGACTTCGTCTTCCTCAAACAAGGTCGGACCGTGCACTTCGACACCGCGGCAGCGAGTTCTCAACAGAGCTTGCTTCGCATCGGGATCTTGACGCCCTGCAAGGGACGCCTGGAGGACATTCTGCCCTCCTACGAGGTCGCCGGCGCGAGCGACCATGAAATCCTCGTCCGCGTATCCGAGGTCCGCGACGTTGCGACGATTGTCTCCAGACTGGTGGGAAGCGGCGTGCAGATCATCCGCGTCCAGATGGAGAAGCAGACGGCAGAGCAGGCCTTCTTGTCTCTCTGTCGGAAAGGTGAATAGAGATGTATGCGTGGGAGCTCATCAAGGAAACCGTATTGAGAAAGAGCTTTATACCCGTCATCCATCTTGTCTGGTTTTGTCTCTATCTCGTTCTGCCGCTGGTGTCCTCGAGCGGGGACCTGGTCCTGGGAACACTTCCGTTCATCCTGGCCGGCTTGTTGCTGCCCGCCATTGTGTCTGTCGGAATATTCGGAGACGACATTGCGTCGGGGCGCATTGCCGTCCTGATAACCAAGCCCCTGAGGTTCTCCCGATTGTACCTCTGGCGGTTGGCCGGAATTGTCGTGCAGGGAGCGCTTCATCTGGCGGTTGCCGGAGTCCTGCTGCTGGGGGTGAATCGCGTTTTAGGGTATGGCTCCACGGCGCAACTTCCCTTGTGGTTGGTGCTGTCGTTGTTGCTGCTCGCGGCGGTTGCCGCGCTATCGACGACGATTTCGGTCGTCGTCAAACGGGACTACAACCTCATCGTCCTTATCGGCATGCTGCTGTTGGTGGCCGTTTTCAAGGTGAACCTCGCTTCCGTACATAGTCCTGCGGTGACGTGGATACGCACTCTCATTACTTATGGACTGCCGTCGGCGGAGATGCTCTATCGGTGCGGGACACCGGCCGGCTCATTCTCAGAAAGACTGGGCGCCGTTCTCTATGTCCTGGCGTTGACCTGTACGTATGCGACCGTTGGTGTGGTCCTTCTGAAGTACCGGGAATTCAAGCGGGCGTGCGACTGATGGGGTGGGCGCGGCCGACGTTCCTGGGGTCCCATTTATCGCGGGTCTTTCGCCTGTCGTCGTGGAGCAACGAAAGGCGGATGCATCCGTGAGAGCCCGGTGCAGCACGCGGTGCATCCGGAGGCGCTGTGTCGTCCGCCGGGGGGCATCAGACGATGATTCAAGCAGGTGGACGGCCCGATGATCGAAGGTCTTTGCTCCTATTGAGTTCCCGACGTGCCGAAGATGCACGGCAGGCACGCTATCCGGGATCCGTTGTCGGACCGCCGACAACCGGAGGGTCGGTCTCGGCAACCCGTCAGGCGCGAGAAACCCTGAGACGGAAAGGACCCCGACACCGGTGCTAAGCATTGCGCGACGTACCACCAGGAACTGATCTCATGAACGGCAAAAAGCAAGAGTCCGGAGAGAGCGGATCACGCGAGCGTCCGCTCCGGCATGTGGACAGCGCATACCACTTCGTACAAGCGGTTAAACTCGCCTGTGTTCACATATGGCACGTGGGTCCGGCGGTTTCCATGGTCTTTTTTGCCTTCGTGACATTGCAGGGAATCGGTCCGGTTGCCACCGTTTGGGTCGGCAAGTTGTTCCTGGATGCCATTGTGGAGGCAATATCGACACAGGGAAGTCCCGCAGCCATTCGCGGCGTGATGGTCGTGCTGCTGATTCAACTGGCCATACTGGTGACGAACACGGTGGTGGCCCATGGGAGCCAGTTCCTGTCGGCCATCATCGGGAAGCGATTAACGCTTCATATGGAGCACGTCGTACTGAAGAAGACATCTGAACTGGACATGAGCCATTTCGACAACGCGGGTTTCTACAACATGATTACCCGGGCCCAGCGAGAAGCCAAAGCCAAACCCTTGATGCTCCTGGTCAGCATCACGTCGATTTGCCGAAATGCGATTACGTTCGCTTCCATGGCCGTTGTTGTGGGTCTGATTGGGATACCCTATCTCCTGGCCATGATTGCCCTGAGCATCCCGATTCTATTCATTGAGATCAAGTACGGCGAGAAGTACTACTGGCTTCGGCTCTATCAGACTCATGAAGCCCGAATGGCCAATTATCTCTCCGGGGTCATGACGAAGAGAGAGTACGTCAGCGAGATCCTGTGCTACGGGACCTGGCCCTATTTTCTCGACAAATGGCTCGGTGTGTCCCGACAACTGATGCAGGAGGATATCATGCTGCAGAAGCGCCGGGCATGGGCGGGTGCGAACGCGGAGGTCTTCTCGGTGGTCGGGGGGCTCGTGGCGACGGCATTCATCGTGCTGTCCGGCCTGCGGAACGCGCTTTCCGCCGGCACGATCGTTATGCACTCACGAGCGTTTTCCGGCGGCATGCTGGCGTTCAAGGATATGCTGAACGGCCTTTCACACCTGTTCGAACACGCGATCTTCCTGTATGATTTCGTTCAATTCGAGCAATTGCAGACGTCGATGAGGAACGACGGCAAGAGAAGGGTGGGGTCACGGGTCGATTCGATTGAATTTCGGGACGTCAGTTTTCGGTATCCGGGGTCGCCCAGAAACATCTTGCGCAACGTCAATCTTACGATCGGCAGAGGGCAGAGTGTTCTGGTGGTCGGAGCGAACGGCGCCGGCAAGACCACGCTGATCAAGCTTCTCAGCAGGCTGTACGATCCCACGGAAGGACGCATATTGCTGAACGGTGTCGATTACCGGGAATACGATCTCGACTCACTGCGGAAAGCTATTGGGGTGATCTTTCAGGAGTTTGGACGATATGCTTTCACGGTCGGGGAGAACATTGCGCTGTCGGACGTGAAAGGTCCGCCGGAAGACCAGAGAATCATCGCGGCCGCGAGGCGCGCCAACGCGGATTCCTTCATCGCAGAGCTCCCGCATGGTTACGAGACGATTGTCAGCCGCGCGTTTGACGGCGGGGTGGAGTTATCCCTCGGGCAGTGGCAGAGGGTGTGTTTGGGACGCTTGTTCATGAGGGAATCCCCCGTCATGGTGCTGGATGAACCCACCGCGTCCCTCGATGTGGAGACGGAAGCACATCTTCTCAAGGAGATTGCCGCGACATTTCGGGACAGAATCCGGATTCTTGTCTCGCATCGAACGTTTCGGAGCGGGCTTGCGGATCAAGTGATCGTGATGAAGGAGGGGGAGATTATTGAAGTGGGCACTCACGAACGTTTGATTGAGACCGATGGCGAGTATGCGCGGTTATGGCAGTTGTATCATTCTCTTGAGCTTTGTTCGTAGGCCTTCGGCGATTGCCCGGCGACGGGAGGTCGGGCCCCACTCGGCTGGATCGGCGGGCGGGGGATCGAGATCGATTGTGAAAGTCGACGATCGGGGTGATCGGGTGCACCGCATGCACCCTGGGGACGACTCCAGGCGGGTGCAGACAGAAAGGAGGCGGGCCAGTCAAGAGCCATAGCAAGCAACGACTGGCCCGCCCGATCGTGCCCAAGGGGCTCGTTCGGAGCCCTTGGAACGACGGTCCACTCTTAGCACATCGGCTGTAATGTGTCTATCCCTTTCTTGGTCCGCCATCGAGTCGTGCCACCCCCGGCGGGCGCTGTAGATTCATCCCTTCGTGAGATAGCCGTTGCCACCCCTTCGTGTCAGGTCACTGCGCAGGCCGACCGGAGGGGACCGGACAAACAGGGATGCAAGAGAAATCCGTTGTGCAACTCGATGAAGATGTCGGCCTCATGTTGAAGGTCAAGACCGGGGACCGACAGGCATTCGCCCGGCTCTACGAGAAGTACGCGCCGGTTGTGAAACAATACCTGGCCGGGCGCCATGGCCCGACCGAATCGCGCGAGGATATGGCGCAAGAGGTCTTCACTCGAATCTGGCGCCACAGGAGCCGGTACGAGCCCCTGGCTCCGGTGAGCAGCTATCTTCTGGGCGTGGCGACCAACGTCTTACACGAGAGCCTGGCGCAGGCTCAGCGCCGGAGCCACACCAAGGTGTGCGATCTGGCGACCGTGGTCGACACCTGCCGCCCTTCCCCCTTATCGCAGGTGCAGTCTGCAGAACGGTTACAGGCTGTCCGCACATTGATGACGAGTCTGCCGCCGCGGCAGCGACAGGTGGCGGAACTGGTCTATCTGGCCGGACTGGACCCTGATGAAGCCGGCCGGCGTCTGGGCTGTACGGCCAGGACCGTGCGGGTCCATTTGTGTCTGGCACGCCGGAAGCTGCGTCGTCTTGCCCACTTGCTCTGACGAGACCAGCATAGGGTGCACGGATTCGCGGGAGCC
>ENA-OSEO01006543-OSEO01006543.1-sediment-metagenome-genome-assembly--contig:-NODE-6543-length-10384-cov-2.977685_pt1 | contig 10384 bp, 8 predicted proteins | sample MGYA00237883_ERZ534232 | MGnify/ENA metagenome assembly ERZ534232
GAACAGGAGCTCAGGCAGGCTACCTGGATATGGGGGCTTCTTTCTTACGGCCTTCCCTTATCCCTGATCCCGGCGTTTCTCTTTATACACAAGAATAAGTTTATCCACTATCATGCCAAACAGGGGGTGGTCCAGTTCGCATTTTTTCTCATTTTCTTTCTCTTCCTTTTTTTACCGAAGATAGGAGAGATTCTTTTCCTGTTAGGCATGCTTCTTCAATTTTCTATTTCGGTCACAGGGTTTGTCCTCTATTGCCAGAAGGAGATTATTGAGTTTCCTGTTATCGGATCCCTGGCACGGCGGCTCAAACTCAACTGAGAGTGTCAATGTCCCTTGTCAGGCTCAATAAAGCCCTGAAGGAGCTTGGCCTGGCTTCCCGCCGGGAAGGGGACGAGCTCATTCAGAAAGGTTATGTCCTTGTAAACGGGGTCGTGGTGACAGAACCCTGGACCCGGGTGGATCTTGCCCGTGACACTATCTCCCTGACATCGCAGGGAGAAGATAATCGACAGAATAAGACCTATATCGCTTATTATAAGCCCGTCGGGATCACCTGTACATTTTCTCCGGAAGAAGGCAAATCTCTCCGGACGGCTCTGCCCTTCCGGGAGCGGCTTTCCTATGCCGGCAGGCTGGATAAGGAGAGCGAGGGGCTGATGATCCTCTCTGACGACGGCCGGTTTGTTGCGGCGGTGACCGGGCCTGAGCGGGATAAAGAAAAAGAATATGAGGTAAGCGTGGAAGAGGTTGTTCATGAGGGAGCTCTGGAGAAGATGCGCCGTGGAATGACCCTGAAAGGGGAAAAACTGAAAGAGGCAGCTGTGAGAAAAACAGGGGTACACTCCTTTTCCATCATCCTGAAAGAAGGGAAAAACCGTCAGATCCGCCGCATGGCTTCAAAAGTAGGGTTGACCGTGACAGGGCTCAAAAGAGTCCGTATGGGAGGAGTCACGTTAAAGGGATTGTCCCCGGGCCAGTGGCGGGAGTTGACTAAAAAAGAAATATCAGTATTATTACAGTAAACGGGGTTTCCCCGGGAGGGTACTATGAAATATCGTGACGCCGGCGTGGATATTGAAAAAGGGAATGAAGCCGTCAGACGGATCAAGGACAAGGTCAAAACGACATTCGATGCCAATGTCCTGACAGAGATCGGTTCTTTCGGAGGGCTCTATGCCTTGAGCGGATACCGGGAGCCTGTCCTTGTCTCAGGGACTGACGGCGTGGGCACAAAACTCAGGATCGCTTTTCTTCTGGACAGGCATGAGACAGTAGGGATCGACCTGGTAGCCATGAGTGTCAATGATATCCTTGTGCAGGGGGCACGGCCGCTTTTTTTCCTCGACTATATTGCGACCTCATCGGTTGAACCCGAAAAGATAGAAGCGATTGTGGACGGAGTCATCGAAGGATGCCGCCGGTCGGGTTGTGCTCTCCTGGGAGGAGAGACAGCCGAACTTCCCGGGTTTTACGCTGAAGGAGAATATGACCTGGCAGGATTTGCCGTGGGCGTCTGTGAAAAGGAAAAGATGGTGACAGGAAGCCGGATCAGGGAAGGGGACCTTCTCATCGGCCTTCCTTCGAGCGGGATCCATTCCAACGGCTACAGCCTGGCCCGCAAAGTCCTTGTCAATGAACGGGATCCCGACGAGTCTGTCCTGGAAGAGCTGCTTACTCCTACGCGCATCTATGTCAAACCTGTTCTTGCTCTTTTAGAGAAGATCCCGGTCCACGGGATGGTCCATGTAACAGGCGGGGGATTCTATGAGAATATTCCCCGGATCCTTCCCCGAGGCTTGTCAGCTGAGATACGCAAAGGAAGCTGGGAGGTCCCTGCGATCTTCGGCCACATCGCTGAAAAAGGAGATGTGGATGAAGTGGAGATGTTCACAACATTCAATATGGGGATCGGACTGATCATGGCTGTGGCTCCTGAAGACAAGGAGGACGCCATGAAGATCCTTATCTCAAAGGGAGAACAACCGGCTCTCATGGGGCACATCGTCGCAGGGGACAAAGGCGTGGTCCTATGTTAAAGCAAACAGCCGGACTCTTGATCCTTCTTGTTGCCATGAGTGCTGCTCTCTCAGGAGCTCCCGTCTGTCTGGACGGAGTATGTACCTACGAGCCTGAAGAAGGGGGAGAACTCACCGTCTATCTTCTGGCCTGTGACTGTGCAGATAAAGAGACTGTGGAACTGCTTTCAGATTTTTTTAAAATCACACCAGTGCAGGCACTCCCGGAATCCGTTCCTGCAGGAGCCTTTTTGATCATATCCGGGGGAGAATGTTCAGCAAAAAAATCTGCCGGTTTTCCCCGGGACCATATTCTGACACTTAAAGGAAAGACCGTCCTTTTCCTCGAGGAGGCCTATCCTGTGTCACAAAAGGAATCCCTGGAAAAACTGAAAACTGCCATGAAAACGAATTGAACACAAAGGGGAGACAGATGTTTGGACCGCTTATCGGGTTGCTTTACAGACGCTCTTTTCAGAAGCATTCACCTGCGGAGAGAGAGTACTGGGGAAAATATGAAGGACTTTTCAGCGTTGTCTTCAACACAGTTCTTTTCGGGGTCAAGATGGCTGTGGGACTGCTCAGCGGAAGCATCGCTGTCATGGCTGATGCTGTCCATACGTTGTCGGATGTGGGCTCTTCCATCGGAGTTTTTTTCGGTTTCAAGATGGCCTACCGCCCAGCCGATTGCCAGCATCCGTACGGCCACGGAAGAGCAGAACATATTGCCACGTTAGGCGTCTCATTTCTCCTGTTTATCACAGGCTTTGAATTTATCAAAAGCTCCATTCGCTCCATCACTGCGGGAAAAGAGGTGGAGAGTTCACTGATCTTTATTATTGCCGTTGCCGGAAGCATCCTTTTAAAAGAGTTCATGGCCCAGGTCTCCTTTCATCTGGGGAAAAAGATACGCTCTGAAACACTCAAGGCAGACGGATGGCATCACCGCAGCGATGCGCTATCCTCCATTCTTGTCCTCTTTACGTTCATCATTCCGGGAATCGACGGATACCTGGGTGTTGGTGTTGCCCTTTTTATCCTCTGGTCAGGGTTTGATATTGCCCGGAGAGCTGTGAGCATGCTCATCGGGGAACAACCTTCAGCAGAGATGCTCAGCCAGCTCAAAGAGTTTGTCCGTTCATTCGACTTTGTGGAAGGCATTCACGATATCATCGTCAACAGCTATGAGGGATTGACTATTCTCAGCCTTCATGTGGAGATGGACAGCCGGCTCTCTTTTGAAAAAGCTCACTATTACAGTGAGATGATCGAAGAGAAACTGGATGAGACATTCAATGTCAAATCAGTGGTCCATATCGACCCTGTGGACAAAGAGGACCCTTTTCTCAACGAGATCAATAAAAGCATCACAGGCCTCCTTTCAAAGTTCGACTATGTGGACTCGTTCCATGATCTGAGAAAGATCGGTGTCAAACGGGTCAATATCATCCTGGACCTCTCCACGCGCAGAGCGATCACCAGGAAGGAGGAAGAAGCTGTGAGGAACACATTGCTGGAAGGACTCCATTCGCTTTTTCCCGCGGTTAAAAATGTTATTATAAAAGTGGAGCCGTTGTTTTCATATTAAAGGATCATGGCTGGTTTTGGGAACGAAGGACATAAAAAAAGACTGAGAGAGAGATTCCGGCGAGCGGGGTTCTCCGGATTTGCCGAGTATGAGATCCTGGAAATGGTTCTCGGGGCTGTCAATGTCCGAAAAGATACCAAAGACCTTTCAAAAAGACTGCTGAAGAGATTCGGGACTCTGAAAAACGTTCTGGACTGCGGCCGTGAAGAGCTGCTGGAGTGCCCGGGGGTGGGGGAGAGGACCGCCGACCTGCTGCTCATGACAAAAGAGCTGATTGTCACCTATCTTCATCAAAACGTAACCAGTGAAAGCGTGAAAGTCGATTCCCCCGATACTGTCGCGGACTTTTTCAGGGCCTGGTACGGCGGACGGATGAATGAGATCTTCTGTGTGCTCTGCCTGAACGGGCAGAACAGGATCCTTGACATCTTTCAGTATCAGGAAGGCAGCGTGAATTATTCGTACCTCTATCCGAGAAACATCGTCAGAGATATTTTCAACACAGGGGCCACCGGGATCATCCTGGTCCATAACCATCCCTCTGGGATCAGTGAACCCTCCAGGGCGGACATCGCGTTTACGGAGAAGCTCAGCCGTTTATGCCGGGAACTGGATATTCACCTGATGGACCATCTCATTATCTGTTCAGAGAGTTATGTCAGCCTGAAGAGCAGGGGGCTTTTCTAATAAGACCGGACGATCTTTTCAATATCTTCAAAAGAACGGGCATCAAGAAGCTTCTGAAAGTTCCCTTCATCAGTGAGAAAATAGGAGATCTTCGACAAGAGGCTGATATGCTCCTTGACCATTCTTCTGGGAGATAGAAGCAGGACGATAATGTGAACGGGTTTTTCATCGAGGGATTGGAAATCGATCCCTTCTTTATTGACCAGGCAAGCCATATAAAAACGGTCGAGGCTTTCTATCCTGGCATGGGGAACGGCGATATGGCTTCCCATTCCGGTGGTCATCCTGGATTCGCGTTCCATGACATCATGAAAAAGAAGAGACGCATCCAGATGATGGACTCTGGCAATCTGGTGGCAGAGGAAACGGATGGATTCTTCCTTGTCCGGTGAAGAGTCATCAAAAAAGACTAATTCAGGAGCCAGATAATCCTTGAGCAGCATTTGTGCCTCCTTAGCTTGCCATTATGATAAGCATTAAAGCCCGGTTGTCAATATCTTTATCTCATGGAGACAATCCCTTTTTATATTGAAAGATAGCTTCATTCTGGTATAGTCAACTCGTTGAAAGGGGGGGTGCCCGATGCGTATCAGATTCAACGACGTTTCCTTACGGGACGGCCATCAAAGCCTGTTGGCAACCCGTATGACCACAGAACAGATCCTCTATGTTTTAGAGGAGTTGAAAAAAGCAGACCTTAACAGTATAGAAGCCTGGGGAGGAGCAACCCTGGATGCCACCATGAGGTATCTGAATGAAGACCCGTGGGAGCGCCTGGATAAGATCTATTCAGCCCTGGGTCCTGCTGTCCCTATCAGGGCTTTGTGCCGGGGACAGAATCTATTCGGCTACAATCCCTATCCCGATGAGATCGTCGACGAGTTTAACCGTACAGCCATCAGAAGCGGTGTGGGCGTCATGCGGATCTTCGATGCATTGAACGATCCGGAGAACCTGAAAGTGGCAGTCAAGGCTGTCAAAGAAGAGAACGGGATCTTTGACGGCGCCATCGCCTATACTACGGGCCCTGTTTTCAACGTGGATTATTTTGTGGATTATGCTTTGAAACTCAAAGATCTCGGGGCGGACATGATCACCATCAAAGATATGGCCGGGCTTCTCTCTCCGGAGATGGCCTATGAGCTTATCACACGTCTTAAAGAAGAGGTCTCACTACCTCTCCATCTGCATACCCACACAACACCGGGTTACGGACACCTCAACGGTGTCATCGCCATGGCTTTGGGGATCGATGCCGTGGATACCGCCTTCATGTCCATGAGCGGGGGGTCATCTCTTCCTTCCATTGAACTGCTCAGTGTCTTTGCCCTGAAAATGGGGAGAAATGTGGGATATGACCCGAAACTGTTCGCTCAGATCGACAACAGACTGAGAGAAGTCCGAAAGGTCCTGGAACCCTTTGACAAACTCAACACCCCCATGCCTTTTCCCATTGTCCTGCCCCGGCAGATCGAAGAAAAGATCGAAAGGATCATCGAGACGGTGGACAAAAAAGAGTTCTCAAAAGCTCTGAAAGAGATGCATGACCTGGAAAAGATGTTCAATTTTTCGCCTCCTGATTATCTGGTTCTTGAAGCCCAGATCCCCGGGGGGATGTATACCAACCTTCTCTCCCAGCTGGAGACATTCAATGCCACTGACCGGATCCAGGATGTAATGAAGGAGATCGTCGAAGTCAGAAGAGATGCGGGATACCCGCCTCTTGTGACACCCACATCTCAGATCGTAGGAGTCCAGGCTGTTATGAATGTCATCAAAGGGAGATACAAGATGGTCACCGCTCCCTTTAAAGCCTTGGTCCAGGGGGCCTATGGAAAGACTCCATCAGATATCCGCCCTGACTTCAGGAAAATGATCACAGGACGGGATGAGCCCTCTTATTACGCCAAAGAGGAAGTCATCTTTGACGATCCCTATTGCGATGAATGCGGGCGTCCCCTTTGCAGTACACCAAAAGACCGCCTGCTTTATCTTCTTTTTCCACAGACAGCTGAAAGTTTTCTGAAGAATAAACGGATCAAGGATTATGCTGATGAACGGGAAAAAGAGTATGAAGAGATCCAGGAGTTCTCTGAGCAGGTTGCTGAAGGCGGATGGTTTTAACAGAAAGAAAGGACAGATTATGGCCCGCGTGATGAAACAGCAGTATGGATTTGATCTTATCAGGCACGAGAAGATCAGGGAGATATCATCGGAAGTCTTCCAGTACAGACATGGGGCCACCGGAGCTCGTTTTGTCCACGTGAAAAACAGTGATGACAATAAAGTCTTTTCCGTTACCTTCCGTACACCACCGTCGGATCATACCGGTGTTGCACATATTATGGAACATTCTGTCCTCTGCGGATCCGAAAAGTTCCCCACAAAAGATCCCTTTATCGAATTGAACAAAAGTTCCCTGAAGACCTTTCTCAATGCCATGACCTACCCGGACAAGACGGTCTATCCCGTGGCCAGCCGGAACAGAAAAGATTTCTTCAACCTCATGGATGTCTACTGCGATGCCGTCTTTCACCCCCTGATCACAAAGAATAAAAACATCTTCCTCCAGGAAGGCTGGCATTATGAGATGGAGGATAAAGAAGCGCCGCTGCGCTGCAACGGTGTCGTCTACAGTGAGATGAAAGGGGCTTTTTCTTCTCCCGACAGCCTTCTTTTCCGAAAGATCCTGGGAAGCCTCTATCCTGATACACCTTACGGGTTCGTATCGGGAGGGGATCCAGAATATATTCCTGATCTGAGTTATGAAGACTTTTTGCGGTTTCACCGCCTCTATTATCATCCCTCCAACAGCTATATCTACCTCTATGGGGATATTGAGACTGAAGATGTCCTGGAATTCCTTCAGACGAATTATCTCAGCTCCTATACGGCGGAAGATTCTATGTCGTCCATCCCGTCACAAAAATCCTTTGATGCTCTCAGGGAGATTCATTTTTCCTACCCCGTTTCCAAAGAGGAGGAGACCCTCGAGAAGACTGTCATGGCTTATAATGTCTCTGCAGGAGATGCTGTGGACCCGGAGACTGTGCTGGGCCTGGAAATACTCAAATACATTCTTCTTGATACCCCGGCTTCTCCACTGAGACGTGCTCTCCTGGAAAAGAAAATCGGGAAATCAGTCTCGGGACACTATCTTTCAGGGATTCGACAACCCCTTATGTCGTTCATCGTCAAAGGGAGCGATGCTGAAAAAAAAGGTGAGTTTCTCCAAGTCCTGAGTGAGACGCTCCGTGATTGTGCAAAGGAGGGATTGGATCCCGGGCTTGTGGAAGGAGCTGTCAATAAAAAAGAGTTTGCTCTCCGGGAAGGCGATTACCAGGGATTTCCCCGCGGGCTTGTCTATAACATCGCCGCTCTCAACGGATGGCTTTATGACAGTGAGCCCTCTCTTCATCTGGCTTTTGAAGAACCGTTGCAGCATATTAAAAAACAGATGAGCCATGGTTATTTTGAGGATCTCATCAGGCGTTATCTCGTAGGTAATCCTCACTCCTCCCTCCTGGTGATGACACCTCGTCCGCATATGGTAGAAGAAATGGAAAAAAAACTTGTTGATGACCTTCAGAAGAAGAAAGAGTCCATGGGAGAAGAAGAGATCACGTCGCTTCTTGAGGAGCAGTCTCTCTTACGCCAATGGCAAAATACCCCTGATTCTCCTGAAGAGATCGCATCTCTTCCAAAGTTGGGAATTTCGGATATCGACCCCGGGACGGAACGGTTCCCGTGTGAAGAGTATGACATGGGCCATGCAAAGCTCCTTCTTTCCCGGGCAGAGACAAACGGGATCGTCTATGACCATATCTTTTATGATATGAGCCATGTCGATGAGGAACAATGGCCTGTGGCCTCTCTCCTGGGAGAGATCCTGGGAGGAATCGATACGGAAGACTATGAATACCGGGAGCTTTCCAAGCTCCAGGACAAGGTATTCGGGGAGCTGAGTACAGAATTGGCTCTTTATCCGGAAAAGGATAATCCTGAAAAGATCAGGGCGGGATTCCTCGTCCAGGGGCGTTACCTCAGAGAAAAAGGAACAGAAGCCGCTGAACTTCTCAAACAGATCCTTCAGAGGACGCGTTTTCAAAACAAGAAGCGTCTTCATGAGATCATCCGGAATATCAGGGCCCGGATGGAAGCTATGGCTATGGACGCCGGGCATATTCTGGCTATGAAGAGACTCTCTTCTTATTTCAGTACAGAAGGCCGCTTTGATGAGGCCACGTCCGGGTGGGATTATTACAGGTTTATCAAGGAGACAGACGAGCGGTTTGACGCTCACTATGAATCCCTTGCTGTCCGGCTGGAAAAGGTCCGACGGGATGTCTTCTCCTCAGGGCGGCCGTTCTTTTCAGTGACGACCGACAGCGCTGAAGAGCCCCAAGATGTGAAGGGACGGATTGACATTCTGCTCCCCGATGATGAGGGGGCTCCCCCCGCCGTCAGCGTCACCCTTGAGAGACTCCAACAGGGTAACGAAGGGATTACAATCCCAGGGCAGGTCCAGTACATTGCCAGGGGATATAACTACCATCGGTTGGGTTACCGCTATAAAGGAAGCCTTCGGGTTCTGGGAACGATTTTAAAGTATGATTATCTCTGGAACCGTGTCCGTGTCCAGGGAGGTGCCTACGGCGTCTTTCCACGGATCACACGCAGCGGACTCATGCTTTTCTGTTCTTACAGAGACCCTCAGCTTCAAAAGACATTGGAAGCTTATGACAACATCCCTGAATATGTCTCGTCGCTGGGCTTAGGCGAAGACGAGGTGCTTAAATATATCATTGGAACTATCAGTGAGATGGACATCCCCGTGACTCCGGCCATGCGTGGGGAGATCATCCTCTCACGGGCTCTCCGCGGACTCACACATGACGATTTTCAGCAGGAACGTGATGAGGTCCTTCAAACCACAGGAGCCGAGATCGTCCGGTTTTCAGGGCTTCTCACCGATGTCCTGGGGAAAAACATCCTCTGTGTGGTGGGAAGCGAGTCCGAAATAGTGAAAAACAGCGGACTGTTTGCATCTGTCAAAGGATTTTACGATTAAACACGCTTCCCCCGAAGCTTTTATGGTTTCGGGGGACACATTCCTTTTTCTCTTCGTATAATAAAATGAAACAATTTTTAAAAGAAGCCTGTCTATTTTGAAGTGTTGACGAATATAAAAATGGGGGTAGACTGCTCATATGGCTTATTCAGACCTTGTTACCAAAAGACCAAAAGGATTTATTCTCGTTTTCATCGTGATCCTTATAACAGGATTATACGCGTTCTATCAGATTCCCAAAGAAGATCTGCCTGAGGTGGAGTATCCCCGGCTCACGATCTATGCCGGGCTTCCCAACCAGTCGCCGGAGAATGTCATAAAATATGTCACCTCTGTCATCGAAGAGGAGATCTACACCATAAGGGGTGTCCAGGATGTCTCTTCTACGACTATGGAAGGGCGATGTTATATTACAGTGGAACTGGAGCGGGATGCCGACCCCGACTTTGTCATGTTCCTGGTGAATGAAAAGATCTCCACTTTGAAAGAGAAGCTTCCCAATGATATCAACGGCCCCACAGTGGAGCAGTACATTCCGCGGGAGATAGGGGAGGACACGTTTTTCAGCCTTTACCTCTCAAGTGATATTTTGGACGGGTACAGCCTGACACAGTTTGCCGAAGATGAATTACAGCGGGAACTGGCTGAGATCCCTGGGGTCTCCGGAATCGACATTCAGGGTGGTGTGGAACGGGAGCTTTCCATCGAGTATGACCAGCCGGCTATCGAGCAGTATAACATCTCCTTCTATTCCATTGTGGACAAGGTCATGAGCATGAACAAAAAGATATCAATCGGAAATATCAGGATGCAGGACAAACGCATCTATGTGACCTTTCTGAATGACATGGATATTAAAAACATTGAAAACTGGGATGTGGAAAACGGCATCAAGCTTTCCCAGGTGGCTAAAGTCACATTCAAAGATGAAGAACCGCAGACGATCCATAAGATGAACGGCAAGCCTGCAGTCTATGTCCAGCTGACCAAAGCCTCAGACGCTAATGCCATCCTGGTCTCCCA
>ENA-OSEO01006547-OSEO01006547.1-sediment-metagenome-genome-assembly--contig:-NODE-6547-length-10379-cov-3.425646_pt1 | contig 10379 bp, 11 predicted proteins | sample MGYA00237883_ERZ534232 | MGnify/ENA metagenome assembly ERZ534232
GTTTAAAGAGGCCGTCCATGCGCGAATTTTTTCAGGCTTTGGACCGTTTTTTAGCGGTATTTTTGCGTTGGTTCTGCATCGGGGCCATGGTGATGCTGGCCGTGGTGCTGTGCGCCGTGGTCTTTGTGCGCTTCGTCCCCATCGCCAAACTCAGCTGGTCCGACGAGGCCGTGGAATGGGCCTTTGCCTGGCTGGTGTTTCTGGGGGCGGCCGTCTTATGGCGCAAAAGGGAGCATTTTTGCGTGGACACCATCGCTTGCCGCTTGCAAAGGCATCCCCTGGGCCTGGTGCATGTGCTGCTCGTCGAGCTTCTTTGCGTATTTTTTTTCATCATGTTCACTTATTACAGCTATCTGCTTACGATAAAGGCCAATGACCGCTCTCCGATCCTGGAATGGCCCCGGCCGCTGTGGTACGCTTCCATGCCCATAGCAGGGCTGCTCATGTCGGTCTATTCCCTGCATGGCATAATCCGTATCGTTTTGGAATTATGCGGCCGCCGACTGGCATGTCCGGACGGACCCGGGCGGTCCGCAACGAGGGAATCCAAAGGAAATTAAACAACCATGAATTCTTTTGGCAAGGTTTTTTCCGTATTGGAGGCGGTAATCGCCAACCAGGAGGCGGGCCTTTCCTTTTCCCAGGCCACCGCGGAAACCGGCCTGCCCAAGGCCAGCGTTCACCGAATCCTGAAGGGCCTGGTGGAGTTGGGTTATCTTAATTTTAACCTGGACAACAAGCGCTACCGGGGGACCCTGAAGTTGGCCACCCTGGGCGCGGAGGTGATGAGCCACTTTGATTTGCGCGATTACGTCCACCCGTATCTCCTGAAAATGCGCCGGGACACCGGCCATACCTGCAATCTGGGCATAAAAGATGGGAACGCGGGGATCTACCTAGACAAGATCGAGGCCGAAGACTACGGCATCAAGCTTTATTCCGTGGTGGGTAAAAGCTTTCCCCTCTACTGCACCGGCATGGGCAAGATTCTTTTGGCGTGGGCCCCCGAGGAAGAGATAGAGGCCGCCTTGGCGGTCCCTCTGGAATCCTTCACGGAAAGAACCATTACTGACCCGGGAAAGCTGCGCCAGCAACTCGGGCAGATACGGGAACAAGGCTATGCCTTGGACGAGGAGGAGATCACCCGGGGAATCATGTGCGTGGCCGCTCCGGTTTTCGGGGTGGGCGGCCGGCTGATCGCCGCCATCAGCCTCACCTTCCCCTCCTATGTGTACCATGACCGGGGAATTGCGCGCGAGATCGAGGTCATCAAGCATCACGCGGCAGCCATCGGCGGGGCCTTCAAGTAGGCGCAAGAAATAGTCTCGGCCGCGTTGGTGATGAACGGCCGGCCAAGGCGGGCGGCGCGGTCAGGGCAAGGCTGGCAAGGAGGAGATCGCCATGATCTTGGATAAATTCAGCCTGGCCGGAAAAAGGGGTATAGTCACCGGCGCTGGCTCGGGTATCGGAAAGGCCATGGCCGGCGGCCTGCTGGAGGCAGGCGCCAGCGTGGTCATAGCCGGACGAACCCTGGATCGCCTGCAGAAGTCCGCCCGGGAAATTTCCGCCGGCGGGCAGGGCAAGGCGGTGGCCATGGCGGCCGACGTCACCGATCCGGAAAGCATCAAGGCCCTGGTGGAAAGGGCCATTGCCGAATTGGGCGAATTGGACTTTCTGTTCAACAATGCCGGCGCTATTTTCCGCGCCCCTACCGAAGATTTTCCTCAGAAGGAGTGGGACCGGGTTTTGGCGGTCAATCTGACCGGTCCTTTCCTGCTGGCGCAGAAGGTGGCCCGGCACATGATTGGTCGGGGCATTAAAGGTTCCATCGTGAACACCTCCTCCCTGCTGACTGTGTTCGGCGGCAAGACCGTCTCCGCCTACGCCGCCAGCAAGGGTGGACTGACCCAGCTCACCAAGACCATGTGCAACGACTGGGGAAAGTACGGCATTCGGGTCAACGCCATAGCGCCGGGCTGGGTAAAAACCGATCTTACCGGGGCCTTAAGGCAGGATCCGGGCCGTTTTCGCGAGATAACCGAGCGCATTCCTCTGGGCCGCTGGGCCGACCCCGAGGACTTGGCCGGGGTGGCCGTGTTTTTGGCCTCGGAGGCTTCCAACTACATAACCGGCCAGGTCCTCTTCGTGGACGGCGGTTACCTGGCCATGTAACGCTTTGTCCGAAGGCATGTACCGGCTTTAAAGCAGGAGGAGAAAATGTCAGCGCAAAAATCCAAGTACTTCAAAAGCATTAAGGGACTACCCGAGGTATGGCTGACCGAAAAGTCCAAGTCAAACATGATGATGACCGATCGGGTCATGATCAGCTTCATCCAGAACCCCGCTGGCTGCGTCTTTCCGGTGCACGACCACGAGGCGGAGCAGATTCTGATCATCCTGGAAGGAGAAGAAGACCATATCTGCGGCGACGAGAGGTTTCTCATGAAAGCGGGCGATATATGCGTGCACCCCGCCGGAGTGCCCCACGGCGGAGAGACCAAGACCGGCTTTAAGGGAATAGACATCTTCGTGCCCCCGCGCAAGGAGCACGTGGAACTGCTTAAAAAGGCCTTGGCCAAGGAAAAGGAATAATGAGTTACGCCGCCGCGGCAGTGCAATGCCGGCGGGGGCCAGCTGATTTGCCGGAGCAAGCAAGGAGGCCTTGGACCAGCCGGGGTTTATTTAATCATTCTTATGCCCCCCGGTGAAGGTGTGGACTTGCGGCAGCGGCATGGTGTCTGAAGCATTCCATAGTGAGAGATTCAACATGGTGAGCCTGGCCGAAGAGAAAGGACCAAGGGCAGGGGACGCTTCCGGCCGCGAGGCCCGCCAGAGAGGAGAGCAGCAATGGCGCGTTTCAGTCGTTTGGAGGTTTTGAACACCATGATTCAGATCGGCTTGGTGCCGATTTTCTACGATTCCGATGTGGAAAAGGCCAAGAGGATCATAGACGCCTGCCTGGACGGCGGCGCCCGGGTTCTCGAGTTCACCAACCGCGGTGACCTGGCCTACCGGGTTTTTTGCGAGGTCATGGATTACGTGGCGAGGACCCATCCCCAGGTCATCTTGGGGGCCGGCACGGTGCTGGACGCCCCCACCGCGGCCATATACCTAAACTCCGGGGCCAATTTTGTGGTGGGCCCCAACCTGAATCCGGAGGTGGCCCGGATATGCAACCGGCGCAAGGTGGCTTATTTGCCGGGCTGCGGCAGCGTGAGCGAGATATCCGCCGCCGAAGAGCTGGGGGTGGAGATAGTTAAGATATTCCCCGGCGGCCAGATGGGCGGTCCGGGCTTTATCAAGGCGGTCAAGGGCCCTTTGCCCTGGGCCAGCCTCTTGCCCACCGGCGGCGTGTCTCCCACCCAGGAATCGGTGGAGGCATGGATCAAGGCCGGCGCGGCTTGCCTGGGCATGGGCTCCAATCTGATCGTCAAGGAATTGGTGGCCAAAGGGGATTGGGCGGGCATCAGCAAAAAGGTGGCAGATTGCCTTAAGCTCATAGCCGCCGCCCGCAAGCCTTAATTGGTTTAAAAAGATAAACCCGATCAAAGGGAGAGCTGCCATGGAGATAAGGCACCCCGCCAATCCGCGGGATTTCCAGTCTTACACCACTGAACGCACCAGGGAAGAATTTCTGGTGACCAACCTTTTCACGCCCGGCAGGATTGCCTTGACCTACAGCTACATAGACCGCATGATAATCGGAGGCGCCTGCCCCACCAAGCCCTTGACCCTGCTGGGGGGCAAGGAGCTGGGGACCGATTATTTTCTTGAGCGCCGGGAAATGGGCGTGATCAACGTGGGGCCTGCGGGGACCATCACCGCGGACGGTCAGAGCTATGACCTTAACAAGACCGATTGCCTGTACCTGGGACAAGGCACCAAGGACGTCGCCTTCGCCAGCAAGGACCCGGCCGATCCGGCCGGTTCTATCTGCTGAGCGGGCCGGCCCATAAACACTATCCCACTGTAAAGACCACCATGGCCCAGGCCGAGTCCACTCGTCTGGGCAGTCCTGATCAGGCCAACCTGCGGGTGCTGAACAAATACATCCACCCCGATGGGGTCAAGAGCTGCAACCTGGTCATGGGGATTACGGCGATAGAGCCGAACAATGTATGGAACAGCATGCCTCCCTGCCACACGCATGCCCGCCGCATGGAAGTCTATTTCTACTTCGACCTGGCTCCCGAAGCGGTCATGTTCCACTTGATGGGAGAGCCTACGGCCACGCGGCATATCGTGGTGCGCAACCAAGAGGCGGTCATCTCGCCGAGTTGGTCCATCCACTGCGGGGTGGCCACCAGCAACTACTCTTTCATATGGGGCATGGTGGGCGACAACCAGGCCTTTGCCGACATGGATACGGTGTCTATGAGCGAGATAAGGTAGTTCATTCGCTGAGTCAGGCTGCGGAAGACCTCCCAGATTTTTGGCCGGCGCAACGCCGTCTGGAATTTAAGTTCGACTTTGGCACTGAGCCAAGGTTCGCTTGGGGAACAGGTCTCGGGCAAGCGTTGGTTCTCGGTGCCGCATTGGCGAAAACCCAATAAAGGAGGAGAGGACCAATGAAGCGGAAATGGATTATGATGGGGCTGATCGCCGGGTTGGCGGTTGCCCTGGCGGTTCCGGCCTGGGCCAAGTTTCCCGCCAAGGACATCACCCTGATCTGCCCCTGGTCCGCTGGGGGGGGCACTGACACCATCGCCCGGGCTCTGCTGAAAAACGCCCAAAAATACTTTGGGGAAAATGTCAACGTGGTGAATAAGACGGGCGGGATGGGCGCGGTGGGCATGGGTGCGGTGGCCACGGGTCGTCCGGACGGTTACACAGTGGCCATGATCACCTTTCAGCTGAGCACCTACCGGGCCATGGGTCTGGCCAAGTTATCCTACCGTGACTTCAATTTGATCCAGCTGGTTAACCAGAGCCCGGCGGCCATATCGGTGGCGTCGGGGTCCAAGTGGAAGAGCCTGAAGGATCTGATGGACTACGCGAAAAAGAACGCGGGCGTGGTGACGGTGGGTCATTCCGGGGCGGGCGGGGCGTGGCACTTGGCCATAGCCTCGGTGGCGGTGCAGAACGGGATCAAGTTCAACTACGTGCCTTTTGACGGAGCGGCGCCCACGCGGACGGCCCTGATCGGGGGTCATATAGACTGTGCGACCACGGGGATAGACGAGATGCTGCAGTTGTACAAGGCGGGGAAGGTGCGGATATTAGCGGTGAACAACACCAAGCGTCATCCGCTTTTCCCGGAGGTGCCCACGGTGACCGAGGCGGGTTTCCCCAATCCCAACCCCATATTGGACTGGCGGGGTTTGGCCGCGCCCAAGGGAACGCCGGCGGATGTCATGAAGGTTTTGGTGAAGGGTTTCAAGGGGTGCTTCAACGATCCTGATTTTCAGAAGTTGGCCAAGGATCTGGGTCTGCCATTGGTGTACGAGGATCCCAAGGGGTTTGAGAAGTTTTTAGCCACCATGGAAGAGACCCTGGTGCCGGCTCTCAAGTCGGTGGGTCTTTACAAGCCGCTTAAATAAAACGCCACGGCCCTGTTCGGAGGCGGAGTCCGCCTCCGGACAGGGAGGAAGGATCAGCGCATGCAAAAGACAGACGTGGGGGTGGGGGCGGGGCTGATTGGTTTTAGCGCCTGGGTTTATTGGTATGCGGGTACTTACCGGGCAGCCACGATCTATTTTTACGGCCCCAACTTTTTTCCCCAGAGCTTGGCCTTCCTGATGGCCGTCAGCGCCGGCATCCTGATCTATCAAGGGGCCAAGGGACGCAACCTTGAGCCCTGCGAAACCATTCATCTGCGGGGGTTCGTGCGCATGCTGACGGCCATAGGCATGTGCATAGCCTATCTAGTGCTGATGCAGTTTGTGGGCTTTGCCATTTCCACCTGTGTTTTCCTGTATGCCCTGATGAGTTTTTTGGGGAAAAAGGGCGTAATCGCCAAGGTTTTTCCGGCGGTGCTCACCTCGCTCATCGTGTGGGCCATTTTCCGCTATTTCCTGATCATCCCTCTGCCGACCGGAGAATTTTCTTTCACCTTTTAGCGATTCGCCAGGCCGGCCGGATAAAGGTGCGCAAAGATGGAATTCGATCTTTTGTTCAAGGCCTTTGCGACGGTGATGCTGGAGCCCAAAAACTTTTTTTTGATTTTCGCTGGCGTCACCAGCGGAATCATCGTGGGCGCCCTGCCGGGGCTCACCGCCACCATGGGCTGCGCCCTGCTCATTCCCTTCACCTTCGGCCTGCCGCCGGTCCAGGGGCTTCTGATGCTTATCGGCATCTTCTGCGGGGGCATCTACGGCGGCTCCATATCCGCGATTCTGATCCGCACCCCCGGTACCCCCTCGGCCGCGGCCACCCTTTTGGAGGGCTATCCTCTCTCCCAGAAGGGGCAGGCCGGCAAGGCCATAGGCATGGCCACCGTGGCCTCTTTCGTGGGCGGAACCACCGGCGCCCTGATCATGAGCTTTCTCTCGCCCCAGATAGCCAGGATCGGGCTTGAGTTCGGCCCGCCCGAGTTCACCGCCCTGGCCTTTTTCGGGCTGGGCATGATCATCACCATCTCGGGGCGCTCGCTTTTGAAGGGCATAATTTCGGGCATCTTCGGGCTTATGCTGACCATCATCGGGTTCGACCCCCTTTCCGGGGTCCCCCGTTTTACCTTCGGCTCCGAGGACCTTTTAGGCGGCATTACTTTCATCCCGGCGCTTATCGGGCTTTTCGGCTATGCCCAGGTATTCCGCAACATCGAAAAGATGCAGATTCTGCCGCACGTAAGGTCCAAGGTGGAAAAGGTGCTGCCCAAGATAGCGGAGGTTTTGGGCTCTTTAAAGACCATGATCAAATCCGCCTTGATCGGGGCCTTCATCGGCAGCATCCCGGGCACCGGCTGCGACGTGGCCGCCTTCATCGCCTACGGCGAATGCAAGCGTTCCTCCAAGAATCCGCAGAGTTTCGGCACCGGCGTTTTGGAGGGCGTGGCCGCGCCCGAGGCGGCCAATAACGCCGCTTGCGGCGGGGCCATGATCCCCATGCTCACCCTGGGCGTGCCCGGCGACGCGGTGACCGCGGTGCTTCTGGGCGCGCTCACCATCCACGGCATGCAGCCGGGGCCGCTGCTTCTGCGCGACCACCCGGAGGTGGTCTATCCCATCTTCGCGGGCATGATCATGGCCCAGGCCGTGCTTTTGGTGGTGGGGCTTTCCGGGGCGCGCGTCTTCGCCCGGCTTATCAACATCGACCGCAAGGTGCTCACGCCGGTGATTTTCTTCCTTTGCGTGGTCGGCTCCTACGCCATGCAGTTCAGCTTCTGGGATGTGGGGCTGTCTCTCATCATCGGCGTCATTGCCTACTTTATGGAATATTACGATTACCCGGTTTCGCCCATATTGCTGGCCCTGATCTTGGGGCCCATGGCCGAGCAGAACCTTAGGCGCTCGCTCATCATCTCCAGGGGCGATCCCAGCATCTTCATCACCCGGCCCATCAGCGCGGCCTTCATCGTCCTGGCCATCGTGGTCATCATATCCTCCTACTACCGCCTGAAAAAGACCCAGGCGCGCATGGCCGAAATGACCCAAGAATGCGATTTGCCGAGCAAGCCGGAATGAAAGGATATAAAGGCATGAAGTCCCGAAGGTCCGAGGAACTCGCCCAGCACCCGGTGAACAAGGAAACTTTCGTCTATTTAGGACGCGGCCTGGCCAGAAATGAATAACGCCATCCGCTTTGGTCAGGATTTGAATTTTCATGGGAGGTACGACAAATGATCACGGGTTATTCGGCAAGATAATTGAAACAGGGCTCCTTGTGCACGGTAATTAGCAGAAGGGCAAAGCTTTAAAGCTTTCAACGGACAAAGGGTTTATTTTGATACGTGAGCTTGATCAAAGACCCCTTACATGAAGAAAAGAAGAAAGGCCGAGCTCACAGCAGACATTTCGGTAAGAACCACCTTCATCCCATCGTTACTTTTACTTCAGATGAGGACTACCTTGCCGTCGAACTTAGGGCAGGCAATGTGCATTCAGCCGACCAATGGAGAGCGATTGTGGACCGTGAACAGCATAAAACTCAAAACGAGATGAAGCGCGGCGGGTGCGCCTGATCGCCAGCAAGGAGATACCATTCGACGCGGAAGGGTTTTTCTGGGACCCCGATGACTGGACCGAAACCGCCGCACAAGAACTGGCCGCGGTGCTAAATCGCTTATAGATCAGCCTGGGGCAGCCAAAAGTGATCAACCTGGACCAGTGCCCTGAATTCGCCTCCAGGGCCTTGGAGGGGTAGTCTTTTTCAATGAGGTGAAGACCCGGCAGGCCTATGGATAATACCTATATCGAATCTTTCAATGGCAAGTTTCGTCTGGAGTGTTAGAGCCAGAGCCGGTTCGTCTTGCTTAAGGGTGCAACGTCCAAGATCGAGGCATGAAGGGGTAAATACAACTGAGAGTGCACCCCTAGGTCTTTGAACAATCAGAGCCCCAGGCTTTTGTTCAGAGCTGCTAGCTTGTCGAAGGGCGCCCAGACGATCAGGTCTTCATGAGCAGATTGGGCAGCCAGAGCACAACCGAGGGTATGAAGATTATGACCAAAAGCGCCAGGAAAAGGCCGATGAGAAAGGGCCAAATGGCCTTGCTGTATTCTTGGGTGGATATCTTGGCGATGGACATGCTTACGTACATGCACGAACCCACCGGCGGCGTGACAACGGCCATGGAGAGAGTCAATACGAAGACCAGGCCGAAATGGATAGGGTCGATACCCAGTTGCGCGGTCACGCTGGCCAGGGTACCACCCAGCATCAACAGGAGCGCCATGGGGTCGATAAAACAGCCCAGCAAAAGGACCAGCAAGGAAATCACCAGCAAGGTGACATGAGGATTACTTGAAACGTTAAGAAAGAAGTGTACCAGAACATCGGTGGCCTTGAGAGCGTTTAGAATCCAACCAAAGGCCACGCTGACCGCAACAATGAGCATAACCGAACCAAGAGTGGTCACCACCTCTTCCAGGGATTCCCGCAGCGCCTTTAAGCTTAATCGCTCGACCCCGAGGCCGAACAGGCTTAGGAGTAAGGAGTAGAATGCCCCGATGCTGGCGCATTCTGTGGCGGTGAAAACGCCTCCCACTATGCCGCCCACGATAAGCACCGGCACAAAAAGAATCGGCAGGCTGTGCCAGACGGCGCTCCAAAGCCGGACGGCGCTGAAGGGTTGGGTGCTCGTCGTGATATCATCCCTGCGCATTCTGAGCATGAAATAGGCTACCACCATTAAAAAGATGGTCATGACCGCGCCGGGGATGAATCCGCCCAAAAACAGCCGGCCCACGGATATATTGGCGATGGCCCCCAGGATGATCATAAACACGCTGGGAGGTACGATGGGACCGGCGACCGAGGATGCCGCCGTGACCGCCGCGGCCAGGCTGGGAGGATAGCCGTCCTTTTTCATGGTGGGGATGAAAATGGAGCCAATGGCGGCGGTGTCGGCCAAGGCCGTTCCCTGCACCCCGGCGAAGAATGTGCCGCCCAGGATGTTCACATAGGCCAGATTGCCCTTGACCTGGCCGATCATGGCCTTGGAAAGTTCCAAGAGGCTGTCGATGGCCTTGATGCGCACCAGAAACGAACCCATGAAAATGAACACGGGCACAGCGACCAAGGGGAAGATGTTTACGCCGTCGACCATCTGTTGAGGAAGAAAAATCAGGTCCATATCGGCAAAGGCCGAATAAAGCACCGAACAACCGATTATGCAGAAGGCAACCGGCATCCCCAGAAAGATCACCAGCATCAGCAGGCATACGATCAAAAACATGGCAGACTCCTTGGCCCCTGGTCAACCGATCTTCTTGGGCGTTAGCATGGCGCCGAGTTCTTCCACCAATTGCACCAACAGCATGAAGGAGATCAACGTGAAGCTCACCGGAAGCGAGCCGTAGAAGAAGCTCATGGGCATCTCCAATGACGATGAGAAGCTATAGTGCATCACGCCGCATAGTTCCCAGCCCTTGTACGTGAGCAAGACCGACAGACCCAGGCAAATGAGCAGCATCAGCGAGTTCCAAACGAACCGCCCCTGGGGCGTCCTGACGTAGTAGGCCACTCCTACGATAATGCAGGCGACCCCCGCCAGGAGAACATACCAGTAGCTTAGAAGAAACTTGTATGCGAGATCGCACAGGACGGTGGGCCAGGGCAGCTCGATCCTGGCCGCCTCGAAGATCTTGATGAACTTCGGCACCACGAAGGTGAGCAGGACAAAGAAGGCGATCCCGAGAAAGACCACCACGATGATGGGGTACTGGAGCGCCGCCTTGATATCCGATTTGACCTTGTGCTCGTGTTCGATGATATAGATC
>ENA-OSEO01006549-OSEO01006549.1-sediment-metagenome-genome-assembly--contig:-NODE-6549-length-10374-cov-2.618141_pt1 | contig 10374 bp, 9 predicted proteins | sample MGYA00237883_ERZ534232 | MGnify/ENA metagenome assembly ERZ534232
GAATCGGCCGCACTCCGGGCGGATGAAAGCGAATATCCCTTTATCATGTCATCCGGCCGGCATTGGGATATGAACGCCAACACTCAGATGCGGGACCCAGCCTGGAACAAGGACAAGAGGGCCTGCACCCTGACCATGCACCCTGACGACGCGAAACAAAACGGCTTCCGCGACGGGCAGATGGTTAAAATCATCACCGCGGCCGGGCAGGAGCTGATTGAACTGGAGCTGACCGAGGCAGCCCGGCCCGGCTACCTGGTTATGCCTCACGGTTTCGGGCTGGTCCATGATGGCAAGACTTATGGGGCCAACGCCAACCGGCTGTCCAGGAACAGTCACCGGGACAGGCTGGCGGGCACGCCGCTGCACCGCTACGTGAGGTGCCGGGTGGAAGCGGCTTGAAAATGGCAGGCGGTGAATGAAAAAAGATGGAAGATGATTTCTATCATTTGCCATTCACATTAATTTATTCCATAATTACCTGTAAACCAAGTTGAGTGGCTGTTGAAGTAATTCCTAAAAACCAATTTCAGCAAAGGGGGAGAAAATGCTTAAAACCAAGATGACGGAACTGTTGGGGATCAAGTATCCCATCCAGTGCGGGACCATGCAGGCCATTTCCATGGCCTCGTTGGTGGCGCCGGTGGCCAACGCCGGCGGCTTCTGCTGCCTGCCGGCCGCGGCTTTTCAGACCAAGGAAGCCTTCATGGACGAAGTCAAGAAGACCAGGGACATGACCGACAAACCCTTCGGCGTCAATGTGGGCCTGTTCCCTGAAATGACCGCCACCGTAACCGCGGAGCAGAGGATTGAGTGGGTTATTGAATCCGGGGTTAAAATCCTGGAAACCGCCGGGCGCAGTCCCGAGCCTTACCGCAAGCAGATCGTGGCCGGCGGATTGCTGCACATTCACAAATGCGCCCGGGTGCGCGACGCGGTCAAGGTCGACGGCATGGGCGTGGACATAGTGTCCATCGTGGGCACGGAATGCGGCGGACATCCGAGCATGGAAGAAGTGACCACGCTGGTGCTGATCCCCGCGGCCCTGGACAAAATCAGCAAGCCGTTGATCGCCGGCGGAGGCTTTGCGGACGGCCGGGGCCTCATGGCCGCCCTGGCCCTGGGCGCGGCCGGAGTCAACATGGGCACCAGATTCATGGCCACCAAGGAATGTCCCATCCATCCCGATTTCAAGAAAAAATTGATGGAAACGGCCGAGACCGAGACCGTGCTGGTCATGAAAACCCTGATGAATCCCAGCCGGGTGCTCAGGACCCCGGGGTCGGAAAAAATTCTGGAACTGGAAGCCAAGGGCGCGTCCCTGCAGGAACTGGCTCCCCATATCAGCGGCCGGACATCGGCCGGCGGATGGCAGGACGGCACATTCGAAAGAGGCATGTATCCGGGCGGCCAGGTGGTCGGACGCATCCATGACATACCGACCGTGGCGGAACTGATTGAAAGAACCGTCGCCGAGGCGATGGAAGTCAAGAAAAACATGGACGCTCTGTTCAAATAATCTGCTCAGAAAACAATTCGCAATCATTTTTCATAACCCAGGGGAGGCGTTTTTTACCGCCTCCCCTTGTTTATCCGATCTGGCCGCGGCAGATTTCTCCCTGAAGTTTCGGACTGAAGATTGAAAAATTACCAAAAGGGCTTTCGCATTTTTGCGAAAATTCGGAGGCGCCCGCCGGAAAAAAATGCTTATCGGGTGCAATGAAGCCAGGGGTGGGACCCGCGTTGAAATTAAAGCCCGGCGGCGGTAATCCCGCGGCTGGACTGAGTCTTCAGTTGACCGGCGGTTTCAGGTAATCATTCGTGGTTGCGCGAATGCGGCCGGCCTCAGCCCGGCCGGTCCTTGGCATGCTCGTTGCTCCTTGTGATTAATATCGGATGATTTGCCTGATCAACGGGCGGACAAGGATTTAACCCGGGGAGAAGCGGCGGAAAGGAGGAGATTCTATGGAACTTGTTCCTTGGAGACCTTTTGGGGAGCTTGGCCGTTTGCGCAAGGAAATGGAAAGCTTATGGAATCGTTTGCAGGGTGTAGCCCCGTTTGCCGAGTTCAGTTCATCGGACTGGGCGCCCAGCACGGATGTGTCGGAAACAAAGGATAAGCTGGTCGTCAAGGCTGAACTGCCGGGCCTGGAGGCCAAAGATGTCAGCGTCAGCGTTTCCGGCGATTTCCTGACCATAAAAGGGGAAAAGCGGCGGCAGGAAGAAGAAAAGGACGAAAATCATCATTACCTTGAAAGGTATTTCGGGTCATTCCAACGGTCGTTCAAACTCCCGGTGAACGTGGAAACCGGTAAAATCAAGGCTAAATTTGACAAGGGCGTATTAACCATAACGCTTCCCAAAACAGAGGAAGCCAAGAAAAAAGAAATCGAGATTAAGGTTGAGTAATCTAATCGACCTCTCCCTGGGTTATATATTTGACTTCTGATAAGCCTGTTTCGAGACTGGGCTGACACTGCTTCAGATCGCGGCATAATAGGAGGAAAGGCCATGGCGTCCAATTTCCGGGTAACCCGTCATAAAAATAAAGACTGCCTGCACCTGCAGCTGGCGGGTGATTTTGACGGCTCGTCCGCCCATGAGCTCATTAATATCCTGAAAAGCAAGGATTGCGGCCAGCGCAGGGTGTTCGTTCATACGGACGGATTAAGGAACGTCCTGCCTTTCGGACGGAATGTCTTTAAAAACAGTTGCTTCTACCTGCCGCGCCAGAGATTGGGCAGCCTTCGATTCACCGGCAAGAACGCCCTGGAAATCAGTCCGGTACAGGCCTTGGCCCTTGGATGACAGGCTGACATCCCGGTCAGTACCAGGATGGTTAGAGGGGTAATGAAAATATGTTTGAACGCATTCTCGTACCCACGGATTTCACCGATAAAAGCCGGAAGGCCCTGGAGATAGCCGTGAGGATGACCAGATATGACGCCCGGTCGATAATTCTTCTGCACGTGATTGAGACCATTGATGATGTGGAAGATAATGAATTCGAGGCGTTTTACGGGAAATTAAGGCGGAAGGCCGAAATCAGCCTGGCTGAGTTGGCCGACGGATATCAGGATAAAGGCGCGGATATAAAAACGGAGGTGGTTTTAGGCAAAAGAGTTCCGGAGATATTACGATACGCGCACGAAGAAAAAATAGACCTGATTGTTCTTGGTTCGCACCGGATTGACCTGGCCGATCCCTATCAGGGTTGGGGCACGATCAGTTACAAGGTCGGCCTTCTGGCCCCCTGTCCGGTGATGATGATTAAATAAAGGGCGCAATCCCGGGGGATTTGACCTCACAAATCCCCCTTCAACCCCCTCGCGAATTGTTAAAATTCCGAGGGGGTTCGCTTTCCGGAGGCCGGCGGTCGCGGTTTCGCCGGGCAGTTGTTCCATATGGCCGTTAAAATTTATTCAGGTGGGTGAACGCGCTGATTTCCTTACGTTTCGGCGCGGGGGAACTTTTAGCCGGATAGCCCATGGGGATAAGAGTAGTCAGCCCGTAACCTTCCGGAACACCCAGTATTTCCTCGGCCTTGGCGATATCAAAAAGCCCGACCATCACGGTCCCCAGCCCCAGGGCGTGCGCGGCCAGGCACAGGTTCTGGCTGGCCAGGCCCAGGTCATACATGTACCAGTCCCCAAGCTTGGTCATGACCTGTTCTTTGTAATAGCCGGATGATTTGAGTTTACCGCACATGGCGAAAACTACGGGCGCGTCCGCGACTGTCCTGGTGGCCGGATTTCTTTCGGCCAGGGTTTTCGACAAGGCCTCTTTCACGGCCGGGTCTTTGACCACGATTATTTCCCAGACCTGAGTGTTGGCCCATGACGGAGCCCATTGCACCGCCTCCAGTACCTTGTTTATCACCTCCTCGGGGATGTCTTTCTGCTCGTAAGCGCGCAAGCTCCGTCTTTCCTTGATTATGTCCATAAAATCAGCCATCGGGTCACCTCCTGTGAAATTGACCGGTTCAAGTTTTTTGCTAATATAGATATTTGCCGGACTGTGTTTTCCGATATTCTTACCGAACAATTTTAACAAGGCCCGACGCCTAAGTCAACCTTGCCGGGAGGCAATGGACGAAAATCGCCAATTTGGCGATAAATATCAATAAGCTGGTGTCCCAATCCGGCCGGAATGTGCTATACTCAGCCCGCCGCTTAACTGATCAGGGGTTTCCGGTATGCTCATGGAACTTAAAGGACTGGTGGAAAAAATTACTTACACGAATGATGACACCGGTTTCACCGTGGCCAGGATCAGAGCCGAGGGCCGCCGTGATTTGATTGTGGCCGTGGGCAGCTTTTTGTCTCTCACCGTGGGAGAGATCATCGAGATGCGGGGCGAGTGGGGGCGCCATCCCAAATTCGGGGAGCAGTTCGTTATCAAGGATTACAAGGTGTCAGTCCCGGCCACGGTTAACGGTATCGAAAAATACCTGGGGTCCGGGCTGGTCAAGGGAATCGGTCCGGTCATGGCCGGGCGGATTGTGAAACAGTTCGGCCCGTCCGCCCTGGATATCATCGAAAACCATATCGACCGGCTGGCTCAGGTGGAGGGCATCGGGCCGAAAAGAATCAGCCTGATCAAACAGGCCTGGGATGAGCAGAAGGCCGTCCGGGAAATCATGATTTTCCTGCAGACCCACGGCGTGACCTCGGGGTACGCCGCCAAGATTTACAAGCAGTATGGCGACGCCTCGATATCGGTTCTCCGGGCCAACCCCTATCGCCTGGCCATGGATATCTGGGGTATCGGATTTATTTCCGCGGACCGTATCGCCGAGCGTCTTGGTTTCAGCAAGGACTCGCATCTGAGGCTCGAAGCCGGGATTATTTATGTGCTGAATCAACTGGCCGGCGACGGGCATGTTTTTTTCCCCATGGACCGGCTGGTGGAAAAATGCCGGGAGATTCTTGAAGTTAAACCTGAAGCTGTCCGGAAAACACTTGAGGGGCCGGGACTGCGCGAAAGGATAGTTATCGAAGATTACGCGGCGGAAGACCGGGAGTTGAAGGAAGAAAAACGCCTGGTCTATCTCACCCCCTTTCATATCGCGGAAACCGGAGTGGCCGCGCGGATGAAGGCCCTTATCGGAACATCAAAATCGGTCAGGGATGTGAGTGAGGACAAGGCCCTGGCCTGGGTTCAGGACAAACTGGGCCTGACCTTAGCCTCCAGGCAGGCCGAAGCCGTCAAATCAGCGTTGCGGGACAAGGTTATGATTATCACCGGGGGGCCCGGCACCGGGAAAACCACGATTATCCGGGCGATGATAAACATTTTCCAGAGAATCGGCGTCCGGGTGATGCTGGCCGCGCCCACCGGCCGGGCGGCCAAGCGGTTGAGCGAGGCCACCGGCCATGAAGCCAGAACGATTCACCGCCTGCTTGAATACAACACCCGCCGGGGCGGTTTTCAGAAAACGGAAGATAACCCGCTGGATTGCGAGCTGCTGGTGGTGGATGAGGCCTCGATGATTGATATCATCCTGATGTACCACCTCCTCAAGGCCGTGCCTCCGGCCGCGACTTTTATCCTGGTGGGGGACGTAAACCAGCTTCCCTCGGTCGGACCGGGCAATGTTCTGAAAGACATCATTTCCTCGGGGACGGTCCGGGTGGTTTACCTGAGCGAGATATTCCGTCAGGCCAGGCAAAGCTCCATTATTGTCAACGCTCACCGGATCAACAGCGGCCGGCTGCCCGTTCTGGAAAAAGCGGAAGGAAAGCTGGATGATTTTTATTTCATCGAACAAGCGGAACCCGAAGAAGCGGTGAAAATTATTCTGGAATTGGCCAGCCGCCGCATACCCGGCCGGTTCGGTTTGAATCCTTTCGATGATATCCAGGTCCTGGCTCCCATGCACCGGGGTCTGGTCGGCGCCGCGAACCTGAACGCGGTTCTGCAGGAAGCGCTTAACCCCGGCCGGCCGGGAATTATCCGGGGGGGCAATGAATACCGGCTCGGGGACAAGGTCATGCAGATCAGGAATGATTATGAAAAGGAAGTATTTAACGGGGATATCGGCCGCATCAGCCAGGTGAACCGGGAGCTGGCCGAGGTGACCATCGCCTTCGATGGGCGGGAAATCGTTTTTGACAGCAGCGACCTGGACCAGGTGGTCCTGGCCTACGCCATATCCATCCACAAATCCCAGGGCTCGGAGTATCCCGCGGTTATCATTCCCATCCTGAGTCAGCATTACCTGCTGCTTCAGCGCAACCTGATTTATACCGCCGTGACCCGGGGCAGGAAGCTGGTGGTGATAGTCGGCTCCCGGAGAGCCCTGGCCATGGGTATAAGAAATGACCGCACCGGGCAGAGGTTTACCTGTCTCAAGGAACGGCTCGTGAAGCCGGGCCGGCCCCTGGATTGAACAAAGTTTGTTTCAGAACGGATGGAGCGATTTTCCCGTGATTATCTTGGTACGGCCAATAAAAAGTCGCGGCCGGTTTTTTCAGGCGATGCTGCCATGACCAGGAAGATAAGAGTGCTGATTGTGGCCGATTCAACGGCCATGCCCAGGGATGAAGTGCCCTATGAAGGCACCTGGATTTATATGGTCAGACAGGCTTTCCCGGATTATGAATTCATAGACCGGCCCGGCCGGGGGTCGACGAGCATGAGGCTGGTGCTGGAAGGGGGCGGGGGAAAAGACCTGCTGGAATATTACACCCCGGACATGGTCATTCTTCAGGTGGGTATGGCGGAGTGCGCGCCAAGGCTTTTCCGGAAAACCGGACTGGAGCATTTCCTGTTGAACAAGGTTCTGCCCTTCGGGTTGAGACCGGCCTATGTGAATCATGTCAAAAGAAAAAGGGTCAGAAACCCGAAGATTACGGACGTCAGCCCGGAGCGGTTCCGCGGAAACATCACCGCTTATTTCGAGCGGGCTCGGAAACTCGGCGTCAGGGTGACAGCGCTTTTGATCGCCCGTCCAGCCAGTCTGTTTATTGAGAAAAGCCCGCATATTGAAGCCAACATCGAGCTGTACAACCGGATTTACCGGGAAACCGCGGCCTTGTTTCCCAACGTTGAGGTAATCGAGCCTTTCGGGAAAGAGGTCGATGTCAACCTGATCTGCCTGGATGAAATTCATATATCGCCCGCGGGCGCTCGCCTCATTGCCGATAATTTGAAGCCGTCGCTCGACAGGTTGTCGGCGGGCTGAACGAGGTGGGCCGCCCTCAAGGCGGTACGGACGGCGCCGGCGCCGGATGAACTCAAGTGTCGCCCCGGCAACTGTTTTGCAGGAAAATCACGGTATTTCCTATAAATGACAGCCCTTTTTCTTGACATGGCCGGATAGCTGGTATATCATCTATTTATACTTAACAGGATAGTAATTACTGATATTCATTGGCGATTCGATATTTTCAGTTTGCGTTACCGGAAGCGGCCCGGCCAGGTTTTTGGAGAGCCGCTTAACCTGTGAAGTTTTAACCATTGAGGAGGGGAGACATGAAGAAAACGAGGTTTCTGGTAGTTGCGTTGCTGGCGGTCTGTCTGGTTCTGATCATGGGCTATCCCGCGTTCGCGGCCAAGACCATCAAAATCGGGGTCATCGGACCAATGAATTACTCCCAGGGGAAGGGGCATTGGGACGGAGCCACCATGGCCGCCGAGGAAATCAACGCCAAGGGAGGCGTCCAGGTTGGTAATCAGAAGATGAAGATTGAGCTCATCAAGGCCGATTCCAATGAGCATATCAACATCACCGACGCCACCAACGCCATGGAAAGGCTGCTGACCCGGGATAAAGCGGATTTTGTGGTCGGCGGGTTCAGAACCGAGGCGGTTCTGCCCATGCAGGATATCGCCATGGACTACAAAAAGATTTTCATCGGTTGCGGCGCGGCCACCAAGTCAATCTGCGACAAGGTGGGCAAGGATTACAACCGTTATAAGTACTGGTTCCGGGGAACTCCGTTTAACGAGGCCTATCTGGTCAAAACCAACTTCCTGCACCTGCAGTTTGTCGCCGAAATCCTTAAAAAAGAACTTGGCATCGATAAAGTCAAGGTGGCCATCGTGGCTGAAAAGAAAGCCTGGACCGAAGGCATGGTTGCCGCGGCCAATTTCAACATTCCCAAGATGGGCATGGAGGTCGTCGGCGTCTGGAGACCTTCCGACATGGCCACTGATGTAACCGGCGAACTTTCGGCTATTCAGAGGACGGACGCCCACATCATTTTCACCATCTTTTCCGCCTCGGTCGGCGTCACCTTCGCCAAACAGGCGGGCGAGTTGAAAATACCGGCGGTCATGGTGGGGATCAACGTGGAAGCCCAGAAGGATGGTTTCTGGAAGGCCACGGAAGGCATGGGCAATTACGTTCTGACCATGAATACTTATGCTCGAGGAGTCAGAATAAATCACCTGACCGATTCTTTTGTTGAGGGCTACCTCAAGAGATTCGGAGAAGTTCCGACTTATACCGCCGACACCTATACGGCCATCAAATACGGTCTGGTGCCCGCCATTGAGAAGGCCGGCACTCTCGACGCGGATAAAATAGTGGCGGTATTGGAAAAAATGGAGTATGACGTTCCGGCCGGCCGGATTAAATACAACGCGGACCACGATACCATCTGGGGGCCCGGGTATTTGACCAGCCTGGGCGTTCAATGGCAGAACGGCGAGCTCAAGGCAGTCTGGCCCAACGGCTGGGAAGGCATCGCCTACACCGGTATGGCGCCTTATCAAATTCCGCCGTGGATGAAGGAAAAATACAAGAAATAGGTATTCAGTTTTCATGAAGGAACCAGGTAAATCTTGTTGAAAATTACCATCCACTGGAAAAAATGAATGGAACACCGCCCCTTTTTGCCCAGCGAGGAGGGGCGGGGTTTTCTCAGCGGATTGAAACAGGTCTTTTCAGGGGCGCCGGTTTCGTGTTCCCCTAACCCTCAAGTTAGTTAAGGCGCTGCTTATGGTACTGGATATAATTATCAGCAGTCTGATTAACGGAAGTGTTTACGCCCTTCTGGCAATCGGCTTTTCCTTGATTTTCGGCGTGGCCCGCATTGTCAATATCGCGCATACCGCCTTTTATATGCTGTCCGCCTACTGCATTTATTTCGGTGTGCATAACCTGGGCATCCACGCGTCACTGGCCATGATCGCGTCGATTATCGTCGTTACGCTGCTTGGATTGATTGGTTATAAGCTGTTTATTAATCCGATCCGCGAACACGAGGCCGCGGTGCTGATCGCCACCATCGCCATCGCCATGGCCATGCAGGAAATCCTGCTCCTCATCTTCGGCGGGGAATTTCGCAGCGTGCCGCCGCTGATCGCGGGCTACGCGGTTATTCTTGGGAAAAAAGTGGCCTATCAACAACTATTGACCATTGTGATTGTTCTGATAGTGCTGGCCGCGGTCTGGGCCCTGCTGAATAAAACCAGGCTCGGCCTGGCCATCCGCTCAACGGCCCAGGACCGGGAAGTGGCCAACCTGATGGGCATGAACGAGTCCATGATCGCCATGCTGACCATGGGCATATCCGTGGGGCTGGCCGCTTTTACCGGCGCCGTGGTCGGCCCGCTCGGCATTCTCAACCCGCACATGTGGATGTCGCCGCTGATCATGATGATGGCGGTGGTGGTGCTGGGAGGCCTGGGCAGCCTGAAGGGAAGCTTCATCGCCGCCTTCATTCTGGGCATCACCGAGGCCCTGGTGGTTTTCCTGGTGCCCATGGGTTCCTTTCTCAAGGGTCCGGTGGCCCTGTCCATCATGATTTTGGTTCTGCTGATACGGCCGGAGGGTCTGTTCGGCATCTATTTCGAGGAAGAAAGGTAACGCGGGATAACGGTTATGGGTTTAATCGGTTTTTATATCAGAAAGCTGTGGACCATTTTCCGGAGGGAAGTGCTGGTGCTGCCCAGCCGAACCATGGTGCTCCTTTTTTTCCTGTTTCTGTTTCTGCTGCCGGTGGTGACCCAGGACCCCTATACCCTGCGCATCCTGGTTCTGGCCAGCATTTTCGCCATACTCACCGCCAGTTGGGACCTGTTATCCGGTTTCACCGGCCAGATGAACTTCGGACACGCCCTGTTTTTCGGGGCCGGGGCCTATACCGCGGCCTTCTTGAATGTTTACGCGCATGTGCCGCCCTGGGCCACTATTCCCCTGGGCGGACTGGCGGCGGTCCTGGCCGGCCTGGTTATCGGCATACCCTGCCTGCGGCTTAAAGGCACTTACCTGGCCCTGACCACGCTGGCCTTCCCAATTATTCTCAGCGGCATCATCACCGCCTTCCCTGATTTTACCGGCGGCGAGCTGGGTCTTTCCGGCCTGGAGCGTCTGACCAACTCCCGGGTGGCCGACTACTATGTCACCATCGTCGTCATGTCGGT
>ENA-OSEO01006550-OSEO01006550.1-sediment-metagenome-genome-assembly--contig:-NODE-6550-length-10373-cov-5.313423_pt1 | contig 10373 bp, 6 predicted proteins | sample MGYA00237883_ERZ534232 | MGnify/ENA metagenome assembly ERZ534232
ACCCAATTGCGGACAGGCCTCCGCGAGGACCCGTAGCCGCCGCAGGCCTGTCCGGCGATGTTCAGCGTCGGGGTGGCTCATATTGAAGGTGCCCTGGACGGACGCAATCGTGATCCCACGGGCGGCGGCCTCGCGCCGAATTCGGCCGGACACGTCCAGCGGAATCTCGTCAGGCATGTCCGGCAGGCCGGTACAGTCCAGGCTCACTTGCACACAATCAAGACCGCAGGCCTTGACGGCGTCCAAGCGTGCTTCCAGGGTGCCGTTTCTGAACGTGCCCAGCAGAATACCGATCTGGATCGCTGCAGAGGCATTCGACTCGGCCGCCGCCAGCAGGCTTCGCGGGCCATTCATTCCCAGGGCGAGGGCGGTGACTTGGGTCGCTTGTGTCAGAAACTCACGGCGGTTCAGTTGCTGCCTTGCTTTGTTCATGCGACTGGCTCCTCTGGTCATCGAGAACGTGGGCACGGGTAATGCAGCCATGACTTATACCTTGCTCCCGCACTCCCTGCAACACTTGCCCCAGTTCAGCAGTACATGGTCGCACACCGGATACCTGCGGACCAAGGTACCCGGCTTCGGGCTGACCAGGAGGATCAGCAGGATCACAATAATCGTGACCACTGTCCCGGTGAGGTATTCCGCTCGAATACTCCCGGCCCAATTCACCACCCCGTGCTCAGCCAGCCAGTTGGCCACCGACACAATGCTGCCCAGGAGGAACATTGAACCGATCAATCCCAACACGATGATCTTCCGAATCGTCAGACTCATAGTTCACCCTTTCTCAGGAAGGCATCTCGTGGTCTGTCCGCGGCGACATCCGCTCTCGCGGACGTACACAATCACATCCTGTTGACGCCGGAATGCCAGCGGCGGAGTTTATCGCCTGGGCCATATCACGCAGCAAGGCCCGAGGATTTCGCAGGAGATCACTGATCTCGTGATCCGATTCAAGCGCGACCAAACTCAAGAACGATTCTCGTCACCTGCCTCGTGACCAGGCTTGAAGAATCCTCGCGGCGAGCATAGACTCAGTCCACGGAAGCACCGTAGGTGCCTAATAGTTGAAAGGACCACCATGCGGAAAGGAGAATAGGGATCGTGCGAATCGTGGTTCTTGACGGGCAGACTCTCAATCCTGGGGATTTGACGTGGGACGCACTGAAAGGACTGGGCCCGTGCGAAGTCCACGACTGGACCCCACCGACGGAGATTGTAACGCGGGCCTGCGGGGCGCAGATCGTCTTGACGAACAAGGCGGCCCTGTCTCGGACAACGATCGGGCAACTGCCCGGGCTCCGGTATGTCGGCGTTCTGGCAACCGGGTACAACATGGTGGATATCGAGGCGGCCACAGAGAGGGATATCTGCGTGACGAACGTCCCCGCCTACGGCACGCCGTCCGTGGCGCAAACGGTGTTCGCCCACCTGCTGCACCTCACACAGCACGTGAGCGAGCACAGCCGGTCCGTCCACGACGGCGACTGGAGCCGCAGCCGTGACTTCTGCTATTGGAATTATCCCCTCATAGAACTGGCGGGGCTGACGATGGGCATCGTCGGTCTCGGCCGAATCGGCCGCCAGACGGCGAGACTGTCCCGGGCCTTCGGAATGAACGTCATCTACTTCGATGTGATGACCCCAACGCCCGGGCCGACGGAGGCTGCTGCCGTGGATTTGGATACCCTGTTTCGCGAAAGCGACGTCGTCAGCCTGCATTGCCCTTTGACGGAAGACAATCGCGGATTCGTTAATCGGCAGCGGCTGGAGATGATGAAGCCCACGGCCTTTCTCATCAACACCAGCCGGGGATTGCTGATCGATGAACCGATGCTCGCCGACGCGTTGAATCGCGGACGCATCGCGGGCGCCGGCCTGGATGTCCTGTCCGAGGAGCCACCCCGGCCCGACAATCCCCTGCTGCACGCGCGGAATTGTGCGATTACCCCGCACATCGCCTGGGCGACGAAGGCGGCACGGCAACGCCTCATGGACATCGCGGTGTCCAATGTGCGTGCCTTCCTCGAGGGAAGTCCGCACAATGTTGTGAAATGACTTGAGATCGAGCGAGGCGGCTCAAAGGGTGGACGCTCTGGAAAGGGATGCATGCCATGCACACGCTGTTCTTCCTATTCGTTTGTCTTCCTTTCGTTTCCCCGGATAAGGCGCTGAAGGTCGAGCCCGCCGGGCCCGCATCGCCGCAGGGCACCGTGTTCCGGCACGTGATGATCTATCACGAGCCGGGCCGCTTCGGCGGCTGGCCGGCCAATCACGGGATCTGGTCCTGGGGCAATGAGATCCTCGTGGGCTTCAGCGCAGGCTTCTACAAGGATCTCGGCCCCGGGCGTCACGCGATTGACCGCGAGAAGCCGGAAAGACACCTGTTGGCGCGAAGTTATGACGGCGGGCTGACGTGGCAGATCGAGGACCCATCTGTGAAAGGAGCATTGGTCCCGGCCGGTACGGCCTCGCACGGGGCGCTGCCTCCGGGGCTACAGGAAGCGTCATGGCGCGAGTGTCCCGGCGGCATCGACTTCACCCATCCCGACTTTGCCATGACCATCCGCATGACGGACATAGACGCCGGGCCGTCGCGCTTCTACTACTCGACCGACCGCGGGCACAACTGGGAGGGGCCGTTCCGTCTGCCGCTGTTCAACCAGAACGGGATCGCCGCCCGCACGGACTATCTGATCAATGGCCGGCAGGACTGCATGCTCTTCCTGACCGCCTCGAAGCGGAACCACCAGGAAGGCCGCCCGCTCTGTGTCCGCACGACCGACGGCGGTAGGAACTGGGCATTTCTGTCGTATATCGGCCCGGAGCCGACCGGTTGTGCCATCATGCCGTCCACGGTGCGCCTGTCGTCCAACGAGATCCTCACCACGATCCGCTGCCGGAACAAGTCGGGCAGTTGGATCGACGCCTACCTGTCGCAGGACAACGGTAGCTCCTGGAGTTACCTGAACCGCCCGGTACCCGATACCGGCGAGGGCAACCCGCCTGCCCTGATCCGCCTGCACGATGGACGGCTGTGCCTGACCTATGGCTATCGTGCCGCCCCCTGGGGAATCTATGCCTTGCTGAGCGACGACGACGGCCGCACGTGGACCGACCCGATTGCCCTGCGCGAGGATGGTGCGGGACGGGACATCGGCTACCCGCGTAGTATCGAGCGGCTGGACGGCAAGGTCGTCACGGTTTACTACTTCTGGGACGCGCAGACCGGCCCGGAGCGTTACATTGCCGCAACCATCTGGGACCCCGGCAAGGCGCCGGCCAAACCCACGGAAGCCATGAAGGCGGCGGTACCCGTCCAACGCGTCTTCGGCCCCGAGCATCCGGGCGGGCGCTACAAGCACCCAGCCTCGATCACACAACTGGCCAACGGCGACCTGTACCTGGCATACTACACCGGCTCGGGCGAGTACGCCACGGACACCGCCGTGTACGGCGCCCGTCGGCCCAAAGGACAGATGCAGTGGACGACACCGGCGCCCATCGCCGACACGCCCTTTCGCTCCGAGGGCAATCCCGTGGTGTGGCAGGCCCCCGACGGCCCCGTGTGGCTGTTCTATGTCATCCGTTATGGGCAGACCTGGTCCACATCGTTGATTCAGGCGAAGATCTCCCACGACGGGGCCCGGACCTGGTCCGATCCGATGCTGGTGACAATGACGGAGGGAATGATGGTCCGCAGCCGTCCGCTCGCCCTGGCCAATGGCGACATTCTCCTGCCGGCATACCACGAGACGGGCCATGATACAGAAGCGGTCGGTCCGGACAGTTGCTCGCTCTTCTTCCGCTGGGACGCCCGATCGCATACGTGGACGGAGACGAACCGTATCCATTCACGAATCGGGAACGTTCAGCCGGCTGTAGCGGCGATTACGGGCGACCATCTGGTCTGCTACTGCCGGCGCGGCGGTGATTATTCCGCTCGGCCCGACGGCCGTATCGTTCGCGCGGAGTCAAACGACGGCGGCCGCACCTGGAGCGAAGGAAAGGAGACCGCGTTCCGCAATCCCAATGCGGCCGTTGAGTTTCTGCGTCTGAAGAGCGGAAACCTCCTGCTGATCTTCAATGACTCGATTAGCGACCGCACGCCGTTGACGGCCGCCCTCTCGGCCGATGGCGACAAGACCTATCCCTATCGACTCAATCTGGTCGAAGGTCCCGGGCCTTACGCCTACCCCTATGCCATCCAGACCGATGACGGCAAGATCCATCTGGTCTTCACCTCGAACGAGCGCACGACCATCTATCATACCGTCTTCGAGGAGGTGGATATCCTCGGCCACCAGACCGATGCGGTTCTCTGAGAGGGTGTGTGAGAGGACCTTGGCTCGGGTGCCATGGACAAACTTGTTTGTCCCTGCCGGACCGCACAGGCTCCCTGGTACCCGCAAGACACGCTCATACGAGTTTGAGCGTGGCACCCATCGACCCTTGGCTTGCAGCCGACCGGCCCTTCCCGTACACCCTCTGAGCCGCATGACGGCCGGGAGACGCACGTTGACATCGCCCGCATCCGAAACGACAATGTAGGTCCGTGGATGAATCGTTGGAGCAGCCGGTGTGATGGCCCTCTCTATCGGAGAATCGCGTTATGCTCTCTTCATTGTGTTGTGCGATCGTTCTGTCGTGTGCTGTCGAGACCGGGCCGCGTCTGAGCGACGCGGAGTTCTTCTCCAGGATAGACACTGATCCGGCGGAGATGGCCGCGGTCCAAGCGGCCGTTCAGCGGCAGGACTGGACCGCCGCCCGCAGGGCCTACGCCGCCGTGTTTCGCGACCGCCAGTCTCCGCGCTGGTTTACCGACCCGCAGGAAGAGGCCCGGCCCACCCCGGCATCGTTCGACGGAAGCTATGCCGATAGGCTGCTCGCGCGCCAGTGGCGGTGGCAACGGAACTGGTTCGATCTGGGTCCCGACATCGACTGGGCCTCCAACCAGATGAACCAGGGCGAGTCGGCCACCGTCGAGTGGAATGCCTCGCTGAACCGTCATTTCCATTTCCGTGACTTGGGCGAGGCCTACCGGCACACGGGCCAGGAGAAGTACGCCGCCGAGATCGTGGCCCAGATGCTCGACTGGATCAAGGACTGTCCCGTACTCACCGACCGCTCGGGGAACTCGCCCTACCACCACGCGTGGGAGACGCTCAACACCGCCTGCCGGGCCGGCGACACATGGCCCAACGCCCTGTACACGATCCTGCGGTCGCAGGCCCTCACCGACGATGCCCTCGTGACGATCGTCAAGTCGCTCGTGGAGCATGCCCGACACCTCGACCGCTGGCCGACGCGCAGCGGCAATTGGCTCACGGCCGAATCCAAGGCCCTGTTCGTCCTCGGCACGTTGCTGCCGGAATTCCGCGAGGCGAAGGTCTGGCGCGCGCACAGCATCGAGCGGCTCTACCGACAGCTTCACACCGACGTCTATCCCGACGGCCTGGAGATCGAGCTGGCCTTGGGCTACAACAACTGGGTGCTGCGGAACTTCGGGGAGGTGCTCGAATTGGCCAAACTCAATAGCCTCCTGCATGAGCTCCCGGCCGACTATCTCCAGCGTATGGAGCGAATGTATGATTATCAGGCTTATGCCTGCATGCCCAACGACCAGGTAGCCGGTCTGAACGATTCGGGCGATGCCTCCCCCACCGCCCTGCTCAGGGCCGGCTATGGCTATTTCCCTCAGCGTGATGATTGGCTCTGGATCACCTCCAGCGGCAAGGAGGGCAGACGGCCTGAGAGAACCTCGACAGCCTTCCCGTATGCGGGTCACTACGTGATGCGCTCCGGCTGGGACCGAGACGCCCGCTGGCTGCTACTCGATGCCGGTCCCTTCGGCTCCGGGCACCAACACGAGGACAAGCTGCATGTGATCGCCTATGCCTATGGACGGCCCCTGCTGCTCGACGCGGGCAACTACATGTACGATCACTCCCGCTGGCGGCGCTACGTGCTCTCGACGCGCGGCCACAACACGATCCGTGTCAATAGCGAAGACCAGAACCGCCGGGCCGACCGTGCCACGTGGGTTCTGCCCCAGCCCTTTGCGCCGGTGGACAACCTTTGGGCCACTCAAGAGGCGTTCGACTTCGCCGTGGGCCGGTATACATCGGGCTATGGAGCCAAGGGCGCGATCCAGGTGACGCACACGCGTGCCGTCGTATTCGTCAAACCCGACTACTGGATCGCTGTCGATACCCTCCAGCCACCCGACGACAGAGAGTACACCTACGAGGCCCTCTTCCATCTCAATGCCGACTCGGCGGAGGTGGACCTGAATACGTCCAGTGTGGTCACGCGAAACGTCAAGGAGGCGAATCTCGTCGTCTGGCCTATGGCAGATACGAAGCCGGATGTGGCGGTAGTCAAGGGAATCGAGGACGAACCGGTGCAGGGCTGGGTCAACGGCCCATGGCGCCCGGTGCCCACGGCGGTAGTCGCGGGAAAGGCTTCCGGCCGGTTTCACCTGGCGACGGTGCTCTATCCGCTGGCGCCTGGCGCGACGAGCCCGATCCGTTCGATCACACGCCTTCCTGTCACGGCCGACAGCCGATCAGATGACGAGGCCCTGGCCCTTCGTTTGTGTTTTGCCAACGGCGACGAGCACACCTTGCTTGTGGCGGACCGCCCCGACGTAAATCGACAGTGTGACGGAATCGTCACCAACGCTCAACTCTTCGGCCGTCTCCAAGGTGCGGGCACTGAGCGAACCTTCCAATACCCCTGACCGCCTCCGGAAGGACATTCATATGCAGCCAGACTCTACCGGTGGGAGAATCACGTCTATCGATGCCCTGCGAGGGTTCGCCATGCTCTGGATCATCGGCGGCGGCGACCTGTTCAGGAGCTTTGCCAAGGTCCGCAGCACGCCGGTGACCGAGATGTTGTCCCGGCAGATGGAGCACGCCGGCTGGGAGGGATTCCAGTTCCTGGACTTGATCTTTCCCCTGTTCCTTTTCCTGGTCGGCGTGTTGCTGCCCTTCTCCGTCGGCCGGCGGGTGGAACAGGGTGCCAGTCGCAGGGATCTCTATGTGCACGTGGCCAAGCGAACGCTGATCCTGGTTCTCCTCGGCCTGATCGACTACGGCCTGCTGCGATTCGACTGGGACCAGATGCGCTGGTCGTCCGTCCTGGGCCGGATCGGGATCTGCTATTTCGTGGCTGCCCTGCTGGTCATTCACACGCGCTGGCAAACCCAGGCGGCGACGGCAGCATCCCTCCTGCTTCTCTTCTGGGCGGCGTTGCTGTTTGTCCCCGTTCCGGGCCATGGGGCAAGGGTGTGGATTCCGGAAGGATGCCTCACTACCTATGTCGACCAACTCCTGATCCCGGGCAAGCTGGGACTGGGACTCTATGACCGCCAGGGGATCCTATCCACGTTCACCGCACTGGGCACAACCCTCTTGGGTGTCCTCACCGGGTACTGGCTGCGCACCGAACGCTCGCCTCAGCGTAAGGCGCTCGGGCTCCTTGCCGCCGGCGCAGTGTGTCTGATCGTCGGACATATCTGGGGTCGATTCTTCTTTCTCAGCCGCAACATCTGGACCAGCTCGTTTGTCCTGTATGCAGGAGGTTGGAGCCTACTGCTCTTGGCCTTGTTCTATTGGGTCATCGACGTGAAAGGCTACCGCACGTGGGCGTTCTTTCTCGTCGTGATCGGTATGAACTCCATCACGATCTGGGTTGGGCAACGCTGTATCGATTTCGGCTATACGGCCGGGTTCCTCTTTGACGGCGCCCTCCGCTACGCCGGCGCGATCCGACCCGTTCTGGCGGCCTTCTCCGTCCTGGCGTTGAAATGGCTCTTCCTCTATTTCCTCTACCGGCACAGGATCTATCTCAAAGCGTGAATCGGACATCGGTTCCCGGCGGCTCAGCGGAATCATCGCCAAGTTGCCTGCGGATCGCGCTGATATCTCTTTCGAGGCCACGTTCAAAGATCGTCACGTCGGAGCTGTGCAGAATGATGTTGAGACCCTGCACCGCCCATTTGACTTGCAGGTCACACGGCCCCGGGAAGTGAATGCCGATCGCCAGACCTTTCCCGCGCACCCTTGAGACGATCTCGGCCATGGCCTCTTCAACCCGTGGGTCGGTGTACTGCTCAGGCGCTCCGAGACTCAAGGAAAGATCGTGGGGACCGATGATGACCCCATCCAGTCCCGGCACGGCCAATATCCGATCCAATCTCTTGATCGCCGGCACACTCTCAACGTTGATCAGCAGGAGTCTCCCCTCATTTCGGTGATCGAGATAGGCGCTCAGCTCAGACTCCAGGATAGCAGGATCGTCCAATGCTGCTTCCAGCCGCTGCCCCTTCAGGGGCCGCAGTTTCGTCGCGCCGACGAGCCTCTTCACCTGCTCCGGGTGCTCGATGTATGGGGCCAGGACGCCCGCTGCTCCTGCATCCAGGACCTGGCAAGCCTCGTACGGGTCCGGAGAGGGAATCCGAACGAGGGGCGGCAATCCGAGTGCCGTATAGGCCAGACACATGTGAGCAACCGTCTCTCGCCCCAGAGGTGTGTGTTCCGTGTCGATGAAGACGAAATCGGCGCCCGCCCTCTTGACGGCCGGCGGCCACAGAGGGGATGAAGAGGCAATCGCCGTGCCGTAGAGTCTCTTGCCGGTTTTGAGGTGCTGCATGAATTCCCTGCCGGTCATCTGCCTGCCTCGTCTCCCTTCTTCAGAAGCCAGATTTCGGTGATCCGGGATTGCTCCCGCCAGTTCAATTCCGATTCCTCCGGGCGGTCCCACGTGACCACGATCTGCCCGCTTCGCACCGCGTCCTGGGGAACGGGAAACTCCTTGATTTCGCCAATCCCCCGGCCGTAGAGGGTCGGCTTCACGAGTTCCCCGTTGATCCGAGTCAGCGCATCGCCGTAGCCCGTGATGCGGACGACGTAGTCGGCGTTCGGGTCAACGTGCTCATAGCGCACGGCAATCGGCCAATCCATGCTTACCTGCCAGGAGAGGCGTTTGCGGCTGAAACCGCCGTCCCACCACCAGTAGCCGGGATTGGGATTGCGGACCAACAGGGGGTCCGTATTCCATCCTTCGCCTCGCACCACATGGGGGCTTTTCGCGATATTGCCCACGTCGTCATAGAAGCCGCCCGGCCCGGGATGCTCCCAGCGGCGAATTTCCTCCAGTCGATTCAGTCTTTCCGGCTCGGACTCGATCACTCGAATCTTCGCGAACTCATCCTCCAGCCACCAGCGGTTGTTCAAGGGATAGTCGATGTAGTCCAGGATGGCCCCGCGCTCGGGACCACTGGCCTGGTATCTCTGAACGCTCGTCTGCAAACCGATGCTCTGGTAGAGGGCGTCACACAACTCCACGATGCGTCGGCGTAGTTCCGGCGCGGGCGAAGCCTCCATGGCGCGATCCAGGATCTGTTGGGCCTCGTCCATGGCCTTGCGACTGCCGGTCTCCGGGGCCGTGGCGAGCGCGGCGTTCGCCTCGTTCTCAAGCTGCGTTTCATACAGAAGCCGCCGTCGCGTGTAGGCATCGTAGAAACTGCGCAGCAGGCACAACTGCCAGCGCCAGTTGTCCTTCATGTCCGGCGCCTTGGCCTCCAGGTTCTGCCAGTGCGACAGCGTGCCCTCCACGGCCCCATTCAGAGATAAGGCGCCGTCCCAATTCCTTTCGAGGGCCAGGATGCCGTCGGCGACCGGCTCGGCCAGATCCGGCCGGAAGAAGGCCCGCGCGTAGTCCTTCAGGATCTCTCCTACCTCCGCCTGCGGGTCCCAGCCACGGGCACTCCAGATGACTTTGTTGACATCATCGTGAATCCCGTCGGAATAGGTGAGGAAGCCCTCCGTGTAGGGCGCCAGCCAATTATGGAGATAAGCATAGTAGGCGGGCCGGGGATTCGGGCACTCCCGACCCAGCGTTAGGCTGAAGGCCGGGTCCCACCAGGGGACCGGATATTGGCACCGCACGCTGTGGGTGATGTCCGGGTAGTGACGCAGTCTGTATGATTTCAACAGGCGATTCCTGGTCTCCGGAATCGGCGGGCTCGACGGCCCGGCCACCAGTCCGCCCAGCCAATCGGGCTTGCTCTTGTCCAGGTACGCGTAGACCTCGTCAACCTGCGCCTCGTTGAACCACTGAAGTGAGAGCCATAGGCGTGCCTTCGGATGACGAGCCATCAATCGCTCGCCGAGGTCCTTGAGAAAAGGCAGTAGCTGCCCCGGTGGATTCGCACCAGGGTCGCCGCCCGGCACGAAGACAGCGTCCAAGCGTGGACAGGCCTGGTACAGTAACGCATGTCTCTCGAGCTCCGCGGCACGCATGGCCTGATCTCGGAGGTCGAATGTGACCGGCGTCCAGACCCAATAGTCGAGATCGTACCGATG
>ENA-OSEO01006551-OSEO01006551.1-sediment-metagenome-genome-assembly--contig:-NODE-6551-length-10372-cov-4.442545_pt1 | contig 10372 bp, 8 predicted proteins | sample MGYA00237883_ERZ534232 | MGnify/ENA metagenome assembly ERZ534232
GGGCTGGCACTGGAAATAGCTGTTGGACAGGATCAGGCAGGCGTGGGCCGGCGAGAGCAGCACGCCGGAGAAGCCGGCCACGTGGGCCAGCATCAGGTAGGCGGTCAGGCTCTCCGGCGGCAGGAGACCGATGAAGACCGGGAAGCCGGTCGCCGCGTAGCCCACAGCGATGCCGGTGACCAGGCCGAGCGAAAAGGACAGGCCCGTGACCAGGACGATCAGGGGCAGGCCGTGCCGGGTCAGCAGCTGGCTCAAGGCGTCCACCCCGCCCGAGGCCAGGGTCACGCTCTGAAAGGCGACGATGGTCAGGATCATGTAGACCATGCCGCCGGTGTTTCGGGAGAAGACCGCCTTGAGGATCAGACCGGGCCGCCGGGCCGTCAGACCCGAGAAGAGGACGGCCAAGACCAGGGCCAGGGCCACTGGCGTCTGCGCCGGCAGGCGGGAGGCCCAGGGCAGAACACCGGCCAGCCGGTCCAGCAGCCAGCCGCCGGTCAGGGCCCCGAGCAGAACCATCACGATCGGCACCGCCCCGATGAGGGAGCCGCCCCCGGCCGCGGTCTCCAGCTCGGCCGCCGGCTTGAGGTGGCGGAGGATGAACAGGTAGCCGAAGACGATGGCCACGCCCGTGATCGGAGCCAGGACGGGCAGGAGGGCGCTGAAGGGCAGGCCGGCCAGGGAGACGATGACGATGATGCTGGGATAGAGCGGCCAGACGTATTCCCAGACGTGCCTGAACCAGTAGTTGACCAGGGAAAGGTGGGCCGGGCTCAGGTCCAGGCCTCGGGCCGCCGAGGCGACCAGGGGGGCGGAGAAGACGGCCCCGCCGGGCATGGGCAGGAGCCCGATCAGGGCCGGAAAGAGGGACAGCGACAGGGCCGGCCGCCTGATCAGCCGCTGGAAGCGCTGGAAAAGGCTCGCCATCTGGCCGGTCATCTCCAGCAGCTGCGAGAGGATCATCAGCAGACAGACCACGACCATCAGGGTCAGGCCCTTGGGGCTGATCCAGCCGCGGAGGATGGCCAGCAGCCAGCTCCCCGGGCTCATGGCCCCGGTGAACCCCAGGACCAGGCAGCCGGCCAGGAGGCCGTGCCCCAGGTTGAGCTTGAGTCGGGTGGCCACTACCACCAGGGCCACGGCCAGGACAAGCCCTAGGAGAACCATCGCCCGGCGCCTACTTGACCTGGTCGGTCCCGTGCGGACCGCGGGGGCCGTGGCTCAGGCCGCCCAGAGGGAAGAAGGTGAAGGGGATGGCCCGGCGGCCGGGGCCGTAGGTTTCCAGGCGCAGGGAGTAGAAGGCCAGGCCCTCGACCCGGGCGCCCCGGCCCAGGTCCCAGCCCCAGTGGGGCGCGGGGCTGGGCAGGGAAATCACCTTGAGGGCCACCCGCTGCCCGGCGAAGTTGAGGAAGGAGACAATCAGCCCCCCGGGGCCGGGCTGCCCGGCCAGGTCGAGCCTGAGATAGGCCGGCGCCTGCCCCAGGAGGGGAATGAACAGCCGGTCGCCCTCCAGCGCGCCCTGCTGCCGGTAGCCGCAGCCGCCGAGGCTGGCGCCTAGAAGCAAAACAAGCAGGGCTCTGCTCAGCCTCGGAATCATCAGGGGGCCGATCTTACCGCCTCGGGGCTCGTCGGGTCAAGTTTCGGTTTTTGGTTAAGTTTCCGAGCCAAATGTGCTATACACTCGGCCCAGGACTGACGAGAGCGAGTATGCGAGAGTTCGACGCCGACAACGAGCCGCGGGTGGAGATTGGCGCCGCGGTCCCGGACGAAGAGGAGCTGCCTCCGCCTCCGGACGCCCGGCGGATGACCTATCGCCTGCCGGAGGAGCCCAGCCCGCGGCGCTCCTTCCTCCACCGGCTGCTCTACCTGGTCATCGCGGTCATTCTCATCCTGGCCGGGCTGATCGCTTACGCCATGCTCCAGAAAGAGGACGGCTCGACCCAGGAGGAGCTGACCCTGGAGAACAGGGTGACGGTCATGGAGCAGCGCCTCAAGGTCCTGGAGAACCGGGTCCAGGCTCTGGAGGAGGCGTCGAAACGTTAGACCGGCTGGAAAGTCCCTGGGCCGGGTTGATGGAACTGGCCCTGGAGCAGGCTCGTCTGGCCGCGCGGTCGGGGGAGGTGCCGGTGGGCGCGGTTCTGGCCCTGGGGGACAGGGTCCTGGCCGCGGACCACAACCGGGTCATCGCCGAGCGAGACCCCACGGCCCACGCCGAGCTGCTCGTCCTCAGGGCCGGGGCCAGGATCCTGGGCAACGAGCGGCTCACGGGCACGACCCTGGTGGCCACTCTGGAGCCCTGCCCCATGTGCCTGGGGGCGGCCGTGCTGGCCCGGGTCGAGCGGCTGGTCTTCGGCGCGGCCGACCCCAAGACTGGGGCGGCCGGTTCGGTCTTTGACCTGGCCCGGGCCGAGCAGCTGAATCATCGCCTGGAGGTCGTGGCCGGATTGGGGGCCAGGCGAGCGAGCCAACTCCTCAGAGACTTTTTTGAGCAGAGGCGGAGAGGTGCCGGAGCGGTTGAACGGGCCCGACTCGAAATCGGGTGAACCGGCCAAAACTGGTTCCGTGGGTTCGAATCCCACCCTCTCCGCCAGAGGTTTTCTCCGGCTGATCCTCATTGCCTTGACCTTGGCCGGCCTCTGCTCCCCGGCCTGGGGATTCAGCTTCAAGTTCTGGAAACGCTCCCCGGAGCCGGCCCAGACCCAGACCGCCCCGGCCGAGGAGGCCAAGCCAGCCCAGCCCGAGGAGGCCCAGCCCTCGGGCCCGCTGCCCCTGGACAACTGGCGACTGCGGAAAGTCGAACCGACCGAGTACCCGGGCCTCAGGATCGGCGTCGGCTCGCTGACCGAGGAGGTCATCCTCGGCCATCTGACCGCTCTGATCACCGAGCGCCTCGGCCTCCAGGCCCGGATCAGTTTCGGCCGCTACCCGGAGGCCCTGCGCAGCGACCTGCTCAACAACCGGCTCGATCTGGCCTGGGACTACACCGGCCAGGCCCTGGTCGTCTACCAGCGCAACCTCGACCGGGACGTGCTCCGCGATTCCAAGGCTTGCTTCGAAGCGGTCAAGAGCTACGACGCCTCCCTGGGTCTGGTCTGGGGCCGGCCCGCCCCGGCCAACTCCACCTACGGTCTGCTCATGCGCCGGGAGGAGCTGGCCAAGGCCGGCCAGGCCGCCCCCAAGACCATCTCCGATCTGGCCGCTTACGCCCGGGCCCTCAAGCCGCCGGCCGCGGCCGCCATCAAGCCCCAGACCGAGACCCCCGCCCCGCCCAGCGAGGCGGCCCCGGCCTGGCTGGGGGTGGATGAGGACTTCTATAACCGGCCCGACGGCTACAAAGCCCTGGCCGCCCTTTACGGCTTCAAGTTCGAGCCCAAGGACGTGATCAGGCTGAAGCCCGAGGAGCTTTTCAACGGCCTGGTCGAGGGCCGGTTCAGGGCCGCGGTGGGGCCGATCATCGACAGCCGGATCATCCCCTTCGAGCTGGTCGCCCTGAAGGAGGACAAGCCCTTCTTCCCGGCCTACAACCCGGCCCCGGTCTTCAGGCTGGAGGCCGCCCTGAAGCACCCGGCCCTGGTCAGAGCCTTCGAGGAGGCGGCCGCCCGTCTGGACGGCGCCGCCATGACCCGCCTGGTCTACCTGGTGGAATTGGAGAACCAGGACCCGGCCAAAGTGGTCGCCGTATGGCTTGATTCTCACTAGGGAAGCCCTAGAGCTCAGTTATCGCTTCGTGTTAATACCATAGGTTTTGCATATGACCTAACTAGGTCCAATTCCTGTTTTTTTTGGCTTGCCTTTGGGGGGCGGAGAGTGTAAAATCGCTTAGGCGTTTTTGAGATGGAGGGCCGCCATCAACCCCCAGGACAAACGTCGGTTTCCCCGGATCCACCTCCACCTGCCCGTAGCCGCCGCCCAGGCCAACGAGACCGAGGAGCACGCGGTCCACCAGGCCGAGACGGCCAACCTGAGTCTGGGCGGGCTGCAACTGGTTTTGCGGGGTCAGACCGATTTACGGGTCGGGGACAAGCTGGAGATAACCATCGACAGCCTGGTCTTCGACCGCCAGATCAACGCCCAGGGCACCGTCCGCTGGCTATCCCCGGCCACGACCGGCCAGCGCGGCGACTGGGAAGTGGGCGTCCAACTGGTCAACATGGGCGGGATCGACTGGAGCCGCTGGTTCCAGCTCATCCCCTGGCCCAACAACCACTGATTCAGAATCTTCCGCCCAGATTTACCGCCCCGCCAGACCACTGAGAAAGGGGTTGGTCCGCCTCTCGCGGCCCACGCTCGAGGCCGGCTCTGAGCCGTAGTGGTGGCCCGGCCAGACGATCGTCTCCTCGGGCAGGCTCAGAATCTTGTCCTGGATGGAGTGGAGCAGGACCTCCACCGAGCCGCCCGGCAGGTCGGTCCGACCGACTCCGCCCACGAAAAGGGTGTCGCCGGTGAAGACGTGACCCGGCGCGCAGAGGCAGATGCCGCCGGGGCTGTGGCCCGGCGTGTGTCGGACCTCGAGCCTGACCCGGCCGATCTCGATCACCTGGCCGTCGACCACGGTCCGGTCCGGCTTGGGCGAGAGGGTGAAGCCCAGACCGGCATAGTAGCGGGCCCTGGCTCCGGTCAGGAGTTCGGCGTCGGCCTGGCCGATGATGATCTCGGCTCCGGTCAGGTCCTTGACCTTCTGGTTGCCGCAGGTGTGGTCGGCGTGGCCGTGGGTGTTGATGATCTTTTCGATCTTCAGGCCCTGCTGCTCGGCCCGGTCAACCAGGGCCTCCTCGTCGCCTCCCGGGTCGATGAGCGCGGCCTTACCGGTCTCGGGGCAGCCGATCAGATAGGCGAAGACAACCATCGGGCCGACGAGGATCTGTTCCAGGTGCATCACCACCTCCCGGCAGGCCGTCCCAGTATATACCATCAGCCCGGCCGGGCCAACGCCGGCCGCCCGGGACTGGGCGCGGCCCCCCGCTCCCCGGGCCGCCGGGCTCCCGAACCGTCAACCCGGCCTTGACCGGCCCCTGGCCGCGGGGAATAATGGCGGCCATGCTGGAGCGATACGGCCACAAGCTGGTCCTGGCGGGCCTGCTCCTGGCCGCCGCCGGGCTGGCGGCCTGCCTTCTCTGGCTGCCCGGCCTGAGCCTCGGCCCGGCCCAGCGGGAGTGGCAGCGACCCGGCCCCAAGATCGCCCGGCAGACGGCCGCGGCCCAGAGCTTCTTCTCGCCCCGCCCCGGCCTGAGCCGCCTCGATCTCCTGCTGGCCATCTACGGCCGGCCTCGCTTCAAGCCCCTGACCTGCCAGCTCTTCCGCCTCGGGCCCGAGCCGCCCGCGCCGGAGGGGCCGCCGGATCTGAGCCGGGCCAGGCTGATCCTGGAGAAGACCCTCAGCCGGACCTCCGGCCGGGGCCTGGTCAGCCTCAGCTTCCCGGCCCAGTCAGACTCGGCCGGGGCCTACTACCTCATCCGCCTGACCAGATCGGACCCAAATCCGGCCGGCGGCGTCTCGGCCTGGCTCAGCCCCGGCTCCCTCGAGGACGGCCGGCTCTGGATCGGCGGCCGGCCCCGGCCGGGGGCGATGGCCTTCCAGACCTACTACCGCAGCCGGGAGTCCAACCTGGCCCGCCTCCTGGCCCGTTTCACCAGGGAGCGCCCGCTCTGGCTGACTCCCAGGGCGGCCGCGGCCGCGACGGCCCTGGTCTGGCTCCTGGTCCTGTTCCTGATAACGCCCCGGGGCCGGGCGGCCCGCCTGGCCTGGCTGGCCCCGCCCCTCCTGGGCCTGGCCGCCTGGCTGATGCTGGGCCTGGCCGGGCCGGACCAGGGGCTCTGGGCCGTCTACCGCAGCGGGCCCGACCCGGACCGGCCGGCCATCGGGACGGCCGTCCGCTACTTCGCCTGGGGCCAGCCCGGCCAACGGCGGGAGCTGGACCCCCATTTCGACCTCAATGACCTGCGCTACCTGGGCCTGGACCCCCGCGTCTTCGGCGTGACCTGGTCGGGCCGGCTCAAAGCGCCCGCCGCCGGCGACTACGACTTCGAGGTCGAGACGGGCGGCCGGGCCGACCTCTGGCTGGCCGGCCGGAGAATCGCCGCCCAGCCGGGGCCGGGAGAGGTCGTCCGGGTGCGGGGCCGGGCCAGCCTGGCCGCCGGGCTCAATGATTTCAGGCTCTTCTACGGCCAGGGCAGCGGTCCGGCCAGGCTCGCCCTCCGCTGGGGCCCGGCCGGCGGCCGGCTGCGCCTGCTGGACGCGGTCGACTTGCGGCCGCCGGGTCAGGCCGACCAGAGGGGCTGGCTCATCACTCTGGCCGCGATTTTGCTCTGGCTGGGCTGCCTGCCCGGCCTGGTCCTGCTCGGCCGGGGGCTGGTCCGGGGCGCGGCGGCCGGCCTGAAGCGGCCCGAGGGTCAGCTCCTGGCCCTGATCCTCCTGGCCGCCCTGGCCGTCCGGCTGATCTACCTCTTCCAGATCGAGGCCGCCTTCGAGCCGGCCGGCCGCGACTTTTACACCCTGCCCGACGGCACCGACCAGGGGGCCTACCTCTTCCTCTCCCGGGGCCTGCTCAAGGGCTTCTGGCCCCTGCTCCGGCGGGAGCCCTTTGACTACGGCCCGGCCCAGCCCTTCCTCCTGGCCGGCCTCCAGGCACTCCTGGGCCGGGACCTCTTCCTCATCCGCCTGGCCCTCCACGGCCTGGGCCTGGTCTCGGTCGGCCTGGTCTGGCTCCTGGCCCGGCGCCTCTTTGGGCTCTGGCCGGGCCTGCTGGCCGCCGGCCTGCTGGCCTGGTCCGGGCTGAGCCTGGTCTACGAGTCATCCCTGCTCATCGCCGGCCCGCTCGGTCTGGCCCTGATCGCCGCGGCCTGCTTCCTGGATCGGGCCGTCTTCGGCGAGGGCGGCTGGCCCGACTGGCTCCGGGCCGGGCTGGCCCTGGGCCTGGCCGCCCTGCTGCGGGGCAACGCGGTCCTGATCCTGCCCTGGCTCGTCCCGGGCCTCTGGGCGGCCGGCCGGCTCGACAGGCCAAGGCTGAAGGGCCTGGGCCTCCTGGTCGCGGCCGCGGCCGTTCTCCTGGCCCTGCCCACGGCCTGGAACCTGGGCCTCTTCGGCAACCGGCTCCTCTACCGGGTCGCCGCCCCGGCCTCCATCGGGCCCAGCGTCCTGTGGATGGGCAACAACCCCGCGGCCAGCGGCCTGGCCGACTCGGATCCGGCCCTGGTCAGGGAGGTCCAGGCCCGGGTCAACCAGGGCCGGACGACCTGGCTCAGGGAGGTGATCGACTTCGTGGTCCACCGGCCCGGGGACTGGCTGGCTCTGACCTTAAGCAAGACCTGGCGCTTCTTCAACGGCTGGGAGCCGCCCCACAACGTCGACTACTACGGCCGGCGGAGCCAAGCGGCCGCGCTCAGGTGGGGCATGCTCAACTTCGCCCTGCTGGGCCCCCTGGGGCTGGCCGGGCTGGGCCTGGCCTGGCCCCGGCGGCGGCGGGTCGCCCCCCTGGCCGCCATGATCCTGGGTTACGCCGGGGCGGTCATCCTCTTCTACGTCATGGCCCGGTTCAGGGCCCCGCTCCTGCCCCTGCTGGCCGTCTTCGGCGGCTTCGCCCTCAGCCGCCTCGGGGCCGGGCTCAGGCCGGCCCTGGCCTGCCTGGGCCTGGCGGCCCTGTTCTACGTCCTGGTCAACTGGGATCAGCTCTGGCTCAGCGGCCAGCCGAGCCAGTTCTGGCGCTACTGGGACCTGACTTACAGCCACTTCGGCTTCGGCTAGGCCGCCGCTTGAGGCCCAGGCTCCTCAGCCGGCGGGCCTGGGCCAGGTCGCGCTTCTCGTCGGCCTCGGACTCGCGGGGCGTCTCCAGGATGCCGGGCCGGCCCTCCAGGGCCGGGTGGGCCAGGAGTAAGCTCAGGCCCGGGGCCCCGATCCGGCCCCGGCCTAAGTGCTGGTGGCGGTCGCTGAGCGAGCCCCTCTCGGTGGCCGAGTCGTTGACGTGCAGGCCGGCCACCCGCTCGAGCCCGATCAGGCTCTCCACCTCGGCCAGCCAGGAATCGACCCCGGCCGGTCGGCTGAGGTCGTGGCCGGCGGCGAAGGCGTGGGCCGAGTCCAGCCAGACGGTCAGCCCGGCCGGGTCGCCGGCCAGCTCCAGCAGTCGGGCCAGATCCCGGCTCGGCCCGCCCAGGGACTGGCCCGAGCCGGCCGTGTTCTCCACTGAAAGGCCCACCCCGGCCGGGCCGTCCCTGAGGCAGAGGCGGACGGCCTCGGCCGCGCGCCTGAGCCCGGCCTCGACGCCGGCGCCCCGGTGGCTGCCCGGATGGAAGACCAGGCAGCGGGCCCCCAGGAGGGCGCAGCGCTCCATCTCCCGGAACATCAGCTCCAGGGAGCGCCGCCAGACTTCCTCCTCGGGCGAGGCCGGGTTGAGGGGGTAGGGCGCGTGGACCACCAGCGGGGTCACCCCGGCCGCCTCGAGCCCGGCCCTGAAGGCGGCCGCCCTGGCCGGGTCCAGGGGGCTGGCCCTGAACGAGCGAGGATTGGCCGAAAAAATCTGGAGCGCCTCCAGCCTGAGCCGCCGGGCCCGGGCCAGGGTCTCCTCCAGGCCCCGGGCCACCGAGAGGTGGATGCCCAGCCTCAGTCCGGGCACGGCCGCCCGAACCGGCCGGCCTTCACCGGGCCAGCCGGAGGTTGAAGCCGCCAGTGGTCCCGGAGGAGTAGGAGGTCGCCTCGATGGTGTAGGTCCCGGCGTTGAGGGTCCGGGAGATTCGGGAGTTGAGCTGCGTCCCGCCGTCGTCGTCGTAGGCGACCAGGCTGCTCGTGGAGTCAAGCAGATAGAGATAGGTGTCCCAACTGGCCGTCAGGTCAATGGTCACCGCGGTCCGCTGGCCCAGGCTGAAGGTGTAGTAGCGGGCGTATCTGCCGGCCCGGCTCTCCGAGGGGCAGGCCGCGCTGAGCTGGCCCGTGACGGTCTGGCCCAGGCCGATGCTGCTGTAGCAGGCCTGGCTGATCCCGGGCTGCTCGCTGAGGCTGATCTGGAAGACCCCCGTGGCCCCGGCGCTGTAGGAGGTCGCCTCCAGGACGTAACTCCCGGCGTTGAGGGTCCGGACGATCCGGGAGTTGTAGCCCGTGCCGCCATCGTCGTCGGAGGTGATCACCCCCCCGGCCGAGTTGAGGAGGAAGAGGTAGGTGTCAAAGGCGGCGGTCAGGTTGACCTCCACCCGGGTGCGGCGGCTCAGGCTGAAGGTGAAGTAGCGGGCGTAGCGGCCGCTGAGGTTGTAGGAGGCGCAGTTGCTGGCCAGTTGGCCGGTCAGAGTCTGGCCGAGGCGGATGGCCTGGCGGCAGGCCGGGTCCTGGACCACCCCCAGGGTCAGGTTGAAGGAGCCGGTCCGGGCCGGCGGATTGGAGGTGGCCTCGACCAGGTAAGTTCCGGCCTGGAGGGTCCGGACCAGGCGGGCGTTGGTCCCGCCGGCGCCGTTGTTGTCGCTGGCGATGAGGCCCCGGCTGGCGTTGAGCAGGACCAGGTAGGCGTCGAAGCCAGCCCGCATCTCCAGGCTGACCCGGGTGGTCTGGCTGAGGCTGAAGGCGTAGTAGCGGGCGTAGCTGCCCGGCTTGTGGTCGGCCGGGCAGCCGGCGGCCAGCACGCCGCTGGTCGTGCCCAGACTCAAGCCCTCGGTGCAGTTGGGCCGGGCCCCGGGGCCCAGGAAGGCGCTCAGGCCGTGGTTCCAGGAGACCGAGAAGCGGCCGAAGTAGTCGTAGTTGTTGACCCCGGCCGTGCAGGAGCCCGGCCCGCCGTGAAGCTGGCCAATGACGTTGGGTCCGTCAAAGAGGGGCGAGCCCGAGGAGCCGGGCTCGGTGGTGCCGCTGGTCCAGCGGTTGGTGATGTGGTTGGCCTGGTCAAAGCCGTGACCGGGGATGTAGCTCACGGTCACGCCGTCGCTGATGCGCTTGAAGGAGCCGTCGGGATGGTGGATGCAGGTCGTAACCACTCCGGGCCCCACGGCCGCGGTCCGCCAGCCGTTGAAGGCCGAGCCGGCCGGTGGGGTCTGGGCCAATCTTAGCAGGGTGAAGTCCGAGGCGGCGTAGGAGATGACGTGGCTGGCCCCGTCCCGGCGGACCGTGGAGCGCATGGACGGCTCCGCCCCGTTGCAAGAGGAAGTCTGGTAGCGGAAGTAGAAATAAGTCGTCGGGGCCGTGGATTCGGTGACCCCGCAGTGGTTGGCCGTCAGGAACCAGGGGATCTGGGTCGTGGAATCCATGTCGGCCAGGAGGCAGCCGGTGCAGAAAGAGGTCTGGCCCGACTCGCTGGCCAGGCCGGCCACGCTGTTGCCCCTGGCCCGCTCGGCGGCCGAGCGGCAGGAGATGTCGGTGTGGCAGTCGCCGACCTTGTTCAGGTAATCGGAGAAGGCGTCGCGGTAGA
>ENA-OSEO01006552-OSEO01006552.1-sediment-metagenome-genome-assembly--contig:-NODE-6552-length-10366-cov-3.465546_pt1 | contig 10366 bp, 7 predicted proteins | sample MGYA00237883_ERZ534232 | MGnify/ENA metagenome assembly ERZ534232
GGGCGGGCATCACACCATAGCCCAGGCGCCAGCCGGTCATTGCATAGGTTTTGGAATGGCCTTCCAGCAGAATGGTCCGATCCTTTGCGTCCGGGCACGAATAGATGCTGACATAGGAACCCTCGTAGATCATCTTGCTGTAGACTTCGTCGCTCAAAATCCAGGCGTCGTGCGCTGCGGCAAGGTCCGCCGCCAGGCGGAAATCGGCTCTGGTCAGCATGCCGCCGGTGGGATTTTGCGGTGAATTGAGGATGATCAGCCGGGTCCGCGGGGTGACCAGGGCTTTGAGTCTTTCCGGATCGAATGAAAACCCCCTGTCTTCGATGAGCGGCAGCGGAACCGGGGTGGCCCCGGCAAAATTGATTACCGATTCGTAGATCGGAAAGCCGGGGTTGGGATAGATGACCTCGTCGCCGGCCGCGGCCAGTGCAAGAATCGAAAAGAACAGAATGGGCTTTGCCCCCGGGGTGATGACAATGTTTTCCGGACCGACGTCGAGGCCCCGATCTTTCGTGATGAAATCGGCAAACGCTTTGCGGGCCTCCGGCAGGCCCGCGGATGGGCCGTAGTGGGTGCACCCGTCGCGCAGGGCCTGGGTTGCGGCATCCACAATGTTTCGGGGGGTATCGAAGTCAGGCTCTCCGATCTCAAGGTGGATGATTTCTTTTCCCGTTGCCTCCATGGCTCTGGCCCGGGCCAATACCTCGAAGGCGGTCTCCGTTCCGAGCCGGCTCATTCGTTTTGCGAGCATCTTTCCTTCCTGTCGCGGATGCTGGGTGGATTTATCGAGGGTTTCAATTTGTCGAAATTTTCTATTACGCCGGAGTTCGGCGTATGGCAAGCTTTTTTTCCCGGGGTCGCACCCTACCGGAGCAGAAGGTTCATCCGGCAAAGGTATTTTCGATTCTGACGGGTCTGATCGATGAACTGCCGGAGGTGTTCGATGCTCTTTTTATCATGATAGTTCAGGGAAACCCCGCAAACATAACCTTCGTCGGACAGCGGTGCAACATGCCGCACGCAGCCGGTGGATTCCAGAACCTGGTTGTCGGAAATCAACCGGACCGGAAGTTGACGGCCCAGCTGGAAGATGTCGGGTTCGTGGACGATGATTCCTACCCCGCCGAGACTCAGATTGATCGGCCGGTAGGCCTTGTTTCCGATCTGCACCGAAACCCTGTCCAGGCTGTCGATGGTCAGCCGGGTGAATTTCCGGAAGGCATGGCGGTACAATCTGTTTTCAAGAAGGTAAGTCAGGTGGAAGCGATCCGGATCCGCGGCCAGAAGCTTTGCGTAAAACGCATAAACCGTTTCGAGCCGCTGGAAGCAAAAGGCATAATCACAGCCGATCCGCATTTCCGACGGCCCGTTTTGTAGCGGCTTGAACCGGCCGTAAATCGCCTTGCCTGAATGGTGAAAACGCGTTTTGGTTTCCGCCAGCCCCTTGTCTCCGATTTCGACAAGACCCAGACTGTACAGATTTTGTTGCGTGTCCACGGCTTCGAAAACCGTTTTCTGCTCGACGCACGCCCCAAGAAGCTCGACGATTTTCCGCGTGTCTTCAACGATGATGGATGCTTTGTCCATAGGTCAATCACCCCTGTGCAGCGGTATTTACCCTTATATCGGCCGAATCGTGCAATCAGTTAAACCCGGATCCCCCGCCTGCCTAAGTGCACATCAGCATAAACTTGGATGACATCACATATGTCGCCCCCGAGCCCCCTCGCTGGCCTCCGGGATACCTACGGCGGCTCTGCCCGGTGGCATGCGCACGGTTGACTTTACCTTTTCCCCGATTTATGATTCTGCGCGGTCTGTAGGGCAGTTTTGAAATCATCGACCGAGGAGGGTTCAATGAACGACAGTTTTCCATGCGTTCAGGCGGCCGTTGTGCAGGCCGCCCCGGTTCTGTTTGACCGGGAGGCCACGGTGGAAAAAACCGGGCGCCTCATCGCCGAGGCCGCCGCCAACGGGGCCGGGCTCATTCTGTTTCCCGAAGCGTTCATCCCGGCCTATCCCCGGGGCTTGAGTTTCGGCGCGGTGGTGGGGCATCGACGGCCTGAGGGCAGGCGTCTGTTCCAGCGGTACTGGGCCAACGCCGTGGAGGTGCCGGGGCCCGTCACCCTGGCGCTGGGAAATTGGGCCCGATCCACACGAACCTATCTGGCCATCGGCGTGATCGAACGGGACAGCCGGTTCAGCCGGGGGACCCTCTACTGCACCCTGCTGTATTTCGGACCGGACGGTCGATTGTTGGGAAAGCACCGAAAACTCATGCCGACCGGCTCCGAGCGGCTCATCTGGGGGTCGGGGGACGGAAGCACCTTGACCACGATCCGGACCGACTTCGGTACCGTCGGCGGGCTGATCTGCTGGGAAAATTATATGCCCCTGGCCCGAATGGCCATGTATGGGAAAGGGGTGGAGATCTATCTGGCGCCGACTGCGGATTGCCGGGATACCTGGCATGCCACCCTCCAACACATCGCCTGCGAAGGCCGGTGCTTTGTGTTGGGCTGCAATCAGTTCGTGACCAAAGCCATGTATCCGGACGATCTGGAAAGCCCAGGGGAGTTGCTCGAGTATGCCGAGCCGGTCTGCCGGGGCGGCAGTGCCGTGGTCTCTCCTCTGGGCGAAGTGCTGGCAGGACCCCTTTACGATACCGAAGGGATTCTCTATGCACAGCTGGATATGGCCTTGGTTGCCCAGGGAAAATTCGACTTCGATGCGACCGGCCACTATGCCCGGCCGGATGTGTTTCAACTGGTGGTAAACGAGCAGGCCACCGATCCGGTGATCTGCAAGAAGCCCACCGAATCGTCCGGGTAGGCGGAGCCTTGGGGGGCGCAGGGGGGTCCCAAAACCCCCGGTCAGGTGGAAATTAAAGATGGAAACTTTGGAAACGGGTGCCCGACGGTTTCTGGTCGCACTCTTCGAACAGACCCAGGGTGACCCGGATCGACAGTCGTCGATGTATGATATCGGCGCCCATATCGACCTGGAACGGGATGCCAGCACGCGCGCTGCGGAAATTCTGATGGGATCGGGCTATGTGGAGATCCGGAGCCTTTCCGGGGCCGTCGGGCTCACCGCAGAGGGGATAAACGCGGTTCAAAGGCTTGTCGGACCGCAAAATGCTCCGTCTCAGCCGATGCTCTGTGAAGCGCGGGTTATGGATGCGCCCAGCATCGGGTGGGTCGAGCAAACCGTGGCCGAGCTCAAGGTGCGCGTGCCGGGATTCGGTTCGGGCTTGGATGCGTTGAACGAGTTGATTGCGGACATCAAAACCATCGAAGCCCAGCTCGGTTCGCCCAGACCCAAAACGGCCATCGTCCGTGAAGTCCTCCGCTCCATGGAAGGACAGCTCGGCGGCATCGATCCCTCGGGAGCCGCTGAGATGAAACGCTTTCTAGGCGGATAGATCCGGGGCGGGGTCGGATCGGTAATTGCAGCCCTCGGTCCGGCAGGCGAGAAAGGTTCCGGATTTTTTGGTTGTTTTTTCGACCAGAAAGGACGCACCGCACCGGGGACAGGGCTGGGGCACGGGCTTGTCCCAGAGGGCGAAGCGGCAGTCCGGGTACCGGCTGCAGCCGTAAAAGACCTTTCCCCGCTTGGATTGTTTTTGTACGATATCCCCGCTGCAGCCTTCCATCGGGCATTTGACCCCCGTCGGCGTACCGTTCCCGTTGAGCGAGACGGTGTGGTTGCACTCGGGGTACCCGCTGCAGGCCAGGAACTTTCCGTACTTTCCCTGCTTGATGCGCATGGGTTTGCCGCATCGCTCGCACACTTTGTCTGTGAGTTCTTCTCCCGACGATTCGACCGGTTCGATTCTGCCTTTTTCGTCACGGACATAGTTTCTGGAAAAGGTGCACTCGGGGTATCCGCTGCAGGCCAGAAACGGGCCGTTCTTGCCGACTTTGATGAAGAGCTGCTTTCCGCAGCTCGGGCAGGTGAGCTCGGTGGGGAAACCGATGCCCTTCATGCTCCGCATGCCGCTTTCGGCAGAATCCAGCTCGGTTTTGAAGGGGCTGTAGAACTGGTTCAGGATCTGCAGGGCCTCGGCCTCAGCGGCTTCGATGCGGTCCAGATCGCCTTCCATTTTTGCCGTGAATTCCACATTGAAGACGTCCGGAAAGTTTTCCACCAGCAAATCGTTTACGATAAAACCGAGTTCGCTCGGTTGGAAGTATCCCCGGATGAAATCCACATAGCCTTTTTCGCGGATCGTGGACAGAATGGTCGCGTACGTGCTGGGGCGTCCGATACCGTTTTCTTCCAATTCCTTCACCAGGGAGGCCTCTGAAAAACGGGGGGGAGGAAGGGTGAAATGCTGCTTGGGTTCGAGCTGGTTCACTTTGAGAATATTTCCTTCGGACAGTTCCGGAAGCTGGTCTTTGCGCTTTTCCCGTTCCATTTCATCGTCTGCCGTCAGGTAGACCGTCATGAATCCGGGAAATTGAACGGTGGACCCCGTGGCATTGAACAGACAGGAGCCGGCGCTGATCAGGACCGATTTCTGGTCGATAAGGGCTTCCTTCATCTGTGAGGCCACAAACCGCTGCCAGATCATACGGTACAAGGCCAGTTGGTCGTCTGTAAGATAAGATGCCACCCCATCCGGGGTGTGGTACACAGAGGTTGGGCGAATCGCCTCATGCGCATCCTGCACTTTTTTTTGATTTTTAAAAAACCTCGGCTTTTCAAGAACGTACGCCTTTCCGTAGTTTTCTTGGATCAACTTCAGGGCCTCGTTGGCCGCTTCCGGGGCGATCCGGGTGGAATCGGTCCGCATGTAGGTAATCAGCCCGACCGGTTCACCCGGGCCCAGCTCGATCCCCTCGTAGAGCTGCTGGGCCACGAGCATGGTTTTTTTGGCGGAGAATCTCAGCTTCCGGATCGCCTCCTGCTGAAGCTTGCTGGTGGTGAACGGGGGGAAGGGGTTTCGCCTGACGGTCTTTTTCTGGATTTCCCTTACCCGCATGTCGATCCCGGTCAGCTCCCGCAAGACGGCATCGGCCGAGGTCTGGTTGGGGATTTTTATTTTTTTGTCGTTCTTTTTGATCAGCTTTGCGGAAAAGGGCGGGGGGGTATCGCCTTCAAGGTGCGCGGTGATGGACCAGTACTCTTCGGGCCTAAATGCCTGGATGGCGCGCTCCCGGTCGCAGATGATCCGCAGCGCGACCGACTGCACGCGCCCGGCGCTCAGGCCGCTTTTCACTTTCCGCCACAACAGCGGTGAAATTTGGTATCCGACGATTCGGTCCAGAATCCTTCGGGTCTGCTGGGCTTCATATTTATCCCGATTCAGCGGCTGGGGGGACGCCATGGCCGTCTGGATCCCCTCCCTGGTCAGTTCGTGAAAGAGCACCCGGTGAAATTTTCTGTCCTTGTTTTTCAGGACTTCGGCCGTATGCCAGGCGATGGCCTCGCCTTCCCGATCCGGGTCCGGCGCCAGGAAGATTTCGGTGGCATCTCCCGCGGCCTGTTTAAGCGTGGCGATGACCTTCTGTTTGCCTGGAATGGTCCGGTACTTTGGCGTAAATCCCTTTTCAAGGTCGATGCCCATCTCTTTTTCAGGCAGATCCCGGATGTGGCCGACCGTGGCGGCGATATTGAATCGATTTCCAAGATATTTTTTCAGCGTGCGCACTTTTGTCGGTGATTCGACAACGACAAGCGGTTTTGATTCCATCATGATTCCGTCTCTGCAAAAAATCCAAGAGTTATCTGCAATAGCCCGTTTCCAATCGGTCCTACCCCCTTTGCTTTCCGGGCGGCGTCTTTCCACCAGCGGGGCCGGCGGTTATTTCCGGCAAAAGGGAGCCCTTTATAGAAGAGGGCGGGTGCCTTTGTCAAAAGATAATTCGTAACTTTCCGGCAAATCTTTAATCCGGTGGGGTTCCGGATCGGATCCGGGAGCCGGCCGTTGGGTATCCCCAATCTTTTTCAGGAACGGTCGGGTGTCAAGGAAAAGCGTTTTCCAGGGGCTTGATCGATCAGCCCTTTGAGCTCCAGGTTGAGCAGTATTCCGGCGAGCACCCCGGCGGGGATACCGGTTTTCCGAACCAGCGCGTCGATGTGCACCGGGTACGGCTCCAGGGCCTGCAGGACCCGGGATTCTTCCGGGGTCAAGGGGATCGTTCGGGACCGCGGTTCGGGACGGGGGGCGCCGGGCGGCGGAACCGGTGAGATCGGCAGCTCTTCGAGAATGTCCTGGGCGTTTTCCACCAGTTTGGCGCCTTGCTTGATCAGGCTGTGGGTTCCAATGCTCTTGAAGGAATGGATGTTGCCGGGAACGGCGAAGACCTCCCGGTTTTGCTCTGCGGCCAGACGGGCCGTAATGAGCGAGCCGCTTTTTTGGGTGGCCTCCACGATGACCGTGCCCAGAGAGATGCCGCTGATGATTCGGTTGCGGACGGGGAAATGATGGGCATCCGGTTCGGTCTCCAGTGCAAATTCCGTAATAACGGCGCCGTTCCGGGAGATTCGGTGGAAAAGTTGCCTGTTTTGCGCCGGATAGATGCGATCCAGACCGCTGCCCAGAACCGCGATGGTATTTCCGTTGCCCATCAGCGCGCCGATGTGGGCGGCGGTGTCGATGCCCCGGGCCATGCCGCTGACCACCGTGATCCCCAGAATCGCCAGGCTGCTGCACAGCCGCTGGGTTGTTTCCAGGCCGTAGCTGCTCGCATTTCGCGACCCCACAACCGCCACGCTCCTTGCCGTGTCCCCCAGGCTACCGCTCACGTAAAGGTACGGGGGCGGATCGGGGATTTCACGCAGCAGCGGCGGGTAACCGGGATCGGTAAGCGTAATGATCCGATACCCCTTGCGGTGGGTGGCATCGAGTTCCCTACGGATGCTGTCGGATTCCCGGTGGGTGCGAAGGGCCCTGACCAAACGCGGGCTCATGCCTTCGACCTGGAGCAGATCCGCTTCCGCGGCGGCAAACACCGCTTCAGGTGAGCCCAACCGATCGATGAGCCGTTTGAAGAGAAGATTGCCGATTCCCGGGATGTCTTTGAGTCTGAACCAGGGGACAAGGTTTTCCATGTGCCGTCGAAAAGAAGCCCCTTCATTTGGGTTTCATTTTTTGAAGCATCTCTCCGGCCTTGGCCCCGGCCGGGGTGAACGGATACTGTGTCACCACTTTTTTCAGAAACGACTGGGCATTGACCGGATCATCCAGCGCCAGGTAAGCATACCCGGTTTTGAGGAGCGCATCGGAAACCTTGCTCCCTTTGGGATACTTTTCCACAACCTGCTTGAAGGTTCGGATCGCCCCCTTGTAGTCTTTCTGCGTATAGAGGCATTCGCCGGACCAGTACAGCGCGTTGTCCGCAAGATCGTGCCCGGGGTAGTTCTCGGCCACCGAACCGAACAGCGCCAGCGCTTTTTTGTAGTCATGCGCCTGATAGGCGGACAGCGCCTGAGTATAGAGTGCTTCGGCGGTTTCGGACAGGACGGCCCGGGGGCTGGTATCCACAGCCGGGGGTGTCATCTCCCGGGGGGAGGCGGTGCGCTGCCGGATATCCACCGGGAACAGCGGTTCCGCGGGCAAGGGCCGAGCGGCCTGTTCGAGCCGTTTTATGGATTCTTGATGGTCGTCCACCATATACTGCAGAACGGAGATGCGATGATTGGCCTGGTCAAGCTTTTGATTCAACGCGGTGATCTGCTGCGACATTTCCGATGGTTGTGCCTGTTTTTGCGGCTGCACCGCGGAACAGGCGTGCAGCAGGCAAAAAACACCGACGATTCCCCATCCGGTCCATCTGTTCATGTCACCCCCCGGTTTCGGTCCGTGGTCAATTGCGGCTACCTTTTTTTGCCATATTCCTGCAGCGCGATGATAATGGGGCTTGCAACATATATGGATGAATAGGTTCCGATAAGCACCCCGATCATCATGGCAAAGGCGAAATCATGAATGATATCCCCGCCCAGCACGAACAGTGCGACGATAACGATCAGTGTCGTCAGCGAGGTCAGAAGGGTTCGACTCAGGGTTTCGTTCACACTTCGGTTGATGATAAACTGCAGCGTATCCTTATGGTGTTTTCGAAGGTTTTCCCGGATCCGATCAAACACGATGATGGTGTCGTTGAGTGAGTACCCGATGATCGTCAGCAGGGCGGCGATGATCGGCAGGGTGAATTCCTTGTCGAAAATCGAAAAGATGCCCACGGTGATGACCACGTCATGGATCAGCGCCACAATGGCCCCCATGGCGTATTTTAAGTCCAAAAACCAGAAAAGAACCAGGGCCACGAGCAGGGCCGAGACCATCAGGAAAGGAATGCTGACCTTTAAAAGCGATATGAAGTAGACCGCCCCGATGAGCACCACGGCTATGCCCGCGCTGACGAACCATTTGAGTTCGAAACGACCGGAGATATAGATGGTGATGAACAGCAGCGCATAGAACATGGCGAAAAACGCCTTCTCCCGAAGATCTTCGCCCACCTGCGGCCCAACCATTTCCACCCGTCGGACCTCTGCCCGGACGCCGGTTGCATGCGTCAGCGCTTTTTCAACCCGTCCTGAAAAGCCTTCTGCGGTGGCTACGGACAGATCGGTTCGAATCAAGTATTCATGGGCCTGTCTTTGGCCGAAAAACTGAACCGAGGAGCCCGAAAGCTCGATGCCGTTGAGTCCGGATTTGATATCCGAAAGGTTCACCGGGCCGTCGAATCTTACCTGGATGAGGGTGCCCCCGGCAAAATCGATGCCCAGCCGGGGGCCGCTGTGAAAGATCAGGGAGCCAATGCTGATCAGGATCATGGCAATCGAAAGCCCGAAGGCGATCCGTCTTTTTCCGATGAAATCGATGTTGATGCCGGGTTTGATAAACTGCATGGAAATGTCCTTCTTCTTTCTTTTCTAAGCGGTTGCTCGGATATCCATCCCCACCGTCTGCGAAAGTCAGATGCTCAAGCGCCGGATCCGACGGTTCACCAGCAGGTAATCGAACACCGCGCGGGTCAGGATCAAGGCGGTAAAGAGGCTGGACACCACCCCCAGGCTCAAGGTGACGGCAAAACCCTTGACCGGGCCGGTTCCGAACTGGAACAGGACCAGGGCGGCGATCAGCGTGGTGATGTTGGCATCGAGAATGGTCAATGTGGCCCGATCATAGCCCGCTTCGACAGCGGCCCGGGGGGTTTTTCCGATAGCCAATTCTTCCCGGATCCGTTCGAATATCAGCACATTGGCATCCACGGCCATGCCGATGGTCAGGATAACCCCGGCGATGCCGGGCAGGGTCAGGGTGGCCTGCAAACCGGCCAGGCCGCCCCCGATCAGGATGATGTTCAACAGCAGCGCGAGGTTGGCGATGATGCCGGACCCTTTATAATAGGCCCCCATAAAGAGAAGGACCAGAACCCCGCCGATGATCATGGAGATGATCCCTTTCCGGATGGAGTCCGCTCCCAGGGAAGGACCCACGGTTCTCTCCTCCAAGATGTTGACCGGTGCCGGAAGGGCGCCGGCGCGAAGAACGATGGCGAGGTCCCGGGCCTCATCGGTTGTAAAGCTGCCCGTGATCCGCGCCTTTCCGCCGCTGATTTTCTCCTGTATCACCGGTGCGGAGTACACGTTGCGGTCCAGCACGATGGCCAGCCGTTTATTGACGTTCTCTGCGGTAATCCGTTCAAAAATCCGGGCCCCTTTTTTATCGAAGTCGATGGAGACGTAGGGCTCGTTGAACTGCGAATCGATTTGAACCCGGGCATCGGTCAAATAGGCTCCGGTCAGCTCGGCACTTTTTTTCACCAGGAAGGGGGTTTTCTTCACGCGGCCGGTCTGGGTGTCCTCGGTGGCCTGATAGAGCAGTTCGTCTCCTGAAGGGACATTGCCCTTGAGCGCGGCTTCAAGATCATGCGCGTCGTCCAGCAGCCTGAATTCCAAAAGCGCGGTTCTGCCGATGAGGTCTTTTGCGCGTTCGGTCTCCTTGATACCGGGCAGCTGGATCAGTATCCGGCGTTCCCCCTGCCGGCGGATATCCGGCTCGCTGACGCCGAACTGATCGATCCGGTTGCGGATGGTTTCAAGCGCTTGATCCACGGCCATCCGCTTGATATGGTCGCTTTCCCTTTCGGGAAGATCCAGGATAAAGGTCGTCCCTTCTTCCCCCTGATTCCTGGAAACCTGGTGGAGGTCTGGAAAGTCCTTATCCAAAATCTTTTCGAACCCATCGAGATGGTCTGCACCGTTTACGGTGATCGACAGTTTCACCCCGTCGATCCGGTCCAGCGTGGCATATCGGACATGCTTCGACTTGAGCGCTTGACGCAGTTCCTGCGCGATGCGTTCAACGGTGCTCTCCACGGCTTTTTTCGTATCCACCTCGAGCACA
>ENA-OSEO01006555-OSEO01006555.1-sediment-metagenome-genome-assembly--contig:-NODE-6555-length-10363-cov-3.406280_pt1 | contig 10363 bp, 10 predicted proteins | sample MGYA00237883_ERZ534232 | MGnify/ENA metagenome assembly ERZ534232
TTTTTTGCAGGGATTCCAGCTGGGTGGCCGGTTGGGCCCTGCCCTTTTCCAGCGATTCCACCCGGCTCATGAGTTCGCCGTCGCCGGTCTTGCTCTGGGAGGCAATCAGTTTGAGCTGCTCTTCCATCTGTTTAAGCCGACGGTCTCCTTCGGCGCCCAAAGTAGGCCTTTCTTTGGTTCGGGCAAGATTTTTTTCCAGGCTCTGTACCTTTTCCTCCAGGGGTGCCAGCTGGCCATTTACCTTTTTTTCCAGGGTCTCCATCCGGGCCGTAAGCTTGGGACTGGAGACCGCGTTGGAGGACTGGATTTTTTCCAGTTCCTTTTCCAAGCTTTTCAGACGGTCCTCCCGGGCCGCCGCGACTTCCGCCCCTTTCTTGACCTGGGCCTGGTCGATTTCCAGCTTACTGACTTTCTTTTCCAGTTCGGTAAGCTTGTCCGAGTTTGGCAGCGGCTTCTTTTCCACAGCCTCCAGGCGGGCCATTAGGCGAGGGTCCGGTGCCGGGGTTTTGCTTTCAATCTTTTGCAGGTTTTTTTCCAGCCGATCCAGCCGGTTTTCCATCGCCGTCGAGGCACTGGCGGAATTCAGGCCTTTTTTGGCCTGCACCAGCTCCGCTTCCAGCTTGTTGGTTTTTTCCAGAAGGGCATCCACGCGGGCCGCGAGCTTGGGGTCGGCGGCCTGACCCCGGTTTTGCTTGCCGGAAAGGCCGCCCAGGGCGTCCAGCTTTTGACGCAGGCTGGCCAGTTCCTTATTTAAAATATTTACCTGGGCCTGGGCCCTTTCCGCCGCCACCAGGGCGTTGCCGGACTGATCCGATACTGCCGAAGACTGGGCCTGGGGCAAGGAAGGGAAAAAGCTGGTCACCCACATGGTGACCAGATACAGGGCGCCCACCGCTACTAATCCGAGGATCATGGTTTCCAAGGGAGAGAGACGGAAGCTGCGGCGTTGGGAGCCGCCGTTTTGCACTAATTTAATCATGCCTTTACCTAATATATATAATCGGCCTCACCCTATCAGAGCTTGCGATGGCGGTCAAGCAGACCGGCCGGACTTGACGCACACAATAGTCTAGCCTATGCTGGAAAAGCTCGCCATTAAAAGCGGTTCGGTCTGCTGAAAGATCCGGCTGAATCAAGGAGTGGCCATGGCTGATTATCAGACACTGTTGTTAAAGGACGAGGGCGAAGTACGCCTTTTCACCATGAACCGCCCGGAGGTCTACAACCCCATCGATGAAACCAGCGCCGGCGAACTCATCGCCGCCCTGGAGGAGGCCGACCGCGCCCCGTCCATACGGGCGCTTGTCCTTACCGGGGCAGGCAAGGCCTTCAGCGGAGGGGGCAACTTAAAGGCCATGGCCCAGGTCCTGGAGAGCGGCGCCCTTCCCGGCCGTTTTTTCCTCGGGCTGGTGGCCTCCTTCAACCGCCTTATCATCACCATGCGCAGGCTTAACAAGCCTGTGGTCTGCGCGGTGAACGGGGTGGCCAGCGGCGGAGGCGTGGCCCTGGCCCTGGCCTGTGACCTGATCCTGGCCGTGGACGGCGCCCTTTTCGACCCCGGCTATATCCGCATCGCCCTCTCGCCGGACGGCGGCAACACGGCCCTGGTTTCCCGGCTGGCGGGTCTTAAGCGGGCCAGCGAGTTCTTTATGTTGGGCCGGCCCTTAAGCGCCGCTCAGGCCCTGGAGTGGGGCCTGGTGAATCAGCTCGTGGAGCCGGAGGATCTCCTGCCCCAGGCCCTGGAATGCGCCCGCAACCTGGGCCAGATGCCGGCCGGGGCCCTGGCCTCCACCAAGGCCCTGCTTAACGCGGCGGTTTTGCCCGATCTGGAGTCTGTGTTGGAAAATGAGCGCCGGGAGATGGCGAATCTTTCCGACCAGCCGGATTTCAGCGAGGGGGTAAACGCCTTTTCCGAAAAGAGAAAGCCCCGCTTCGGAGCGTGAGCGCCGGCATAGCCAATTAAATATCTAAAAAATATGGCCCTTCGAAACCGAAGGGCCATATTTTTTATAGATCCAAGGCCACGTTACGCGGGTGGCCCAGACAGCTTGCTGTCTGGGTTGCGTTAGCAACAAGAGGGCTTTCAGCACCGTTGAGGGGCTTTCCGCCCTGGCCTCCCGCGCCTTCGGCGCCCCGACAGCGGAGCTGTCGGGACCACCCGGGTGAGGGTCACGTATAACCTAATTAAATAAACAAAAACAAGGCCCCCAGGAACCGGGGGCCTCACTTTTTAAGTTTAAACAGATCATTACGCTCAAAGCCGTCCATGGCTTGGATCCCAAGTCACATTAGGCGGCCGCCGGCCGCCTGACCGCTAGCCGGCTCAGGAAAACCCGCCCGAGGGGGCGCAGCCGCCTTTTGGGGAGGCGCCCAAGTCGCCGCCACTCATGCTGAAGCAGGACATCCGCCGCTTGACCTTTTCAGATTCGCACTTGGGGCAGCGGACCTTTTCATCGGGATTTAGGACCAGGGTCTCGAAATCCTCACCGCAATCCGGGCAATTATATTCATAAATGGGCATGCTATTACCTCTCCGGCATTAGTTTCATCTATATAAATTAACCAGGCAAAGGGCCTCGTCAAGGGCCTGGCCGGAAGAAGTTAAAGCCATGGACGGCTTTGAGCGCAACTTGGTATTATTGACGCAAAGGCCATTTCCCCGTAGGATGGAACTGCCTTCAGGCTGAGGTAAAATTCATGCAGTGGTTGGGAGGTTTTTAGATGATCGCGCGCTATACCCTGCCCGAGATGGGGCGCATCTGGACCGAGCAGGCCCGCTACGAGGCCTGGCTCAAGGTGGAGCTGGCCGCCTGCCGGGCCTGGCACAAGCTGGGCCGCATACCCGCAGACGCACTAAAGGAGATCGAACAGAAGGCCGCTTTTGAGGTGAGCCGCGTCGAGGAGATAGAGAATCAGACCAAGCACGACGTGATTGCCTTTTTGACCAATGTCAACGAGCATGTGGGTCCGGCCGGCCGCTTTATCCATATGGGGCTCACCAGCTCCGACGTTCTGGACACGGCCTATGCCCTTTTGCTCAAGGACTCGGCCGAGCTCATCCTGGCCGCCCTGGACAGAATGCTTAACGCCCTGAAAAAACGGGCCTTTGAGCACAAACGCACCATCATGATCGGCCGCAGCCACGGCATACACGCCGAGCCGGTCACCTTCGGGCTGAAGCTGGCCGGATTCTATGCCGAGTTTTTGCGGGACAAAACGCGGATCATAAACGCCAAAAAGGCCGTGTGCCGGGGCAAGATCAGCGGGGCGGTGGGCACCTACGCCCATCTGCCGCCCGTGTTGGAGGAGATGGTCATGGCCGAGCTGGGGCTTGACCCGGCGCCCGCCTCCACCCAGGTGGTGGCCCGGGACGGCTATGCCGAATGGTTCTGCACCCTGGCCATCTTGGGCGGCAGCATCGAACGCCTGGCCGTGGAGTTGCGCCACTTGCAGCGTACCGAGGTGCTGGAGGCGGAGGAGGCCTTTACCGCCGGGCAAAAGGGCTCTTCCGCCATGCCGCACAAGAGAAACCCCATAAGCAGCGAGAACCTAACCGGCCAGGCCCGGCTTTTGCGGGCCTACGCCCTGGCCGCCCTGGAGAACATGCCCCTGTGGCACGAGCGGGACATAAGCCACTCCAGCGTGGAGCGCACTATAGGGCCGGACGCGGACATCATCGCCCATTACAGCCTGCACCGCCTGGCCGGCATCATGGAAAACCTGGTGGTCTATCCCGAGAACATGCTGCGCAACCTGAATTTGACCTGCGGGCTGATCCACAGCCAAAGGGTCATGCTGGCCCTTACTGAAAAAGGCATGAGCCGGGAGGATGCCTACCGGCTGGTGCAGAAAAACGCCATGGCCACTTGGCAGGAGGGCGGTAATTTCCAGGAGCGCCTGTGCCAGGAGCCCGAGGTAAGGGCCGCCCTGGGAGGGGAGCCACAAAAGGCCCTGGATGCCATGTGCGATCCTTTTTCCCATCTGGCCAATCTGGACTATGTCTTTGCCAAGGTATTCGGGGACCAAGACAAGGAGTAGGCGGCGATGCATCTTTTCCGGCAGATAAGCCTGGGCCTGAGCCTGGCCCTTTTGTTGGCCGGGGTCTCCTGTCAGACCGTGAAGGACCTAAGCCAGGAGTTCAATCCCAGCAAAAAGCCCGCCCAGGCGGCCTATGAAAAGGCCATCGAGCCTTATCTGGCCCAGGGCGCTGTTTATCAAGGGCCGGCGGTGGAGCTTTTGGTCACGGCCCTGCCGCTCTCCGCCAAGGTGCGCCAGGCCATGGCCACCCGGGAGGCGGAGGCCTTCGGCCTGGGCGAAAAAGAGCGGGCCAAAAAGCAGGCCGACCAACAGGCGGCCCTTAAGCGCGGCCTGGAGGTGGCAATCTCCTTTTATGTGCCGGAAAAGAAATGGAACGACTTGGCCGGGCCCAAGCCGGACTGGCAGCTTTACCTGGAAAACGCCAAAGGCCAGCGCCTTTCCCCGGTGGACCGCAGGCTCATCAAGGAACGCTCCGCCCTGCGGGAGTATCTCTATCCCTTCTGGGGGCCCTGGAGCAAGCTCTATAGGTTCCGCTTCGCCCTAGATGGCCCGGATGGCCGGCCCATGCTGGATTCCGCCGACCAGAGCGTCTCGCTTCTGATCGTGGGAGCGCCGGGCGGCACCAGGCTCAAGCTGCGTTTCGACTAGCCCGGCGCCGGGCCCATGGTTGAAGACTTGCCCTAGCCAGGAGGATTCCTTGCTGCTCAGCGAAATGACCATGCCCGAGTTCGCCGCCGCCAGGCAACATACCGGGACCGTTATCCTGCCGGTGGGGGTGGTGGAGCAGCACGGGCCCCATCTGCCCCTGGGGCTGGACGCCATGCACGCCCTGGCCCTGGCCCAGGAAACTGCCCGGCGCCGGAAGTGCCTGGCGGCCCCGCCTTTGTGGTACGGCCTGTGCCGCAGCACGGCGGAGCACCCGGGCACGGTGGGCATCTCCGGCCCCACCCTGCAGGCCTTGATCTACGACCTGGGCCTGGGGTTTTTCCGCCAGAAGATGCGCTGCCTCTGCCTTTTAACCGGCCACGCCGGGGGCACCCACCAGGCCATGCTGCTGGACGCGGCGGAAAGGCTGCTTAAGGACACAAACCTGGAGTTGGCCGTGGTCTGCGTGCTGGACCTTTTGCAAGAGGCCCGGGAGTTTTTGGAATGCGCGGGCGATTCCCACGCCGGCGAGGTGGAGACCTCTTTGGCCCTTTATCTTTGGCCCCATCTGGTCAAGGGCACGGCACCCGAGGAATACCCCAGCTTTCCGCCCTTTGTGCTGGTGCGCGACAAAACCGGGCACTGGCCGGGCGGGGTCTGGGGAGACCCGGCCAAGGCCAGCCCGGAAAAGGGACAGCGCCTGCTGGAATTGGAGGTCAAGGCCCTGGGCAGGGTGATAGAAGACCTGGAGGCCCGCGCGGGCCAATGAACCGGCCCGGCCGGCCGCCAGAAAAGCCACCCGGCCTTGATCAAAAACCTGCGAGCGTCTGCCGCTGCCGCTATAGCCACCCCCCAAAATCAGGCCCCTTGACCGGCCGGGCGGGGGTTGTTATCCTTAATTCCGCCGATAAATGGGTTTAGTTTTTCCGATAAGTGAAGGGTCATATGGATTTCCGGCGTCTGCAAGTATTTGTGAAAGTTTACGAATGCAAATCGTTCTCCCGGGCGGCCGAAGCGGTGCTTTTAAGCCAGCCCACGGTTAGCGGCCATATCAAAAGCCTGGAGGACGAGCTGGGGCTGAAGCTCTTCGACCGGCTGGGGCGCGAGATTCTGCCCACCCAAGGAGCGGAGCTGCTCTATGGTTATGCCAGGCGCATCCTGGACTCGGTGGAGGAGGCCGCCCAAGCCATGGATGGCTTTTTGGGCCTCTACCGGGGAGAGCTGAAGCTGGGCGGCTCCACCATACCGGGGGAGTACGTGCTGCCGGCGGTTTTGGGCCGCTTCCGGCAGGCATACCCCCAGATCCGCGCCACGCTTTTTATCAGCGACACCGGGCAGACCGTAGCCAAGATCCTGGGGGGCGAACTGGAGGTGGGCATGGTGGGTGCCGCCTGGGAACAGGACAAGCTTTCCTTCACGCCCGTGATGGACGATCTGGTCTGCCTGGCCGCCTGGCCGGAACACCCCTTGGCGGGCCGCACGGCCACCCTGGCGGAACTGGCCAAGACCCCGCTCATTCTGCGTGAGCCCGCCAGCGGCACCCGCATGTTCGTGAACCGGGCCCTTGAGAAGGCCGGACTTGACCTTGGCGACCTTAGGGTGGCGGCCCAGATGGGCTCCACCATGGCCGTTTTGCAGGGGGTGCGGGCCCGGGTGGGAGTGGGTTTCCTGAGCCGCCGCGCCTTGGTGGAGGACCTTGCCTCCGGGAGCCTGGTGGAGATCAAGGTCAAGGGCCTGGAGCTAATCCGCCGTTTTTATCTGGTCACCCGCAAGGACCGCACCCATTCTCCCGCGGCCCGGGCCTTCGCAAGCCTCTGCCTGGCGGAACTGCAAAGGGCCCCGGCCTGAAAAAGCCTCGCCATGAACCTGGTACTGGACATACCCGGCCGGCGCCGGCTGGAGCTGAATCACCTGGTGCTGGATCTGAACGGGACCCTGGCCGTGGACGGCCGGCCGGAAAAGGGCGTGGCCGAGGCCCTGGCCAAGCTGCAGGCGAATTTGACCTGCCATTTGGTCACGGCGGACACCTTCGGCACGGCCGGCGGGCTTTTCCCTGATTTGGTCCGTCTGGCCGTGATCGAACCGGGGCGGGAAGCCGAGCAAAAGCTGGCCTTGGTCAAGTCCCTGGGGGCGGAAAAGGTGGCCGCCGTGGGAAACGGCGCTAACGACGTGCTCATGCTTGGGGCCGCGGCCCTTGGCATCTGCGTGCTGGGGTGGGAGGGGGCGGACCCCGCGGCCCTGGCCGCGGCCGATGTGGCGGTTCCCGGGCCGGTGGCGGCCCTGGAACTGCTGCTGCGGACCGACCGCCTGCGGGCCACCCTGCGGCGTTAAACTAAGACTTGCCAGCCATGCTGGCAAAAGGCGAGCAAATGGCGGAAAAGGTGAGGCTGACCGAAAAGGCCCGCGCGGCCGGTTGAGCAGCCAAGATAGGTCCGGGCGACCTAGCGAATATCTTGGCGGGGCTGCCGGAGGAGACCGACCCCCGGCTGCTGGTAGGCGCGAACACCGCCGACGACGCAGGGGTCTATAAAATCACCGACGACATCGCCCTGATCCAGACGGTGGACTTTTTCACCCCCATCGTGGACGACCCCTATCTCTTCGGCCAGATCGCGGCCACCAACGCCCTAAGCGATGTGTATGCCATGGGCGGGCGGCCGCTCACCGCGCTGAACATCTGCTGCTTCCCGGTGAAGGAAGTGGAAGCCGACGTTTTGCGCGCCATCCTGCGCGGCGGCCAGGAAAAGGTGCACCAGGCCGGGGCGGTGCTCTGCGGGGGGCACTCGGTGGAGGACCCGGAGCTGAAATACGGGCTATCGGTCACCGGCGTGGTGCATCCGGGGAAGCTGGTGACCAACGCCGGGCTAAGGCCGGGCCAGCATCTGGTGCTCACCAAACCCTTGGGCACCGGCGTCATCGCCACGGCCCTAAAGGCCGGCCTGGCCAGCCCGGAGGCGCTGGCCGGCGCGGTGGCGGTCATGACCGCCTTAAACGCCCCGGCGGCCGAGGTGATGGCCGCCTGCGGGGTGCGCGGGGCCACCGATATCACCGGCTTCGGCCTTTTGGGCCATGCCCTGGAGATGGCCCGCGCCTCTAAAGTGGGGCTTACTTTTTATCCCACCCAAGTGCCCATTCTGCCCCAGGCCCGGGAAATGGCCGGCATGGGCCTGGTGCCCATGGGCAGCCACGCCAACCGGGCCTTTTGCGAGAAGTCCATAAAAATAAAGGGCCGGATGGACGCCGTGGTGTACGACCTATTGGCCGACGCCCAGACCTCAGGCGGCATGCTCATGGGCGTGGACGACGCCTGCCTGGACAGGGCCCTTGCCATGCTTAAGGAAAAAGGCGTGGGACTCGCAGTCATCGGCAAGGTGCACAAAGACTCGCCCGGCACCATAACCCTGGAATTCTAATACCACCGCAGGCGGGGATAAACCCCGCCCCTACAAAAAACAGCAAGCCCACCCAAAGGACCCACCCTGGGATAGGCCCCGGCCAAGGGCCGGGGCCTATCCCGCAAGTTTTTTAGGAAGGGGGTTTGGGGGAAACCTTTTTTTTCAAAAAAAGGTTTCCCCCCAAAATTGAACGCGCCTAGCGGCGATAGAAGTCTATGGTCTTTTTCAAGCCGTCTTCCAGGTCGGTGACGGCCTGCCAGCCTATGACGTTTTTGATGCGGGATACGTCGGGCACGCGGCGGGGAATATCCTCGTAGCTGGTTCCGAAGACCTCCTGGTGGGGCTTGAAGACCAGCTCGTTTTTAAAGCCGCCCACCTTTTTCATGGTTTCGGCCAAGGTGAGAATGCTGGTCTCGCGGTTGGAGCCCACATTGAAGCAGAGGCCCAAAGTTTTGGGGCTCAAGGAGAGATTTACCACGGCTTCGGCGACGTCCTCGATGAAGGTGAAGCAACGGGTCTGCCGGCCGTCGCCGTGTATGACGACCGGCTGGTCGCCCAGAAACTTCTCCAGGAATATGGGGATCACCCGCCCCTGGCCCAAATCGTCGCAGCGCGGGCCGTATACGTTGAAGAAGCGCATGATCACGAAGGAGAGGCCTTCCTGCTGGCCGTAGGCGTAGCAGTAGTGCTCGATTAGGGCCTTGCCGGTGGAATAGCACCAGCGGTTGATGTGGGGGGGGCCCAGCACCCGGTCGGCCTCCTCGTTCCAGGGGATCCGGGGGTTGCGGCCGCAGACCTCGCTGGTGGAAGCGAACACGAACTTCTTGCCCTTGCCGGCGCAATGCTCCAAAAGCAGCAAGGAGCCCTTGAGGTTCACGTTCAGCACATTCAAGGGCTCGGTCACATAGCGCTTGGGGTCGGCGATGGCGGCCAGATGGATCACCACGTCACAACGTTCCACCAGGCGCTCCACCACCTCCGGAAGCAGAATGGACTCCTGCACGAATTTAAAGCGTCCCGAATCGAACAGATGCTCCACCTTGCGGGAGGAGCCGTTATCCAGGGCAACGACCTCGTGCCCGCGGTCGATCAAATATTCGCATACATAGGAGCCTATGGAGCCGGCTCCGCCGGTGACTAGGAATTGCTGCATGTTTTACTCCCGGGTCTGATCCAGCCAGAGATGTAAGGTGAGATCGGCCGAGACCTGCCGGCCTCCCAGGCCGGCAAAAGCGTTTATGACGTTTTGCTGGCTAATCTTGGTGCGCACGCGGACGGCCTGGGCCCCGTGCTTGTTCAGCCAGCTAAGCCCCCTGACAAGGAGATGGCGATACAGGCCCTGGCCGCGCAGGTGGGGATGGATGGCATTAAGCACCACCCAGCCGCAGTGGGCGCGGGGTCCTCTGCCGGTCGAGGGCAGCTTTAGAGTAATGAAACCCATAGGCGCGTTTTCGGCCTCCAGGACAAAGACCTGGTCGGCCTGGTCGCCGCTTAGGGAGTTGGCCATCCAGCGGCGGTACAGGATCCCGCACTGGCCGCGCAGGCGGGGATCCAGGGCGAAACGGTCGGCGTAGGCGAAAAGGTCGCAAAAGGCCTCGGCGGCCAAGTCCGCCAGGGCCTCTTTATCCTCCGGCCGCCAGGTACGCACGGTCATCTGGGCGGGCAAGGCGCGCTTGGCGGGAAGCTTCTTTATATCCACCATCCATTCCACGCTCAAATCCGCCAGATAAAAGCCGCAGGCTTCCAGGGCCTGAGCCGCGGTAAAATCCCGCGCCGGCACCCGGGCGGAAAGGAAGGCTATCTTCTCCTCATCGGCTTTCTTGACCAAGGCTTGCAAAAGCTGCCGTCCCCGGGAAAGGGAGAGCGGATCGGGCCAGGGCAAGCGGTGGGCCAAGGGCCGGATGCGGGCCATGGGCCAGCCGAAGAGGTTGCTGTCGAACTCCAGCCTCTCCAGGCCGGCCATCCACTGCCAGCCTTCCGCCTCCAGGACCGCCCAAAGCGGTGCCTTGGGAGCCAGGCCGGCCATAACCTCCTGCGACATCTCCGCTGGGTCGGCCCCAGGCCAATCATCGACCAGAAAGGCGTAATGTGAAAGCAGATCCAAGGCCCCGCGGGAGGAGGCGGCTTCCTCTACTTCCAGGTTGATGATCTGCAAAACGGGTCAACCTCCTTGGCGCCGGGGATGCTCATGGCCCGGCCCCGTTTGCTGCTCCTGGACGAGCCCAGCCTGGGCCTGGCCCCCCAGGTGGCCGCCGAGATCCTGGGGGTGGTGCGCGACCTGCCCA
>ENA-OSEO01006558-OSEO01006558.1-sediment-metagenome-genome-assembly--contig:-NODE-6558-length-10360-cov-8.326364_pt1 | contig 10360 bp, 9 predicted proteins | sample MGYA00237883_ERZ534232 | MGnify/ENA metagenome assembly ERZ534232
CTGCCAGTTGGTGGGCCGGGGAAAAGCCCGTCTCCTTGGCGCACGCCAAGGGCTCGGTGGAATATCTGGCCGACGGCCTGAACCTGGGTTCGCCCCAATTCGAGGTTGGCGGCGAGGTCCCGCCGTACATGGACCCGGCAGCCTATTGCCAAGTGACACTCGATGAGGCTAAGCTGGGTGAGGTGGGCAAGCTCGGCCCGGCCGTCGTCGAGGTGAAGGTGAAGACCCCCGCCTCGCCCTCGGCCAAGGCCTCGACCACCCGCGCAACCTCGGCGGCCGTCAACGGGGGAAAGATCTCCGAAACCGACCAAAAGCGGTTGAGCCGGCTGGCCGAACTGGCGATTCTGGCCAACGAGGGATCGCTCGTTCAGGAAGACGGAGGCTGGAAACACCGCGGCGACGCCATGGATGTGGCGTTTATGGCCATGGGATACAAACTGGGCCTCCATCCGGAAAAGGTGAAACAGCAGGTCCGGATAACCCGGGAAATCCCATACGAATCCGAGCTCAAATATTCGGCGGTCTTCTTTGAAAAAGACGGAACCGGACATGTGGCCGCCAAGGGAGCCGTGGAAACCATTCTGGATTTTTGCAACCGCACGGTTCGGGATGGAAAACCGGCCGACCTCGACCGGGAAGGTATCGAGGCCCAAGCCCAAACTTTGGCGGAACAGGGGTTGCGCGTGCTGGCCGTGGCCGGTGGTGAAACCGGGTCCACCCGACATGACACCCCCCCGGAAGGAGAAGCGCTTTCCGGGCTGGTTTTGCACGGTTTGGTGGGATTCATCGATCCGTTGCGCCCCGAAGCCGTCGAATCGGTGAAGATATGCAAGACCGCCGGCATTCAGGTTCTGATGATCACCGGAGATCACCCCGCAACCGCCGGAGCCGTCGCTGGGGAGTTGGGCCTGTCCGATCGCGATGAGCCGGTGGCCACCGGCATGCAGTTGAGCGAGGCCGGCACCCCGGACAGCCCGGCCTTTGAAAAACTGGTGGCATCCACCCATGTGTTTGCGCGGGTGTCGCCGACACAGAAGCTCGAAATCGTCGATGTGCTGATCCGCCGGGGGGAATTTGTAGCCGTCACCGGCGACGGAGTCAACGATGCCCCGGCACTGCGGCGGGCAAATATCGGTGTGGCCATGGGATCGGGAACGGACGTGGCCAAGGAGGTGGGGTCGATGATCGTTGTCGACGACAACTTCGCCTCCATTGTCGCCGGTGTCGAGGAGGGTCGGTTTGCCTACGACAACGTGCGCAAGGTAATCTACCTGCTCATCTCCACCGGCGCGGCGGAAGTTTTGATGTTTGTCGCGGCAATTCTGGCGGGTCTGCCCATTCCGCTGCTGGCCGTTCAATTGCTTTGGCTCAATCTGGTCACCAACGGTATTCAGGATGTGGCCCTGGCCTTTGAAGGCGGGGAGCCGGGCGCCATGAAACGCAAGCCAAGGCGACCGGATGAAAGCATCTTCGATTCCCGAATGATCGGTCAGACCCTTGTTTCAGGCTTGACCATCGGAGCTATGGCGTTTGGATTCTGGTACTGGATGATAGGCGCCCAAGGGATAGACGAAGCCTCGGCCCGCAATATGGTTCTGCTTTTGATGGTTCTGTTCCAGAACGTGCATGTGTTCAACTGCCGCTCCGAAACGGAATTTGCCTTCCGGATTCCCCTGTGCCGGAATGTCATTCTCATATTCGGAGTACTGGCAGCCCAGGGTCTCCATGTCCTGAGCATGCATCTGCCGTTCATGCAAACCATTTTGGGCATTGAGCCGGTTGGGTTCACGCAGTGGCTCACGATTCTGGCCCTGGCATTGGTGATCCTGGTGGTCATGGAGGTATTCAAATGGGTTAAAAAAAAATCGGATGATGCAGTCATTTGACGAACAGGGGGCTGTGCGGTTGGATCACAAAACAACGGCAATCAGCAAATTAACCAATTTTTTTGATAAAAAGGAGAATAGCATGGAAAAAATGAAAGTGCGTGACCTCATGGTTCTGGTAGACCGATTTCCAAAGATATCCTGCCAAGCCACCTTTTACGAAGCGCTTAACGCTCTGGAAAGTGCCCAGAAAAAATACCTGTCCGGAGAATCCGAGCAAAGAATCCTTCTGGTTGAGGATGAAGAGGGAAAGGTCATGGGAAAACTTTCTCCCATCGATCTGCTTCGCGGGCTGGAAACAAACTATAACAGGGTGGATGCCGAGAAGGTCCTTACCCGTTATGGGCTCGGTTATATGTGGAAGTCCATGCAAAAAGACTATAATCTGTGGGAAAATCCATTCAAGGATCTGTGTCGCAAAGCCGGAGAAGTCCATTTAAAGGACTTTATCAAGGCCCCATCCGAAGGACAATCCGTCAGCGCGGTTGACTCACTGGTCAAATGCTTTCATCTGTTCGTTATGAATCGGCATGATGCGCTTTTTGTTCTTGAGGGGGACAAAATCGTTGGGCTGTTGACGTTCTCAGATGTATACGAAAAGGCCTCCGGGACCATGAAAGAATGTGGTATTGATGCTATGCAGCGTTAGACGGGACTGGAATCACTGCAATCCAGAGCCGCCAGTTCCAAAGGTCCGAATCACGCGTTTCATGGGCTGGCGGTCCGGGCCTTTCTATATATGTTTGAATATGCCGAGGATATGGAAGCCCTCCTGGAAATTCCTCCAGTTGAGCAAGAATATAGCTTTGATCCGAAAAAGCCAGGAATTTTCCCGGCTTTTTTATCATGAAATTCTGGCTTTATGCACTCCAAAGTTAAACAACTTGACTTGCGTATTTGTCCGAAGGTATATCTTAGAAAAAAGGATGTTAAAATGATCTATTATCAATATATGAAAAGCCCTGTGGGAAAGCTTCTGGTGGCCGGGAACGAAAAAGGGTTGCATCTCATCAACTTTCCCAAAAACGGCAAGCCTGATTTGCCGGAATCCGATTGGGTTCAAAACCCGGAGCCCCTTCAAAAGGCTTTGCACCAACTCGAAGCCTATTTCGCCGGAACACTGAAAACCTTTTCGATAGACGTGTGTTTGGGTGTTACCCCCTTCCAAAAAAAGGTCCTGACGACCCTTCGGCGCGTGCCATACGGTGAGACCATTTCCTACGGCGAACTGGCTGAAAAAATCGGGACCCCCAAAGCAAGTCGTGCCGTAGGCCAGGCCAATGCAAAAAATCCGATTCCCATTGTAATTCCGTGCCACCGGGTTATCGGGAGCAACGGCAAACTGACCGGATTCGGCGGTGGTATAGCGGTTAAAAAGGCCCTGCTGGATCTGGAGCAAAAGTATCGGTAGCGGAAAATATTCATAGAAATTTTTGGGGTTAAAATGCCTTCATCGCTTCTTTCAAGCACTCACGTGCCACATCCGAATACCAGCATTCAATGAACTTCTCCGCCTTATCCTCCTGACGGGCCGCTACCTGTTCCGCAATCACCTCCACCCGATTCTGTTTGATCACCCCATATGCCTTTTTAGAGAGCGAACCCAGCGCGTCGGCGTGTTCTATTGCTTTTTTTACAACCTCCTCGTTCGATAAAACCTCATCCACAACACCCGCTTTAAGCATTTCGTCTGGTGAATAGAACCGGCCGCCCTCCATCATCTCACGCGCTTTTTGAGCCCCTGCCAGGGCATGCAACACCCTGTCCGGCAGATACGGCACCGGAACGCCCAGCTTGACCTCGTTTAAGCCCATCAACTTTTTTCCTTTTCCAATGAACCGGTAATCACAACAAAGCGCCAGTATGCATCCACCGGCGATGGCGTGACCGGTGATCGCCGCAACCGTAGGCTTGGGCAGGGTGTACAAGTCCATACATACCTTGTTGAACATGCGATAAAATGCACTGAAATCATCCCTGCCCATCTCATACAGTTCCGGAATATCAAAACCGATGGAGAAAAACTTCTCATTGGAACTCCCCAGAACAAGACCGTTCACGGCGTTGTCGTTCTCGACCTGGAGGAAGATGTCTCCCAGTTCTTGAAAGACCTTTGGATTCAGTGCATTGGTGACGCCATGATTCAGCTTTGCAAGCAACACCTTGCCATGTTTTTCCACGGATATCATCCCCATTTCAATGCTCCTTCAACATTGCTGTAATTGTATCTGTTTAGATTTTTGAAACAAATCTGTTTTTAGGAAGCTTCAGGTGTGCTTAAATTTTTACTGGAAGCTGTTTGAGTGGATTACGGCTCGTTATGAAAAAACTATTCCAGATTAACTTGAATGCAACCATATGGCCTTAAAAACAAAACCATTCTCAGAAGCTAAAACCGATTTTTTCATTACGAGCCGTTATCTACGAGTTCTTTCAGAAAAAATTTAAGTACACCTGGAGCGATTCATTTTCAATAGGCTAAACTCTTACCTGCAATTAAACCTCAAGAACCCCTCATTTACTTACCCATACGCATAATATACAGGCTGAATCCCGAAATATGTCAAGGCATTTTTCGATCAATCCTTCCGGCCGCGGCGTTCACCGAATCGACCGGTTCGTTTCATATGCTTCAGCCTGAGAAGTACAATGGATGGTAACGTACTCAAACACCTATGGGTAAACGACAAAATAATGGCACACTGTGAGGTTCTTCGCCGATTCTTTCACGAACAATTGTACATATTATTTACATGTGTTATTGTATCATTATTATTTTCCTTTTATGCACTGTTTTGGCACATTTCCTGCGTTTTTTAAAACGATGCGCGAGCGTTAGCCGACCATCGCAGGCTTCATCGTTCCAAGGTGTCATAATTGACAAGGGGGTATGGTATGCGGGTATTTTGTTCGAACTGTAAAAAAGAATTCGAGATCCGTGATGAGCGGCTGCCGATGGGCAAAACTATCGCCTTTCCTTGCCCGGCGTGCAAGGGAACCATTCAGCTTGATCTCACAACGAAGCCGGTTCGGGATAACAGCCTGAGCCTTGATAAAAAACCCGTTGATTCCCTCACCGGCGAAGCCTTGAAAAAGAAGATTTTACACCATATGAAGGATTTGCCTCCCATACCTCAAACCGTCTTCAAAGCCCGAGAGATTATGGCAGATCCGAAGTCGGATTTTAAGGAACTTGCAAAACTTTTCGAAACCGATCAAGCCATTGCCGCAAAGATTTTGAAAATTGCCAATTCTCCATATTACGGATACAGCGGTAAAATCACCTCCATCCAGCGAGCCTCTGTCATCCTCGGGCATAAAACCCTGGTAGAACTTTTAACCATGATCGGTACCGCCGGCTTGTTTGGTAACCGGCTGACAGGCTACTGGCTGGATTCAGGAGCCCTTTGGAAACATTCCCTGGCAGTCGCCTTTGGCTCCAAGATTATCGCCGACAAGACCGAACCGGCATTATCAAACGATGCTTTCACCTCAGGTCTCATCCATGACGTCGGAAAGCTTATTCTTGATTCGTATATCAAGGAAAGATGGGAATGGTTTGAAAAATTCATGGCTGATGGTGAACATACCTTTCTGGACGCCGAAAAGGAAATTTTAGAGCTTGACCATACGGAAGTCGCATCTGAAGTTTGCAAGAGTTGGAATATACCGGAGCCGCTAACCGTTGCCATACGGTATCACCACCATCCCTCTCAGTCAAACGGCAGCAAATTGGCCTATATTGTTCATGTCGCAGATGCCATCGCCATGATGACCGGTCTGGGGATGGGTATAGACGGAACTTATTATCAGATGGATGATACGGCCATGGAGTTTTTGAACCTTCAAGAAGAAGACCTAAACGACATCATGGGCAAAGCCCTAAACGCTGTTCAAAAGATATCCGAACAATAGTAATGTTTGTTGAAAAAACACCGTACATTTGAGATCTTGATCTGACCGATAGGAATAGGAATTGTGAATGGCAAAAATCAATGAACAGGATCTATTGGACGAGATTCGATTCGACATCAAGGAAAAGGACTTGGTTAAGGCAAGACTCGTTCTTTCCGCTCTTGGACACGTGGGGCGAAAAGCTCAAAAGCAAGCCTTGTTTGAAGTCAGTCGGGCAGGGGATGATTTTGCCATTCCCCTTCTGGCAGGCGTCATCGCTGAAAATCCGGATATAACCGAATCTTTCCCTCAACTCAAAGAAACCCTGTTTTCAAAAATCATAGATAGCCCGGAGATCCTTTTGGATTTGTTAACGAAAACAACAAAATTTTCGATCAGGGCGCTTTTGGTGGAAGCGGCGGGAGAAATTCGCTTTGGGGAGGCCGTACCGATTCTATTGAACATTCTGGTCAACGAATCGGATGTTAAAGTCATTGAGTCGGCCATCATCTCTTTGGGAATGATCGGAGATCCTTCTGTAGCAGACACCGTCAGTGAGCATCTCAATTCAAATAGTCGGGAGGTTGTTGTCGCCGCCATCCATACCTTGGGTGAAATTGCGACACCCTCTGCCATAGGGAAGCTGGGAGACAGACTTGGCGGAGATTCCGAAATGGACCGTATGATCATCGACATTGTTTCTAAAACTCAGGTTCCGGAAGCACTTGAGATACTCAACAAAACCCTTGGACCACAACATGCCCAACTACGCGCCGCCGTAAGGCGAAAACTGAGTGGAATCGGCGCGATGGGTGTTCGTATTCTGATCAAGAACCTGTTTCTCGATAATCCTGATCTGGTTATTCATTCTTTGAATGTGCTCGGCGACATCGGAGACAGCGCGGCCATTCCGGCAATTCGAAAACTTATACATAAACAACCTGAAGATTCGAATATCCGATTTGCAGTTTACGAAACCCTGGGAAGACTGCCGCTGGACAAAGGGGTATACACACTGGCTGCGGGCCTGGATGACCCTGTAGATAACGTGCGAAAGGCGGCAGCAAAAGCCATCGACCGCCACTATAATGCCGCCCTTGCCGGTGGCATACGGAATCTTATCCAGTCCGGCAACCCGGAAAAATTGAAAATCATAGCAGCCGTCATCGATTCCCAATGCGGCACCATTTTTTTGGATCTTTTGGATGAGGATTATTTTCAAGGCCCGGCCATCGATTATATGGTCGACAAAGCCCATCCCGACGTTAAAACTTTCTTTGCGAAAATCTTTGAAAAAGCAGGATACAATGATCTTGCCAAAAAAGTTATACCCAAAAAGGCAGCAAAAGAAAAAGCGACACTGAAAGTATTTGTCGTGGACAACTCCAAGATGATTCTGAATGTTTACAGAACCGTGCTTCATAATTTGGGATGCGAATCCCGTCTGTTCGAATTCCCCGCCAAGGCCCTTGAACGGGTCCAAAAAGAAAAACCTGACGTGATCCTTACCGATTTGATTATGCCCGATATTACCGGCATCGATTTCACCAAAGCAGTCCGAAAATGGTACAGCAAAGAAGAACTGCCGATCATCATGGTAACCACCCAGAAAGAGGCTCAGGAAAATAAAGCGGCATATGTCGCAGGAATCAATGATATCATTCACAAACCCTTCACCGAAGCACAAATAGGAAAGGCCTTGGCCAAAATTGCGGGCAGACGCCCCCCCTTTTAACGCCGGTCCGTTGACACGGCACCACAGTTATTCTATCGTAATTGTGTTTGAAGACGGATAACGGTTTAACTTAATCGTGAATTTTATACATTTTATAGGTTATCTTTGTTTTGAATTTTTCTTTTTGATCATTGTATATTATTTGTTTTTTGTGATTTGTTATTTGTTTTTTCCGGTTTATCCGGGTTAGGGTTTTGAAACAAATCGATGAAGAAAACTTCAGATATGACTGAATTTTTGCTGAAAGCTGTTCTTAAGAACCAGGAAAGGCGGATAAGGGCATGAATCCATTCCGGCAATACATAGGTAAATTCAGTGGGGTAGCCGTCATTTTGTTGATATTATGCGGCTGTGTGGGATGGGGTCAGCGGATGGAAACCCCTCGAATAACCCTTTCAAATTTTATCGTTCAGGAAATAAAGCTCTTTGAGTCGGTGTTTAACATCGAAATACGCGTATTTAACACCAATGATATCCCGCTGGACATTAAGGGACTCGACTGTGATCTCGAATTCAACGGCAAGCGATTGGCTACCGGTGTATCCAGCGCCCAAATACACATTCCCCCCTATGAAACGATCCTCGTTCCAATGACGCTATATTCATCGGTTTTGGGTGTTGTATCGGTGTTGAGAAGTTTGTCCAAGAATGAAAAACTCGAATATAAACTCACAGGGCGTCTCCGGCTTGGTAAAGGAACGATCCCTTCGCTTCTCCCGTTTGAATCTCAAGGGGAGCTTCCACTTGAAGAACTCATGTTTCCGAATACGGGCTAATCTCGATATGATTATTTGAGGGATCGGGGAGTTTTATTTCAAACAATACCTTCGGGTCGTTCAGACCATTGTAGTCCAGCGATACCTGGATGCCGTCAATTTCTGCATTTCCCTGCGAAATTCTGAATCCAATTTTTTTATGAAATTCGATCGATCCTTTATTCACAAGCGACGTGCAGGCCCGGACTGTATCGCGGCTGTTTGCTTTGCAAATCCCAAAGAAGCGGCGATACAAAAATTCTCCAATCCCCATGCTGCGATAATTCGGATGGACTCCGACAAAATGGATGTAACCTTCATTTGCTTTTGACTGGGATAGAAAACCGACCAAGAAAGCAACCAGGTCATCACCTTTCTCGACAATGAGCGATGTGTCGCAAAAATGAACGAGAAACAGTTTCGGCAACATCTTTGTCAGATCTCTTCCGCCCCACCAGTCTTTCATCACCGCGATGATTCTTCGGTGATCTTCCGGCTTGCTGTTTCTGACGGTTAGACTTTTTAGCAATTCTGATATCATAGGACTTCTCAGACCAATAGACAACGGAGTGTTGCCTGTACGAAAATCAAACATAAAAATCTGCCACAGCTAAAACGAACTTGGCTTTCGGAATCAGAAGGAATGCAGATAAAGATAGACTCAATGGTCGTAAAATGCCGGCGAAGCGACCCTATTGGGTTGTCCGTCTCATTGGTGTTTGACATGAATCAGCCTTTCGGTGTCAAATCCTAATTCTTTTGCCTTTGTTATCAAACGGGTTTTTATTGCATCTTCCAGAGTGGATTCTCTGGCCAAAATCCACAAATAGGTTTTACTGGGGCCGCATACCATCGCATAGGAATAATTCGTCTCATCAAGGACGATGATATTGTAAGCGCCATAAAAAGGGCCGAAAAAGGACACTTTTAGCTGCCCGATATTTGAATCGTTCACAAAGTACGCTTTGCCCACAGACATTTTCCATTTGTTTTTGTTCGGGTCAAATCCTCTGTTCACCACTTTGATGCCGCCATCATCTTTAAGGCTGTAATTCGCTGTGACCTTTTCAAGCCCTCTTTCAAAAGAATGATCCAACCGGACGATTTCGTACCAGGCACCCAAATACCGATGAATATCAAAATTTTTAACAGGTTCGACATCTTTCGGCAGGGTTACACATCCCAGGAGGATCATCGGAATAAAATACACCAACTTTTTAATCATGGTATCTCCTTTAAAAGATTCCTATAAAAAAGCTGACGGGTCATTGTTTCGCTTCGTAAGTCGGTGCATTCGGAGGCGACTTTCCCCTGAGCACCTTATGATAATACTGATATGTAAGGGGAGTGCCTTCCTTCAGGATTTCGCTGCTTACAACATTTCCGACAAAAATCGTGTGGGTTCCGAGATCGATCTGATCCACAACTTCAGCTTCTAATACGGACAGGGCATGTTCGGTGATCAGGGGGCAACCGGTAATGCCTTCCTTGAACGCCACTTTGGATAATTTGTTGATATCTCTTCCTGACCGGAAGCCGAAAGGACCTAAAAACGTCATGGGCGTAGATTCTTCCAGAACCGCAGCAGAAAACACCTTGCTTTTCAAAATGAATTCGTGGGTAAGATTCTTTTTGTTAATGATGACCGCAACGCGTGGCGGTTCTGAGGTGACCTGGATTACCGTGTTCACCACCTGACCGTTCAATCGACCTTCACTGCCGGATGTCACAATATACAAGCCGTAGCTCAAGTCACGAAAAACGGCCCGCTCTATTTTTTTTCCCATAACTATCGCCTCCTCAAGTTTGTGCTTTTTATCAGAAAATTACATATTGTTATCCATAGCATCAAGAATACCGATTCGCTCCAGGTATTCCTTAACTCCTTCTACACCCTTGACCTGTTTTGCAATCAGTCCAAGTTCTTGAGCACCTTTAACATTGATTTCATTATCGTCCAAAAAGAGTATCCTGGACGCATCACAATTTAGCGTGTGTAATACATGTTCAAATGACTCGGCATCCGGCTTCAGCTTGCCGGTTTGATGGGAAGCAAAAAGTTTGCTAAACATCTTATCTATTCCCATTTC
>ENA-OSEO01006560-OSEO01006560.1-sediment-metagenome-genome-assembly--contig:-NODE-6560-length-10358-cov-7.673962_pt1 | contig 10358 bp, 9 predicted proteins | sample MGYA00237883_ERZ534232 | MGnify/ENA metagenome assembly ERZ534232
CTCATCAGGGGCTGGTTTACCACTTTTCGCCTGACCTCTTGATGGGCGGTTTCCCCATTCATGCAGAGGATCAGTTTTCATCTCAGAACCGGGATTATGGTTTCTCCAAGACGCAACAACAGCAAAGATCAATGGAAGTGTATACAATATTTATTTGAATATTTTGATATATATGATATTATTTATCTTATTACGCCATATTATTACCGGGTCGAATCCGTCAAATGGCGAGATTGGAGGTGCTCCCGGTCTGATAAGGATGACCAGGAAATACAATAACATTGCCCGGATGGGCAAAAACTAACGCAGCTAGGGGAACCTGCAAGATTCGTGTGTTATTTGTTCATTTTCAAACAAGGAAGAATCGATGAATAGCTGGGTTTGGGTCATTTATGAAATGATGCCTGGTGTTGGGGGAGGCATTGCTGGTAAGCGCGGCAGTATTTTTCATTCTCTTTATTCTTCCTGCAGTGTTGTGTAGGACTTGGAGCCTGATATTCCAACAAGCTTAAGAAATACAACCGCATTCCTCCACCTATGGGAGCGGAATTTCAATATCTCAATTCAAGGAGACTACCATGAAACTTCGAAATTTCTTTTTGTACATCTTTATTCTGATTTTTTCCGTTGCTGCCTGTATCTTCGCTTTATGGTGCAGTTCCTCTGGAAAGTCTCGAAGATAGATTGTCGCCATCACTTGCCTCCGTATTTGGTGTTAGCTTTACAACTAAGATAACATTGATAACATATCTTGTCAACAAAAAAGCCGGGCTTGATAATACCCAGCTCCTTGCCTTCCCTGACTTCTTCACCGCATGTTTTTCAAAAACAAAAAAACAGCGCCTGTTAGCAACGGCGTGAACATGTTGCCAAGTCAACGGTTTTAAAATGCATGTAGGGGTAGCGCCGGTTTGAACAGGATTTTCAAGACCGGCGGGGGTTGGGCTGAATGGAATCAGGATTCGACTTCACCTTTCATACGATAACTCGTGCCCTCGATGAGGATGGTCTCGGAATGGTGGAGAAGACGGTCAAGTATGGCGGAGGTGAGAGTGGAATCGTTGTTGAAGATCTGCGGCCATTCTTTAAACGATCGGTTCGACGTTATGACAATGGAGCCTTGTTCATAGCGCAGGCTGATAATCTGGAAGAGCAGATCGGCGCCATGCTTGTCAATAGGCAAGAAACCGAGCTCGTCCAGGCAGAGCAGGGATGGAGTGAGATACCTTTTGAGCTCGGATTTTAGGCGGTTGGCCGCCTGTGCTGCCGACAAGGTATTGATGGCATCGATGGCTGAGGTAAAGAGAACGGATATTCCCTGGAGGCAAGCGGCATATCCAAGGGCTGTGGCGAGATGGGTTTTGCCATTATGTAAAGCTTTACATAATGGCAATTATGCAAAGTATTCGGTTATGTAAAGTCATGGATACAAACCAGCAGTGCAAGCCCATTTGTATCCTGTCGACTTTACATAAATGAGTCTATCGGCAGAGCGCCTGTAGCCACAGCAAGAGGCTCTTATCATCCTGCCAGGCAGGTAGATGATCGATCACTGCGGGTGAGTAGGCCTGCTCCAGGGCCAGACGCTTCATGCGGTCATCCGCCCGGGCATAGATTTCGGTAGTGGTGACGCTTGCATGGCCTAAGAAGTCCCTGATGTAAACCAGATTCACGTTTGCCTGCAACAGATGCATTGCTTTGGTGTGACGAAATAGGTGTGGCGACACTTTGTTAGGGAAAAGAACCGCGCTTTGCTTTCTCGCAGCCTTCACATGTTTGCCGATAATGTATGAGACCCCTGCCCGGGTCAGCTTTTGATTGCGGCTGTTGAAGAACAGTGGGTGATCTGATTTGTGAGCACCCGTCAACCGTCTTTCTTCCAGGTATTCCTTGAGCAGGGAAGCCGTCCTGCTCATAAGCGGCACGTGCCGCACCTTTTGCCCTTTGCCTTTGAGGGTGATCGTTGCGGGCTGAGTTAAACGGACATCCCGCACCAAAAGATTTGTAAGCTCGTTGACCCGTGCTCCGGAGTCATAGAGTACCATCAGAAGCACGAGCTCTCGGCGACCGGCAGGGATATTTCTGTCAGGTTGTCTCAAGATAGCTTCCAATGCTGTTGTCGTGAGGTAGGAGACCGCCGGCTTCCCGGTTTTCTTGAGTGGGATAGCCAGTATCCGCTGGTGCATCAAGAGTCTTTCGGGTGTCTCTGCCTGTACATAGCGGAAGAAGGCGTGGATGGCAGCCAGACGCTGGTTACGGGTTGCGATGCTGCACTTGCGGGTGGTTTCGATCCAGACCATAAACGCACGCACCAGATCGTCATCGATACGGGCCAGAGTTAAGCACTCGGGAGAGATGCCCTTTTCATGCTCACAGAAGATCAGGAAAAGCTTGAAGGCATCTCGGTACGAGGCGATGGTGTGTGCACTCAAGTTTCTCTGGCCGGGCAGATAGATACTCAGGTAGTTCGTCAAATATCGGGCAAAGTCTGTGTTTTTCATATGTCACCGCCCTCTAAGAGGTGCCCGAACCTCTCGTCCATGGCTGTTACAATGTGAGGGTAGAGTTCCGCAGTGAGGCGCAGATATCGCTGCGTGCCCTTGAGCCCTGCATGCCCAAGGTAAGCGGACAGATACGGAAGGGCAACAGTAAGATCAACGCCGTTTCGCACCCAGCGTTTCAAACAATGAACCGCAAAGACGTGCCGGAGGTCATGAAGGCGTGGTCCCTTACCCCTGCCGCCGTGAGAGATGCCTGCTTCCCAGAGGAACCTGCGAAAGTACTGATAGATGGCTGTCTCGGAGTAACGACCGCCTTTCGGAGATGGGAAGAAGGTCTGCTCAGGTCGCCTCATGGGATGCATCGCATTCATGTAGACGCAGCACCTTTCAGCGAGCGAGGGACTCATGGGGACCATTCTGTCTTTGTGGAATTTGCCGTTTCTGATGGTCAGTATCCCCTCTTTGGTGTTTACATCATCTACGCTCAGGAGAAGCGCTTCCGATAGGCGAAGCCCGCATCCATAAAGCATCCTAAAGAGCAGGGGAAGGATGAGGTGGCGATGGGGACTGCTTCTTGCGGGCGGGCATCGATCCACCCGGGTAAGAAACCCGGCAAGTTCCGTTTCCGAGAAGAGATAGGGTTGATACGTGTCGGACCGGCTCACACCGAGATGGTCCGGATACACGTATGCATCGTATCCCGACCTGACCATATACCTGGCCAGCATACGAACAAGCCTGATCCGGCGGTTTCTTGCATCTTCAGACTCAAAGCGTTTCTTCTCGGCCCAACTCATGGCAAGCCCTTTGGAAAGGCATACCTCATTGTGGCCCACTTCGACGCAGAACTTATCGAACCGCCTGAGGGATGCCGACTGTTTGCGAAATGTGTACCCCAATGCTTGTCTTTCGAGTACAAATCCTTCTATTACATCGGCGAGAACACTGGCATAGCTATTAGTCATGGCGGAACACCTCATCAGGATCGAGGGCGCATCTTTTGAGCGCCTCAATGTCGGTCTTCAGGTATACGCCGGTGGATATGGTACTCATGTGACCAAGGATCTCCGATATCACTGGCAGCGGTGTCCCCTGTTCGAGAAGAAGACTGGCCAGGGTATGCCTTAAGGAATGCATTCCCCGTGAAGCTCCAGTCCTAAGATCGATCCCGGCAAGGCGAGTGTATCTGGTGATGATGTGATGCAGGTTGGCGTAGGTTCCAAAGGCTTCAAAAGGGGCATTGTGACGGACAAAAAGATACGGCGATTCTGTATTGGGCCTGCCGTTCTTGAGGTAGTCGATAATCGCCCAACCGATGTCATCAAGGAGGGGATAAATCGTCCTGTGCTTTGTCTTATGCTGGACAATCTCTAAACTCTTGGTCGCCCAGTTCAGGTTGCACAATCTGATTTCTTTAATATCCTGCACCCTCATGCCAAGCCGTGCTACCATCAAAAGAATGGCGTAATCCCTTTTGCCGCTGGGATTGCCCCTATCTACCGACCCCAGAAGGCGTCTCACATCCTCGGCTCTCCAAGTGCTCGGGATTTTGGGATAATGCGGCTGCTTCAGCTTTGGCACATCACCAGATAGGTCTTTGTCATGGTAGCCTTTAAGATACGCAAATCTCAAGAACGACCTGAGTGTGGTGAGAATAGCTGAAATAGACTTTTTGTGATAGCCGGCGACAGTCCTAATGTAATCCGACAAATGACGACCGGTCAGAGACGACAGGGACGTTATCCCGTGATCATCCAGGTAGTCGATGAACAACTCTGCCCGATACATCCGCGAGCGCATTCCATGCCGAGAGTAATCCCGTTGCGTGCATTCTTCGTAGTAAGCCTTGAGTGCCTCCGCAAACTGTGGCGTCCTTCCGTAAGGTGTCTTCGTAGCCCTGCGTCGAAGAATAGCGCCATGTAACTTGTAATCTCCCAGAACCCGCACAAATCGAGCCTGACTCCTGAGAGAGTGGCGCATGGAAGCCGTGAAGCTGTCCAGGTGGCATGCATGGGTCATCTGGAGAAAACTGTTGCTCAGAGCTTCTGAGTAGACAGTCTCTCCGGCGTTGTCAGCAAACCTGACTAATCGGTTATAAAACCTTCGGTAGGCAGCGCGTGTGTTCTTTGAATAGTGCAATCTTTCGAGCTCTCCCAGTACTTCTGATACGAGGTTTCTGATGGATCTTTCCCGATTCATAAAAGGCCTCCTTCAAAATGATGGATGTTGAAGCATCACTTTCATCGTGAAGGATTATGGAAAGCTTTTTCATCATAAATCTAGTCATTTCAAATAGTTCTACGCCAGACTTTACATAACCGAATACTTTGCATAATTGCCAAGGCCTACACTGCCGAGGATGATGATATTGGTCTTATCCTCTATGAACTTAAGCCTGAAGAGATTTTGGACGGCCGCCCGGTTGATCGTAGCGGGCCAACTCCAGCGGAACTGTTCAAGGGTTTTGATTACCGGAAAGCGTGCGAGCCTGATTCGCCTTTTGATGGAGCGTTCACGCCGCAATGCTGCCTCGCCTTCAACAAGGGCGGCAAGGTAGCGCACGTGAGCCCAGTTTTCTTGGGCTGCCTGGCGGGCAAGAGGGTCATAATGTTCGCGCATAAAGGGAAGGCCCAGAGACTCCAGATGGGTTGTGAGATTTGTCTCGATTGGCGTTTCACCGAAGTTTTTGTTCTTTGCCATGGTGTTAATCCTGTTTGTCGTTTTGGTAAATGGATAGATCCGGGGGCTTAACTTCCAGATCGAGGAGATCGGATCTTCGGGTAAGATGCAGTGCTCCGGGCTCGGGCAAGGAGCGTGTGCGCTGCTCTAAAAGATTTGCGATGTATTCACAAGAGAAGGCCTGAAAGAAGAAGGCGTCCTCCATGGCCCTGGAGACCTGCTCCTCGCCGTAGATTTCGGTTAAGGCAACGATTTTTTGCACGTGGTGGCGCGGATTCATCCGTCGCTTTTCAAGCTCGCGGTAGTAGTCCTGCGCTTTGGGATTCAGTGCGAGGAAGCGCATGAAGATCTTCTGGTCGCGGGCTTTCATCCGTTGAGCGATCAACTCCTTGGGATGATCCGGATCTTCGAAGTCTTTAAATCTTTCATAGGACCTTACGTGACGGGCAATAAGCCTCTCTGCCTGGTAGATGCAGATTCGATCCGGATATGTTTTGAGGGTAAGGTGTGATCCGGCATATTCAGCCGGAACGGAATAATGGTTTGAGTCAAGGCTGACCCGGAATTGCGAGGAGACGCGCACTCGGGATATGGCGCCGATGTCGTAAGGGTGGGGAGGAAGCAGCAGAAGAGAGGCCCTTTCTTCTTGAAACATCTCGATGGGTTTTCTTCTGGTTTCCCCATGGACGCGGACATTGGCAACCGTATCGAGCCACTGCCTGGCGGCGGGAGCCATGGCATGAAAGTCGGGCAGCTCAAGTCCTGCCAGGAGATTTTTCTTTACATAACCGACTCCGTTTTCCACGCGCCCTTTTTCGTTGCCTTTCCCCACGCCGCAAGGGGCGATGGAAAAACCGTAATGGTTGGCAAAATCGAGATATTTGGGGTTAAACACCGGGGCTGCCCCCACGATTCGCTTGAGCACGGCGGACTTGAGATTATCGACCATAATCCTTTTGGGAACGGAGCCAAAGGCGGCAAAGGCATTCTGATGGCAGGAAAGCCAGTGCTCCATGGTCTGGGAGACGGTAAACTCGAGATACATCATCCTGCTGTAGCAAAGGACCATGACAAAAAAAGAGAGCCTTCTTTGAGCTTCCCCGACTCGGATGGAGCCGTGTGAGCCCCAATCCACCTGTGCACATTCGCCGGGAGCAAAGGCGAGCTTCAAGAAGGCGGGTGTACGCTTCGGGCGGATTCTCCGGACATAATCGGTCAGGATGGTGTAACCGCCGTCGAAGCCGTCCTCCCGGATCTTGTGAAGGATTTGCGCTACGCTATACGGATGGGTTTCCAGCATTCTGATGATGGAGTTTTTGAAGGGGTCGAGCTTGCTTTTTCGCTGAACCGGTTTTCTTGGTCGAAACCTTTCCTGTGATAGCCAGTAGGCGACGGTACGGGCGTCCAGCCCGAGCTCTCTTGCGATCTGTGCGCAGTTTAGGCCCCTGTGCTCATGGTAGTTTTTGATTCTGACAAAAAGGTCGAAGTCGATCATGAGCTCTCCCCCATAATGCGCCTGAAGATCTGGCCGATGTGGACGGGTTGATCCAAAGGCTCCATGTTTCGGGCAATGCGTGGTGCCTGATCGGCTGACGCAAAAGGTTCCAGTGATAGCACCTGATATAAAGGGCTGTCGTAGGCGATGAGGCCGATGCGGATGAGATTTTGTCTGGCAGCTTCAAGAGTGGATCCATCCATGCAAAGTCGGGTCATAACTGATGGATCGGAGTAGTAACTGAGCCCCTGTTGATCAGCCACCGTGATTAAAAAGAGATAGAGTGCCGCCGCCGCATGAGAGCAGGATTCAATGTGGCGATCACGGACCAGACGGTGGTCCACCCAGCTGAACCGATCGGGTATCCGGCGCAAGCGCTGAGGGCAGATCAAATGTTTTTGAATCATGAGTACCTCCGTTGTTGAGAATTGGACCATGTAAAATGTCGTTTCCCAATTGTTGCAGACGGCGGGCACTCGAAGCGATGTCATCTTGTAACGCAGAACCGGTTAAATGAGAGATTAAGCCAACCAAAACGGTAGGTTGAAAGGACAAGAGATCTTGTAACGCGCAGGCGGCAAAAGATGGTTTAACCTTTGGATTTTTAACTTGTTTTCCTGATAAGTGATCTTGTAACGCTTTCTTCTTCCGGGAGTATCCTGGATGGGCCTTGCGCCACTCTTGTACGCGACGCACATTATCAGGCCCACGGAAATAGTCTCTGTTCTCGGATTTTTGAAGCCAACGCTGTTGGCTTGCCGCTTTGCCGGCCTTGCGGCATTCGGGCTCGGAACAATATCTTTGGCGTAGCCGGTTGCGATGGTCGGGAGTGAAGAAAATACCGCAACCGGGGCATTTGCGCTTTCTCATTCGTTTTGCCATTGACCGCTAACCTCCGCGGCACAATGGATCAATTCCGAAAGAGAATGATCAATAGGAAAAAGGAAGAAAAAACAAGGTGAAGAAGATCTTGTGCGGATGTTTTGGGAAGAAGATACAGAAGAGGGGACAACAAAATCAGACCGCCCGCTTCCCTACATTTTCAGATCGCTGGTGACACTTACATAAAAACCTCAATTGTTGATGCATAATTTATCCTCCTCATTTGCGAAAAACTTACCGTTGAACCCCACTGCCGACTCCCCAATTACCGCGAAAGGGTCCAGTTTTCTCTTGTTCTTTATTGAGAAGGATAAAATGCTACCTATTTGCTCCACTAAGGCAACTGACTATCTCCCTTAATCGTAATAATGCCTTGTGCGAACAGTAAGGATATGAAGATTCCCGAATATTGGCACATAAATGCCGATCGCACATCCATAATGGAATTCCCCGCACTGTATGGTCCGGCGCTTGTACGTAAACGAATTTGTCCTTATCAAATTTGACCACCTTCAACTCATTTTCAAAGTACGGGTGGTGTGGGTAGTGAACCACAACATGGCTAACTTTATGAGCATTATCTAACCGTCCTGCCCCGGGTGAGGGTGCGAAACCTGGCAAGCCATGTACTGGGGCAAGCGGCAAGGCGTATCGGGGAAGATTGGCAGGAACGGTGGAGTTACCGGCCGGTACTGCTGGAGACTTTCGTTGATCCTCGCTTCTATGAGGGGACCTGTTACCGGGCGGTTAACTGGCGCTATCTGGGGATGACCACGGGAGAAGGACTTGTTCGCAAGGGCAAGAGGTACACGACAAGTCCGAAGAAGATCTTTGTAAAAGCGCTTGCGGCTGATTTTCGCACCGTGCTTTGCTCATAGAACGTTCGGGAGGGCAACGCCATGAGCAAACCCGGCCGTCGTCCGAACCGGGAGGAGATCAAGGCACGGAAGAAGGAGAGGAAGCGAGCTCAGAAGGCGCTACGCGAGGAACTGAAAGGAAAGGGGTTCAACATCTCCTCTCACGCCACCATCTCCAACCACAAGTGCGAATTCAGGAGTGTGCAGGAGGAGGATGCGGCCCGCAATGAGGCGGTTTTAGAGCAGCTGAAGGTGTTCCGCGGCAAGCTGCCGGTCCTGCTGCGGCGGCTCTCGAAGATCCCCGACCCGAGAAATCCCAAGAAGACGAAGCACAAGCTCACGGTGCTTTTGATTTACGGAATCCTTGTGTTTGTACTGCAAATGAGATCCTCGCGCGAGGCGACGCGGGAAATGAGTCGCCCGATGTTTTGGGAGAACCTTAAATCTGTCTTTCCGGAACTGGAGGAGGTGCCCCATCATGATACCCTCAAACGTCTTCTGGAGCAGATCGATGTCGGTGAGATCGAGAGCACTCAGATAGAGTTGATCCGGGAATGGATAAGAAAGAAGAAGTTTCGTCGCTACTTGATAGATGGCTGTTACCCTGTTGCCATGGACGGAACGCAGAAGCTCGCTCGCGACCGGCTTTGGGACGAGGAGTGTTTGGAGAGAACGGTAGGGTCGGGCGAGACGTCAAAGAGCCAGTACTATGTTTACGTTTTACAGGCCAACCTGGCATTCCAAGGCGGAATGAGCATTCCCTTGATGAGTGAGTTTCTGACCTACACGCAAGACGGCTCCATTAATAGTAAGCAGGACTGTGAGCTCAAAGCATTCCATCGGCTGGCCGCGCGCATAAAAGAGGCGTTCCCCGCCCTGCGGATCATTGTACTTTTGGATGGTCTTTACCCCAATGGCCCTGTTATGGAGCGATGCCGCAAATACAAGTGGCAGTACATGATCGTTTTGCAGGACAAATCCTTATCGACCGTACATGGCGAATTTGACGCCATAAGCGAACTGGAGCCCAAGAACCGATATACCGGATTATGGGGCGACAGAAGGCAGACGTTCAGATGGGCAAACCATATCGAGTACTGCTTCGGTTCCAATGGAAAGAAGACAGAGATCATCCATGTGGTTGAATGCATGGAGACCTGGCGGGAGATCGAGAAAGGGGGCACGCGGGTAGTTTCGAAAAGCGCTCGCCATCTGTGGATATCCAGTGAGCCTCTCAACAAGTGGAACCTGCACGAGCGATGCAACTTGGGTGCGCGCTCCCGCTGGACCATCGAGACAGGCTTTCTGGTGGAAAAACATCATGGCTATCAGTACGAGCATTGTTTCTCGTATGACTGGAACGTCATGAAGGGGTACCATTACTTGATGCAATTGGGTCACATGTTCAATACCATGGCTCGATACTCGGAGAGGCTTGCCAAGATCATCAAAGATACGGGCATCAGAGGTTTGATCCGTTTCGTTCGTGAAACCATAGCCAGCCCTTGGCTCGATCGAGCTTGGATCAAGGAGCAGCTCGCCGGGCCATTTCAACTTCGCCTGGTATAGGAACGATCGAATCATCAGCGGGGCGGAAAATCCTGCAACCTAAATGGGAAAGGGGGACCCATGCCCGGTCTTGCAGAAAAATCCCCGGTGCTACAGCCCTGGCGATACTGAGGCCCGGCAGTCCACATGGAAGGGGACCTCTTTGAGGGTCTCACTGCCCAAAAGATCGCTAACAAGGGTCGCCGGAAGCTCGGTTGCTATGTCATGCGTCAGCATTGGCACAGTATAAATGAAATTGACATGGCTGGCTGATTAAGCTATATTTTAGTTTTGGCACATTAAACCAAGTCACTTTAGAGTATGATAATTATTCCCAGGAGGTTTTAGATTTGGCAAATCATCCATCGGCCATTAAGAGGGCAAAGCAAAGCGAAA
>ENA-OSEO01006561-OSEO01006561.1-sediment-metagenome-genome-assembly--contig:-NODE-6561-length-10358-cov-4.335765_pt1 | contig 10358 bp, 12 predicted proteins | sample MGYA00237883_ERZ534232 | MGnify/ENA metagenome assembly ERZ534232
ACCGCTTGAAACGCTGATTCCCCAAATGCTCAATGTCGCTCACAAAAGACTTTTTACGAGGTTGTCAAAATTCAAATCTTAAATCGAATGGGAGGTCATTTCATGCCGCAGCCTAACGTATCTGTCGATCTGATATTATCCAAACTGGCCGAAGCGGTGGAAAAGGCCGGGGAAAATGCTCAAAAAGCGTCGGATGTTCTGCTGGAACGTCTTGAAACGGAGATTGCCGTTACCCCTTTCAATGTCGTTTATGAAGAAGATCGGGTAAAATTGAAGCATTATAAACCCGCCGTTGATGTTCAACTCAAAAGACCTCTTCTGGTCGTCTATGCATTGATCAACCGTGAAACCATGCTGGATCTTCAGCCCGGAAGGAGCGTGGTGCAGAATTTTTTGCAAGAAGGAATCGAGGTTTATATGATCGATTGGGGGTATCCGACCCGCAAAGACAGATATCTCACCATCGACGATCATGTGAACGGATATATGGATAATATCGTTAATTTTATTCGCGATAAACACGGTGTGGACACCATCCATCTGATGGGCATTTGCATGGGTGGTACGTTCTGCGTGATGTACGCATCCCTTTACCCGGAAAAGGTTAAAAGTCTGGTGACCACCGTGACACCAACAAACTTCGATACCAACCAGGGGTTATTACATGTCTGGATGAGGGATATGGATGTGGATCGTATGGTAGATACTTACGGTAATATCCCCGGAGATATCATGAACATGGGGTTTCTGTTGCTTAATCCGGCCAGATTGATGATCGACAAGTACGTGGGGTTTATAGAAAATGTGGCCAATAAAAAATTCGTAGAAAATTTTGTTCGGATGGAAAAATGGATTTTTGACAGCCCGGATGTCCCCGGCGAGACTTTCAGACAGTTTATCCGTGATTGCTATCAGAAAAATCTGCTGATTCAGAACAAAATGAAAATCGGCGGAAAACGCATAGATCTAAAAAAAATAACCATGCCTCTCTTAAATTATTATGGGAAATATGACCATCTTGTTCCGCCCGAAGCGTGTGAACCGCTTGAAAGTAAGGTCGGCAGCAAGGATGCTCGGAATATTTGTTTGGACACCGGGCATATCGGTATTTATGTGAGCTCAAAGTGTCAAAAGGAATTTGCACCCAGAATCTCGAGTTGGCTTAAAGAAAAGGATGAAGACCCAAAAAAGGATGCAAAAAATAAAGCCGCTGCGAAAAAAAGATCTGCAAAAAAGACCCCTGAAAAAGGGTCATCAGCCTTTAAAACCAAAAAGAAAAAATAAATGGCATCACAGGTCGTGTTTCAGAATTTTTAATAAGAGGAGTTTAGAATGATTGGAAAAACCATTGATCAACTTAACATCGGCGATACGGCTGAGTTCAGTAAGACAGTTTCGGAATCGGACATTTACCAGTTTGCCGGGATTACCGGTGATTTTAACCCGGCTCACATGAACGAGGAATATGCGAAAAAAACTTTTTTCAAGACCCGCATTGCCCATGGAATGCTGTCTGCAGGGTTCATTTCAACGGCCATCGGGACCAAACTTCCCGGCACAGGCAGCATTTATATCAAGCAGACGTTGAGTTTTCTGGCGCCTGTACGAATCGGCGATACCATTACCGCTCGCGTAGAGGTGATAGAAATCATAAATGGGAAAAACCGGGTTCGGTTAAAAACCGTCTGTCTGAATCAGGAGGGAACGATAGTTTTGGATGGGGAGGCGATTGTCAGTCCGCCAAAGGCACGAAAAAATTAGTACCTTTCAATGAACACTATCTTCATTCGTCAAGTTGAATAGCGAGTTATCATATGGTTCGGCATGAGGGCTCATCAAAATTTTATAAGATCAATGCATCCCTTTCGAATCAGGGGCTGACAAGTTGAGCAGTTGCAAAATCGAGGAGATGATATGCTGGAAGAATACCCCAAAGAAATTACCCTTAGGGACGGTTTCAGTTGTACCCTAAGGCCAATGACCAGGGACGATCAAGATGCTCTTTACAGGTTTTTTATTTCATTACCTGAAGAAGACAGACGCTATTTGAGAAACAATGCGACCAACAGAATTCTTATCGAAAAATGGTGCCGTGAGCTGAATTACCATAAGGTTTTGCCGATACTGGCGGAACACGAAAACAGGATAGTTGCAAACGCAACCCTTCACAGGGAAACCTTTGGCTGGGGACGACACGTGGGAGAGATCAGGATCACCGTAGCTTCGGAATTTCAGCAGCGCGGTTTGGGCTCTCTTCTCTTAAACGAGCTATCAAAGCTGTCTGTTCAGGGCAATTTGGAAAAGCTCTGTGCAAGGGTTGTTGCTTCCCGGGCTTATGTAACCCGGGCTTTAGAAAAAAATGGCTTCGTCCAGGCGGCTATTCTGAAAAACTTTGTTAAAATTTCTTATGATGATCATTACGAGGACGTTGCCATTCTGGTTATGGATTTAAACCAAAAGATTATATAGTGGATAAATAAAGGTGATTTTATGCGTGAAGTGGTGATAGCGAGTGCCGTTCGCACGGCTATTGGTTCGTTTGGAGGTACATTACGGGATGTGCCTGCTGTCGAGTTGGGATCTGTGGTCATAAAGGAAGTCATCGCTAGAGCCAAGATTCGACCGGAAAAAGTTGATGAGGTGATCATGGGTAATGTCCTTCAAGCCGGGTTAGGTCAAAATCCGGCACGTCAGGCCGCCAAACGGTCGGGAATAAGCCAATATATCCCTTCAACTACCATCAATAAAGTTTGTGGATCTGGAATGAAAGCGGTAATCATGGCTGTCCAGGCGATAAAATCCGGAGACGCGGATGTCATCGTCGCCGGGGGCATGGAGAACATGAGCGAGGCGCCTTTCGTGCTTCCCCATAGCAGATGGGGCCATAAAATGGGCCACAATCAGATCATTGATGTTGTGATACAAGATGGGCTGTGGTGCTCTTTTGGAGACACCCACATGGGTATTACGGCTGAAAACATAGCTGAAAAGTTCGGAATCAGCAGGGAAGAACAGGACGAGTTTGCCGCGGCAAGTCAGCGAAAGGCTGAAGCGGCGATCACTTCCGGCCGCTTCAAGGATGAGATTATTCCGGTTGAAATTCCTCAAAGAAGAGGTGATCCGATTATTTTCAATACCGACGAATTTCCCAGATTTGGCACTACCGTAGAAAAGTTGGGGAAACTTAAGCCGGCTTTCAGCAAAGATGGAACCATCACAGCAGGGAACAGCTCCGGGATAAATGACGGTGCTGCAGCTCTTATAATTATGAGCGCTGACAAAGCCTTTAAGATGGGGATACGGCCAATGGCCAAAATTATAGGGTACGATTATAAGGGATGCGAACCTGAACTAATGGGCACCGGACCTATTTATGCGGTGAGAAGTGCTATTAATAAGGTAAGGGAGATACTGGGGAAGGACATTGACCTTGTTGAACTCAACGAGGCCTTTGCCGCCCAGTCAATAGCATGCTTAAAAGACTTGAATCTGGATCCGGAGATTGTCAACGTTAACGGCGGGGCCATTGCATTGGGGCATCCTATTGGCTGCAGCGGCGCCAGGATATTAACAACATTACTCTATGAAATGGAAAAAAGGGATGCCAGAGTGGGGTTGGCTGCCCTTTGCATTGGCGGTGGAATGGGAATTGCCACTATCGTTGAACGGGAGTGGTACTTTTGAGAGGATGTCAATACCAATTGATAATATCATAATTGATTTCAGGAATGAACGGGGAGACCAGTAACATATGACTCTTTATCAATATCCTAAATCAGAAAATCTGAAAGATGGACGTCGGGTTACGATCAGGCCTCTCAGAAAAGAAGACGAAAAGGCGCTGCATGAGTACTTTTTGAGACTTCCCCCAGAGGATCGGATGTGTCTCAGAGACGATGTCACCGATCCCAAAGTCATTGAAAACTGGATCTGCGACCTTGATTACGATATTGTGCTCCCGCTGATCGCCCTGGATGTTAAACAAATTGCGGCCAATGGTACCTTGCAATTCAATCCCATTGGCTGGACCAAACACCAGGGAGAAATCCGCATCACCTGCGATCCAGAGTACCGAAAAAAGGGGCTGGCAACGATTCTCATCGAGAATCTGATTCAAATAGCCGCCGATTATCATTTAAGGCAACTTACCGCGGAGATGGCTCCAGCCCTTGATGAAGCCTATTTTCTATTTGAAAAACTGGGGTTTAAGGAGGCTGCTGTTCTTAAAGGTTTTATCAAAGATCTTAAAGGTGAGGATCAGGATCTGGTATTGATGATCAAAGACATCTCACCATTGACTGCTAAAAAAATTTGAATTATCCCTTGGATCCTAAACGTAGCCCACCGTGGATGTAAAAGACATCTCCGGCCAAGGCTTCATTCCGATAGATATCTCCAACAAAAACAGCTACTTCATCAGGTTCAACGAGCCGCCCGATGGGGATTTGTTCCAAAATTTTTACCAGAGCTTTTTGATTCATGTTTTTTACCATGGGTGTTCCCACATACCCCGGTGCAATAGCTACACAACGGATTTTATCTGCAAGACCACGCCGAAAAAACTCTGCTGTGATGACTTTGGGCATAACTGACATAGCCGCTTTGCTGGAGGAATAATTGATCTGACCTGCCGTGCCCAAGGAACCGGTAGAAGATACCAAACAGATCAACCCTTTGCAGTTATGATTGATCATCCGTTCCGCACACTCACGTATGGTTAAAAAAACACCGGTCAGGTTGATATCAATAACCGTTTGGAACTGTTCCAAAGACATTTTTTGGGAAACTTTTCCCGTTTCCCTGTCCGGGGAAACCATCAACCCGTCCCTGATGATTCCGGCAAAGGGCGCTACCAGGTTGATCTTACCGAATCTTTCGATAGCCGTATCAGCCAGTTTGGCACAATCATCCTCTTTGGTAACATTGCAGACAACCGCAGCAACCTCTCCATTAAGCGCTTTAATTTCGGTCTCTGCCTGCTTCAGAAGTTTTTCCGACACATCAGCGATAACCACCTTGCCGCCGTTTTGAACCCAGTATTTGGCGATAGCCAGACCGATGCCGCCACCGCCACCGGTTATAACCGCAACAGAATCCTTGATTTCCAGCATTTATTTTGTTCCTTCGTTAAACTTTATTATTAAAAAATTGACCAAAACTATCCGTTAGTTCTTGAAACTTTTCACTTTGCTCTTTTATCATATCCTGAAAGCTATTGATGACCGTTGTCTGGTCATAAGCAAGGCTTTCGTCCAGCAGCATCCGCAAATGCTTTATGGTCTCTTCCTGATCAGCGACCCTCTGCTTAAGTTCTTCGTATTCTTTGACCAATTTCATATGTTCGTGTTTGGGCACGACACCCATCAGGCCCAGGTAATCTTGGAAGGACTTCTGAAAATCCGTTACTGCCTTTTTCCAGATTTTTAAATAGTCAGGGGTGTCCTCCGATATGCGCTCCAAACCATAGAATCTTTTAAACATGGAGGTCATATCTTCAAAACCCTTGAAGCCTTGGCCCATCCATTTGGATAGATCTTCCATTCGTCTTTGCTCTTTTGCAGCATTGATCAAAAAGTTGCCCCAGAACTCAAGAAAATGTTTGTCCATAGCGGTTACCTCTTGAAAATCATATTGATATACAACAACGTATTACTTGAGTTTTGCAGGGATAGAATCTGCATCCAGATCCAATTGATATCGAACCGGACCCCGATAGTTTTTATCGCCGAAGCGGGTATGGAGGGCACAGGCTGAATCTGGATGAGACCATGATGTGGCAATGGCCACGTGACCTTTTGGAAAAGCCGTCACTTCAGCGTCAACGTAGTCTATGGGGGCAAGGGCTGTTTCCTTTTCCACCAGGTCGTCACTCTCCCCGTAACAAATGAGCCAACGAATGCCTTTTTCCTTGAATCGCTTGAGGTTCAATTTTTTGCCGAACAGTTTGACCGGAAGTGTCCCGTCTTCAGTGATGGGAATATTATAGGAATCAAAGCTCATCTGGGTAATAGAAAGGGGAAGATCGTTTCGTTCGTTGTTCAGCCAGTAGTTGATGGCTGCCGCGGTCTTGCTGATTTTGACATTGGGAGTTTCCTGCTGGCCGAACATCTTCAGATCTCTATAGAATGCCGCAATGGGAGATTCATCTTCTATACTTTTGAGTTTATAGACCCAGCCCATGAGTTTGCCGTCCGCCACTTGGTTGCCATTCGGCAAAGTTTTGGTGCCATAAAGAAGATCATTGAAACGACCGGGCAGATGTTTCAAAAAATCGGCAAGGCCTTTGCTTCGGGTGCCGTCCATGGGAGAAACACAGGTAATGAGTGCATCTACCAGACCGTCCAGTTCGCCGGAAAGAAGATTGCAAACCGCTGAAAATCCCCCTTGGCAATACCCGTTTAATGTCACCGGTTTCCCATGCCGTTTCTTCACCGTTTCACAGAACAATCGGGTGTCTTTCGTATCATCTTCACCGGTCATGGTCTGCACGGCCTCATTGGTGCTGATGTCTTTGAATATTCGAATATAGGTGGGGATTCCCTGGTTGGCGAAACTATGGGCATAACTCCGCTTTTCATTCGGTAAAAAAGCAAGAATATTCGCGCCCAGCACATAAGGGGGAAGAATGATGACCGGTTTTCCGTTGTTATTGACCTTGACCATTTTGTCTATCGGAAGAATTTGATATAAGATAAACCGGTCTGTTTCGGCAATCTTTTTATTGTCCCCCCGCTCAAAATGGAATCCGAATTCAGGTTCAATGTCCTGAATGGCCTGGGGATATTGGTTGGCCATAACATCCATCATTTTCGCCTGCCTGGCTAAAAAACCTTCAAGATCCTCGCCTTCCGAACAGAAAAGGGTGTTGAACACGGCGGCAATGGCGTTTTCCATCTCCATTTTTCCCGAATGTGTCATTGCCTTCATGCTGCCGCTGACACCTTTACCGATCAAATCAAGATTAAAAGCCAACAGTTTCATGTAGGACAGGACACTTTCAAACGGTGAGGTGGTCCAGAGCTTTTGTTTTTCCACAGTGTTGAAATAACTTGTGGCGAGGAGATAAGGAATCATGAAGTCATTTGAATATTTAGAAAAAGCACTCAGGTAATTTTGTGAGGCATCGATTAGATGAGACCATACAGAAACGTTTTTTTTTAGTATATCATGTAAGCCAGTGTCTTTCGATCCGTTGTTCAACGTCATCATTTCAGTTTAAATCCCCCTGTGTTCCGATAAACATATTATAGGCTCACAGCCCATGCCTGCATTTTGACGGCTTTGAGCTGTGAGCCACAAACAGTGTTGGTCCTTATTTCACGATATCTGAAAATATTTGATCCGCTGTTTTTTTAAAATCGTCACACCCTTTTTTATAAAGTTGCATCCATTCATTCACGGCCTTTTTTCCTTCTTCAGGCAGCCATGGGGCTTGATCCAAAAAAGAATTTGTCACTTTCTCATTCTGTTCCCGTAAGATTTCCATGGCGTTGTAACCCTGATCAAATGCATTTTTATTAAATTGAATTATTTGTTTTATCACATTAAATTGTTCCATCTGCTTGATTCCTTTCATTACTTTTTGGCTTTTTTTTCTTTGTCGAATGCGGTGAAAAAATCTTCTACTCGTTTATAGTTTTCATCCACGCCTTTCTTAAAGTCCTCACGCCCTTTTTTAAAGGCATTAACCCAACCATTGATCGCATTTTTTCCTTCTGCGGGCATCCAAGTTGCCTGATCGAGAAGCATATTCGCCATTCTTTCGGTCTGCTCCTGAACCATAACCATGGCAGTGTAGGTGTTGTCAAACATCGTTTTTTGAAAATCGATCATTTGTTTTGCAATCTTTGCCGAATCCATGTTAATAATCCTCCCTGTTTAAGTTATTTTTATGACATAAATTTTGCCGTCTTTAATTTGAATTATAATATAGAAATCAGCGTTGTCAAGATGTTTTATTGCATTGCAACATTTTTTCTTGAATCTCTTTCTTCAGAAATAGTGTTTTTAACCATTTTTAATTATTATATTAAAAAATATTGCCATAACATTTTTATTGCATGAATATTAATAATTATTGTTTATTATGTTGCAATACAAAATAGCATTATAGTATAATTTCTTTATTGGGGGAGAAATAGATGTCGAATAAAGTAAAATTAAAAAAATATGCCAACAGACGGCTGTACGACATGGAAAAGAGCGAATATGTAACGCTCAATCAGGTGGCGGACCTCATCAGACAGGGCCGTCAGGTGGAAGTCTTCGATGCAAAAACCAATGAAGATGTCACCGCATTTATTCTCACCCAGATTGTCCTGGAAGAAGCCAAAAACAAAAATTTTCTGTTGCCCAAACCTGTTCTTCATCTCATTATTCAGTACGGCGATAATATTCTCGGGGAATTTTTTGAGAAATATCTGCAGCAGATGATTACAACATACGTTGCACATAAAAATGCGGTGGATGAACAATTTAAAAGATGGCTCGAAATGGGTTTTGATTATTCAAAGATGGCACAAAAAACCATGGCCGATTTTACTCCTTTTAAATCCTTTTTCGATCAATTCTCTTCTTTTTCCGCTAAGCAAAAAAAGGATAAAGAATAATATCCAAGAACGTGCTTTCCTATTTAAATCAAGACGCTTTTAGAGGCCTCATGGAATGAGATAATCTTTGGATATGATGGCAGTTATGAGATTTTAACATGATAAATACCATTGGGTCTTACTATATTGGCGAAACTTGGATGGAAAAAAGCAAATTTTATATGAGGATAATCTTCTCGTCCTGAGATCCGGAAAATTGTTCCCTGGCCGCGTATCCGGTTTCGAAGACATCCCGATTGAGTTTTCGTATTTTCTCATTGGCAGCCGGATCCGCCTTTTGGGGTACATTATTGAGTATGCCTTCAATGACTGCCTCCTTTGGCACCGTAATAAAACGCGTATCCTGACGCAGATCGAGATCCGCTACAATGACACCCAAAGAAAAGGGCCCTTTCATGATGTTTCTCAGCTTGTATTTACTAAAGTCATAGAATACCAACCTCAGGTCATGTCCCTGGTCAATAACTTCCTTATATCTACTAAGATATTCATCCCTGGTGAGATATCTTGGTCCTTTTCGACTGGCGGTGACCAGAATCGGTTCATCCACATAAAAATCAGCCACCACTGTGAGCCCCCTGGGAAAGGCGCCGGCAAAATCTCCTGCGGTAAAGACACCACGCCAGGCTTCGGATAGATCATAACCATTGATGTAGTCCACATGATAGGAAACCGCTCCTCTCACTTCATGTTCACGAATCATTACGTCCACACAAAGCGGACCCCCGGCCTGGGCCAGACCCCGACACTGATGGATGGCAGCATGAAACCCTGCGGCAATGGCCGCATCAGCTTCGATGTTCGACAGTGTAAGGTAACCGGAACCACCAATGGATGGGTTGGATATGGTAAGCTGTCTTTCTGTAGCCATGTGTACTTTCCTCCTAATTATCGATAAGTTCGGGTATACTGACGGAAGTCGAAAAGCTAACTCCCTCAAAGCTTAAAGCATTTACCGGACAGGGAAACTGCAAACACGCGCCGCAGGCCTGGCATTGCCTGGGATCGTTGCTGAGCAAGGCATGGCACCTGAGCCCGATACCGCAGAGCCTGCACTTGAACCGGGGAAGGTCTTTGAGTTTTTCCGGTTCCTCCATCGCCACGCGCTCACGCTCTTTGGCGAACTTCAGATCAAGACATTCTTCAGACCTCACCATACGGCCCATTTTTACGCCATGGTTTCTGGCATCCTTTCCCATATCAAGGACGCAGACGCCGTCTGCAATGACCATCACTTTTTCCTTTTTAAGATACCGGTCATACAAATCCTTGAAAAGCTCTGCATTGTCATCCACACGGAAGGGGTTGATATGAATGATTTCGAAACCTAAAGCCGGACCTTCTTTGTCGAAGTCTGTCTCGAGAGGTATCTGACCTCCGGTCATCCGGATGTTGTAGTTGTTGTAGATCACATTGATGGCCCCAAACCGTTTGTTTTTGGCAGCAAATTTGATGCCGCTAATATTAAAATTATAGGCGCCGTCTCCAGATGCGGTGACCACGATTTGTTTCTCTGAACAGGATTCCTTGATCCCATCGCCGACAATCGCACCGGTGCCGTTGCCCGGTTTGTCGTCGCCTGCGTCCAGACAGTCGATCCAGGTCTGACAGATCGCCTCCCCGGCGTCCATGTCGTCTGTGTAGCTCTCGAAGTCGTCCACGAGCAGAAGTCGGCCGTCGTGGCCAGTATGACTGTCGCCAGCCAGAAGACGCTGCACTGTTGTACGCACATTATTCTGTCCCTTACCA